>Ga0209358_10003813_pt1 | contig 10985 bp, 10 predicted proteins | sample LauGreFa1BDMLBSN_2_FD_187574 | JGI IMG/M metagenome (GOLD analysis project Ga0209358, IMG submission 187574) | Freshwater lake microbial communities from Lake Michigan, USA - Fa13.BD.MLB.SN (SPAdes) (version 2) | ecosystem: Environmental > Aquatic > Freshwater > Lake | place: Lake Michigan, USA...
TTTAAACCAGATAAAATCTCAGCATAAACTGGAAGTAAATTATCTAATAAATCAATGCTTTTGAAAGATTCATCTGTAGTTTTACCTAGGCTTAAAAAAGTAAGAGGACCCAGAATAATTGGCTTGGTATTAAAGCCTAATTTTTTTGCCTCATCAAATTCATCAAATGGTTTGTTTGAACTCAACTTAAATTTTTGATTTTTTGAAAATTCTGGCACTAAGTAATGGTAGTTAGTGTCAAACCATTTTGTCATTTCAAGCGCAGGAACATCTAAATCTTTTGTTTGAGAGCCACGCGCCATTGCAAAATAAGTTTTAAAAGAAACTTTATCGTCTTTATGTTTGTATCTTTCAGGAATTGAACCTACTAAACAAATTGTATCTAGAACTTGATCGTAAAAAGAAAAATCATTTGAACAAATATAATCAACACCATTATCTTTTTGTGTTTGCCAATTATTTTTTTTTAATTCACTGGCACACTTAAGTAAATCATTCTCAGAAATTTCAGATTTCCAATATTTTTCAAGAGCATTCTTTAATTCTCTTTTTGGACCTATTCTTGGGTAGCCAATGCAGTTTATTTTTATCATTATATATATATCTCCTTTTGGTTAAAAAATTGGTTTATGTTTTTATTGTATTCTTTTTGCTCTATTTTTTTTTCGTTTAATAAATTTTTACAAACTGCATATGTTAATTCATATTTATTAAGAGTGTAAAAATGAAATTCGTTAACACCTTCAGCTTGTAGTTTATTTACTAAGTTACTAGCTATATCTATGCCAACAAATTTTTCTTCTTCTTTTAAATTGGAGAATTTATCTTCAACCCATTTAGGAATAATGGTTCCACACTTTAAACTAAAATCTTTTACTTTCTTGAAGTTATCAATAGGTAAAATTCCAGGAATAATAGGTGCTTTAATACCAAGGGCAATTGATTTGTCTCTGAATCTTAAAAATTTTTCGTGATCAAAGAAAAATTGGGTTATGATTTTATCAGCGCCTTGATCTACTTTGATTTTTAAATTTTCTAAATCTTCGTTTTCATTTTTAGATTCAGGGTGTTTATCTGGGTAACCAGCTACTGCAATTTCAAAATTTCCTAATTTTTTTAAACCTCTAACCATATCGGCTGCATTGATGTAGCCTTTCTCATGGGGTTTATATTTTGAATCTTTTTTTCTTACATCACCACGCAACGCTACAATTTTATTAATTCCATTATTTAACCAATCAAGAGCAATAGTGTTTATTTCTTCTTTGCTCATATCAACGCAAGTAAGATGACCAGCAACTGGCGTGTTTGAATTTTTTTTTATTTTTTTTACTAAATAATCACTTTTATCTCTTGCTCCACCACCAGCACCAAAAGTCACAGATACAAACTTTGGATTAAACTCTTCAAGTTTAATAAAGCTTCTCCATAGAGTTTCATCAGCTGTTTGATCCTTGGCTGGAAAGAACTCAAAACTAATATTTAAATCTTTGCTCATAATTCATTCTAAATAAAGGTTTTTTTGGAATTTTTTCGAAAAAAACCACCAGGCAAAGCGGCGGTTATAATTGCATCGCTTTAGCTGGATTTATATAGCGCCCGCAATTTGAAATAACTCGGCGCAGAAAATTAAATAACTTTATTAAGATAATTAGTCAATATAGATCTAGATTTATCAATGATACCAAACAATTACTTACTATTTGTTCAGTTAGTTACCATACTTTTTATTACTCCTGGACCACAAAGAATTCTAATTATTACTAATTCAATGAACTATGGTTTTCCAAAAAGTTTATGGACGGGCTTAGGAGATGTTTCTGCCAATGCAATTCAAATGATATGCGCAACATTTGGAGTTTATGCGCTAATGAAACCCCATCCGCAAATTTTAGATATTTTCAAATGGATTGGTGGATTATATTTAATTTATTTAGCAATAAAGTTTTTAGGAAGAAAAACGAGCGTTACAATAGATAAAACATTTAACACTCGATCAGCATTTGATTTATTTAAAGATGGATTTATTTCTGCTTTGTTCAGTCCAGGCGCTATAGTTTTTTTTGTAGTTATGTTTCCTACTTTTTTAGATCCTAATAATAATTTTATAATTCATTTTACTATTTTAATGACAACTCATGTATTTTTAGATTTTTTCTTTCTGACAATTTATGCTGGTGTTTCAAGTAGAATTGCAATTTTTCTAAAAAATTATCCAAATTTAATAAGTAGATTATCCGGATGCGCTTTGTTATTTCTAGCTTATAGAATTTTAAGCACCAAAATTAATTTATGAACAAAACATTTGATCAACATTTTAGACAAGGATGCATTGTTGGAATGGGAATTCCAGGAATTAGTTTAGCAGCAAGTTTTTTTGCATTAGGAGCTCTTTTTAAAAATACAGGTCTAGATGCTACACAAAGTTTTCTTTCAACTCTAATTAGTTTTGCATTACCGGGTCAGGTAGTAATGGCAGAGACATTAATTGTACATGGAACCTTTTTAAATATTTTCCTATCAGTGTTTTTGACCAATGCCAGATTATACCCAATGACTATAAATTTAATTCCGGTTATTAGAGAGCAAAATAGACCAAGATGGCATTATTATATAGTTGCGCACTTTATAGCTGTGACAAGCTGGGTTCATATGCTTAACAATTATAAAACAGTTGAAAAAGAAAATCGTTTTAGTTTTTTTTTAGGTCTTAGTGCAACACTTTGGATTATGTCAACCATCACAACAGTCATTGGTTTTTATACTGCAGGAGTTATTAGCAAAAATATTTTTATAGCAATTATTTATTTAAATCCGATTTATTTTATGTGCATGATTGTTGCAGGTCTTAATAAAAATTATATTATTTTAACAGTTGTTTTATCGGTAATTTTATCTCCACTTCTGTTTTTAGTGACACCAAGTTGGTCAGTGTTAATTGCGGGAATAATTGCAGGAATAACCTCTTATTTAATTTTTATAAGGTAAAGCATGTCAGCAAATTATATTTATATAGCAATTCTACTCTCAGCTGCTGCAACTTATATGTCTAGATTTTTAGGCGTATTATCAGCAAAATATGTAAATGAAGAAGGCAAGTTATTTAAATTTGTTTCTTGCATTTCTTATGGAATTTTAAGTGCATTAATTGCTAGAATTTTTATTCATCCAGTTGGAGCTTTAGAGCAAACATCAACATTTATTAGAATTTTTGTAGCAGTACTTACTATTGTAGTTCTTTTTCTCTCGAAAAAGAATGTTTTGTTATCATCATTTTTTGGGATTATTTTATTTGGTATTTTAAATTTTTACATTCATTAGAATGAAAAAATTATTAATTTTATTTATCATTTTATTTTTTTCATCAGCTTCCTACTCACAAGATAAAAAATATGCATATTTTGCTGGAGGCTGCTTTTGGTGTATGGAAGCTGCCTTTGAAAAAATTGATGGAGTAACCGATGTTGTTTCTGGTTATAGTGGGGGTACAAAAGCAAATCCAACATATGAAGAAGTTTTAAGAGGTCGAACAGGACATATTGAAACTGTCAAAATAACTTATGATCCGAAAATAATCTCATATTTAGAATTGCTTAAGAATTTTTGGATTAATATTGATCCATATGATGGAAAAGGACAGTTTTGCGACAAAGGTAATAGCTATACTTCAGTAATATTTTACCAAAACAATGAAGAAAACAAATTAATAGATCAATCTATTAATGAAATGAAATCACTAAATAGAAAAAAAATTAAAACAGCTTTTGTTGAATTTAAAAATTTTTACCCAGCAGAAGATTATCATCAAAATTATTATAAAGAAAATGCAACGCATTATTATTCTTATTTACTTGGCTGCGGAAGACCAGCTAGATTAAAAGAAATTTGGAAATAGTATTATATAATTTTCCAAGTCCCAGAAGCTGTTGCAATCAAAATATTTTTTTCAAATAATTCAGCAACTACAAAAACCAATGAATTAGTTTTTTTTGATATTTTCACTTTACCAATCAAAGTATCACCTTCTTTTGATGCCGAGATAAATTTTATATCTAATGCAATAGTTACGCATCTTTTTCCATCAATTACATGATAAGCAGCTGAACCCATACCATTATCAAGTATTGCAGCTATATATCCCCCATGACTAATACCACCAGAATTTAAATTATAATTTTTTACTGTTGCACTAAATTCGAAAGTATCTTCCGAAATTTTTTTAAAATTTATTCCACCAATGTGCGTGATAAACCCTTTTTTACTAACGTCTGAAGCAAAATTAGAATTATTCATATTAACTAATTTTTTCTGGAATAAATTTTAAAACTATTCCATTGTTACAATATCTTTTACCAGTAGGTTCTGGGCCATCATCAAATAAATGTCCATGATGACCTTCGCATTTTGCGCAATGATATTCTGTTCTTGGATAAACTAATTTAAAATCAGTACTTGTTCCAAATGCCCCAGGATAACTTTCAAAGAAAGAAGGCCATCCTGTGCCGCTATCAAATTTCATTTTTGAACTAAAAAGTTTATTATTGCAGCCAACGCAGTAGTAATTTCCTTCTCTTTTTTCTTCATTTAATGTGCTTGTGTAAGCTCTTTCCGTGCCTTCATCTCTAAGCACATTATATTCCGTTTCCGAAAGAATTTTTTTCCAGTCTTCTTTGCTTTTGGTCATTTTTTCTTTTGCTAATGTTATTTTAGTTTTTAAAAAATTAATTAGTGACACTACTGTAAATATTTTTTTAAAAAAATTCTTTTATTAATAAACTCATTAGAATCATACAATCTAAAGTAGAATATTATATTACATCTAGTTTAGCTTTTTTTTTAATCTATAATTTAAAAATATAAACAATTTAAAAAGGATTAATATGTTTAAAAAAATAACATCAATTTTAGCAGCGCTACTGTTTACAGTCAGCACTTCTAATTCAGCCGAGTTTATAAACATTTTAACTGGTGGAACATCAGGTGTTTATTACCCACTTGGATCGGCGCTTACAAAAATTTATGGAGACAATATTAAAGGCTCTAAAGTTCAAGTTCAGGTAACAAAAGCTTCTGTAGAAAATTTAGTTCTTCTTCAAGAAGGAAAAGGTGAAATAGCTTTTGTTCTTGGTGATTCAGCAAAAGATGCTTGGGAAGGTAAAGAAGATGCAGGTTTCAAAGGCAAACTTGATAAATTAAGAATTATTGGAGCAATTTATCCAAACTATATTCAAGTCGTAGCTTCTAAAGACTCTAAAATTAAAACTTTAGCAGATCTTAAAGGAAAAGGACTTTCAGTGGGCGCAGCAAAATCTGGAACTGAATTAAATTCTAGAGCTCTTTTTGCAGCAGCTGGCATGACTTATAAAGATTTAGGAAAGATTGAATATCTTCCATATCAAGAGTCTGTTGAACTAATTAAAAATAGACAGTTAGATGCTACATTGCAATCAGCTGGTCTTGGTGTTGCTTCATTAAAAGATCTTGCTAACTCATTAGACATAACAGTTGTTTCTGTTCCAGATGCAGTTGTTAAAAAAATGGGAGCTCCTTTCGTTTCTGGAAAAATTCCAGCGAACACATATAAAGGACAAACTGAAGACGTTAATACTGCAGCTGTAGTTAATTATTTAGTTACACGTAAAGATGTTTCAGATGCAACAGCTTATCAAATGACAAAGTTGTTTTATGAAAATCTTCCAGCATTAGTGGCGGCGCACTCAGCTGCTCAAGCTATTAATGTAAATGATGCGGCTAAAAACCCGCCATTACCAATTCATCCTGGTGCTATTAAATATTACAAAGAAAAAGGTTTAATTAAGTAATATTTAAAGATGAAAACTAATTATTTATTTAATTAGTTTAGATTGGGAAAGTGAATATAAATCAAAATATTTCAGATAATCCAGCCGAGAAAGACTCGGCTGGATTTTATGATCCTTCAACAGAAAGTTTTCCAACTTCTTTAGAGGGAAAAGTTTTATTTTATATTGCTATCGCATTCTCTGTATTTCAAGTTATTACTGCTGCTCATTTATTAGATTTACCAAGTCAGATTTTAAGAGCAGTGCATGTCGGGTTTTTAGGATTGTTAGGTTTCCCATTAGTTTGTGCATTAAAAAAACAAAATAGTTTATTTAAAATCCTATCTTGGTGTGCTGGAATTTTAAGTTTTGTAATCGCAATCTATCAAACAATTGAATATACGCCGCTTATTACTCGTTATGGAGATTTATTGCCAACAGATATTTTTTTTGGAGTTATTGCTCTTATATTAGTTTTAGCTGCTGCCTGGATCGTAATGGGTTATGCGCTTACATTAATTGCATCTATCTTCTTATTATATTGTTTTTTTGGAAAATATCTTTCAGGCATATTTCAGCATCGTGGTTACGATTTTAGACAAATTATCGAACACATGAGCTACGGAACTGAAGGGATTTATGGAATTCCCATTTATGTTTCTTGTACATTTGTTTTTTTATTTATTTTATTTGGTTCATTCTTAGAGCGAGCTGGAATGATCAAACTTTTTAATGATGTTGCACTAGGCCTTTTTGGTCATACAAGAGGAGGTCCAGCACAAGTTTGTGTTGCTTCATCTGCATTAATGGGAACTATTTCAGGATCAGGAATTGCAAACGTTGTGACCTCGGGACAGTTCACGATTCCTCTAATGAAGAAATATGGTTATTCACCAGCTTTTGCGGGCGGTGTCGAAGCGACTTCGTCTATGGGAGGTCAGATTATGCCTCCAGTTATGGGAGCAGTTGCTTTTATTATGGCTGAAACACTAGGGGTTAAATATTTTGAAATTGTTAAAGCCGCAATCATACCAGCGATACTTTATTATCTTTCATGTTGGTGGATGGTTTATTTGGAAGCTGGAAAAAGAAATTTACTAGGAATGTCAAAAGATGAGCTACCTTCAGTTATAAACGCTATAAAAAAAGGTTGGTATCTAATTTTGCCACTTGCCGTATTAGTCTATTTGCTTTTCTCTGGATACACTCCTTTATATGCAGGAACTATTGGTTTAGCATTTATAGTATTTCTAATTTTAGGAGCGCCAATTGCAGGAAGTTTATCAAAATATAAAAGAGTCGTATTTTGGATTTTTCTTGGATTAGTTTCTGCTTCTTTCTTTGAAATGGGAATAAAAGTTATTGTAATTTCAATATCAATTTTAGTTGCTATTAATTTTGTATTTAAAGGCGGAAGAGAAACATTACTTTCTTGCAGAGATGCGTTAGCAGAGGGTGGAAAAGCTTCTTTGCCAGTGGGCGTTGCTTGTGCAGTTGTTGGAATTGTAATCGGTACACTTACCTTAACGGGTGCCGCAAATACATTTGGACAGTTTGTAATTAAAGTTGGTGAAAATAGTTTATTTTTATCTTTATTATTAACAATGGTAATTTGCCTTATTCTTGGAATGGGAATTCCAACAATTCCTAATTATATAATTACATCTGCAATTGCAGGTCCTGCTCTTTTAAAATTAGGCGTACCATTAATTGTAAGTCATATGTTCGTTTTTTATTTTGGTATTATGGCAGACTTAACACCACCTGTTGCTCTTGCTTGTTTTGCAGCAGCACCATTTGCAAAGGAAAGTGGATTTAAAATTTCTTTAGAAGCTGTAAAATTAGCTGTAGCAGGATTTGTTGTGCCATTTATGGCTGTGTATAGTCCAGAATTAATGCTTCAGGGACTTGCAAACAAAGACATTTCAACAATTATTATTTCTGTTGGTTACATTTGTATAAAAGCAGTAATTGCTCTTTTATTTTTAGGTATCGCGGCGGTTGGATATATGAATGCACGATTAAACATTTTTGAGAGAATTATTTGCATGGGGGTTGCCTTCTTATTGATAGCAGCTATTCCACTAACTGATGAATTGGGCTTTGGGCTAATGTTCTTATTTATTATTTATAGATGGTTTAAATTTAGAAATAACAATTCCATCTCAGCATGAGCCTGTGCGTTCTAACAGGAACTAAAGTTACAACTTTTGCAATTTCATTTTTTACCTTAGTATGGACTCATTCTGTTGAGAAAGTTGAATGGCAGGAAGATTGGAAAATTATTAATTCTAAACTTAAAATTGTTGAATCGAGAGTAAAAGGATCAGGTGCTGGAATGGAGCCTCCAGCAGATTCAAAGTTAATAAAGGGTTGGTGGGTTTATAAACCCAAAGTTAGCGCTAAAGATGAATTAATTCTAGCAACATCTGAGACCAATATTAAAAATTGGAACATATGTTTTAATGGTAAGTGTGAAGAACTTCCAAAAAATGAAAATAAACCGTTGAAGTTATATGCCTGCGATAGTAAATAAATCTCGAATTTCTTTATGAGTAAAATTAATTCTTTTAAATCTAAAAAAACAATTCAAGTTAACGGTAAAGATTACGTTATTTATAGCTTAACAGAAGCTGAGAAGAATGGTCTTAAAGATATAAGCAAACTTCCAAAGTCTCTAAAAGTTTTATTAGAAAATTTACTTCGTTACGAAGACAATAGCACGGTTGATAAAAATCAAATCAATGCCCTTCAGAGTTGGTTAAAAACTAAAACTTCAGACACTGAAATCGCATATCGTCCAGCTCGAGTTTTAATGCAGGACTACACAGGAATTCCAGCGGTTGCAGATTTAGCTGCAATGCGTGATGCAGTAAAAGCAAAAAATAAAGATCCAAAAAAAATTAATCCATTATCACAAGTAGATTTAGTCATCGATCACTCAGTGATGGTTGATAATTATGCAAATAAAGATTCATTTGATTTAAATGTTGAAAAAGAATTCTCAAGAAATGGTGAAAGATATTCGTTTTTAAAATGGGGTCAGCAAGCATTTGATAATTTTAAAGTAGTTCCTCCAGGAACAGGAATTTGTCACCAGGTTAACTTAGAATATTTATCAAAAGTAGTTTGGTCTTCAGAAGTAAACGGAGAATTAACTGTTTATCCAGATACTTTAGTTGGCACTGACAGTCACACAACAATGGTGAACGGTCTTGCAGTTCTTGGTTGGGGAGTTGGTGGAATTGAAGCTGAGGCCGTAATGCTAGGACAGCCTATCTCTATGTTAATTCCAGAAGTTGTTGGCTTTGAAGTTAAAGGAAAATTACCAGAAGGCACAACTGCAACGGATTTAGTTTTAACAGTTACACAAATGTTAAGAAAAAAAGGAGTGGTTGGAAAATTTGTAGAATTTTATGGCGAAGGTTTGAAAAATCTATCCCTTGCAGACAGAGCAACTATTGCAAACATGGCGCCAGAATATGGAGCGACATGCGGATTTTTTCCAATTGATGAAGAGACATTAAAATATTTAGAATTTACTGGAAGAGATAAAGACTTAATTAAACTTATAGAAGTTTATGCGAAAGAGCAGGGACTATGGACAAGCTCAGGCATGGTATTTACTGATACTTTAAGTTTAGATGTAAGCACAGTAGTTCCAACAATTGCTGGACCAAAGCGTCCACAAGATAAAGTTTTATTAACGGATGCTGCAAAAGATTTTGATAAAAACTTTAAAGAAACAATCAAAAGAACCGCGTTAAAAGAATATGCAGTTGAAAATGCAAATTATAAATTAAAAGATGGAAATATTGTAATCGCTGCAATTACATCTTGCACAAATACTTCCAATCCTAGCGTTTTAATTGCTGCAGGACTTCTTGCTAAAAAAGCAATTGAAAAAGGATTGTCTTCTAAACCTTGGGTTAAAACTTCACTAGCGCCTGGTTCAAAAGTTGTAACAGATTATTTAGAAAAAGCAGGACTAGATACTTATCTTAATCAATTAGGTTTTAATTTAGTCGGCTATGGCTGCACGACTTGTATTGGAAACTCTGGACCCTTGAACGACAATATTAACAATGCAATTACAAAAGGAGAACTGTACGTAGCATCAGTTCTTTCAGGAAATAGAAATTTTGAAGGTCGAGTTCATCCACAAGTTAAAGCAAATTATTTAGCATCTCCTCCACTTGTTGTAGCTTATGCAATCGCAGGTTCAATGATGGTTGATCTTTATAAAGATTCACTTGGGAAAGATAAGAGTGGAAAAGATGTATTCTTAAAAGATATTTGGCCATCTAATAAAGAGATTGCAGATACAATCTTAACTTCAATCACAGCGCAGATGTATAGATCTCGTTATGATAATGTATCAGAAGGTCCTACTAGCTGGCAGAAAATTAAAACAGTTGCGAGTAGCATTTATGATTGGGATCAAAAATCAACATATGTTAAACGACCACCATTCTTTGAAAATTTACCTGATAAGCCAGAGGGATTTAAAGCAATTAAAAACGCAAGACCACTTCTTATTTTAGCTGATTCAATAACTACGGATCATATTTCTCCAGCAGGATCTATTCAAAAGTCTGGACCAACGGGCGATTATTTTATGCAACATCAAGTATTGCAAAAAGATTTTAACTCTTATGGAGCAAGAAGAGGAAATCATGAAGTGATGATGCGCGGAACATTTGCAAACATTAGAATTAAAAATGAAATGGCACCAGGAACAGAAGGCGGAGTTACAATGCTTCACCCTGATAAAAAAGTAATGCCAGTATTTGACGCTTCTATGGAGTATCAAAAAAGAAAAATAGATCTTATTGTAATTGCAGGAAAAGAGTACGGAACAGGATCATCCCGTGATTGGGCTGCAAAAGGCACAAAACTTTTGGGAGTTAAAGCTGTTATAGCAGAAAGCTTTGAGAGAATTCATAGATCTAATTTAGTTGGGATGGGAATTTTGCCTCTTCAATTTAAAGAAGGTTTTTCTAGAAAAACTTTAAATCTAAAAGGATCAGAAATTATAAATATTTTAAACGTTGAAAAAGGTTTAAAGCCTAGAGAAGAAGTGACGGTTGAATTCTTATTTGAGGATGGAAGTTCTAAAAAAATAAATGTTCTTTCTAGAATCGATACTGATAATGAAACTGAATACTACAAGCACGGCGGGAT
>Ga0209358_10003816_pt1 | contig 10982 bp, 11 predicted proteins | sample LauGreFa1BDMLBSN_2_FD_187574 | JGI IMG/M metagenome (GOLD analysis project Ga0209358, IMG submission 187574) | Freshwater lake microbial communities from Lake Michigan, USA - Fa13.BD.MLB.SN (SPAdes) (version 2) | ecosystem: Environmental > Aquatic > Freshwater > Lake | place: Lake Michigan, USA...
GAAAATCACACAAACCGGAATCCTTTGGTCCCAGGTTCAAGTCCTGGTGGGCCCACCAGAAAAGCAAACCCTCACTAGAAATGGTGGGGGTTTTGTCTTTTGAGGGTTACTTTAAGTAACGGTTGGGGGTCGCTTGAGCTAGTGAGGGTGAAAATCGCGATAGGATTATGACATTAATGTTTAATTTGAATAATTATGCCGAGAAAACAGCTTTACCAAAGAGAAATACCTGCATGGCTAGAGCAAATTGAAAATTTAGATGCTTTGCCAATTGATGACCTTCTTGAAGGTTCTATTTACTATCCAGCATCTGCTTATGAAAAATGAAAATACCAACCTTCGGGTTGGTATTTTTTTCAATGGACATATGAAAATATTTTGGTCATTGTAATCTGATACTGCTGGCAAAATTGGCTGACATTTCATTAGAGATTTGATTAATGAGGTTATTGCAGAAATTCAGTCTTCAACTGATATTAATGAGCTACAGTCTCCGGAGAATGTGGAAAACTTATATCTTGATCATGGTATTAAAAACGCAGTTGGAAGCTCAGACTTCGCAAATTTAATTTTTGAAAAAAATGATACTGCTTCCGTCTTTTTAGCTGATATCACTCTAGTTAGTATTGCAATCGATCAAGAGAAGAAATTTATTAATTCAAATGTCGCGATTGAATTGGGATATACATTGAAGGGGCTTTCATCTAGAAACATGCTACTGCTAATAAATATATACTAAGTCGCACATGAAAATTTACCTTTTGATTTGCGGAAAAAGGGTGAAATTATTGAATTCCACCTATCTCCTTCCATGGATCTTAGCTACCAAATTATTGCGTCGATGATCTATGGGACTAGCTTTAATAGCCTTCCTACTAGTAGTGAACTCAAAACTACTTAATACTGGCATTTCTCACTCCTTTGTACGGTTGATATAGCAAATACACTAGCTTTAGAGATTAGAAATTACTATCAAAAAGATCAAGAAAATAAGCCTTGTAAGTTATTAAAATCAATAGAGAAGTAAAAAAGAATAAGGCGATCATTGGCATTACCAAATATCTTTTTGCACATTTTCCATAGCAGTTTTAATAAATTCTGGTCGTTATGTATTGAAGGACTATTTACGGCTAATAAGAGGCTTTGAGGTTAGAGAGGTAACAACTAACTAAGGTCAAGGTCGCACATTCGAATCCTGCTGGACAGGCCGCTAAATTGTGGTCCGTACCGGACTCATAATTCACAGTTGCAGTTCGCCTCAAAACTTTGGGGCTAGGCGAGTAGCAATAGCAACGAATTAGCCACTCATAAATTGGTTACTTCAAACTATTTCGTAGCGGGCTTATAATCAAGTCTTGAAAAAATTTTTTCTTAAATCACCCTCTGAATCTATCCCTTCAAAAATTCATAAAACCCGTTGGTTGATTTTATCCCATGGTTTTAATATGGATGGTAGGGCAGCGAGTCAAATAGTTACAGACAAGATACCTTATTTTCTAGAGGTAGGTATAAAGCCCATTGTATTTAGCGCTATTACCGGTTCCAAGGATGAACGCTTTCCCCATAAGCAGTTTTTAGCTTGGGGGCCAGCTGCATTTCGGTTTGATTTTCGGCATTGGATTTCAAATCGTTACGGTAGGAACTGGTTTTATAGGCTTAGCACCACAACAGTCTCGCTACTGCTAGCGCCGTTTATAGCTTTAGAAAAATTACTGATAGGCTTTTCCAATCAGTGGTCTTGGGCATTGCCTGCCTTCGTCTACGGCCTGAAAGAAATCCGGAATGGCGAGGTAGATTTAATATATTCCTCGGGAGGTGCATGGTCTGCGCATTTAGCAGCCTTTTGGCTCAAGAATAAAACTGGTTTAACATGGATTGCAGAAATACATGACCCACTCGTCTTGCGCCAAAACCGATATGATCAGGGCATTAAAAACCTTAAAAGTCGCGATGCAGGCTTTAAGTATTACTTAGAGCAGCAGATTTGTAAGCATGCAGATTTCGTATGGTGGTTTACCGATGAGGCTTTGCACTTCGCTAATGCTAGAAACCCCCATCTCAATGAAGGAAAAATTGCTCGTGGTTTGGTAGTGATCCCAGGTGCACAGCCACCAAAGCGAAATAGTTTACAAGGTGCTGGTCAGCATCACTACAGCCACGCAAAACAACTCCACTTATCCCATTTTGGTTCACTGAGTAACGACCGCTCACTTTCTACTGTTCTGAAGGCAGTTATCGTTTTGATTAAAAAGTACCCTGAGGCGCAAAAATACATAATAGTGAATTCCTTTGGCTCGTCGCTAGATCATGTCAGCAAATTTATGATTAGGCACTACAGCCTTGAGCACTTGGTAAAAGATCACGGTAGACTTGGGCAAGATATCATAAGTGGCAAGACTGGTCGTGAGCTGGCGATCGAGGCCATGCAATCTGCCGATATCTTGATTTTGCTGCATGGTAATGCTGAGTGGTGCGCTGAGTATATTCCATCGAAGTTTTATGAATATCTTTTTATTGGTAAGCCTATTTGGGCGATAACCAATCTCAACTATCAGCTCGATGCCATGCTGCAAGAACGGGGTGCTTATTTAAGTCATTCCGATAATCAGGAGAATATTAATTTTACATTAGAGCGCATTTGGCTGGATTGGCTTAAGCAGAAATTGATCGAACCAAAATATCTGCCAATAGGGGCGGATCAAGCCGCCCATAAAATATTATCTTTAGTGAACTCTATTTAAGAGAGTCAAGCGTGAATGATCTTGTTCTTTATTGCAAGTCCTATCAAAAAGATTTTTTACGCTTAAAGCGCTTGCTAACTTCAATTAGTAAGTTTAATGCTGATCAACTTCCTTTTTATATTTCTACACCTGCTAGCGACAAGGCTCTACTTCATGAATTGTTGGGAACACAGGGATTTTCCTGGGTTTCGGATGAGTCGATAGTTTCTGCAAACTCAAAAGTCAATTTGCATCAATACCAAGTAATACCTGGAGGTATTTCCCAGGCGATTGTGAAATCGGAATTTTGGCGCCTAAGAGTTAGCGAAAATTATCTTTGCCTAGATTCAGACTGCGTCTTTATACGCCCATTTTATAAAAATGATTTTCTGACGGCAAATAAGACGCCCTACACGGTACTGCATCAAAACAAGGAATACTTTCAACTTGCCTATAACCGTGGGATGTCAAAGGCAGTTATAAATTTACGTAATGAGGCAAAGCGTGTACAGGCCTTATTTGGTCGAGAAGGCCCGTTGTTTTATTATGCCCCAGCCCCATTTATTTGGTCGGCCAAGGTCTGGGAATCTCTTGATGACCAATACCTTAGGCCGAAAGGTATCAGCCTATGGGATTTGGTTGGCCCTGATTATCCAGAAACCTTGATTTACGGAGAGGCTTTGTTAAAGTTCCAAGCCATTCCCCTAATTGCAATTGAGCCAATATTTAGAGTGTATCACTACGATTGGCAATACTTTCTGATGAGGCGCTTAGGTGAGCAAGAAGAAAAATTAGCTCATAACTTTCTGGGAGTACTCTATCAATCAAATTGGGAATCCTCTATGCGTTATGGTTTGGATGTCAAATCTTTACCCTCGCGGGTGCTTAAACAGATGAAGCAATACTCGAGGTATTTACAGAGCTATTTTTAATGAGAGCAATTCAGATTCTTGTAATTTCCTTGGCTGGGTCGGATGATCGCCAGACAAAAGTAAGAGCAGAGCTAGCTAAAACCGAATTGTCATGGAGATTCCTTGATGCCGTTCGCGGCTCGGGTTTAACAGAGCCACCCAAAGAATATAGTGCGGATAAGGTCAAACGTTTATTGGGATTTGAATTAACTCCAAATGAGTTGGGGTGCTTCTTATCACACAAAAAAGCATGGCAAGAATGCTTTTTTCAAAACATGCCCACAGTCATCCTTGAGGATGACTTTTATTTTCTACCGCATTTTGAAAAAACTATTGATTTTTTAATCAATAGATACTCCAGTTGGGATGCAGTTCGATTGCAAGGCTTAAATCCGGTTTTACAAGAATTAATATGTAATGCTGGTGAATTTAGTTTGGTTCGAAATCAAGGTGATGCAGTAGGGGCGTCAGCATATATTATTAAGCCGAACATTGCCAAGAAACTAGTCGATGCTTCTTGCGCTATTTACGAGCCACTCGATCATTTTCTAGAGCATCGTCAAAAGCACCAGTTGGCTTTTTTAGCGATTAATCCATATCCTGTAAAGAATACGGGCGTCAAAAGCACCATCACAGATCGTCCAGATAGGCTGCCGATCAAGGGTTATAAAAAGTTGATGCGCTCTATGGCACGCACCCTCGACCGCTGGTTTTCTAAAGATCCATGGTTCCCAAAATAGTCATAAAACATTAAAGGTGAAGTTTCTTTTGTAAATTTCGCAACTTACGCGCAAAGCGATATTTCTGCATTACAGCCCGATCAAACGACGAAATGAGAATATCCTTGCGGTCTTTTCCGTGAATAAATACACTATTAAAATGATGCATGACAGATTTTGGGGAGAATGACTCTGAATAAGCATCCCAGTTTTTTTGAGTTTTAGTTTGACGATTAAAGTCCATCAATATTAGCGCTAATTCTTTACTGCTTCTATAGAGTAAGGCCTTATCCCCCAATATGTCAATATGGCTTCGCTGTGGCGACATAGAGTAAGTGATAACTGGTTTTCTTTTAAGCGAAAATTCGCCGCAGGCAAGGCCAAAGCTCTCGCCTATGCCTCTAGCATGGATCATGCCATCACAGGTATTAATAAATTTCACTTTGTACATTAGATCAGCGTTACCAGGTAAAAAAAGTATACGCTCATGCTTAGCAAAAGGGGTAATGTTCATAAACAGAAAGTGCAGGTCCGACCGCTTTTCAAGTGCAAGAATCACTTCTTTTTGTACGAACTCAAGATTAAAACTATCAGCTCCTCCGTAGCAACCCAGTACAGTTGAGCTCTCATGAATGGCAAGTTCAGATCGTAGGTTCTCTTCATGTTCAGGAAGGGTTACCATATGCGGCACAAATGGAACTTGATTGTTGGAGTATTCCTTGGATAGCCATTCAGAAACAAATGCATACTTGTCCCCATGAAACTCTTGAGGCTGAGTAGGAAAAACAGCGTGAATGAGGGAGGGGGCAGCTTCACAAATGGCATCGTCACGTTCACCCGATTTAATAAAGTAAGCCAGATCAATACGCTCTCGCTCAATCAACAGATTGAGTTGCTTTTGCCCTTCATAGGGCGTCATTTTGAAATGCTTGGCAAATTTATCGAAAACAGGCTGATTAACTGACCCATTTAGTCGGTAGAAAATGGTCGACTCATTACCAAGCAAGGCTTGGTTATGCAGGGCGTAGTCATATAGTGCGACCTCTGTTCCCCGCAGTGATAAACCGTTAGTATGAAAGCCGATTTTCATATTGAATTACTATTCTAAGAGCTCACATCTTCACAGAGGCATTTTACAAAAGCTTTAAAGGGTAAAATACTTGGTGCCTTTAAAAATAGAGGCTGTTCCGCATACTCATTAAGCAGGCGGGGCGAGTAAAGTAGTTCCTTAAGAGGTTCATAATTGCACCAAGTCAAGGGTGCCAGATTGATGAATGCTTTGGGGTTGAAGTCAACATGAATACTGTTTTCAGCCCAAGTGATGGGAAGGCAGTCTGCAAAAAAAGCTTCAGGGATCTTTTCGGTGTAATAACCTGGGTACATTCCATTTTCAGGACACAGATTAAATGCAAAATCCTGTAACAAGTCGAACTTTAGAAAACTGCTTAAATGATGATTTTTAATATTTTTATCAAAATAAGCACCAAATCCCTTTACCGGCAGCGCTAAGTTTACGGCACCAAATAGAGTTTTACGCGGCTCACGCAAGTGAGAGCTTAAAAAAGCAGCCTGACGCGGCTTATTCAAAAATCGGTTTCCAAGTGGCTTTGTGAGACGATCAATCTCTAGTAAACGTCCATAGCGAGGATTTTGATTGCCTATGATGCCCTCGTGTGACCAATTAAGCATCTCCATCCAATAAGGCAGCCGAAAGTGCGTACTAGATTTAACATTAAGATCAAATGAAATAGCGTAGTTTGCCCCAATGTAATCATGTCGAAGATTTTCAGCGGTCTGAAAAACTGTTATTGGGGGCGCACGTCTTGGGCTAAGGACATTTAGAAGTCGCTCTTGCATCGTCCAAATTACAGGGCGCAAGGGCTTAGGACACCAGCCCATATTTTTTTTAGGGTTCGGGTTAGCAAAAGGGCCCAAAACAAGAATATCACTTTCTTTTGGGTGGACCCAATTGAGCTGATAGCCAAGGTTGTGGGCGATAATAGGCAAAAGGCTTTGGCGATAATCGTCTGGGCTGCCTAAAGTGGCGATGCGTATGCTCTTCATTTCCAAATACTAATTTATTTTATGATTCCGTATTCGAAACTCTACTCTGTCTTGATCACGACCTTCGATAAGCGTTTTGAAGCTTTTTTGGTGCCGCTGGTTCTGGAAATTAAGAAGCAACGCCCCGATATTGAAATCATTGTGATGGTCAATGGGCCAGAAAAGAGTACTTTTGATGAAGACTATCGGAGTAATGTCCTGCAATACCTCGCCCGCTTTTCTAAAGTATTCCCTACTTTTTTCCCGAACTTTCAATCGCTAGCTAAAATGTGGAATCGGGGTGTATTAACCGCTACCCATAATCGGGTTTTAATCCTCAATGACGATTTAATTATAAGGCGTGATTCAAGAGGAAGTTTTTTTGATGGACTGGAAAGTTCTTTGGATGAGCAAACTGGATGTTTTAAGATCAATGGCAGTTTTTCACATTTTATAGCGGATAAAATAGAGTTAATTGAGGTGGGTTTTTTTGATGAACGGCTTTTAGGCCTTGGTGAAGAAGACGGCGATTTTTACTGGCGCTATTATCAGAAATATAAACGTGAAATACCAAATATAAATCTTGGCTTGATCGATAATATCCAATCTGACTTGGCCGATGAAGGCTATACCAAGGGAATACGAACGGCCTCAAAATTTAATCGTGACTTTATACAGAATGTTAAATACCAAAATACACTACTTAGTGGGTATCGCGGCATGTTTGACAAGAAAGTAAAGCAAGTTTTGAAGGATGAAAAGCAGTATCCATATGAGCAATTTTATTTGCAAAATAAAAATAAAATTTAAATGAAAAAATATTAATGCCTATATATTTTTTTATAATACGAGGAATTATTTTTTTTAAAAATTATATTTTAAAAAAAAAATATCGGGCTGAATTAGTTAATAATGTAATTTTAATCTATATAACAAATCCAGAAGTAGTCATTCATGATTACAGTTTATATGTTTGTCAATTACTAAAAAAAAGTATTTCAAATATAGAAAAAAAATGCATTGTATTGTATCAATGTGATTCGCTATTATTTCTGAAAATACTACTACCGATAGTTCAGATAGCTTTACAAATAGAACATACCCTTGTCAAACCTAGTGGACGCGACTCGCAGGGCGCCCCCTTGGGAAAATTAAAAATACTCAATAATGATAATAATTATTTAGTGAGAATTGTCAACTATTCAATATTGAGTAAATCCGATTTAATTATTGACTATAGTCGCATAAATCTTCATAACATCCGATCAAGCAATCAATTTAAGACTTATATTGATAAAGCATTTTGTATAAGCCCGACCCTCTATAAGCCTAACATATCAATGCATGGACGAGAGGGGGTCATCACTTTATTTGGAAATCCTGAGGAGTCAAGGCGTAAGGATTTCCTGGCCACATTAAAAAACCATCAAATTAATAGCTCGAATACCAGTGGGGTGTATATTAATGTTGATGCAATTTATCGCAAGGTAAAAATAGTCATCAATATCCGACAAACTGATACGCACGACACCCTTGAAGAGTTGCGTGTTCTGCCTGCCTTGCTATGCGGAGCAATTGTTATATGCGAAGCCGCCCCATTCTTAGAGAAAACACGATATTCACAATTTCTTATATGTGGGACATTGGCAGAATTGCCAAATATCATAATAGATGTTGAAAAAAATTATCATGAATATCATGCTCGCATTTTTGGTTGCGCCGAAACTACTTCACCATTCCTTAGGCGCATGAAACAAATTGAGCGTTGCAATAAATTATCGCTAATGAGGGTAGCACAAAAAATTAATGGCGATTTGTAGTCGATAAGATCTAATTTATTCGTGCTTGTAGAATTTTCGATTTTAATAATCAATGTAATCAGATTCCTAGCTGAAAATTAAGCAGATGAAGATATAGCGAGACCGCATAACTAAAATAAGATCATATCTAGGGTGCAGAGCCCCAAGCATGCTAATTTTTTATAATGAAAAAAAGGAGATGGCGTTGGTTACAGATCGATACGTTGGTGTAATTAATGCCAAGCCAGTTATAAAAGGCTGGATAATCGCTTTACAATGCTGCACATTTATACTCCTATATGCTGTATGGATATTGCCAGAAATTGCTGTATGGAGAAATATATCGCTCGGTTTGGGCGCCACTTTAGGTCTTTACGTTAGTTACTGTTATCGAAGCCAGTTATTTACTAAAAGCGCTCTTCCAATTTGGCTTATCGGATTGCTATTTATATGGGCTACATTTCACCTCCTATTTTTGAGTCAAAACTTTACATTACAGTGGGGGGAGTATAAAAGTATCTGGAAGCGTATCTTTTTATCTGCACTATTTGCATTAGGTTTAGGTTTATCAATTATTAATAATCCTGAAAAATCTAAAAGGTGGGCATGGCCGCTGATTTATATAGCATTAATAATGCCAACTATTATTTATTTAGTGAAGTGGACTCTCACTTTTTATGGTGAAATTATCTTGGGTCAAGGGCCCATCCCTCCATTTTTAAAAGTATATTCATCTTCACAACTTTTTTATGTTCCCAAAACAGACTATGTTGTTTTTTGCTTACCAACCTTAGCAGTTGCTTTAGGACAAATGCTGGATTCGATTCAAGGTAAGAGAATTAGATGGCAAGCATTTTTTCTGTATGCGATCTCGATCGTTGGGATATCTTTTGTTTTTTATGCACAAAATATCAAAAATGGTTTCATTTATGAGGTCTTGTTATTTTCTTTATTTTTGTTGCAGTTATGTAAAAGCTCTCTAAAATTTTTGACTTTTGGTAGGTTAGTAGTAATTTCAATTCTTATTCTCACGATCGGATTGCTCGTATACAAGCATGTGCAAGGAAATGAATCGTGGAGAACGCTTGTAGCTGACGCCAAAATTGCAGTTCAACTAGATGAATATCAGCATTGGAAATACAATGGAGAACAGGGTTATCCCTCTAACAGTTCGAGCAAGACGGTTTCAGCAACGAATTATGAACGTATTGCTTGGGGCATTGTTGGAGTTAAAGTTCTTCTAGAAAACCCTCTCGGTTATGGCTTAATTGAAAATTCTTTTGGACCTTTAGTTAATCTACGGTGGCCAGAATCAAGCCCACGTTTATCCCATTCACATAGCGGTTGGTTGGATCTCGCATTGGGTATAGGTTTACCGGGAATTATCTTAGTTATTAGTGCCCTTATCTTGGCTCTCAAGCAATCTGTCAACTACTCTCCCCCATGGCGAAATCTCGGTATCTGGATCCTTTTGTCGAGTCTCTTCCTCTGGTGCACCACCGAAGTTTCTAATAATGGAAATATAGACCCACTTATCTTTTGGATTGTGATGACGACAGCTTTGGGGCTAAGTTTTCAAAATATTAGAGATAATTAAATGCTAAATACATACTGCTGTCAGTTTTGGTCCGCAACCTAAGATAGTTACATAGCGGGACGCTCAAAAATGTCGGTTAAAACAACTATAAATAGTATAGTCTGCCCAAATGCAACCTAGAAACCTAATTGCACGGTTTATTACGCAGTGCCATTTCTACACCGTAAGTCATTGAAATATAAATAATTTCCAGCATCCATGAATTCTTCTAAGGCGTAGGTTGCCCTTTTGAATCGTACTTGCGGAGACAGCGTCCGGTAAAGTCTAGTTCGATCCTTAGCTGTAAGGTAATCCCCTTTATTTAACTGAGTCCAGAAGTAGGATTCATTAAGCAGCCATGATCAGTCGCTGTTTCGGGGTGATGCCGCCCAATGCCATATTTGGACGTTGATAGTTATATTTATACATCCACTCTGTTGCGAACACCTGAACTGCGTTAATATTTTCCCAGAAATGCTGAGATAACCATTCATATCTCACGGTACGGTTAAAGCGTTCCACATACGTATTTTGCTGTGGTTTGCCAGATTCTGCTGTCCTTGCGTTTATAGAGAACGACCTCTCCATCCCGCAGGTAAATGGTATTTGATGCGCTTACTTTTCCTGAGTGTCTTGGTGTTGGAGTGATATTAAGAAAAGGGGCGAACTGATGGACTGTTTTGCTTGGGTGTGTGTAGTGGCTTTTCATGATCAAAAAGCTGTATTTTTATACAGTAAAAGGATAGTTAATACGTTAAAATGGGGAATTTATATACAGATCACTGCTAACATGTATAAAAATATCATTTTTCTATACATATCAAAAAAACGTGCATATGAGCAAAATACAATCACTTGAAGGTTTGAGTAGTTCAAGATTCGATACGCCAGCAATCTTGAAAAAATTAGCTGAGAGTAGCAGAATGCTTGCCGAGTTAAAGGGGGTGGCAGCATCCATCCCAAATCAAGGGATTTTAATTAATACCCTTGGCTTACAAGAGGCTAAAGATAGTTCTGAAATAGAAAATATCGTCACCACTCATGATGAACTCTTTAAGGATGATTTGCTGTCAGAGTCAGTGGATGATTCGGTTGCCAAGGAGGTCTTGCGTTATAGGCAGGCACTTCGAATTGGCTTTGAGCAAGTGCGAGAGACAGGCCTTTTAACTAGTAATCATATTTTGCTGATTCAGGCGGAGCTTGAGCGTAATAAT
>Ga0209358_10003820_pt1 | contig 10978 bp, 9 predicted proteins | sample LauGreFa1BDMLBSN_2_FD_187574 | JGI IMG/M metagenome (GOLD analysis project Ga0209358, IMG submission 187574) | Freshwater lake microbial communities from Lake Michigan, USA - Fa13.BD.MLB.SN (SPAdes) (version 2) | ecosystem: Environmental > Aquatic > Freshwater > Lake | place: Lake Michigan, USA...
GGCTTGCCTCGCAAAAATACAGATCCGTCCAAGATCGAGGATTGCCGCCAAAGGAACGTCTCCCTGTTCCGGATGCCCTGCACGCACGGCTGCGCGTAGGTAAGTGCCGCCTAGCACAGAAATGTTACAAAACGTTGACAGTATCAACGAGCGGCGTACATTCAAGCAAATACACAGAATAAATATCGGTTATCGGGGAGCTCAAAATGAAGAAAATTGCGGTTGTCATCGGGATTTTCGCGGCTCTAGGCGCTTTGACGGTCTCGCCCGTCAAAGCGGATGGAAATGGCTGGACTCTTAACCTCGAGCGCTCCGAGCTAGCTGCCAGGGTACCCATTGGGGAGGGGCAGCAAGGGCTCTCAGAGAAAGCCCGACTGATGCTCGTTACCACCGGTATCGCTCCCCGCGGACACGAGGGGCACCTAGCGATGAAGAACAATGAACTTTCGTACGCGGCTGACTTGAGATTCAACGCAAAACTAGATGGCAGAGATTACCCTCTTGAGGGCCTATCACATGGCGACTCAATTGCGATCGCAGTCCAAGAGGATGACAAGGTAATCTCGACTATCAAGGCGAGCGGAAACAAAGTTGCTACCTTTAAGCGCTCGCTAGGAAATGACGCGAGAACGATGATTATCAGTGCGCGATACTTTGACAATAATGGCCGTGTTTCTGTCTCGGAGCGCCTTGTTTTCGAACGGCGTTAACTTGAATCTGAAAAATCATGCGGTTGGAATCAAAACAGCTTGCGCTCCATCAATCACTTACGCACTCCTAATTTCCGTGTGTAAGGGAATGTTTATGTAACTATCGTGATTTTGACGTGTTTTTCTGGGGTTTTTGACGCTTTTCAATTCTACGCCGAACAATAGAGCCTTTACTCCGCAGTAGCAGATAAACAGTTTTCTTTGAGCGATAAAAGAGTCGTCAAACACGAGGAGTGACGAACCTACTCAGTCGCTGCATGGAGCATCACGAATGTCGTTTAAACGACAACTGGTCTTTGATCGAAAGCCGTACAGTCGACGCCTACGGGGTCGTGGAATCACCGTCTGCCCCTGACCGATCAGCACATTGACCTCCCCAAGCTTATGGATGATCTCCTCGGTCGTGTATCTCTGCTTCCCCATCCCCCCACGTCTCCTGTTCTCGTCATGAACATTAAACTTGGGCCAACAATACCGGGTCATGTCACGTGCACTTCCCATTACATCGATTCCGTTGCACCCTGTGGTCTTACGCTTAGTTCCGAGGATCTCGATGCGAGCGCTAGCCGGAACCATCACCTACTTCGGCCCGAGCGGAGAGAGCGGTCGCGAGTGGTTTGAAATGATCCCTCACGCAGCCGGTCGCACGCTGCGAGCGCTTTGTCGAATGGACGACGTCGACGTCTGGCGCGACGTGAGTATTTGCCTCGATGACAACTCCCGACCACGCGACGCACACATTCGCGTGATACAGGGCGGCATCGTGCGTGGATCCATGAGCTACTCCACCACACCGAACGCGCTCCTATACCACGGCATGACCGAGGAACACGGTGGCGTCAACGAACGCATTTCTTTGTCCGCACCACTCGACTATCTTGGTCTCCATCCGCTCGTCGGCGATGCGCTAATCAGCTGTCAACGAGGTCAAGATGAAGCGGGTGTTTTTCGCACCGTGCGCGGCTACACGAACTCGAAGTCTGCAAACGGCGAAACCGGTCTGCTCGCGTATCCCTCGGCGATCGAGGTAGCGTTCGTCGGTATGGAGACGGTCCAGACCGCAGCAGGCATCTTTGACGGTCAACACTACCAACTACGCTGGCAGCCGCAGTGGCCGGTCGCCGATCTTTGGGTCAATGGCGATGACGGGCTTTTTATTAGACTGACTTGGGACCTCAATCAATCACGCTATGAACTCACCGAACTTCGCACGCTCGCTTGAGCCAATTCTTGGCGCGCTGTGCCACGGTATCTTCATCCTCCTACTGGCAATGAATATAGCCAGTGCGCAGTCCCTGCCGATCAACATGCCGGCAAAGCCGTTTGGCGAACTACCTCACCCGCCAGCGCCCAACTACGCCGATAAGCGCCATTGGGCGGCGATTTCTAACCGACTCGACGCTGCAGACGTCATACCCGAAAACGATCTTTTTGGTGATCGACAGGAAAGCGCTCTGGTCGATGCGTTTTATATCCACCCAACGACCTATCGCAGAGCTGCAAGCTGGAATCAGCCGCTCGACGACGAAAGCACCAACCAATGGACCGATGAATCGGTGATCGCACGACAAGCCGCCGTATTCAATGCCTGCTGCCGCGTGTTCGCGCCTCGCTACCGGCAGGCAACGGCGGCGGCCCGCCGCTCGTATTGCAACTCGGAGCGCCTTGATGAGTGAGCGCGATCGGAGTCTCGATGTGTTCCGCGGCATGACCGTCGCCGCCATGATCCTCGTCAATAACCCAGGCAGCTGGAGCCACCTTTACGCGCCGCTCGCTCACGCGAGCTGGCACGGCTGGACTCCTACCGATCTCGTATTCCCGTTTTTCCTGTTTGCGGTCGGGAATGCTCTCGCTTTGACCCTGCCGCCGGGTCAACCTATTCCAGCGGCGGCCTTCTGGCCGAAATGGGCACGACGGACCCTGCTCATCTTCGGTATTGGCTTGCTACTCAACGCCTGGCCCTTCGTTCAGTGGCATGCCGATGGATCACTGCATCTCAAAGAATTGGAGACGTTGCGGATCATGGGCGTGTTGCAGCGAATCGCCCTGTGCTGGGCGTTTGCCGCTTTGATCATTCGTGCAGGAGGTCTGCGTGCGGCCGCCTGGGGAAGCGCGGCGTTACTCATCGGGTATACGGTTGCCTGCTTCGCGTTCGCGCGCGGCCCCGATCCCTGGTCACTGGAAGGCTTCTTTGGCACCGGTCTTGATCGACTGCTACTCGGTGAGAGTCACCTCTACCGAGGCGAAGGCGTGCCGTTCGACCCGGAGGGGCTCGCAAGCACGATACCGGCACTCGCTCAGGTGCTGCTCGGGTATCTGGTCGGTGATGCCCTGCTGCGCAGCCGCGAACATCGTGAACGAATCCGACAGCTGCTGATCGCGGCCGTGGTCGCGACGGCCGTCGGGCTCGCCTTGCATAGCCTCGTGCCGATCAACAAAAAGCTGTGGAGTGCGAGCTACGTACTGCTCACCACCGGACTTGCCACGTTCGGCGCGGTGGCCCTTCAGCAAATGACGCTGCGGCTCGTCCCTCGATGGGGCTGGGCGGAGCATCCGTGGCGCGCCTTCGAAGCATTCGGACGTAACGCTTTGTTCATTTTTGCCTTGAGCGGCCTCATCCCGCGCACCCTCGGTCTCATTCGGTTCGAAGACGGAGTGGATGCCGAAGGATCCGCACAGACCATTCTGCTCTTACCGTGGATCTACCGGGAATTCTTTGTACCGCTCGCGAGCGACCCCCGCATGGCCTCGCTACTTTTTGCCATCGCGACCGTAGGGGTTTACTGGGCCATCGCGCGCGCGATGCAAGCACGCGGGTGGTTCATCAAGGTGTGAGCGCGGCTTTTTTAGAGGAAAAAGAAAAACACCGCCGCCTGCCGACCGCTCAGTCCGTCGATCCGCCCAATGAGCGAGCCGTTGGCACTGCGCACCTCATTGCCCTCGACGCGTCCGATCAAGGCGCCGTTTGCGCTACGGACATCCCGACCATCAAATCGTCCGATCAGGCTGCCATTTGCATTCCGGATGTCGCCGCCGTCGAGCCGAAGATAAAGACTGCCCGTACCGGTTCGAACATCGTTCCCGTCAAACTTAAAAAGGAGATATCCGTTCGGACTTCGAACCTCGCCGCCCGAGATCCGCCCGATTAGTCTGCCGCTGCTGTCCCTCACGTCCTGTCCGAACGCTAGAGGCAGCAATGAAAGACACAGAAACAGGAAAAAGGAATGAACCCAGCGCGAGGTCATGACGCTCCCTAGGAAACTTCAGCGATACGCTGCATGGGACTGATCTAGCGCGTCAAAACTTCGAGAAAATGGTGGCCGGAGTCGGAATCGAACCAACGACACGCGGATTTTCAAAGTTTCATCGCCAATTAATACGTAAATACTTCAATCACTTATCTCGCCGAAATCTTGGTGCGACACAGGTGCGACAAGCGTCAATTTTCGATTTTTACATCGCTTTTTAAACGCTAGCTCGCCCTAATTTCGGGGTCGAATGTCGTTTAAACGACAACCAAGGCTCCAACCATATCCGTTCTTGAGGTGCGCCCAGATACCGTCGACCGCAGCGGAAATCGTTCCCCCGATCCGCGCCTCGACGACGCGACGAACCTCCGCCGTCAGGGCAAAACCGAGCCCGTTAAGTCGCTAAATCACTGAAGAGATGTCGAGTTCGCTTGGATTCGAACCAAGGACCAAGGGATTATGAGAAGACAGGACCAACCCAATCCCATTGGCCATCAATCACTTACGCAGTCCTAAACTCCGTGTGTAAGAGAATGTGTATGTAACTATCGCGTTTTGACTTATTTGATTCGAAGCAGAACAACATCTCATCTACCTATCGGCGACCGATAAACATATTTCTTCTAACGATAGAAGAGTTGTCAAAATCGAGAAGTGACGATCTCTCAGTAGCCGCGAGCAGCTTCACCAAGTTCGTTTAAACGACAGTTCGCAAAACACAGAAAGTCGTGTCTTCAATGTCTCAGGGAAGCTTAAAAACTATTGGCTGCCCCAAACACCGAGTCAGAGCAGCCTTTAAGACCTGACAAATCTTTTCAAAACTCTATACGTAATCAGCGCTTCGGTAGTTGCGGACTTTCGCGTAATTCTTTTAGCGTTGCGGAATGTCACGAACTATTCTGATTTCGATTTTTCTCGCCCTGCTAACGGCCTGCGGTGGTGATGGGGGTGGAGGTGGTGGAGCGGCACCGACACCGAATCCATCAACGGCAACGGCACCCGGAGCGCCGACGATTACGACGGTGACTCCCGGTGACGGACAGGCTTCGATCGCCTTCGCAGCACCAACCTCGGACGGCGGATCCGTCATCACGGGTTATACCGCGACTTGCACCATTCCGGGCACCTCTAGATCGGGCAGCGGCAGTAACAGCCCCATCGTGGTCTCAGGGCTTACCAATAACACCTTATACGGCTGCTCCGTTAGGGCGACAAACGCCATCGGAACCGGACCTGCATCAACGTCAGTCTCTGTTACACCGACCGCAGCCGTCGCAAGCTTGCCCTATCCTGTCGGTCTCAGCGATCAGTCACTTGTCGCCAACGGCATTACGCGTCAGTTTCGTGTACATGTGCCCGCTTCTCTCAACGGCCCTCCCAAGGCGCTGGTATTTGTTCTTCATGGTGGCGGTGGCACTGGCCTAAACGTGGCCAACACGGGCGCTCATCCCTTGTCGGTGTTCAGATCGGTCGCTGATCGCGAAGGGTTTGTTGTCGTCTATCCGGGTGGATTGCCTGCGTCAGACGGACAGGAAGGTTGGGTCGACTGTCGTGGCGATAACGGTGTGTCGAGCGGCGCCGATGATATCGGCTTTCTAGCGGCGCTGATTGAGCGCGTAAGGGGACAGTACAACCTGTCGACAACACGGGTATTCATGGCAGGTGGCTCCAATGGCGCAATGATGACGCAAGCGTTCGCGATCGTCCGACCGGATCTAATCGCGGCAGTCGCAAGCTCCGGCGGTAGTCTCGCACTCAACCCGCAGGCCGGATCGTGTGCCACAGGGCCGACGACCCCCAAACCGATCCTTCTCGCACACGGGACAGCTGACACACAGATGCCCTATGAGGGCGGTTGTGTAGCCAACCTCGGCGGTAATTGCACACGAGGTCGCGTGATCTCTGCCGAGGCCACACGTAATCGTTGGCTACAAGCCAACGGCCTGACGGGTGTCACGCCGACCCAGCAGATAGTGAATCTCGATAGCAACGATGGTGGCCCTGCCAATCGATTCGATTACACAGGTGCCGTTCCGCTGCGATGGTGGCGCCTCGATGGCGCGGGACATACCGTGGCAAGCCGAACGGTACTCGTCGAACCCAACGCGACAACTGGAATTCAAAGCCGCGATATCGAATTTGCGGAAGTGGCGTGGGAGTTTTTCAATGAGCGCCTGACGAACGCCGTCACCACATCTACCGAACGAACATTCAATGCAACGACCACTGACAGTGCGGTTACGGCGATACCGAGCGCCGGTGAAGCACCACATATCTCGATCAATCCATCACCAACGATCAATCCCCGCGGCAAGCTGTTCGTCTTTCTGCCTGGCACTCAAGGTCGCCCCGCGCAGTACACCTTCATTTTACGCGCTGCCGCAATACGAGGTTTTCACGCATTAGGACTCAACTATCAAAACCAAGTCGCGATGGGCGCCTTGTGTCAGCAGAGCCCGGATCCAGACTGCTACTGGAATGCTCGTAACGTCGTGATCTTCGGTGGTGGCACTCCAGTGGCTGGTCAGATCGCAACCTCATCGGCTGATTCGATTTTCAACCGACTGAACAAGGCGCTCGTTTGGCTTAGAAATAATCATCCCGCCGAAGGTTGGGGCCAATTTTTGCTCTCCGATAACTCCGTGAACTGGAGCACCGTCGTAATATCAGGGCACTCGCAGGGCGGCGGCCATGCGGGAGTTCTCGTCAAGCGTGTTGCGTTATCGCGCGCGTGCTATTTCTCGGCGCCAGAAGATTGGAATGAGACGACTGATCGGCCGGCGAACTGGACCAGTGCCAGAAGTAACGTGACGCCGGCCGATCGGCAATTCGGGTTTGGCTCTGATAACGATTCACTCGTACCGAACTCGCATGCCTTTGCACACTGGACGAGTCTCGGCCTTGGCACGCCCTCGGGCGGACCTGTACTCGTAGACAATAGCGCGGCCCCCTATTCTGGATCTCAGCAGTTACGCACGAATTTACCGCCGAATCCTGCGAGCACCGCACTTAGCACAGCACTAAAAAATCACGGCGTGACGGTGGTCGATACGTCAACACCGCTCGATAACCAAGGGAAACCTCTCTTTGACACGAGCGGCGTCTGGGAATATCTATGCTTGCGATGATGATGCGGGTTGTTTTCTTGGTGATGCTGCTGAGCTCATTACCGGGAAATGCCGCAACGCAGCCTCAGTGGCGGACACCAGTCGTAGAGGGACCGCAAATCTCGTATCACACGTTTATCAGTGAATCTGCCGACGCCGAGGTTAGCTATCATTTATACACGCCTAAGGTGTACGCCGAAGATCCACAACGTCGCTTCCCGGTCGTGTACTGGCTGCACGGATCCGGAGGCGGCGTTCAAGGTATCTCGTTATTGAGCAAGCATGTTGACGCTGCAATCGACGCCGGTCAGGTTCCGCCGTTTCTCGTCGTATTCGTCAACGGTTTGCGACTCGGGATGTACGTCGACTGGAAGAACGGATCAGCACCTATTGAATCGGTCATCATCAAAGATCTGATCCCTCATATCGACGCTTCCTATCGTACGATCCCGAATCGCAAAGGTCGCCTGCTCGATGGTTTCAGCATGGGTGGCTACGGCGCTGCGCGACTCGGATTTAAATATCCAGAGCTTTTTGGGGCGGTCTCGATTATGGGGGGTGGCCCCTTACAAGAAACACTGACTCGTACGCCACGCGCGAGTCGTAAGCAAGTCAACGAATTGATGCAAGAGGTCTACGGTGGGGATCAGGATTACTTTCTAGCGGTCAGCCCGAGACACCATGCCGCCGAAAACGCAGCCGCCATTGCCCGCGACTCGCGCGTGCGGGTCGTTGTTGGATCACGTGACAATACGTTTGATAACAATCTCGAATTTCACGAATATTTAGCGGATCTCGACATCCCGCACGATTGGATTGTGATCCAAGGCGTAGGTCATGATCCCATGAGCCTGCTTCAAACCATGGGCGATCGCCACTGGAGTTTCTATCGAGAGGCGTTTACGGACATCGCGCGATAGCTCGGCGCAAGTGTGTAAGCGGTGTGCAAGCACTGCGCGATCGTAAGTGATTGATTCCTTAAGAGTTCGAACTTACTTCAGGGGATTATGAGAAGACAGGACCAATTCAATCCCATTGGCCGTCAATCACTTACACGTTCCTAAATTCTGTGTGTAAGAGAATGTGTATGTAACTGTCGTGATTTTGACAGGTAATTTCGTCTCCGAAAACACTCTCGCACCCAGAGCTTAGTCAAACTTCTGTTTTGACGTAATTGAAATTCAGGTGGCTAGTCATCAATCAACGGCTTGTTAACGACCTTATCAAACTGGATTGGATCAAACTGACTTTCCCAACGTGACACAACGATTGTTGCCACAGCATTTCCGATGAAATTAGTGACAGCTCGGCACTCCGACATGAAGCGATCGATTCCAAGGATGAGCGCCATGCCTGCCACCGGAACGCTTGGCACAACTGCCAGTGTGGCAGCTAATGTGATGAACCCGGCACCTGTGACACCGGCCGCACCCTTAGAGCTCACGATTGCTACAAACAGCAGCAGCAACTCCTCCTGGAGAGACAAGTCGATGCCAGTGGCTTGCGCGATGAATAGCGCTGCCAAGGTCATGTAGATGTTGGTGCCATCCAGATTAAATGAGTATCCAGTCGGCACCACAAGACCGACGACAGACTTTGAGCATCCAGCGCTTTCGAGCTTGCGCATCAGTGAGGGCAACGCTGCTTCGGAGGAACTCGTACCGATGACGAGCCAAATTTCCTCTTTGAGATATCGTAATAGACTCCAGAGCGAGAAGCCGCTGGCGTAGGCGATAAGCCCAAGGACTATCCCGATGAATAGCGCTGACGTCACGTAGAACGTGACGATCAGTGCCGCAAGATTGGCAACGCTATCAATCCCGTACTTCCCTATCGTGAATGCAAATGCGCCGAAAGCACCAATCGGAGCAAACTTCATCAGGATGGCTACCATGCGGAAGAAAGCTTCGCTAATGTCATGTAACGCAGTAATGATTCGATTGCGCACCTCACCCAGCGATGCGACGCTTACGCCGAATATCACTGCGATAAACAACACCGGAAGAATCTGCCCACCAGTCAACGCCCCGGCGAAGGTGTCGGGAATAATCGAGAGCAAAAATCCGGTGACGGTCTGTTCTTCCGCTTTGCCTACGTACGTTCCAACAGCAGCCTTGTCGAGCGTTGCTGGATCGACGTCCATCCCCGCACCGGGTCGGACGAGATTTGCCACGACAAGCCCGATCACTAGAGCAAAAGTCGAGACGATGAAGAAGTAGAGCATCGCCTTCCCCGTCGTGCTCCCAAGTCGCCCTAAGGAACTCATCCCGGCGATGCCGCCTGCGACAGTCAGGAAGATCACGGGGCCAATCACCATTTTGACGAGCTTGATGAACGCGTCGCCGAGTGGCTTGAGTTGCACCGCGAGATCCGGAAAAAAGTGCCCCAATGCGCCACCGACGAAGATGGCGACCAATACCTGAGCGTAAAGCGAACGCCACCACGCAGAGCGCGGCATTAGTGAGGGTCTATCTTCGGCGCGCGAGAGTCGATCATCTCATCGAGCTGTTGACTTAACTCACGCCGCAGGGACGCCGCACTGGCATCGCCACGCAACAAGTTATCCAACTCAAACGGATCTTTATGAAGATCATACAGTTCGTCGACGCCGGTCAATTCTCGATATCTAATGAACTTGTACCGCTCGGTACGAATAGCCTGGTATCCAAGCTTTTGAAGCCGTCGGAACTCGGTATCCGAGTAGTACTCAACCAAGAGCTTGCTACGTAATGGCCCGGCCTCACCTCGCCAGGTCTTTACCATCGACTTGCCGTCTAGATCTTTGGGCAACGGCGCCTTGGCCATCTCCAACAGGGTCGGCGCTATATCCACATTCCCCGCGAGAAAGCTTGGCTTCGACCCCGCCCGGGCGATGGCTGGATAACGAACGATCAGGGGGATTCGAATACTTGATTCGTATGCAAGTCGCCGCTCCTGAGCTAGACCAAACTCGCCGTAGAAGAATCCCTGATCACTCGTGATCACGAAAACCGTCTCGTCCAGAACGCCTCGTTTCTCCAAAACCGACCGTAGCCGATCAATACCTCGATCAACAGCCTGCAGCATTCGGAGTCGATCCTTAATGACGCTATCGGGCAGCCCCCCCGGCGGACTTCGCGGGTCACTGTATTCCTGGGTTGGCTTTAATGCTGGCTTTCCAGTGAGCGGGGCACGATAACTTGGCGAGCGCGGTATCTGATCTTCCTGATAAAGCGTTGCATCCACTGGTGGCGAAGGGAACGTTCTAACCTGATTAGGATGCACTTCTGGATGCGATGCTTTATGAGCGAGAAAGACCAGAAATGGCGTATTTCTCGGACTGGACTCGATAAACGAAATTGCCTGCTCCGTGAGAATGTCGGACATGTACCCCTTAGCCTGAGAAGTTTTTCCGTCAATGTTAAGTACGGGATCAAAGTACACGCCTTGCCCTACGAAACTCACCCAGCGATCGAACCCCGGTCTCGCCGAATCGTCCTCGTGACCCATATGCCACTTACCGAAGAAACCGGTTCGGTATCCGGCGTCATGCAGTAATCGAGGAAATGTCACCAGTTGATGGCTCTGTGAAGCCCTCTCGCCGTTGTCGATAATTCCGTTGCGATGCGGGTATTTTCCTGTCAGAAATACTGCGCGGCTCGGCGAACACAGAGGTGCAGACGTGAAAAAATTCGTGAATGTGGAGCCCTCTCTCGCAAGTCTTTCGATATTCGGGGTTTTGGAGAACGGGTGGTCCACGATATCGTCATAGCGCACATCATCTAGCAGAACGAAGACGATATTTGGTCGACCCTCAGGCCAGGCAGGTTGCGCGGCGTTGTTCTGCTGGGCAGTTGCTGATAACCCCGTAGAAAAGAAAAACCAGAGAGCCGCGCTAACGACTCTCTGGCTAATCTTGAAATGAGCCAGCAAC
>Ga0209358_10003822_pt1 | contig 10975 bp, 6 predicted proteins | sample LauGreFa1BDMLBSN_2_FD_187574 | JGI IMG/M metagenome (GOLD analysis project Ga0209358, IMG submission 187574) | Freshwater lake microbial communities from Lake Michigan, USA - Fa13.BD.MLB.SN (SPAdes) (version 2) | ecosystem: Environmental > Aquatic > Freshwater > Lake | place: Lake Michigan, USA...
GCTTCGCCCGGTGAAGGAGGTGCAGCATCTGTCAACCCCCCTACACCAGCCGCCGCCGATAAAGGAGGCGCGAGTGTCGCGGGGAGTGGGTCAGATGGGCAGGCTGCAGCCGGTGCCGGCGGAGAACCAACAGTCGCCCCTGTACCTGGGTCAACTGAGCCTGCCGCAGCCGGTGCCAGCGGAGAAGCGGCAGCTGGTTCTGTATCTGGGTCAGCTCAACAAGCTTCTGACCCGGCTTCTGATTCTCCTTGGAAAGGATTGACGCCGGTTAAAGCGGAATGGAAAGACCGACCCCTTCTCGAACCTTACTCCAGATTCGACCACCTCATGCACAGACCTGGACAGTTTTGCGAACAACTTGATAAGGATTTATTCTTTCGCGACGGGAAACTGTTGTGGGTAACAAATATTCCGTACTTTGAAGGCATTGAGATAAAAAATGATCCTACGGTCCCTGGCGAGCGCTTGATCGCCATGTGGGGGAATCTTAAAGGAGAAGAGAAAGTTTCCTTGCGAAAAATGACGATAAATGATAAAAACGAGGTTCTTAAGGTTGATTGGCAATCTTCCTTGGTGGGTTGGAATATTTACGACGAAAAATTCAGAAAAGTTGAAATGCTGGAAGATTTAATTTGTCGTCCATATGAAGATTGGTTACAGTTAAAAGACCCAAGAAACGTTCTCGGAGGTAAGTTCACTGTCGTATTCCCTGACAATTTCCTGCTTTGAGCAACGCAAGTCAGAACGGAAGCTTTACATTCAAACTGTGGATATGGATTACAGCTGATGTCATCTCCTCGCCATGCGAGTTGAGAAGATATCTATTATCCTATTACATCCCCCCCCCAGCCCCCTTGACATACCTCGACCAGAGGTGTTGGACAATCACGTGATAATATATAAATATTTATTTATCTAAGGCCCTCCCTCTCTCTGGTCATTGAATGGCATCAATGTATCTGAAAGCTGGCTCCATGCTGTTGGTTTCCACTGTATTGGCTTCGTGTATTCATGCATACACGCAAGCAATTGACACTGACCTATTTTTAGATGTATATAACGATGTGTTTACCATACGGGACGGCTCTGAATTGGGTATGGAATGGGGACGGGCGGCAGATACGATGCAAGGCAGCGTCCAGCGTTTACTGGGTGTAGGACCCAACCTGGACATACTAAATGTGTCCAGGACACTCTCCGATGAAAACATGCTCAAGCTGCTGTTCCTTGCCGTGGTGGGAAACATAACCACCTATCAATCATCCTCGGCGTTACCGCAGAAATGCGCCTTTGTTGTTGACCCCACTACTGGTGGGTTCGTCCTGAAAAATGTGGGTACTTCACAGTCGGTGATTCTGGAGGTGCTCCTGATTATCAGTATTGTATGTCTCCTTAGGGCATGGAAGGGGTAGAGCCTGTATTTAAGATATCCTTTTCTGTGGATGATACTCTGCAATGGTAGCAGAGAAAAGCGGCGCGCTGTCACCCAAAGAGGAAGCGGAAAAAGAAGATAGAAAGTTGCTTAGCGAAGAAAATAAGCATATACAGGAAATAATGCAACTCCTGTCTGACGGCGACACACATGCAACTGCGCGACAGAAAGTCAATGATGCGAAAAATAAAATGAGATTAAAAAACCACGCACATTCGGTTTTTCATCCATACAAAGACAAAAGAATCGCAATGACGCAAGAGGCCAGTAGAAATCTGGTTTTAGGTGATGCACTGGAGTTGATGCTTACCACATCCCAGTACCACGCCGATCTAAACAAGGCGCTTATAAAATCGAGCCAAAGACGAGTTGACATACTCACTCGTCTCATCAGTAGGACTTGATTAACGAAGAGGGGACCAAATGGGATAAATTACAGTTTATTAATAAACATGTGTCGAGTATGTGTCGAACACAACGCGTACAAACAAGAGAGAGAGAGAATGAAGCCATGAAAGCGATGATCGTCACGATGATGTGAGTTGCTCCTGTAAAGCGCTGCCCATCTGTCGGAATACTTGAATCTTTGCTTTTTCTGTTTCTATGCATGATTTGTATGGCTCTTCGGAATATTCGGGATCTGAATCGACTTTTGATATCACATCTTCAGTTTCTTTGATTCGTTCGAGCAGAATATTTACCTTATTCCTTGCGGCATTCAGCGCTTCGAGGGAATGATTTCGGTTCTCGGTGCTCTTACATGCAGCCTTGTATAGGTTATCTTCGATCCCCTCGCGAAATTTAGTAATTTTTTCTACCATATCCCATTTGTGCTGTTTTGTTTGCATTGATTGAATGCTCTGCTCGAATTCTGCGTAGCTAGCCTCGGGGGTAACACCAATCACCTTACAGACCAGCAGAGTCGCGTTATTATTGATGCGTTGCATATCAGCTATCGGTACCGGAGGGCTGCCATCGTCGTGCAGGTACAGAAAGTGGCCGTCGTTTGAAACCCCTGAATAATGCCCAGATGCCCCGTACTTGTCATAGGGGAAATTTAGGACGCAATATTCTACCATGACAATGTTGGGGCCTACCCGAAATGTCTTTTCAGGGATGACCCAGGATGAACGAAGGTCACATTCGGTGGAACCTAAGCCCCTCCCCTTCAACTTTGCCGCAATGGCAAACCGTGTCCCTGCTTCAGCTCGGGAATATTTACATTGTTTGACGTCGTATGATCTGACAACATGTCCACAGTTCCAACATATTATGTCATCGTAGGTGCTGTTCAAACTGCAGCAGCCGTATTCGAACTTTTCAACGCTCGAAAAATCAGTGTCGTGGGGGTACACACTGATCGTCTCGATTTTTGAATCTTGTGTAACTTCGGTTTGGCAATGAGAGCAGTCAAAGATGAACTGTGTGGCCAACCCCCAGCACCTGTTGATGTCATTCCCGTCTTCACCAAGGGTAGAAACAAGTTGTGGGAGGTTGAATTTCGCAAGTTCCGACGAAAAAAGTTTAAAACATTCTATGACCCGAGCCACGATGCCCTCAACGTCCTCCTGAGAGGCCATTGAGTGGGCCGTTACAAAGAGGTTGCATACGCACGGATTGGCCACGAAGCAGACTTTCAATACCGACTGATCTACGAAAATTACCCGTTGTGTGTCATTGCAATGCTTCAGCCATTTATGTAACAATAGGAATAACTTGTACATGCATTCCATTGGATATATACCACCTGAAGCCGTTTCCATTCGTCTCTTCAGTGTTTCCATCTCTTCATCTGTGAGACCGTTGATGCAATCAAATATTGCGAAGAGGGGTTTGCCTATACAACACGCAAGGGCGTTGACCACCTGAGCAAACCAACAGGAATTTTTATTGTTGAGGCCGATGGTGTTGTGGAGGGTGGACTGGAGACTGAAATCGTGACTGGGATGGTCAAATTCGATACGCATGATTGATTCAAATGAAACGGGACGCGACGGTGCGAGTCCGCGTAGATTCAATCTTTGTGTACCCTCCAACGTAAGGTCTGTTTTCATGAAAGGTTCATCTTTGAAATAAACCAAAGCCTGTAGGTTCATTTTAGCCGCACCTATATCTTTCAAAGTAATGAAATGCAGTGACTGGTTGTCCTCGTAGGCGTAGAGCTCCAGGCTCGAATCGCTTCCGCAGAAGAGCCTTACAATTTTCGAAACAGCGTGATCTTTGAGAATCAAATGCCGATGACATTCAGTGGACGCAAGGGTGCAAACCTGCGTTTCTCTTTCTTCGTGAATTTGTGGAAAGACTCCCTGTACGCAAAAAAACCTTTCGAGGTAATTTCTCACTGCATCAACGGGACCACCACGGACAAAAAGCACCACGGCCTCAACACATGGGTTTCCGGAAAGTCTCACTGTGCGGGGAATCAATGCGTCTCTCCCTGCGAGAGTTGGTGACATCACCTCCTCTCCGCTCGCGAGAATCACATACGACATCGTACTACAATGTACAGATCAAGTACACGCAGGCCACTGCATCTTAAATACTTTGTATTGTACACTGTTTTAGAGGCCAGACACTTGGGGGGCACATCTCACAATAAATATTTATATATTAAAAATCCACTCAAATCAACGGGTTGTGTTTGTGTGCGTGTGGGGGTAGGGATACAATTTTCGAAAACCCTGATTGGGTTATCTCGACCCAATCGTCTGATCAGTTTCGTGAATCTGTTGTCATGTGTTATTCCTTTTTACGAGGCGGAAAATCAAATCGTAGTGAAGTCAGATACTTTCTTACCCAACACATTCAATAACTTGTGTCGCAATGTCTTGAAAACCAACCCATTTGCCCCATTTCCTTTTTCTCTTGCAAGCATGTATACGACTTTGAGATATTCATCAGCATGTATTGACACTGATGGACTGCACGTTCCCCATGTGAAATCGTGTAAAGTGTTCACAGCTGTAGAATATGCTATTCCGACTTTCAATGGCATCCCCTGGTTGCATGGCCTGCTCCCGGTCATGAAATTAATCAGTTCATGAGCGGTGTAACATTCCTTCTTTCCTTTACAGAGAAGGCATGGTTCTGTATTGTGCAGACACGCGCGACACCAACCAATGGAGCAAATAGGACATAAGACACCCTCACCCGCGAAGGGGCAGTCGAACTCAGCTTCGTTCAGAACCGGCGACGTGTCAACGGTGCACAGGCCATTTGCTGCGGAATTTTGTCTAGCTTTCATGGCATGAATCAAATCTGCATTCGACATTTCCGAATACCTCTTTGCATCTTGGCTGTATTTGGTGAGCAAATACTTGTGTGCAGTTATGGCTATCCTTTCTCGTTGATCGACGAGTTCCTTGATCGATGTCATGAATGAAGGTGTCAATTCCCGTACATCAATGTCTGCGATTCTGCCCAGATCCAGTTCATCGAAAATTTCGTGTCCTTCCAAGCTAAACTTTTTCGAGATTCGTATCAATGTGTTGAGTTCAGCCAGTCTTCTGAGCATCTTGTTCTTGAATACGTGTTTATCACCATGACCGGCATCGTGCTGATATTGGAATATCAGTGCGGGGATCATAAGCTTCACCCGCTGATCGAAAATTGCTGAGGACTCCACGTCTTCCTTTTCGAAGCTGAACCGACGATGAGTAAAGAACATCCGTTGATGTTCCTCGTTGCAAGTAGACGGATCCCCCTCAGCATCCTTGACGTTTGGTAAGGCATATGCAATGCATCTGAAAGCTTCAAATGTTTCGTCGAAAATACTTTCATCATCCGATCCAGTTGCATATAGTAATGTGCCTTCTTTCCTGAATGTAAGGTGTGCACGACGAAGCCGAGTGTTGCCTAGCAATCCAACAAACTCCGCGGTCAGCTCGTTGAAGCCGTACAGGTTCACGCAATCGGGAAGTGATGAATTGGAATGTGATTTATTCACCAATCTTACGTTTTCGGGATCAATCTTGTAGGAATGCAATTTATCATGTATTTTCTGGTGATCGAGCCCACAGACTTCAAAGAATGCTCCAATTTCATCCATTACTCTAGTAAATATCGTAGTTAAAGAAAAGCCCAACGTCATCAGATAGTATCTTAGGTATAATGGATTTAATACACATTCAGATGACACAAGAAAGGAAGGGGCTATTGACACCCTTTCGTTGATTTGTCCGTTTTCAAATACGAAATCGGGAGTGAGAGGATTTTCAAACGAAAGGTCTGAGCTTTTAAAACACCCCCCCCCTTCATTCATCATCTTAGTGGCTAAATCTGTGATGGCTTCAGGCTCGTAAGAATATCCATAGAAACAAGGCAGCAGCACTTTTCTGACTTGTGTACAATCAGGATAACTGTTTATCATTGGAGTGAAAAGAAAGGGATCTAAAATTACAGGCGTCCCTTGCACTTGCCGACAAGCATTGCATAAAATGGCACCAATTACTAGCAGCCTCAAGGCTTTAAAATTTTCAACCATTTTAGGAGAGTTTTCACGGTTAAAGTCAGATCGACAAGAATCAGCAAAAGCCAAAAAGTTAAGCTTGTAAACGGGTTCCCTCGAAGTTGAGGAAGAGTTGTCATCCATGTATAATATTTTGTGTCGAAGACCATTCTCTATGGCCGCGTCCATGAAATGCCTGAGTACATCGGGAAATACCCCTCCAGCGTCTATCGCATAAGAAACTGTGGCTAACACACCATAAGCCACCGCGTGTTGGAATTTCCTCTGCCTCTTATTCGTTTCTCTTGTTGTTGTACAGCCTTGAAAGTCAAAGTATTCTTCAAACAATTTTAACACATCTGAATGATAGTTGTCGAACTTGAGAGTAATTTTCTGGTCATTGCGAAAAACGTGGGCCCTCTGGGGGAAAAGAACATTCAGTATCTGTTTCAATACACTGATTATCTGAACTTCCCCCATCATGGTTGGATATAGCTCACAAGGGATAAAAGAATGTACACCCTTCTTCTGTAGATCCATGACATTCTTCTTTGGGGTCATTTCAATTACCTCTTGCCAATACTGAATTGCATTAGGGGGATCCTCCTCTTCCGCTAATGAGATAGGAATCGTCCCAGGTTTGAGTACCACGTCATTTTTATACACTTCCTTTGAGATCCATCTCTCTCTGTTCTGTCTAAACGCTTCAGCCCGTTCTTCCAAACAAAATGCTTTCTGTGCCGCAGCGGCCTCTTCCGCTGCCTTCTTGGCCGCCGCCTCTTCCGCGGCCTTCTCTTTCGCAGCGGCCTCTTTCGCAGCGGCCTCTTCCGCTGCCTTCTTGGCCGCCGCCTCTTCCACGGCCTTTTCTTTCGCAGCGGCCTCTTTCGCAGCGGCCTCTTCCGCGGCCTTCTTCGACGCAGCCTTTTCCGCCGCCATCCTCGCGGTGGCAGCAGCTCTTTCCTCATAAGCGCCTGGTTGAATAAAAGCTTCCACCTTTGCGGCCATGTCTTGGCTCTTTCGAAGAGTCAAGTTTTTGTCAGAGTAGAATATGTCATTCATGAACGGGCACATGAAATCCATGGTACGATCACCCCTTACTCTTAATTTAAAATTGACCACCGGCGATCCTTTGCATGGTTCGAGATCTGAAAAATCAAAGGCAGTGACAGAACTGTGGTCTGCCGACGTTTGCCCGGCTGGAATCTGGTTGGTTGCCTCGGTATTGGATTCCTCCGTAGTACCGACACTCGACGGGGGAGCGGGACGAGGGACATTGAATTTTTTCTGTAATTGTTTGTAGATTAACTCATTTGGAACCCCGCGAGATGACCCGGAAACGGGTATGGACTGAAGACCCGAATCCATGAAGTCCCATTTGGTTTGTGTATCTAATGAATGCCCAGGGTTTAATTTGAACTTATCATTATTTTCCAACATTTTAATTCTGGTTTCCGGATCCACACGTCTTGATTGGGAAATGAAACGATAAGGATCCCTCATTAAATCATATCTGTTTTTCTTATCCTTTGACCTTACATAAAAGTGTTTAGATACCTCATATGCATTCCGTTCTAAATGGTAAAGCAATACATCCATCTTAGTTTTGGGCTGTAGATCGAGTTTGTCACTCTGCACACCTTCACTGGGAAGTTGGGTGGAGTCGGACGACATGGCAAAGCACTGTCACAAGTAAAAAGAGGTGCATAACCCCTTAAATACTTGAATGCGTGCACGGAATCGCGGATCCCCCCCTGCCGAATATTTATTCGGGTGGCAGACCATGAAAAACACATGAAAATTCCGTTGACTCCTGGACAGATCGTCACCATCCACGGATGGCTGACCCCGAAAGAGACGCTCTCGTGGACAGATGTGTTGGCAGACGAAAAGCTTACGTTTGCGTTCCTGCACGGTCAAACGAAAATTCCCAGAGACTTGCTTCACCGTTTGCAACCCGACATTGCAGCGTGGGTGTCTGCAAGGAAAGTGGAGCTGCAGGACACGCCGCTGTTATTGCCATGGGGGGCACATCCCATCAGAGATCTCAAGGCAGATCTGGGGGATATGATACACGTGGGATGGAGCGCAGAAAGCATGCGCAAAGCAGGGGTGACTTACGCTGACCTGGTGGAAGCCAAGATGACCCCCAGCAGCATGCCTTTATTCGGTTACACGCTGTATGAGTGGAGCACTCTCGGCTTCTGCGAGCCTGACGCCGCCAGGCTCACTGCCCCTGAATTGGGACGCTTATTCGGGATGACCCGTGGTGATGTTTCCCGGTGTCTCATGGGGTCAAAGAAGAGCGAGGGGAGGCACAGCACCGCTGGTGAGCCCTGGCAATGTCAGAATTAGACCAGTGATCATGCTCACAGCGACTGTTTTGAAATCTTGATGTCAACCATCTCGTTGGGGCGGGCGGATGAAATCGCGATTGCGAAGACACGGACCCAATCGTAAAAACGCGGTTGTTCGTCGTCTTGCATGTATGGCTTGATGCGCGCAACATTTTTGGCCTTGTTCGCGGGTGAGTAATTGTCGGGGGCGATACCGTATTGGAAGTCATTGTGGATTCGCCGGCGGCCGTTGCGCGGATCGGCGTTTGGAACTCCACCCGGTGGTGCCGGCAGCGGGGGGGCGGCGGCTCCGTGGTCTACTGCCGGATCACCGTTTGAAATTAGTGCGCCTCCAGCATCCGCAATCCTTTTGCGTTTACCATCTTGGAAGAAACAATCATGCTCAAATGTCCAGTACCACTGGATCAAATCGCCGGCAAACACCTCGAAATCTCCGTTCATCACGGTGCGAAGCCCCCCGATCATAACACTGCTCATGGTGTCCCCGGAGCTCGGGTGTGCATACCCCAGAGTGTTGGCGAAACCCACCGGATAGAAATCGTACATCTTGCTTATGTACTGTTTCAGGTTGACATCATCCCCATTCTGGTCTCTGAAGTAAGCTTGGGCCACCCCATTGATAGGGAGATTGTTGTGCTGATCGTTGTTGAAGTGATTTATGATTTCCTCTCGCTTCTGCAACGACGTCGAAAAATGGTACAGGTACTTCATCATCTTCATGCACCAGTCATTCCCTGCGTCACCACCGTTGGCAATGTTCCCGAGATTACTGACTATGCGCGGGTACGCACTCGGCCCCAGTTTACGTGTTGAGGACTTGATCCAAGGCCTGGAAACACCCACGGCGAGCTCATCCTTGTGCACACAGTACTGCATTTTATTACGTTCGAGCTCGCTTGCGCTCCCCACAAAGTCAAGCATGTGGTCGTATGACACGCGGCACTGCTGGATGTGTTTGCAAGCGGAGTCGACACGCGTTGAGGACGCAGATGCGAGACTGGGGGTGTTGATAAACGACATTTGTCTCTCGACACACCGCGTGTGGGGGGCTTATATACTCTGGCTGTAGCAACGGTATCCACTGCATCCAACAATTGCACGGCTATGAAGCATTAACCCCCCTCTTTTAAAATGTGGTGGGTTGTCATCATGAGCAGGGCGAAAACCACACCTGTCGCCATAATCCACGAATTGATGCTCTGATCCCTGTGGGCCTTCACCACGACGATAAAGCCAGACAGGCTTCCGTCGCTGGGCATGATCTCAACCTCACATTCGGGGTAGCGCTCCCTGATTGCCTGCGAATGGGTGTCAGACCAATGCCCGCAGTCGTAAAGGACGACGGTGTTGTCGTCCGTGAGGATGGTCCGCCCCCCATGTCGGTTACTGTCGATCAACCTCAGGACGAACCGGGACAGTGCGTCCATGGCGTGTGCTCGGATTCCTTGCTCCACCGTCTTATATTTACAGCCAAGGGGAGACCAGGGTTGAACACCAAGAGTATGCAGGGCACTTTCGAGCCAGCTCGACCTGGAAACTTGGGTACCCTCGAAGGAGATGCCAGGAACGCGCAGGGGGGGCGCCTGGACGCGATATCCAACGTCCCCTGGGACAGCCAATTACAGCCCTCGACCGATCGGGAGACGCAAAGGAGGATGCTTGATCACAGGGAGAGAGAGGCGCGCTTCAACACCCTGGACAATGCCCAGGCGGCGCTCAAACCAAAGGTCACGCCATACCCCAATTCACCGGACAGGGTCTTTGCGGGGACCCCATGCTACCGCATCCTGATTGACGGGGTCTTTCGGTTCGTCTTTATCATCGACCTGAAAGACAACCTCAAGGGGGGGCTGTATAATCCGGCATGGAATGGGGCAGTCCGACAACAGAGCCTGGCATACTGGATAGTCCCGCATTTCATTTACAGGAACGAGAACGATGTTAAGACCTGCAAGGACAGGTGGAAGGTGGCATACGACGCACATAGACAGGCTGGAAATGCTCCTCCTGATAAGTTCAGGTATGATTCGCAACAGGCGACTCTTGCTGCCATGCTCGGAGCGGCTTTGCCGGCGTGGTACGCACCGGGGACAGGATATGCAGATGACAGCTTTTACACAGCGGGGAGAGATAATATCAATCAAGCACCACCCGTCAAGGACCCGCTTTTCTCCGGCCCTTTCTACCCCCATGCAAATCTGCCGCGCAATGGGCCGGTGACAGCCGGATACCTGGTTCACCCCTATCCATACAACCAGCCAGGCAGACTGTTCCCCCAACAACCTGACCCGCCCGATATCCCCCCAGCCGCCCCGGCAGCTGGAGGGGCGGCGCCCCCCGCGATCGCCCCTCCACACGCATCAGAGTTGGAGGCCCTGGCTCCCACCTATCAAGGGCTCGCGGGTATCGACTGGGTCGAGATCGACAACAACAACCTGGAAATCTCCAAAGACAATCTCAGAGATATCTGCGAGCAAGCGGAGGAGTTGGACTACGCCTTTGCGCTCAGCATGCAGGGCCTGCGAGGGGCAAGCCTCCCTGCTGTGTGGAACTGCATCGACCCCGAATACGACGTGTCGGACCGCGCCCCCGTCCTTGCGCAGTTTGTCAAAATGTACATGGAGAAGTTCTACACGCAAATCAACGCGCCCGTGGGCTCCATTGTGGAGGACGTGGTCGGGGAGGCGTTGCATCTCCACGAGGAATTCTGCAAGGGATGGGTCCATCGTCACCACCGCACAC
>Ga0209358_10003823_pt1 | contig 10975 bp, 15 predicted proteins | sample LauGreFa1BDMLBSN_2_FD_187574 | JGI IMG/M metagenome (GOLD analysis project Ga0209358, IMG submission 187574) | Freshwater lake microbial communities from Lake Michigan, USA - Fa13.BD.MLB.SN (SPAdes) (version 2) | ecosystem: Environmental > Aquatic > Freshwater > Lake | place: Lake Michigan, USA...
AGGTACCAGAGGTGCCACAGGTACCAGAGGTGCCACAGGTACCAGAGGTGCCACAGGTACCAGAGGTGCCACAGGTATCTAAGAAAAAAGTAATTAAACTAAAAAAAGTACAGAGATTAGAGTCCCCAGAAATACGGGATCCTCTAAAGAAAAAGGTCATCAAACTCAAAAAAAATCTTCTACCGCTTCCCCCGATTCCATCTCCAAATGCATATATGACAAATGCTATGGAAGCATTTGAAGCCATGCGTGAATATTATGCTGCTATTGGTGAAGAACCAACACAATCTGATATTGCGTGGTATAATGAAGAATTAGAGGTTGAAAAAAAAGAGATGGAGGCCTTCTGGTCTGAAAACAAGGTTGTAAAGATCGTATTAGAGGCTATTTGTAGAGGTGCCTCAGAGGAAGAAGTTATTAAAATAGAGACAGAGGCCTCTATCGGAGTAAAACCAAGACCCATTACAGAAGTTGACCTGGGTCCTATGCCAGCATATGGCACAAGAGAGTTCTGGGCTTGGTGTGCGAAACGCAAGCAAATTCGTCTTGCCAAGGAGGCACTTATCATTGCTGCAGGCGGAACCGTTCCTCCACCTAAGATAAAAAAGACAAAACCGAAACCAAAGGCTTAATAATATCCCAGGTATTTTCCAAAATTCTTAATTGTATCTGGTATATAGCCACGCAAGTCCCTAGGAGAACCATTCAAACCATCATTAACAAATTTAAGACATACGCCCTTTGCGAGAGAATATGTGTCAGTCCATAATGACATAAATGCCCTATTTGCAATATCTTCCTCCGAATCCGTAAGATTATAGGAAGTACATAATCTATTTAATAAAACAAAGCCGCGGGTTTTCCATGTATCAAAAATAATGTCAAAGTCGCGAGGAGGCATGCTTTTTGTGAAACAACGGCCAACTGTATCTCCCAAGTTTTCGTGGTCGTGTGATGTATTATAGGGTATAGATAACGAGGCTCTTACTACCTGATTTGTACTTAAAAGATCGTGCTTCATACAGCACATCTTAGACAGAATTAATTTCAACTCCACCAGGTCTGCATCACCCTCTTCTGTAGATGACCTTTTTTGAGCAAATAAATCAGATATTTCTATGGCGTACGAAGACTCTTGACCGCAAGGTATATCTGAGACACCTTTACTTGGTCCCTGAAACCCTTCCCAGTTGCCGGATCCTATAGTTTTCTTTGTATTAATTACCTTATGTACCATAAGTCCAACGGCAACCGCAGCAACCAAAGCAATCATTAAAAATAAAGTTGAAGAACCAGGGTTTACAGGCATTTTGGGCGCTTCCATCTATTTGTAGAATAGATTTCAGTAATTTTGTTTGTGTACCGACCAACTCTCAAAGTCATCTGCCAAAGTTTTCTTCTTAAAGACCTTTTCCATCATACACTTATCAATATTGAATACATCCTCTGTTCGCAAGTGAAGTAAATAAACCTTCACCACTTTATTTTGACCTATACGTACTGCACGAGCCTTTGCCTGCTCCATTTCAGATGGAGTCCACCAGGGGCTGATAAAGATTATGCGGTCGTAATGTTGCAAGTTGATGCCGGTACTACCCGCTTTCAATTGTATAAGAAACACGTCCTGTTTACCCTTTTCTGTGGGTAATTTGCTATCGTTTAAAGTAGCCTCACGCTGCTTCATGCTCATTCCACCATGATATTGAAGAATATTTCCCACAAACGAGTGCGCTCGTAGAAAGGCCTCCATCAATACCATCTCCTCGTGAAACTGACAGAATACAATCCACTTGTGCTCGCCCGATTTTTCGTTAGCCTCTTTTAAAAGGAATGCAACCTCGTCAAACTTCCTACTCACCGTATGGAACTCTGGACCATTCCAGCCAAAGGGCTCCTTTTTGCGAGCCTTGATATAAATTTGGGGGTTTACGCTCACTTGACGCAAACGTAGTAAGATACTGAATAATGCTAATTGATACGCCTGACCTTTCAGTTTCTGGGCACACCGCCACTTGCTTTCCTCATTAGCATATATACCCCTGTAAACCGACTCTTCGTCAACGTTTGTAAAATCTAGAAGGCGTGTTTCCTCTATGGCAATAGGGGGTAAAATAAGTTCTGGAGATGGCTCGCACTCGCTTAGTTCTCTTGACATGTAAAGGTTGCGAATCCACTCCCCATATTTGTCTTGCCATTTTTTATTGCCGGGGTCTACTGGGCAACCGATAAACTTTAAATATGTCACGGCATCATCCATTGAATTTGTAATAGGTGTTCCCGTAAGACTCCAATGATAAGGAATTTTTTCTGCAATTTTAAATATTGTTTGGGCCTTTTTAGTGGAGGGGTTACGAATAATATGTGCCTCATCCAATATAATACGGTCATAGTCTTCCCCTTCACATAAATCCGGACGATTCACCACCTTGTCATAATGTGCCAAATGAACAGTAGGACGTTGAAGATCATTATGTGTATCCTGAAGAATCCAACGTCCACCCCATTGCGTGGGTAAGTAAAGGTTTACATTTGACCTACGGAATTCATGTTCCCACTGGCCGCGCACAGCCAGAGGTGTAATAACCAGTGTTTTCAGTAGACCACCATTCATAATCAATCCCATAGACTGAATTGTTTTGCCAACACCCATCTTGTCTCCTAGGATACCACCGCGGACAATATGGGCTTTCATATTTTCACTAGCGGCTGCAGAGGGAATTGTATATCCTTCGGCCTCTATTTGTAGCATCCATCGAATACCCCTTTCTTGGTGCTCGTGATATTTAGCACCATTCCAGGCAGATAATAGATTGCCTTGCATTTGCTTTGTTATTAGGGTTATATTTAAACCCTAATAAAATAATTCAATTTTTCGGTTATTTATATTATAGGGTACATTGTTACCGTGGAGTACTTAATTTAGGAACTTAGTGGTACAACAGTGGCCCATTCTGGATATATATTATCAGTGGGTTCCATGTATTCTACAAACCATTTTCCTGGCATATATGATTTATAGGACTCTTTATCTGTAGAGGCCTGCCTCCCGAAAAAAGCCCCCCACCAAGAAAATGTGCTATTTGCGGTAATAGAACCAGCCCAGCATTGAGACATTAAGAAAAGCGCTTTATATTCATTAGTTTCATCTACAAATATGCAACGGTCATTGAATACAGTTAAAAGTTGAGCCTTTTCTGGTGTATCGCTAAATATCAGAAAACGAGTATCTTGTGGAAATTTATTTAGACAAGTAGCGAAATACCCCAGTAAATTCACATGATGGTGTGGGAGAATTTGGTAATTCCCCAAACGCACATGCAAGAATACACTCTTATTTTTCTGATCATCGGTCTTCAGGCTCCATTTTTCTAAAAGAGAATCACGGTCTGATATAGCCTCCCAAGAAGGTTCAAATGTATCAGATATATAAGCAGCAACCTGCCAAAACCCCTTTAGAAGTATTCTGTTTCCAGGGGGATCATGAGGAAGTAATATATATTTGAATACCGTCTCCTGTTCAAATGATATATCTGCTTCAACCTTCCAAATTTTTGGTATATTTGGAAACATCTTAAATATTGTCTGGTAATCACCGTGCTCGGATGGTAGACAGTATGGCATGGCAAATACAAGAGGTCGGCACCACTGTTTTGACATAGTATACGCGTTTCCCAATTGAAATAGACGATTCCCTAAACCACAACATAATTTAGCAGTTACCCACTGTTCACCAGGGTCGCTTTGCATACACTAAAGTTGAACCGAAGTTTTAACCCCTAGTTTGTACCTGTTTAGTAAAATATAATATGCAAATTAACTGGAAACCTTGGGGAAATTATTTACCAAGGACACATTGTATTGAAACACATACTTACGGAATAATTCTTATTTCTCCCTTGGACGAAATACTAGTAGTTAAGGGTCGCTATTCAAATAAATGGGGTTTTCCCAAGGGTCATGGAAATACTCATGAAAAACCTCTAGATGCTGCATTGAGAGAATTAAAGGAAGAGGCTGGAATTAATTTAGATGGCTATAAACCTGTATCTCAAAAACTCCTGAAACGAAATTCCGGTAGAATCGGTGGAACGTATTTTATATTCTATCTTGATTTTAAACCAGATATTAATATCCAAGATACAAACGAAATATCTCAGGCAATGTGGTGCCACAAAGATCGCCTTTCACAACTAAAAGCTAACATGGATCTCAATACGTTTTGCTACAAGAAATTATACCTTGATCCCGAATTTACCAATTTGAAGAATATATAATTTCTTTAAACATAGTATGGAGAAAAAGGAATACAATACCGCTAAGTTTCTTTTTACATTAACAATTATACAGTTCTGGTGGATAGCAATTTGGGGAATTGCCTATATTTTAATAAGTATGTTTGCTGGAAAATCAAAAAGACTAGAAGTGGGGTTATATATAGGAATGCTCGCAGTAACTGCTATTGTTATACATAATAACCCTAAACTTATTGAACACCTATAAAATAGCCTTTGCTCTGTATGACATACATGCGTCAATCAAGACAGAAGGTGTTTTTATTTTCTTGATAAATTTAGACTGGTATTGAGGACTATTGGGGTTTTTATAGGCTTCAAAGAAATTTTTGACTTCTTCTTCCATCTCTTCTGTAAATGGCTTTTCCCTAAATATGTCATCGTCGTTATTAATATTATTTGTTTCCTCGTTATATTCTTTTTGCGTTGATACACCTCCTAAGGATAATATTGCCCAACCATCCGCCTCTAATTGATCTCTTGTCAATTTATTTATATCTTTATCGGCACCGCTTCCTTTCTCTAGTTGCTTTTCCTTTTCAAGACGGTCGTTTACAACCTTCTTGAAATTGATCTTTCCTGGAATAGAAATGGGGGGTTTCACTGGCGCACCCAGAGTTGGGAAATTTGATTCTGTAAATTCTATACTTTCTAGTTTAGGGGAAATCGCTGTATCAGATGTATTGCGCTTATTCGGAGGTACATAAATGTTTTTTGATCTTATTGTAGATTCTTCCGTTTTTATAGATTGTGCCATAAATTCCCCCATCCTTACAGGGGATAGTGTAATTCCCGATGCCAGTGTGGGGGCTTTCGCTTCTTTACGAAGATCAGGAGGCATATATGAGATAGATATTGTAGCCATCATATATGTACTTAATAGTAAAAATACATTAATTCAATTTTATAAATCTAGCAGGTTTTTACGAGCATACGTCCATAATCCCAAGTTCTATGAGACGGGCGTTTAGACTCCTGGAAATATCCTCATTCCACTGTGATCCCCTTTTGTACCCCATAGTGTTGATATGTTGGCAGATAAGATCAATGTGTACGCGGTAGCCAGGGTGGAGGCGCTCCATCTCGGCCATCTCATCTGGTCTGATGTTGTAGCGCGGATCCTGCTCGCCAGGCCAAAACCAGCGAGACGGATTTTTTAAGTTCCACTCCAGATACTCTACACGCTCCCTCAGCCGCTTCGCTTTCCACTTTGTCTCTTCTTCCTTCCGCATTACCTGCAACTCGTTCAGAAGAGTGGTGATAATGTCGAGCGCGGCACCCCCATCCCAGGAAACTTCCAGGGGCTTTTTGCCATCTGAGAAGATGACCTTCGCATTTTCCATTGCCACCTTGAAGCCGGCTTCGTCTGTGACCGGCCTCCAGTAGGTCAAATGGTTGTAGAATACCATAAGCGGGATGAGTTCAATCTGCTTCTGCTTGTATTTACCTAGGAGTTCTTGGTTCTTAGTTTCCAAGACCCATGTATCCCAGTCGCGCAGGGCCGCACGGTAACAACCCATGAGACATGACATCGACGTACCACTGTGTAAGGATGACATCTTATCCTTAACCGCGTCGACGATAGAGCTAGATGAAGACTCCTCAGGCTTTAGAGAGCGCAAGAATTCACGGGCGCCAGGGGTGGCGTCAATGGCCGCGCGGGCGTCGTTGTAGAAGAAGATATCCTCCTTCGACATCCAGCTGAAGTCCTCGACCGCCTCCTTCTTGAACAAACCATGCGCCTCAGAAAATCTTTGCCATCCACCAAGAATTATAGATTTCTTAATTGACATCCTATTAATTGCCTCAAGTTATATGTACAGGGTTTCATTATCCTATATAATTCAATTTTTGTTTATAATATATCACCCCTCACTCGGGGACCTGATATTAGCCTCTTGAATTATAAGGTTTGCCTTTTCTAAAGCGACCAATGCTTTAGATTTTGCTTGAGCAACTAATGTTTCTGCTTTATTTCTTTTATACAATGTTGTTGCAACATTCCGCCTGGCTGTATAGATAAGAGAAGGGATTCTTTTTGTTTGTAATAACCCACTGCTTCTAGTGTCGTCAATGTCATCTTCCCCTCTAGCAGATTTATATAATACCTCCATTTCCTCTAGTGCGGAAGACTCTGTTAAGGCGGCTATATGCGCCTCAATAGATGTCATAAATTCTGCGGTCGATTCACCCCACTCGGTGAGTGCATGTGCTGCGTTATTCAGTGTCATTAGCATCTGAATTGCATCCGACATTTCTAACGGGTGTATATAAAAATACACATTACAGTGTTCATTTTTTAAAAAAATAATAATAAGCATACCGCCAAGTACCGAAGTCCTAAACGCGCAGCGTTTAGGCTAACAAGTACTCTTAATCCTTCTGGAGGTTGGAGAAAACGCCGTAAAACAACTAGATACATAAAAAAGAGGCGTAGTAGAAAGACAAGAAAGTCTAAATAGAAGAATAATTCATTGCTGTATATCCTATTAAAATAAAAGTTACTAAATAAAAAAAATTGAAAGCCATTTTTTACTTTTTGTAGTTACACAGAAAGACAGAATGGGACAAGGTTATAAGGCAATCATACTTGCAGCAGAGCCTCATAAGGGCAAAGAGGTTATCCGTACATGGCTTGACCCACATGCACATGACACTGGATACAAACTCATGGAGCACAGTTACATCGGTAACAATTTTGTCGAGGCTCTAGAGTATCTCATTAGCCCCCATGGAATGTTTTACAAAAGTCGTGTTGTCTGGTGCGGTGATTACGCAGACCAGGAGGCAGCCCTGGAGGACAATCTGTATCTGATTTCTGATGATGAACCCAACGCAGCGAAAATCAGCCGCCCCGCCAAGCATGACATGTCATCTTACAAGTATATCATCAACCACACGACACGCCAATACATTGACAAGGAAAAGTGTGTAGACGTGGATGGTCAGAATATTCACCCACTGCCATTGCTAACAGCAGAGGGCAATGGGCGTGGTGGCGGGGATTATAAGGGCTCAAATGAACAACTAGTTGGCACGTGGGCAAGACATGTGATTTCAGTTGAGAAGGAAATTCCTGATGATTACGCGGAATTTATTTGCGAGTTTTCGGAATAAACCATCTTAGGGCTAAAAATTGAATATACATTTTTTTTACTAAAAGGCACAAAATGAGTTGGGCAAGAGTTGTAGCACCTGACTTGTCTGAGTTCAACCGTCGCAACAGTAGCAAAGGAATCCCATAATATTTCCGCATTCACCACACTCGTCAATATATCTGGTTATGTGTTTTTTTACTTCCACCTTCTTCCAACCTGACCCTTCCCGTGTGTAACAGTGGAAACAAATGGGTATTAGACTTTTACGTAGGGCGCTACGCCAGGCACGCTGAATAAGAACTACGCTTTGTTCGTGGGCGTTCATTTTTTTTACAGAACCGTTAGTGTAACAAAAAATGTGAATAAGTTCAATTTTTCCCATTTTTTTCCATTTCTCTTACTAAAAGTCCCCGTTTTTAATGTTCAAGGCTCTAAGCACTCCATGGTAGATTTATCTAATTTTTAGTCATACAAACCAGCCCAGTTTTCCATCTTTTTCCACACATCTTTAAAACTAGATCGCGCATCTACAATTGACTCTTGGATTTTTTGCTCGGCCTCCGTTTTATTCAATAAGACTTTGTGCATTACATCCGCTCGTGCCCCAACCGGAGCCGAATTATATGCAAAACGCGACACCTCTAAATCTGATAGAGATTGCGTGTGCTGCTCCTTCAATAGATAGATACGTGATTTAGACCGTATCATATCTTTAAGAATACCTTCTAGAGATTCTATCTGGGTCAAAAGGGTCTTCGTATTTTTATGGGCTCGCGATTCTATAGTTTTCAACGTCTCTTCCATACATGATTCAATATCGAACATATTTGATTTCAGTTCATTCTTTGCATCTGTAATACGAGACTCCAATATATTATTATACAGTATGACTAGTGAAATCATAAATATAAATAAATTTAATAAAGGATATTCAGTATTTTTTATAGGATCAATAGACGAATAAGTAGTCTGATTGAACATCTTAGGAATACTAGAAGTGTATAAAAAAATAGGGTCAATTTTTAAATCCATTTGAGTTATTTAATTGTTAATGTCTAGCAATTTATATCCTGCCGCCTAAGATTTACCAAGATCATCCCAATACTGCGCAAGTCATCATCTAAAGAATGGGTGTCGTCGCCACCGAGTGCATCCCCTGTGGTAGATCGGTGACTAGGATAGATTTGTGTGAACTCATTCCACCTCTGATCGGATACTACGTTGCCACCCTGCTCCAGTATGATGCGCTGGAGTTCATAGCGCGTGATTTCTATCTCATTGTATTCATCAAATGCAATTTCCGCCTCTACACCTGGGGTCACGCCATTGGGAAGAAGGCACTCCATGGCACTACGTGAGATCCGGATCGTACCACCCTGGATCTGGATATCTGGAACATCTAACATATCTTCCTCATCTTCCGACTCGCTTTCAAGATTCACGAACGTGTCCTCAAAGTATGTTGCTACTTTACGGCACATGGGACAAGTACTTTTATCTTGGCCGACATGCCAAGTTGCGATACATTTCGGGTGGAAAATATGGCCGCAAGAAGAACGGTAACTGCCTGTTGCATTTTCTGAAGGGTAGTCAACTACGGCTTCATAGCATATAGCACATTCATTTTGCTGACTCTCCATTTTTGCAAATTTGGGTAATTATTAACAGTGCAGTATTTAATTCAATTTTTAAATGACTAAAACTATAATATACAGATAATATACTATTAAAATACCGTGGAGTACTTAATTTAAGTACTCCCTAAGGGTGCTGCCAAGTGGCGAAATATGACACTTAATAGGTCAGACTCGCAAAGCGAGTCTTGACATTAAGAGTACTTGTCACCCTAAACGCTGCGCGTTTAGGACTTCGGCACTTGGCGGTACAAGATCACTTAATTCCTGTACCGCTAACTGCCGAAGTTAAGTACCGTGGACTGCTTAATTTAAGCAGTCCACGGTATTAATGTGATCTAAAATAACGCAAAAATAGGGATATATCTCATTCGCCTATAATACGATATAGCCATTTATTTGTATTAGAGCCTACTGCCGAAATTGAGTAGTCCGCGTTAATGGATTAATTTAGACAGCCTCCTTGATATCACATACTGTTTTCTGCAATGCGCCGCCGCCGCCCGCGGCGGATCTTCTGCCGATGAAGGCCAACCTCAATGAATCCAAGAAAACTGTCTTCTGCAGGATTCATTGGAGTGTCATGAATCTCAGGGCATGGGAGACCCTTGCGAGAAACCCGAGACGGGAGAGGGTGCGTGGGTGCGTTACCCACTGCGCGTCGTGAACGCTGAAGAGTGTGGCGCTCTTGCTTTTCTGCACGCTGATGCCACTTGGACCCAGACTCACCCGTGAGAGCGATCATCTTTTCAATTGCGGAGTTCCTTTGGTTCTGCATTTTGCTTGGTGTACCTAGAAACCAGGGGTTAATTCATTCAATTTTTTAAAAAGTATTTATGTTCTTAACTGACTACATCTGGCTTTTGCTAAATCTGACCTATTAACTGTAATATTTCATGGCCTGGCTCAGCGCAGCAAACCCTTAGATGATTCTTAATTTAAGCACTCCATGGTATATAGGAAGGATTCTTCTCATAACTCCACTTCCATACACTCCATTCATAATCAAAAACCCATTGAGTTATACTAGTCTCTATCTTAAGGTGCTCAATTACTGCCAGTGCAGATTCTTTATCTGTAATATAGTACTCGTTGTATTCTCTTCTTCCATCGATTTTCCCTAGGTAGTTAGACCGTACAACAGGCTTTCTTAAACCCACGTATTTGTGAACGATAATATACGGACTAATAGTATTTAAATCTCCCTCCCTCTTAAAATCTGTGATATCTATGGGATAGAGGGGTGCCGATACATCTTGACATATTATCTTTCCGCGAATTTTCTTTAATTTCCAAACGGACATGTGTACTTAACATATGTAAATACACATATCAATTTTTACTTAGGGAGTACTTAACTTAAGTACTCCACGGTAATGTTCATTTCTGTCGACGTTTTCTACGACTACGACTACCACCATACGCAGCCGGTAAAAGGATCGGGCCCAAACCTGACCAATCCCATAAATCTTTAAGAGTATAAAAACACTCTCTCACGGCGCCATTTAAATAACAATAGTTCCACCGGTCACCGCCGCGCGCGCGCTTCTTTCGGCGCCATCGATAAACAGCCGCTCCATTATCGCTGATGAGAGGAAGATCCACGCGGCAGACATGTGTGTGACTACGATGCTGATACGGCTTGCCGTACGAGCATAGAGGTTTACTACTACCGTCATACAGTTCTTCCTCACTGTTCGAATATTCCTCATGCGGCGCGCCAGCATTTTTTGGTAAACCTCCCTTATTGAAATAACGTACACTAACCGTAGGATTCCATTGGAATTTAATCCACCGCGTGCCATTTCCTCCGGGGAGAAGTTCTAGGGCTTCCGTTTCCTCGTCCTCCCCGCTGCCTGGCAGAGGTGATCCTGGGTTGTGTGCCGCTCCTCCATAGCCACCCCCTCCTCCATAGCCACCCCCTCCTCCATAGCCACCCCCTCCTCCATAG
>Ga0209358_10003825_pt1 | contig 10973 bp, 6 predicted proteins | sample LauGreFa1BDMLBSN_2_FD_187574 | JGI IMG/M metagenome (GOLD analysis project Ga0209358, IMG submission 187574) | Freshwater lake microbial communities from Lake Michigan, USA - Fa13.BD.MLB.SN (SPAdes) (version 2) | ecosystem: Environmental > Aquatic > Freshwater > Lake | place: Lake Michigan, USA...
GTTTAAATTAGGTAAAACGCATGGTTCTTCATTTATTTTATATAATAATGCTATAGTTACTTACGAACATTTAAAAACCAATTTTTTATTTGGTGGTGGTTTAGGCTCACATCCTATTGCTTTTAATAAATATTCAATTGCTAAAGACTGGAAAGTTAAAGGCTTTAATAACAATAGTGCCGATGCCAGTTCCATGTTATTACGACTATTATCCGAAACAGGAGTAATTGGCGCATTATTATTTATTGTTTTTATTTTTAAATGCTATGTTAAGTATAATCCTTTTTATTCAAGTTATCATTGGCTTATTTCTAATTCAATCCTTGTAATGATATTATTGAATTTATTTAGACAGGGTAATTATATCCTATTGGGCTTCCCCTTTTTTGTATTACTTTATTACTACAACTACATTGATTTTAAAAATCAGAATACCCTACAGGCATCTGAATAAATTAGCGTAGTCACCTTCTATTTTTAGAGTCGGTTTTAAGTTTTTTCTTTTTTATCCGATTCAGATTTCTGTAATTCTTCCGCAGAAATATTTAAATCCAAACGTGTTCTAATTTTACGTTCTTTAATATTAAAATACTCTACAAATAACGCAAAAGCAAGTCCGGCATACGCATAATTTTTATTAAGTTCTAAATGTGCTTGATGCGGAACTGTAAAATTGTAAGCATCTATTATGCCTTCAATGGTTAATATGCCTCCAATAATAATTAAAAAGGCCAAGGCAATAACTTTCATGCCTTCATGTTTGTTTATAAAATCAGATATATGACCGCTAAAAAACATCATTAATATCATACTAATAATTACCGCAATAACCATAATTATTACCTCTCCGCTTACACCTACAGCAGCTAATATGCTATCGAAGCTAAATAAAAAATCAATTACAATAATTTGTAACAAAATAGTTTTAACATTTGATTTTTTTTCAGATTTGTAATATTCTTCATCAGCTCTTTTATAAATTTTTGTTTTTAATTCTTGCCAGGTTTTAAAAATTAAAAAAACACCACCCGAAATTAAAATTAATCCTTTACCGCTTATTCCGTAAGCGCCAATGTAAAACAACGCCTCTTTTAAACTGATAATCCACCCAATACTAAAAAGCATGATGGTACGTACAATAAGAGCCAGTGTTAGCCCAAAAACGCGGGTGCGATGCTGAAGCGATTTAGGTAATTTTTCAACTGCAATAGAAATAAAAATAATATTATCTATTCCAAGTATTAATTCTAAAAAACTTAATGTTATAATATCAAATAATCCCTTTATGGATAATACATGCTCCCATTGGGAGGCTAAATTTTGCATAATCAAAGGTACTAAATCGGTATTTATGCGGTGCTAATGAATTTTAAGTTTTTAATAATTCCGGAATATTTCGCCCGTTTGAGGGCTGATTTTTTAAATATTACTTTAAATGTAGATTCTGTTAATGCCATCCAATCTTCAATTTTCATATTTAATAGGGGTTCTGACATGTGAAATGCAGATATTGGAGTGGTTTTACTAAAACGGTTCCACGGGCAAACCTCCTGGCATATATCACATCCAAACATCCATCCTTCCATTTTAGATTGAAATTCTTTAGGAATACTATCTCGCAGTTCTATGGTTAAATAACTAATACATTTATGGGCGTCCAGCGTATATGCTTCATCAAGCGCTCCTGTTGGACACGCATCAATACAGGCTGTACAACTTCCACAAAAATCAGGACCAGCGGCATCTGGGGCGGCAAGTAAATCCGTAACAATTTCAGTTAAAAAGAAGTAAGATCCATAGCCTTTTCGAATGATATTGGTATTTTTCCCCATCCAGCCTAATCCACTGCGTTGTGCCCATGCTTTTTCCATTATGGGGGCACTATCCACGCAAATACGTCCTTGAAAATTTCCAATTTCCAATTTCCATAGTTCTACTATTTTAGATAGTGTTTGTCGTAAATATTCATGATAATCGTCACCACGGGCATAACGACTAATTTTTGGATAGGCGTAAGGCTCTGGTGTATAATAGTTAAATAACATACTAATGACCGTTTTCGCACCATCCATTAATTTTCGTGGATCAATACGCACATCAAAATTTCGTTCCATGTAGTGCATCGAGCCCTGATGTCCTTTTTTTAACCATTGCTCAAGCCGTAAAGCTTCTGCAGATAATTGTTCTGCGTTTGAAATACCACAGTGGCTTGCACCCATACGATATGCAATTGATTTTAGTTTTGTGCTTAAAGTACGGGCATCCATTTGGTAAAAATACAAATTGATGGCTTTAAAGACTCTGGTATACGTTAAACAATTTTAATGCAATTGCATACCTTTACGGCTGTTTATATTTGTAATAAATTTTATACGGTTACGTTTTTATGGCATTATGATTTCCGATAAAACACCTGTTTATAAAAACTGGAGTATGATCTTATTATCGGTACTCGCCATAGGTATGCCTTTAGTGTTTTTACCATTTGTTGATGGTATAGATATTTTTGATACAGCTAAAGGAACCTTATTATTTAGTATTGGATTTGTATTAGCATTATGGACAATACGAACCCTTAAACACTATACTTGGGATTTAACCGATGGTTTACTAATAGCTTGGTTAATGGTCCTATTATGTTCGGTATTAAGTTCTAATAATTGGTATTTGGGGTTTTTAGGACACTATAAGCATCAAGGACGATCAGAGGGTTTAATTACATTTTTAATTTATTTTATTTGTTTTAGAACTGCACGATTAGTCTTTAACGTAACCACGCGTCAATTAAATCTGTACTTATGGATTTTAACCAGTATAGTAGTATACGCCCTTATACAATACTTATATCTTGATCCATTGGTGTATTTTAAGAATTTTAGACCAACGGTATTTTCAACGGTGGGTAATCAAAACTTTTTAGCTACACTTTTACAATTACTTATGTTTTTGGCATTAGCACTTTTTTTAAAATATCTTAAAACACAGCATTTAATTTTAGCATTTATTTATGCCATAGGAATTTTAATAACTCAAACGCGCAGTGTATGGTTTTCTTCAATCTTGGGCTGTATACTTTTGTTAGTTTTATTATTTTATTACTATAAAACCATTCATGCTTCGTATGTGGTTTTTTTAATCGCATTAGCTGGTATGGCATTACTTTTAAACCAAAGACCAAACTGGTTTAACGCAAAACATTGGAATGCAGATAGTATATCATCCCGTGGTTTAAAAGGCATGAATGATTTTATAAACCCTACTTTAGAGAGCGGTTCAGGACGTTTATACATTTGGAAGTTAAGTTTATCTGCTGTAAAAGCACATCCGTTTTTGGGCACTGGCCCCGAACAATTAAAAGCTTTTTTACAAAAATCCAATTCATCATTATATAAAACCTATAAATATAACCGGGGTAAAACCATAGATAAAGCCCATAATGAATTTTTACATATAGCAGCAACCCAGGGATTAATAGCATTAATGGTATATCTATTTTTTTTAATTTATATTGCATTTAAAGCCTATAAAAAACGTCAACATCCATGGGTTGCCGGATTAGTACTTATAGTTTTTGTGCACTTACTGCAGGCTTGCTTTAACATTAGTGTAATTGCTGTAGCGCCTGTATACTGGATTTTATTGGGTGTTTTATATGCACAGGTTCAAGATACAAATGCTTCTAAATTAAATTCACTTAATAATTTGTAACGTGTTACGGTATGGCTTGATTGTTTTATGCATGTGCTTTAGTTTGTTATATGCACAACCCGAACCTGCAACGGCCCACTGGGAAATTGTACCGCTTCACGTTGCAAGTAACTTTGCAACTTACAGAGGTCGAAATGTAAATAACCGCCAACTGGGTGAAGGCCGATGCGCGGGCATTACATTATTTATGCCATTTCAATGGCAAATACACAAGCAGTTTAAAGCAACTGATACTGTTCAGCAGTCTGGATATTTTTACAATCGCCAATTTTGGTTTAGACCACTAATTGGATTACATGTCACAGATGATTTCAGCACGGTTTCACATGCATCTGTTGGTTTTAATTTTAAATTACACCTTCGTATGTATTTAGCATTTCAAACCGGTTTAGCGTGGGTAGAGGCTAAATCCAATTCTCGAGATGGATTGGAGAGCGGGTTTAATTTAATACAACAGTTTCATGTAATATACGCACTTACTTCACATTGGGCTTTTGGTATGGGTGTGCAGCATATTTCACCAGCACATATTTTTAAAGGTGAATCCAATCAGGACGCATTGAGTGTATGGATACTACATCAATTTTAAAAAAACCTAAATGGCAATGCGTTTAATTAATGTTTATTAAAACCTTAAAAATCAAAGGTAATACCCTGAGCTAATGGCAAGGTAGTTCCCCAATTAATAGTATTGGTTTGACGTCGCATATAATTTTTCCAGGCATCAGAACCGCTTTCTCTGCCACCCCCGGTTTCTTTTTCTCCGCCAAACGCACCACCTATTTCCGCACCACTGGTGCCAATATTTACATTAGCGATACCGCAATCACTTCCTGAAGCACTTAAAAATAATTCGGCCTCTCGCAAATTTAAAGTCATAATGGCACTGGATAAACCTTGCGGAACACTATTTTGTATTGCAATAGCTTCTTCGAGTGAAGTATACGGTATAAGGTATAAAATAGGGGCAAAAGTTTCATGATGTACAATTGCCGCATCATGAGCACATTCAGCAATTACAGGCTTTACATAACAACCGCTTTCAAAACCCGGACCTTCCAAAACGCCACCCTCTACTACAAAGCTGCCCCCACAGGCTTTAATAGATTTTAATGCCAGCTTATACTGTTCAACAGCCTGCTGATCAATTAAAGGGCCCATATGAAAGTGCTCATCCAGGGGATTTCCTATTCGCAATTGCTGATATGCTTTTACCAATGCGTTTTTTAATTCTTGATACACCGATTGGTGCACTATAAGTCGTCGGGTGCTTGTACAGCGTTGGCCGGCAGTACCAATTGCACCAAACAGCGTTCCCATTACAGTCATTTTTAAATCGGCATGCGGACTCACAATGATTGCATTATTGCCTCCAAGTTCAAGTAAGCATTTTCCAAAGCGTTCGGCAACAGTAACTGCTACATGGCGTCCCATACGCGTTGAACCTGTTGCAGATACTAATGCAATACGTACATCTTTACTGAGCCAAATTCCGGCTTCTGCAGTTCCGGTTAACACACAGGAAATACCTTCAGGGAGGTTGTGTATTTGAGCAACTTCATTCCAAATATTTTGGCAAGCAATTGCACACAGAGGAGTTTTTTCAGATGGTTTCCAAATACAAACATTTCCACAAATCCATGCCAATGCCGCATTCCAGCTCCATACGGCTACAGGGAAGTTAAAAGCAGATACAATGCCCACAATACCTAAGGGATGCCATTGCTCTAACATACGATGCTGCGGACGCTCGCTGTGCATTTGTAATCCATACAACTGGCGTGAGAGCCCTACAGCAAAATCACATATATCAATCATTTCTTGCACTTCACCCAAGCCTTCCTGCAGGGATTTTCCCATTTCGTATGACACTAAATGTCCTAAATCTTGTTTGTAATGCCTTAATCGCTCTCCAAATTGTCTAACAATTTCACCCCGTTTTGGGGCTGGAACGGTTTTCCAAAATAATGCGGCTGATTGGGCTTTTGAAACAAGTAATTCGTAATCGGCAGGAAGCGCTGCTTCAACATGTGCAATAGCTTTTCCATCAACCGGTGAAAAGGAGCACCACGTGGAACCCCCCGAAAACCAATCTTTACCGGTAGAACAACCTTTATTGTGCTGCTGTACGCCCAGATGTTGTAGTTCTTTACCTATCATTTTGAATGTGATATAATTAATGCTTTACGTAATACTATGCCATTGGTTTGGGTAACCTGAATCCAATATAATCCCTCTGGTAAGTGCAATGTACAACGCTGTTCAAAATTGCCATGGCCCCGTTCATAATATATTTTTTGGCCTGAAGCATTAAATATATCAAGCGCTTGAATAGGAGCAGAAGCTTGTACATAACATTCTCCACTAGCAGGTTGGGGATAAATAGTAATTGTATTATTCAGTGCATCTTTTAGTCCACCGCATACACTTACGTTAAGTAATCGGGTAGCGTTTGCAGAGCATCCGTTGGCATCTGTATACGAATATGATATACTGTGAGTACCGGCTCCGGCATTACTCGGATTAAATGCATTACCGCTAACACCATTACCTGTATACGTGCCACCCGCAGGTAATCCATTTAATGTAAAACTAGGCCATTGTATACAAAGCACACTCGTTGTAATTGCACTACTTCCGTTTAAAATGGCTAAGCTAACCTGAGGAATTGCAAAAACAGTTAAAGTGATACTGGCTTTGTTTTTACATCCATTGGTACCGGTAATTTGATAGGATACGGAATGTGTTCCGGCACCCGCAGTATTTGGATTGAAGGTGGCTCCGCTTACTCCAGTTCCGGTGTAGGTGCCGCCCGATGGACTACCGTTAAGGCTAACGGTGCCGCCGTTTTGACAAATGGTGGATGTAGCACTACTTAAATTTACAGTTGGCAAACTGTTTACAAATACTGAAGCATTTGCTGTAAATGTACCGTTACATCCAGAAGCCGTTGCAATGACAGTATATTGCGTAGAAACACTCGGACTAACAATAATGGCATTGGTATTAGCGCCCGTATTCCACGTATAACTGGATGCTCCGGAAGCATTGAGCGTAGCTGATGATCCAGCGCATACAGTTGCTGAATTAACAGTTAAATTAATGGATCCCGAAATTATAATGGAGGCATTAATAGGCACTCCAATACAACCGTTGGCAGAACCACTAATAGTATAATTAGTGTTTACTGTTGGACTCACCACAATACTGCTGGTATTAGCACCATTACTCCAAGTATAACTGGTGGCTCCAGAAGCAGATAATGTGGCCGTACCTCCTGTACAAATGGTAGCTGAGTTTACCTGAAGGGTGGGCGCAGCATTAACGCTTACATTAACAGCAGCAGTGGCGGTACCACAGCCATTTGAAACTGTAACCGAATATGCACCACTAGTGGCATTCAAAACCGTTGGATTAGCAATGGACACAGAATTTATTTGTCCGGCACCAGTCCATGTATAGGTAAACGGCGCTGTACCGCCAACAGTTACGCTAAGTTGTAATGCAGCATTGGAACATACCGGTCCGTTTTGAGCTATGGTATTTATTGCGGGCGGTAAACAGGTTGAGGTATTGGGCGCAAAGGCCAGTCCTCTAAAAATGGTATTACTGGCACTAGCTGTTGCAAGGGTTGTAAACGAAGCGTTTGCACCTATATCAGATATTGCAATTAAGCGGTTCGCTGAACTTTCAGTGGTGGTTGCATATACAAGAGGGGTGTTGCCATTAAAATCGGCAATTACACCAAAGGCACCCGCACTTGTGGTACCGGTAGGTAAGGTATATGCCAGCGACCAGGTATTGGCTGTATAAATCCATTTTTGAATTCCCCCGCCATTTGCTACACTACGGGCATCTGCAACATAGCAAATGGTATTTCCGGCATTAAAATAAAACTGACCCGGTTGTGAGCCGACTCCAGTATTTATAATAGTTGTCATGGTTTGGCCGGAAGCACTCGGGGTGCCATTTCCTACAGCATATACACCAATATCGGCGGGTAATCCGGTGGTAACCTGTGATGATGCGTAGAGCTGACCGTTAAAAATGGCCAGGGCACGCATGTTAAGTTTACCGGATTGTATATTTGTAGGCGAACCACTGCCAAAATAGGCCGAACCCTGACTCGCCGTGTTAGCCCAAAAATGCGCATTGTTGCTAGCTGCGGCTGCACGCATATCACTTCCGGCAAACGTTGCATTGCTTGCCGCACCAATAATTAAGGTGCCGGCATTATTAACAAGACCAATAGCCCTTTGAATTTGAGTTGCAGCAGAGGTGTTTAAAACCGTTGCATTTGGAAGCGCAGCCATATAAGCTCCAAATACTATAAAGTTGTTATCTGCCGAACGCGAAAGGTAACCTTCCGAGGTTGCATTTCCTCTAATAACCAATGCTGCAGTGCCAGTGGCCGGTACCGCTAAACTAAATCCAGGTACACCGGCAGGACTAAATTCTTTTAAGATAATAGGATTACCTGTATTGGTAAGTGTTGTAACGCCGTCTCCGGCTTGTAAAACAACTATATGGCCATTTGTAAATTGCGCATGCAATGCAGATGCAAACAAGGCACTGTAGCATAATACGTGTAAAAATTTAAGCATGATTTTTGTTTTAAAATTACGTGTAAATTGTTAAAGATGTAACTATTTCTTTGTAATTAAATAATTTTACAATTCACATTTCACATCACAATTTCTTAACGCAATAAAAATATTATTATCACAATTACTCTTGTTCTATTTTTTTTATTTGTGAAAAAAATAAACATGAAATCAAGCTTACAATACACATTAATCGCGTTTTGTTTTTTTTATTTTACTAGCGCTCAAAACCCAGGATTAATAATTAGCGAAGTGCTTGCAAATCCTAATGGCACTGATAGTTGCAAAGAGTATGTTGAACTTAGAGCTTCACAAGCAATAAATTTTTCTTTAACACCATATTCTATAATAGTAAATAATAACGGAGCTGCTACCAATCTTGGATGGAAAGCGGGTGGGGCATTAACCTATGCTTTTGAAATCAATACTGGTTCAGTAGCTGTTGGCGATGTAGTATATGTTGGCGGCTCATGCATGACACCCAGCACGAATATTCTTCGTGCAATAAACGTTAAGTATGTTAACGGCGATGCCAATTTGGGTTTAGCCAATGCTTCGGGTGTTTTTGGAAATGGCGGATCAAATGCCGATGGCGTGGCCGTATTCAATTTGCCGGTAACTGCGATTCAGCCCTCAACACCACCAGTTGATGCTGTATTTTTTGGTACAGGTGTGGGTACTGCCAGTGTAAATTTGGGTATTGATGGGTATCAATTACCAGTAAACGATTTATATAATGGTGGTAAATTTACTACAGGTTCATTTTTTGGTCCAGATCCGGGTTCAGACATCATACTTACTTTAAACGGAACATTTCAACTGTCAAATGCATCATGGTTAGTAAATCGAACCATAAGTACAGGTACAGTAAATACATTGGGGAGTTCCGGAATACAGTTGGTAACCACAGGTACGGTTAGTCCTGGAACAGTAGCATTTGTAAGTAATGACACTACTGTTGCTGAAAGTCAGAGCATTGCTAATATTTACGTAAAGTTGACGGCAACCAGTTCATTTTCTTCATCAATAAATGTATATGCCACGGCGTTTTCAAATGCTACAGCAACAGATTATACGCTTGCAGCCACTACGGTTACCTTTGCAGCTAATGCACCGATTAATACATCATTTCCAATTACTTTTTCATTAAATAATGATAATACAATTGAAAGTGCAGAGTATATCATTTTACGTTTTTACAATCCTCAAAATATAAATATAGGTACTATTCGACAACATGCTTTTTATATAAAAGATGACGATAAACCCATTCCTCAAGCTTCAAATAGCCTGTCTTTAAACTTACTTTCAAGCTTTAGTAATAGTGTAAGCGGAAGTAATTCTGCCGAAATTGTAGCTCATGATCCCAGTACACAGCGATTATATATTGCCAATAGTATTGGTGGTAAAATAGATATTGTTAATTTTATCAATCCTTCAAATCCTATTTTATTAAATTCAGTACCAATAACCACTTACGGTAATATTAATTCCATTGCTGTTAAAAATGGCACGGTAGCAGCAGCTATTGAAGGTACAAATCCTCAAGATTCGGGTAGTGTTGTATTTTTTAATGCATCCGGTAATTTTTTAAAACAGGTAAAGGTTGGTATGATGCCCGATATGATTACATTTAATCAGGCGGGTAATAAAGTTTTAACGGCTAATGAAGGTGAGCCCAATACGGCTTATACAGTTGATCCTGATGGCTCTATTAGTATAATTGATCTTAGTCCAGGAGTTTCTAATATTACCCAATCCAATGTTAGTCATATTACATTTACGGCTTATAACGGACAAGAACCAGCATTGCGTGCACAAGGCATACGCATTTTTGGATTAAATGCCACAACTTCCAAAGATTTTGAACCCGAATATATAGCTGTTTCAAAAGACGATACCAAAGCCTGGGTTACCCTTCAAGAAAACAATGCAGTGGTAGAAATAAATTTAGCCTCCAATAACTTTAGTATAAATGCCATTCGGGCATTAGGTTCAAAAAACCATATGAGTTTAGACTTAGGAATGGATATTTCAAATACAACTCAAGGAATAAACATTTCAAATTTTCCGGTAAAAGGTTTATTTATGCCCGATGCCATTGCAACGTATACGGTAGGGGGCATTAATTACATTATTACAGCCAATGAAGGGGACAGCAGAGCATATGCAGGTTTTAGTGAAGAGGTGCGCATTGCATCAGCAAATTTAGATCCGGTACGTTTTCCTTTTAAAGATCAAATGCAAAATAATTCGGTAATGGGCAGGTTATACATTACTAATAAGTTGGGTGATTCTGATAATGATGGAGATTTAGATACCTTATATTCTTGGGGCGGCCGTTCATTTTCAATTTGGAATGCCCAAACCGGCCAATTGGTTTACGATAGCAAAGACGATATGGAGCAAATAACGGCAAGCAATTCGTATTCTACTATGTTTAATGCAAGTAACACAACCCTTGTAAAAAAAGACCGATCGGATGATAAAGGACCAGAGCCAGAAGGGGTTACTATAGGCCGTATTGGAAACAATGACTACGCATTTATAGCTGTTGAACGTATTGGTGGTGTAATGGTTTATGATGTAACAAATCCTCAGACTCCTGTTTTTGTTTGTTATGTAAATAACCGTTCATTACAGTCCAATGGTCCAGATCGT
>Ga0209358_10003827_pt1 | contig 10973 bp, 26 predicted proteins | sample LauGreFa1BDMLBSN_2_FD_187574 | JGI IMG/M metagenome (GOLD analysis project Ga0209358, IMG submission 187574) | Freshwater lake microbial communities from Lake Michigan, USA - Fa13.BD.MLB.SN (SPAdes) (version 2) | ecosystem: Environmental > Aquatic > Freshwater > Lake | place: Lake Michigan, USA...
CAAACAGCAGGCCTCATCACCCCCATCCGGTAGCGTAGACGCCAACCAAAAGGAGGCAGCATGATCGAATACGCACTCGCAGCGTCTTTGGCAATACTCGCACCCGACGATGACCGCGCAGACGCAGCAGCCCGCGCCACACGCGCAGCAGCAGACACGCCCGCACGATGGGAACGATACGAAGACTGCGTTGCGGACAGAGAATCAGGCAACTCCCCAACCGCACGTAACAGCCAAAGCACCGCTGCGGGCAAATACCAGTTCCTCGACAGCCAATGGCGAGACGGACTCGCATTCATGGTCGCCAACCGCCTCAAACAATTCGGAATGCCAAAGCCAGACGCCAAACGGATCCGCATCACACTACAAGACACACACATAGCCCGCTGGCCAGCCATCTACCAGCAGATCGGATTCAACGAAGTAGTCACCCAAGGAGGAGCCCACCATTGGCGGCTCCCCGGAAGCCGCTGCGAAACCTACAGATAGGACACCATGACCCAATACGACTGGATGGACGACGCCCTATGCAGGCAAGTGTCCCCAGAAATCTTCCACCCCACCATCCAAGAAACATCCCTAGCCAACAAAGCAAAAGCCGTCTGCGCCAACTGCCTAGTCATTGACGCCTGCCTTGAATACGCGCTAGGAATGCCCGGAGTGACCGGCATCTATGCCGGAACCAACGAGAAAGAGCGCCGCCTGATGCGTCGCAGACGGGAGCAGAATGCTACGCAGGGAAATCAGGGTGTATGGGACACCAGCACCGCAGGGCAGCAAACGAGCATTCGGATCCCGACTCGTTGAAGTCAGCAAAAACGTCAAACCATGGAAAGCGGCCATCAAATCCGCCGCTGACCAGCGCCCCATGGACCCGATGGATGGTGAACTCAGCATCCGCATCACATTCCTGATGCAACGGCCCCTACACCACTACGGGACAGGGAAAAACAAGGACATCCTGCGGGACAGCGCCCCAAAATGGCACAGTCACGCACCAGATGTGGACAAACTGGCCCGCTCCACACTCGACGGCCTTACACAGGCCGCTGTAATAGCGGACGACAAGTACGTGTGCATTCTGCACGCCCAGAAAAAGTACGCCGACCGGGACATCGCCCCCGGCGCAATCATCATCATTGAGGAGATCCCATGTGGTCAATAGTTCCCGAGTTCTGGTGGCAAGTCTTCGGCGTCGGCCTCGTAATCAGTGTCGCTATCGGTTTCGCAGCGGGACTGGTGTCGTATTGGCGCTCTCAGGAGAAGCGCGATGGCAAGAGGTGAATTCACGGAGAAAACCCGTGACCTGATCAAGACCAGAGCCGACCACCGTTGCGAAATATGCGGCACGAGGATGGCTTACGGCCCCATTCACCATCGCCAGCCACGCGGCATGGGTGGCACGCGTTCGAAGGAGAAAGCATCGTGCAGCAACGGTGTCTACATCCACAACACCTGTCATCTGATGGTGGAGTCGGACAGGGCACGCGCAATGCTCATGGGCTGGATCGTTCCCATGGGTTACCAGCCTGAATCCAAGGAGATCAGGTTGTGGGATGGGTGGTTTCTTCTGACCGCTGACGGCGGGCGGATTCCCTACTCACAAGATGAGTGATGTCGATCTCGACGGGCATCCCGGCATTCTTGTACAGCGGGTTCAGAACCTTGTTCTGTGCGCTGTACGCCGTGATGAGCCTCTTCGCCATTCGACCGGAGACGCCGAGTTCATCCGCTATCGCCCCGATTGACCAGCCTTCTTTCTTCAGGTCGTAGCAGACTTTCTGGGCGTGCTTGGTGGTGTGTATGGCAAGTTCGTCTAACAGGTTTTTCAGGTAGGCCGCGCGTGTCAGTGGGTTGGGGTAGTGTTCCAACGGCCTGTACAGGTCGCCCATGGCCTGATGATTGACATAACTCTGCATGTCCGCTAGAATAGCACCATAAATCAAACAAAGGAGACACCATGTTCAACCCACGCCAACAGGAAATCCTCCTCAAAGGCATCAACCCCCAGCGCATCAGCCAACGCAAAGGCGGCGGCGGCAGAGCCCTCTCCTACCTTGAGGCATGGGATGTCAAAGCCCACCTCATTCGCGTCTTCGGCTTCGGCGGCTTCAGCAGCGACGTACTCACAGCCGTACTGATGTTCGAAGACCAAGTAGGCAGCAACTGGAACGTCGGATACAAGGTCATCCTCAGGCTCACCGTAGGAGACGCCACCTACACTGAAGCCGCTGTCGGATCAGCCAACCTCCCCCAGCGGGGCGAGGCACACGACATGGCCGTCAAGACCGCAGAGTCCGACGCCCTCAAGCGTGCCGCTATCAACCTTGGCGACCAGTTCGGCCTGTCCCTGTACAACAACGGCTCCACCGCCCCTGTCGTCACCCAGACCCTCGCAGGAGACATCAATGAGTAGCGAACTGTTCCCCTCCCTCGTGCCCCTCATCAGCACCGCCCTCAACAACTACGAGAACCGCTCACCCCGCTCACAGCAGGCCACCGACGGCATCCTCGGCCCATCAGACATCGGGTTCTGCCGCCAGAAGGCAGTCCTCGTCACCCGACAGGTCACACCCACCGACAAGACAAACAAGTGGCCTGCCATGGTCGGCACCGCTCTCCACAACTACATCGAGTTCGCCCTCGCCAAGACCTACCCCGACTGGATGTTCGGCAGCATCGACCACACCCGAGTCACCGCTACCCTCCCATCTGGTGCCCAGATCAGCGGCCACCCTGACATTGTGATCCCCGACCAGAACACCGTCCTCGATATCAAGACTGTCGACGGCTTCGAATGGGTCAAGAGGAACGGCGTTTCTGACAGCCACAAGTACCAGCGGCACCTCTACGCCCTCGGCTGTATCCAGTCAGGAATCTTTGACGAGAACCAGCCGGTATATGTCGGCAATCTGTACTTTGACCGCTCGGGCAAGGAGCAGACCCCGATCCTCCACATCGAGCAGTTCGATCCCGAACTGTCCTACGAGATCGACCAGTGGATCCAAGATGTCATCTACGCCGTCAAGAACGGAGAAGACTCCGCCCGTGACGTAGCCCCCGCCGTGTGCGAGCGCATCTGTGAGTTCTACACCGCGTGCCGTGGCAACCTCCCAGTCGGAGACGGCGGCGATCTCATTGAAGACGGCCTCACCCTGTCCGCTATCGACATGTACGTCGAGGGCCGCGATCTGGAGAACCAAGGCAAGCGGATGAAGAAGGAAGCGTCCTACGCCCTGACCGGAATCAACGGCATCGGCAACGGCTATCAGGTCCGCTGGACAACAATCAACGCCTCCAAGATTGACGCCTACGAGCGCCCCGAGTCGATTCGTCTCGACGTGAGGAAGGTCCGATGACTGAGATCCGTACATGCTGGGCTTTCAACAGCAGCGGGCAACGCTGCGAACACCCCGCAGGACACCCCGGCAACCACGTCATCACCGCCACATGGACCGACGACGAATGCTTCTCCCCCATCAGACATCAACTACCCGACATCACAACTCCTGCCGCTGTCCATCCCGCACCCCCGGTGCTGGAATCCGGGCCGATCAAGTGTGTGGCGTGCGGGCATCAGCACAAGGCTGGGCCGTGCAAGTGCGGCTGCCACGAGCAGATCGGATGAGCGAATACTACATGCTCATTACCAAGTCTTTTTGGGAGAGCAATCCTGAACTAGCAAAAGACATATTCCGAACAAACATGAGTAGGCACGGAATCGTTGGCGACATCGTTTTCAAAGCAGAAACCAATTGGATTACCGGCGAGCAAACCAACGTTATTGCACTGATAGCAGAGGTAAAGGACAGCGAATGATTCACCCGTGGAAGACATGCGACAAGGGCCATGACCTGACCCTGCCTGACGCCTTCATGTATGACCGTTCGGGGAACCGCCGCTGCCGCGAATGTAACCCGGCTCCGCAGCAGAAGCGACGTAACAAGGTCGTGCGTGGAGCGTTCGATGGGGGAATGGAATGAGTAGCCACCTACCCGAGTGCGATTGCTACGGGAGAAATCACGGCGAATGTGCCCTGTGCAACGGCGAATGTGTCCTGTGCATCTGCAACCGGCTCCGCTCCTGCGAGCAGCGGGTGCGGGAGGAGAACGACGACTATGCCTATGTAGCGGCACAGGCTGAGGCCGACGGGCGCAGGCGTGGCTGGAATGAAGCCTTGGAAACGGCGCGCGAACGCATCATGCGGCTTCCATACGAGATTGATGACGAGATCCTGATTGACCGCGACGAAGTTATTGGCTGGATCGACGGCCTGCGACAAGAGCCATGACCGACCACCTGCCCGAGTGCTATCTCTCCGGCCCTCCGAACCTGTGCCCAATGTGCGAGGCGCTCCGTGCCTGCGAGCAGCGGGCACGTCAGGACGAACGCACACGCATGTCACCCGAATGGGTGTACCAGCAGGGATACGACAACGGCCTCTACGACGCCCGAATAGCGGTAATGAAACTATGCGAAAAGCAACCATCCACATGGCCCACCAGCGAGGCCGCAATGGATGAACTCACAGACACCATCAACGCTCTAAAAGAACAGCCATGACTATCGGGTTCGTGACCCGCGACTACAACGGCACCTTCCCCAACATCATCCCCGCAGGATGCGCCTTCTACCGCTGCCTCCTACCCATGAGCGTCTGCGGTCAGAAAGCCAGAATGGGAATGCCAGCATGGGACCCCGCCAAAGGATTCGGAATCCGCGAAACCGAAAACACCGCCATCTTCGGATTCAAAACCATCGTCCTCAAACTCATCATGGACCGCTGGGCACCCAACCAGATAGACATCGCCCAATCACTAGGACAGCGGATCATCGTAGACATAGACGACTACCACGAAGGCCTCACCCCAGCGAACAAGGCATACGACACAACCCACCCTGAACACAATCGTCGAGCGAACCGCGAATACTACGCGCAAACCATTGAGAAAGCAGACACCCTCACCGTGTCTACCCCGTTCCTGTACGACGTTTACTCACAGCGGCACCCAGATGTACGACTTGTACGGAACGGGGTGAACATGACGATGTTCCCCAAGCAGAAGACCAGCGGCATGAAGCCTGTTATCGGCTGGGCTGGGGCAATCGAATACAGGAACAACGACCTAGAGCAACTCCGTGAATGGCTGCCAGACTTCCTAGAAGAACACGATTTGAGGTTCCATCATGCAGGCCACGATCCTGAAGCCCCGTCGTTTGCGGAAGTCGTCGGCATCCCAGAATGGCGGGTCACCACGTCACCCATTGTCTTCATCCACGAATACCCGGCAAATCTCAAATTCAATATTGGAATTGTCCCCCTCAACGACATCCCCTTCAACCACGCCAAATCCAACATCAAAGGGCTGGAGTACGCCGCTGCGGGCATACCCTTCGTGGCTAGCGCCCTCCCCGAATACCACGCCCTCGCTGAGACAGGTGTTGGGTTGCTGGCATCTACGCCAGAGGAATGGGTGGGACAACTAGCGGGACTTCTTGAGTACAAAACGCGGAAGCGGGCAGCCGCTATCAATCACGCTATCGTCAGCAGGGAGTGGGCTATCGAAGCCAGAGCGGAGGAATGGCAGGATGTATTCACAGTACGCGGGGCTTAACGTCGGCAGCGGCCAGCATTACGCAGACGGCTGGTTCAACACCGATATCGTGCCTACCGACAAGGGGCAGCAGCCTGACCTCCTCGCTGATATTCACGACTACTCCACCATCTTTCCTCCGAAAGCATTCAAGAAGGCATACGTGGGGCACGTGCTGGAGCACATCGAATGGGCTCGACTGACTGACGCCATTCAGAACATTGCCGCTGTAGCGGAAGAAGTCATGGTCGTGGGGCCGTGCATTGATCTGGCCCGTGCCCGTGAAGAACCCCAGTCGCTGATCGACGCTATCGCCGCACCAGAAGATATAGACGCCCACCCGTGGGCACACAAGTGGACCCCGACCACGGGGCTGACAGCGGAAGCAATCACTCTCGCCGGGTTCACCCCGAACGTGATCAGCGTGAGCGAGGTGCGTAAACCTGACTGGCCCAACCCGACTAGGGCTGGCTGGCAGTGCGCAATGTGGTTCCGGCCTTAATCGTCGTCGTCGGCGTCAACGCTGACCCACGCACCCGTTTCGTTCATGGCGTCCAGTGATTCCTTCCACAACTGGCCCACCCGCTTGATCAGATCATCCGCTACGTCAGGGTTCCATGACGCGCCCTCAGCGGTCAGAGCAACCTGAAGGTCCCCATACGTGACCTTCGCAATCAGGTTCTTCCCTGTCGCCATTACTGGTACCTCGCCATGCTGTCGTGGATTAGAAAATATGCTACGCCGTCCACGGCAGTGTCCCGCGAGTACCCCGCACGTGAGCGGCTGATCTTCACCAGCACCATCATCAGGGCCACATCCTCAGCGGTGATCTCACAGCCTAGGAACGATGACCACATGCCCGCTATCCGCCCAAGGTTCTCCTCAGGGGGACCGTACTGGTCGTTCCGGTCCCCCTCCACGAGGTTGATGGCGTCAACAGCGACAGTGGGGTCAATGTGTGTCATGGGTGTCTCCGTCGAGCCAGACTTGGTATTGGGCGGTGACTCGTCCATCAAGGGGATCAACGAAGTGAAGCCGCTGCGACGGAACCGCTGACGATGCGAGCCCGACTGATGCGTAGCGGTTGTCCGATTCCGTGCTTCCCGTCCCATACACGGCTCCTGCCCCGTCAGCCAGCGACTGCTGGTAGTGAGTGTGGTAGTGCCCAATGTATACGTCCCTGAAGTCCCAAGGGTAGGAACCTGACCGCCAGCGGTTGACATGGTTGACGATGGTGTTGGGGGAGGCGTAGCCGTTCCTGCCGATCTCGTCCCCGTGGATGAGGAGCGCCCGGTAGTTGCCGATCTCTACCCGCTGGATGTCCTCTGGGCAGTCTTCCCACGTTATCGAATTGTTATCAGCGGCTTTGATGATCTGCCGAGCCAGTTCGTAGGTCATCCGGTCAGCGTTATCGGAGCGGGGAACAGCGTCCCTCTTGGACCCGAGCCTGCCGTGATTGCCCCACTCAGCCACCACCGTCACCGTCTGGTAGATCCCAGCGGCAGCGGACACGGTTTCCACGAGGAGGTTGGCGACATTCACGAACTGCTCAAAGAGGGTGGCGTCGATCTCAAATGGCTGGGTCGGGAAGTTGAACAGGCCTTCGATCATGTCGCCGCCGAGCAGGATGTGGCAGTGGTCGACGGGGTGATCCTTCCGCTGGATGTCCGTTATCCGGGCAGCCTTCTGGACGAACCGCCCAACCCGCTCCCGCATAACATCCGTGTTATACGAAACCGTCCGCTTCGCCCCCTGCCAATCCGTCAAATGCCACACAGCGGCCTCAGAACGGCCCTTAGACGGACTCTTAACCGGCTTAGGTATCCGGAGAGGGTGAGCCAAAACAGCGTCCCTAGAGGCCTCTATAACGGCTTCAACAAGGAAATCCGTTTTGCCCTTAGCCCGCAGCAAATCCCGCTGAGCCCGAACCAAAGCCCCCCGCAGGTCATCAATCTCAGCCTGCCGCTGAATCTCCCCCTCACTCAGCCGCTTCTCAAGACTCACGACGGCACTCACTCCTACGATGCCGCCGCACAGTCGTCTCCTGAATCTGAAAACCCTCAGCCTTCAAAATACGGGCAAGCCCCGCATTAGAAATCCGCGCATCCTCCAACGCCACCCGCAGCGCAGCCGAATCCTTCTCAGCAACCGTTTCCAAAATAACGCACACCTTGCACGACCCCCCAATACGAGGAGGCTTATATTCAGCGATCCGATCAGACAGGCTCATACCACTCCCCTGTGACCCGTGTTACGGGTGAGGCTACTGCATCCAGTCGTTAACTTCATCCTGCGAATACAGAATGTCGATCTTCCGCTCAGTCCAATCCTTATGCCGAGGATGCCGAACCGTCCCACGCCGCTTCTCAACAGGCCACTGGCACGCCACCCCACACGCCTCCTGCAACGCCCGCAGCGACTCCTTCTGAGCCTTCGTGAAGTCCTTCTTCCGGCCCTTCGACATGATCTCCACACCGAGAAAGAAATCATTCCCCATATCATCGGGACAGGAGAAGATGTCCCACGGCTTCTTCCGCTTAAACGAGCCCTTACCGGCGTGCCACACCGGCCACACGCTATGGACGTACACGGTGCCGTCCCGGTCCAGCGTGAAATTAGCAGCAGGAACCTCGTAATGCGTCTGGATATAACGGATCACGTTATCGTTCGCGCCCCGCTGATTGCCCTTGTTCCGAGGATCAGTGGACTCCGTAGCCGCCGCCGCCGTGTGATGCAGCATCAAAGCGTCAGGCATCTTCCGATACCCCCGCCAAGGACCACGCCGCTGCACCGACCACTTCTTCTGAAAAACCACCCGGTCACCCAACTGGGCGACCAGAGCCTTCTTGAACCGGCCAGCAAACATCACACCTCCGGAGGCACAGTAGACAAATCCTCAGGCTCCACGCCCGGATCAGGACTCATATGCCCCAGCGCCATAGCAGGAGACGCAATACCCAGCACAGCGCCCACCAGAGCCAGCCACAGCGGCACCTGATCATCACTGATCACCCCATACCCAGCGAGCACAGCGAGAACAGCAACCGTCACCCCATACAGCCACTTACGGTTCCGAGCCCGGTTAAACCAGCGCACTAGTCCAATCCAATCTTGTCCGCAATCCGCTTAACAGTATGGGCAACATCAGCGAGCGATTCCCCACCATTCCGATACCCCGGCTGAATAGGCTTCGTCGCCTTCGACACCTCATCCCTCACCACGATACGCACATACCACATGAGCGCACCAATAATGATCACGAAGATGCCGAGGACACCTCCGATGAGGCTGACCCATTCTGTTGGTTCCATGAGCGTGACCCGGTTCGTAACATGATGTTACTCAGCGGGCTCCTCCACGACCGGGGACTTGAACTCCACGCCATCCCACAGGTCACCGATCCCAGCGAACTTGGATCGCCTCGCCCCAACGTACGAGGTATCCACCCAAGTACCGTCCAGCCCGATGCTGTTGCAGTAGGCAGTAATTTCAGCGTCGTCGTCATTCAGGTAAGGCACCACGATCACCTGCGTGACCACACCATTTTCGATCTTGGCAGCGTGCCCGTTGTGATACGGCATTGTTTCTCCTTATGCAGCAACGAGCCGCTTGGCTCGCCATTCGGTAATAAATCGGTTGAACTTACTGTTATTACATGAGCGACATAACGTTTGCAGGTTGCCGATGGAGTGACGGCCACCCCGCGATAGCGGAATAATATGATCAACTGAAAGATTCTCAGTTGACCCACACTCCATACAAGGCTGCGACAGAAGTCTGCGCATTTCCCTTGGGAGAATCGTGAATACCTGAGCCGCCGCACGACGCGCTCTAGTTCTGCTGTGAGCGGCGTGCTTATTTGCGTGATAGTGCTTGCGCGAAGCAGCAGCACTAGCATCCGGATTGCGTTCCTTGTAGTCCTGTAAAGACTTACGAACACGGTCTGGATGCGCTTCGCGGTATCTTCGTTGGCGCTCTGCTGCCGTCAACGGACGGTCACCTATAAGCCTCATTGTCAACTCACAGGATAACGAATGATGACGATGCCGGAACCACCGCTACCACCAACAGTTGACGAATAGCGACCAACCCCGCCACCGCCAGTGTTAGCAGTTCCATTTGGATTGGTTCCATCGCCACCACCACCAGTGCCACCGGCCCCGTTAGCGTTACCGCCGCCGCCGCCGCCGCCGCCGTAATAGGTAGAAGTACCAGAAATTAGTGACGCAATGCCGATACCGCCTGCTCCACCCGTTGAACCAGCATTTGTCGAGCCAGCGGCACCAGCACCACCACCGCCGCCTCCAGTTGTGTTTGTACTGGAAAGGCCACCACTATTTCCTTGACCGCTCAAACCTAACCCAGCGGAATAAGCAACCATTGCCCCGCCACCAGAGCCACCAGAAATAGCACCACCGTAGCGTCCGCTACCACCGCCGCCGCCAACTCCGTAGTACGGGCCTACCCTTGAAGAAAGCCCAGACAGGCCATTTCCTGTTGATACTCCAGTACCACCAGCACCAATAACTACAGTCTGGCTTCCAGATGACAAATAGACTGATGATTGCTGCAAGACACCTCCTGCACCACCGCCAGCACCGGAATATGTGCTGCCATCTCCAGAACCACCGGCTCCACCACCACCGACGACAAGAATGTCGCAGAAACCGGGAGCAGCGACAGAGAGACTGCCCGACGAGGTGAACGTGTGGACCTTGTACGCCTGACCGTTCACGCCATTCGTACCATTACCCGTGTACGTCGTCTCCGTACCACCACTAGCCGCTACACCAGCCGCTGAGCCGCTGATGATCGTGCGAACAATGACAATGCCGCTACCACCAGTACCGGACTCGTTCGTCTGACGACTATCGCCACCGCCGCCGCCACCACCGCCCGTGTTTGCAGTTCCGTTCGTAGCGTTAGTGCCGTTCTTCCCCCCGGCACCACCGCCACCGGAACCCCCGGTTCCAGCCGTCCCCGAATAGGCTCCGCCACCGCCGCCGCCGCCATAGGTCTGTGCGGAGTTCGTTTGCAAGGAGTTAGAGGCACCTGCTCCACCATTGCCGCCTGTAGAGCCCGAACCAGCCGAACCAACAGCACCCGCGCCACCGCCACCGCCAGCACCGTCAGCGTTGCTGCCAGCGCCAGCGCCTCCATTGTTGCCCAGTCCGCTGATTCCGATCCCACCAGAAGATGCAGTTCCCGTTTGAGAAACCCCACCTCCTCCAGAACCACCGTCAAATCCGTTTCCAGCGATAATGATGTTTGTAATTGACGCATTGTTTATTCCACCTCGGCCACCACCGGGAGCAAAAATCCCCGAAATGCTGCTGGCGACGCCGCTGGAATATAGAGAGCCCCCCGCGCCGACTGTAA
>Ga0209358_10003829_pt1 | contig 10971 bp, 13 predicted proteins | sample LauGreFa1BDMLBSN_2_FD_187574 | JGI IMG/M metagenome (GOLD analysis project Ga0209358, IMG submission 187574) | Freshwater lake microbial communities from Lake Michigan, USA - Fa13.BD.MLB.SN (SPAdes) (version 2) | ecosystem: Environmental > Aquatic > Freshwater > Lake | place: Lake Michigan, USA...
TGTCTGATATAAGATGGCTACTTTATAAATATCAGTTTATCGCAAAAATCAAAAAATATAATATTAAAACTATTTATATAGCACCAAAAGAAAAATACATACTATATAAATCTTATATAAACGACATAAAATATTTAACTGGAGTTGAAGTTATAGAATTTAGCGGTGGTTTCAAAGAAAATTCACTTGTATTGTTTCCATTTTATACAAAAGAAGATTTAGAATATTTTAACAAAATAACAGGACTAAAAGTGGGCATTCATGGTAATATTATGTAAAGGCAAATCTTATAAAAACAAAAACTGTTTTATTCAGGTGACACGGAAGGCACAGTTGTTTGATTTACACCTGTATTCAGTATCTTAGAAGAAATTTGCGGGTTGCTAGCCGGTGCTTTATTCAAAATAGCCACAAATTTGGATCAGCGAACATTTCAAATCGGCATTATTATGTATGTTTAGTGTATTTAAGACGAATACACCATATTTAATTTTACATATAATTACCACATTTAATTTTACATATAATTACCACATTTACATTTATCAACCGCAATTGGTTCCGCAAGATTATATAGAGATGTATGATATTCAAAAGTATACTGTGAATTGCCGAAGTTAAGAACTCCTCTTTCAGAGTTTTGTACCGTGAAATATCGAAGTTGTACACCCGTTGGGTGTACTTAACCACAAGGGTGAGCTGGGTTGTTTGATCTGAAAAATTTAAGGCATTTTATAATTTATATTATGTAAAAACTACAAAATATAAATTGAATAAATGGTATTAAATCAAACAAGTCAGCTCGCCCGGATAGGGTACTGGCCGGTACTTAACTTTACGTTAGTTCACAGCTAAGGCTGTACAAAGTTATACATGGTTTGGGTGTACTTGACTACTGTACTTGCCAGTAAGTTTAATTAATGTTGTTAAATCAAATAACCCCAGTTGCCCGGATAGAAAATAGAGAATTACAAGGGCTAACAAGATTGTTTGATCTAAAAAATTTAAGGCATTTTATAATTTATATTATGTGAAAACTTTTAGACCGGTGCTAATTAAAAATTAGAGTTTTTGACAATAATTCCTAAGAATTATTGTCAAAATTGTGGCTATTTTGAATGAAGTTCTGGCTACTAACCCGTGAATATCACAGAATGTGTTGAGCACAGCTGTAAATAGTATTAAATCACACAACTATGCTAGACAGCATAAGTTAATTGCTTGTAGCTCTTCGGTATTTTTTGGATTTACGATTTCCGCCCCGCCGGCGTTTAGTTTTCCTAAATCCACCCGAGCCAGGTCTTGGGGTATTTTCTGGAGTAATATTTCCCAATGCTGTAGACATAGCCATTTGAGCATTATAAACTTCGGTTAAATAATTTTCGTGATCGGAAATTTTAACTGGTGTGAAATGAGTTCTGTCACCATGTATAACAATAGTTGTATCAAATTCATCAGTACGGCAACCCTTTAATATCGCCCCTCGTTCCGGAGCAGTTAATACAAATAAAATATTTACTTTGAATTTATCAGCCAATGCTTGCCCTAAATTATCATCTAAAAATTCACGTGCCATCAAAGAATCTTTATTATAATTCAATAATCCATTATCTACGAACCAAGGCAACAATTCTCTCCTAAACATGGTTGCCACGGCGTTTTTATTTGCAACAGGTTTTAGTCTTCTGAAATTACTTGAACAGCATGATAAGAAAGAGTGTATTAGACAGTCGTTATTGTTTCCAGAAGCACGCATAACTTGTGCGTTTCTCAATGGTCCAAAAAATCGCCCAAGTGTGCCAGTTATATTTGCTTCCATTACATTCCGTATGTGGTCTATAATAAAATTTCTGGAATTAGCAACTTCAGCGACCCATTTATTAAGATCGTCAATAGAGTTTAAATCGTGTAAATGAGACATCTTTATATTAAATACATTTATATTTGAAGCACTCAGATTAAGGTGGTTTAAAATTACAGTCGGTATATAAAAAGACTTATGTTAATATTATTGAAAAAGCAGGATCTGAATAATGTGTAAACTGTAAATTTCAGAGCTAATAACAGAAAAGAACCGCCATTCGTAGTAATCAGTCGTGTGTACAAATATTATACCAGTGCTCTTTTTTAAAAATACCGTTTTACAATAATCCTTACGAATTATTGTTGAATTTGTGGCTGTTTTGAATGAAGCACCGGGTGATTATACGCAAATTTTACCGAATCTGCTGAGAACGGGTATAATGGAATTATAAGTTTAACAATTATATAATATATAACTTATTAATGGTTTGCAGCTGTACTGATTTTAATCGGGCAAGTAAGTTGCCGGCACGTGATGAAAATGATGCCTACAAGGGTGAGCAGGGTTGTTTGATCTGAACAATTTGAGGTATTTTATAATTTATATTATGTAAAAACAGCAAAATAAGTTCAATAAATGGTATTAAATCAAACAACTGTGCTCGCCCAGATAATTAACAATAAGTCGTTTTCTACCTATGGTTAAAAACGCTAATTAAAAATCCGCACCGGTCTAAAACCAGTAAAGCCTTTGTTGAGCCTACTCTAAAAACAATATTTCTATCAGAACATTTTACGCCCTTTTTTATTATAATATTCTAAGAAAAACGCAAATAACACGCCCAAAAAGGGGATTGCTCCAATTCCGGATATTAAAATAATCTGTTGCTCTTGTTTCTCTGTTGTTTGACCTTTTATTGATGGGTAGTTTACAAACACATAATAAGCAGGGGCAGTAATTAATAGAAGACATAATCCATATAATATTAAAGGGTTTTTAGCAAGTATTTCCATCTATGATAATAAATATAATATTATATAGACTCACATCTGTGCTCAGCACCTTCGGTAAATTTCACGGGTTAGTATTCCGCGTGCTTCGTTCAAAAATAGCGATAAATTATTGTTAGACCTGTGCGGATTTTAAATGAGCGTTTAATCAGAGTAGTCGCCGGATTATCAATGAGAATCTAATGTATAACCCTTATTATCTGTTCTAGCATAGCAATCAGGAGAATAGTGACCTGGGCGACCGCATCTATAACATACACCATGTTTTTTAGAGGTCTTCTCCTTCACATATGGTGTTTTCTTATTCTTTGCCTTATACGATTTTTCATGAACACCGCAACCAAACGCAGTAGTAAAAGTTCTACCGTGAAGTACCGAAGTTAAGCACACCCCTTTCACAGGGGTGTACTTAACTTTACGGTACTTTACAACTACGGTCGTACGAAGTTGCAAACCCTTTGGGTGTACTTAACTTCGGTACTGGCCGGTATCACAATATTCACAGCCCCACTCATCACTATCTTCTTCATATTCTATATTATTACCTGATGCAACTGTTTTAGCGTGACAATCTTTTACAAAGTGTCCTGGTATCCCACACTGAGTACAAAGATCTTTTGCAGCCCAAATCTCAATTTTAGAGCATCAGTATGAAAATCGCTAAGTTCTACTTCAACATAAGAACCACCACGAACCTTATCAATATCATATTTAGACATATACTCCTTTGTAACCTTATCCTCTTCAAATGATGATACATTTTCAATAGTCTTTTCAAGAGAAACAGGTTTATACTTTCTAGTCCAAGCAGAACCACTCCCCTTAATATGTTGTTCGTATCTGTTCATTAGATTATCACTCTTACCAACATAATATCTACCACCTTCAAGACGAAGGACATAAATATTACAAGGGTGAGCAGGGTTGTTTGATCTCGAAATTTAAGGTATTTTATAATTTATATTATGTAAAAACTATAAATTATAAGTTGAATAAATGGTATTAAATCAAACAACTGTGCTCGCCCGGATAGTATTAGACATTTATCGTTATTATATGATATAATAACGATAATTTCTCTCAATTTTTAATTTGAAAACGCTCATTTTAAATCCGCATAGGTTTAAAAAAAACAGACACGGATCATGTTTGTCTGTTTCTATAAACTTTGCGTTTTTTATTTCTTTTCGTCGAAACCCGTTTTCTACCTTTGCTTTTTCGTGATTTGCCCCCACTTACTGAGTTATTGTTTCTATTACTAGTATGCCCCCTTTCTTCAATAGTAGACAAATAGTGTAACATCTTATCTGAGCCTTCGGGTGTATCGGTCAACGGAGACTGGGGTGAAGATAGCCCAGTTCCACAACATGACATTAAGAAGGCATCTATGTTATGATAAATAATCCCATCTGAACAAGGTTTCGCATATGTAAAAAACTCGGGTAAAACTGTGGCAGATAATATACCACTATCATTTAAAGCCGATAAGTAAATATGTTTCAAAGCATTAGAGTCCCATACATATTTATACTCATTAAGCTTTACGTAATTATCATATGGTTCCAGTCTCAACAGCAAATCGGCATGTTGGCTATCGTCAAAAAACATAACATCTACAGGGTCTAATGAAGTCGGAGCAGCAGTTTTAGACTCAACTAATAATTTTTTAAGTTCTAACCATGTTTTTAATGCCGGTCCCTCACCTGTAACAGGATCTTTTAAACGCAAAGGGTGTAAACGGTCCAGTACATCATCAAATAATGGTTCGCCAAGCACATTATTTATAACTTCGACCGCTATTCTGACAAGATTGCGTGAAGAATTATTAGTGTACATAATTACACCTTTTACAAAACCAGCTTTTTTCAATTGTAAAGCTTTTCTAAGAACCCTAAAAATGCCTGGTCGAAATAAACCTATAGGTGAAGATGTTTCAACTTCAGCCAAACGCGTGGTAAAAATCTTATACGCAACATCCAATTTTTGCCGAAGCCCATCGCTTGGTTCTGTAACCATAGCCATTAATCTTGGGACTTTTTTACATCTATCGGCAACATCAAACGGACACAAAAGTTTCCATAAATATAGATTTGCGTTATAAATAGTTCCGTCCAAATCAAATGCCAAATAAGTCATCTATTTAATAGTTACGTATAAAATAAAACAACAATCAAAAGTCACTACACTCATCCTTAGCAAACATTTTTTGAAATAGCTCAAATTTGTAAATTTGTGTACGCTCAACCTGTCGCACTTTAGCGTCATCATAATCGTTAAATAACGCCGTAATTATAGTCATTAAAGCACCAATAGAATATGCCGGGGTCCAATCCGTATCAAATAATCTGAGCAAACCATCTTGAGAAACGCAAGGGTGGATTAAAGGTGTAATTATTGATATATGAGGTGGTTCAAGCGGGTAGCTTGTAGATACAGTCAACACCAAATTAATATTTTCATGCCCATATTTGCTATGGTAATGTGGTATAACAACGCAATCCCATATCCGCAAATCATCGCCTCTGGGTTTCGCATCCCAGTATTCTGATTTATAATGTGCCAAGCTCCGCAAATCAATGGAAAGCCTTTTAATTTGTAAAGGATACATTTGATTCTCAATAAAAATTGTATAATAATCAATTTTTCCAAAAAAAAAATTATATATACCGTGAAGTGTCGAAGTTAAATACATCACCCCTTTCAGAGGGGTGTGCTTCACAGGGACGGCCAATACCGAAGTTGTACACCCTTTGGGTGTACAACTTCGGTATTGGCCGGTAATCATGTACCGGCTAGTGCCTAAGTTAGGTACCCCTTAATGGGGTACAACTTCGCACGGCTGTAGCTGTGAAGTGCCATAAAGTTAATTACACCCCTCTGAAAGGGGTGTACTTAACTTTGGCACTTCACAGTACTGTTAAATCAGCTATTTGGAAGGCATTACTGTTTTATCGACCCCTTTAAAATCAATCGGTTTCAAAATCTCTTCGTGACTAGGAACTGTAAATTTTGGGCAAAAGGCGAACTCAAGAGCCGGATTCAACGACACAATAAGGCTACGTTTTACAAGATGTTTTGCAAGCATACATCTGTCAATATTGTATAGCTCTGGAGATACGATTACAAGATGATGAATCGTAACTTCCTTTTGTTGCCCGTACCTATAGCTTCGTGCCATTGCTTGATCCATCACAGATGGATTCCAGTGTTGGGTATAGAATATAACACGCGTAAGATGTTGAAGGTTAAGCCCACAGTTGCCGGCAACAATTTGACAAATCATAAGCACAGGATGACCTTCGGCACAGAGCTTAGTTGAGTCTAATATACTCCGTTTGCGGGCAACTGCTCCCATTCCGCCACGGATGAAATACACGTTGTAGCCGTGCGTTTTCGCTACACCAGCAACATAATCCATTTCTTGTTTAAAGTTACAGAAGACAAGCGTCGGCGTCACAGAGTCTACTTTCAGCATATCATTAAATGCCGTAAGTTTTGTAGTAGTTCCTTCCCAAGAAGTTTTAAATAATGTTCCGCCGTACTTGCGATTCATAGAGTCCAAATATATTTGCGGGTGACTAATAAACATCTGGATACGTAGATACAGTTCAAGTATACACGAAGTAGGAAACCTATTAAGCATGGCGTAGTTTAGTCGCCCAACAAGTCCCCCAAACAATGTGCCTTCCTGATCGGTACCATAACTAAGTGGTCGTTTGCCATGAACTGGTGGCGGTGGCATAACATCCGCAAGCAATGTAATAGGACGACGCAAAACCAAGGTCGTAGCAAGCTCTTGACAAGCGGGCATAGCATTTTTGTGCGGAATGGTGTGACCAAGCCAGCTAAGAAGCGTTCGGAAATCGGATAGCCCATTTTGTACCGGCGTGCCACTAATAATCCATTTACGAATACTTTTTAAAGTCATTAGACTAGATACACGTTTTGTTTTTGCATTGCGTATATAATGACCTTCGTCAAGAACAATGCGGTCCCACGTGAATCCGGAAACAATAGGTATATTACGCCATATCTTATCATAAGTGATAAGATACACAGCTGTATCACAAGACCCCTTCCACTTTTTGTCCCGGAAAAGGGACACGGAAAGTCCAGATTTCATAAGGGCGTCTTGCCATTGTGAAATCAGGACAGGTGGGGTAACAATAAGTGTCTTGGCAACAAGGTTGTTCATAATTAGCCCAATTGTTTGCCAAGTTTTTCCAAGCCCCATATCATCAGCAAGTATTCCTCCCAAACAGCCATTTCCACGAATCTGACCAAACCTATCTTCGTCGCAAATAGTTTCCTTGCTTATCATCCACTTCACCCCACTTTCTTGGTGGGGTAGAAAAGTGAAACCGATATAAGGCACAATCAGGGCCGACATTAAGCTCGTTGCTATTCTTTTTGAATAGACCCAAATACAATTAAAAAAATAAGTTGTATTTCAATTTTTTTTGATTTTAGCTTTTTGTATTTTACATAAAGATATTTCCGCACTTTATACAATAGAAGTAGTCCGTAATAAGTTTAATTATGTCATACTGTTTCTTTTGCTAATATGCGGACATAAAGTCCCTGGTCACTAGCCCATTTTTGTAGACGAGCTAAGTTCTCTTCACGCTTTCGAGCTGTGTTTTTTAGCACATGTTGGTTCTTCATAAACTCACGTAACCACTTATCATCATTGATAATATCAAGAAAACGCGTGGGATGTGGTTCTACTGCTTTCACGGGTGGTATGTATTCTGTGTGAGTATCGATATGATACTTTTCTCGTAAGTCAATCGGAATAAGTTCCTCCAAACACAACGGATGCCAAATGTTATCATCTGAACATTCAGAAGAAGAATGCCCCCGTGCACAGCAACGACGGCAGGTCAAAGTTTCCCGTAGGGGGCAGATATCATGTATGACTGCTTTACCAGTCCATTTCATACACGTGCGACAATTCATTGTTGTGGCCAAAAAACATTAAAGCACAAAAACGGTTTCAATTTTTTGAATCACGGCCTATGCGGGTACGTAAAGGGTGTTTAGGGTCACCCGGTTTTTTAAAACGCTACGTTTTTTAGAAGATGAGTACGGACATCATGCGATTCTTTTTGACTCTACGAAATGCCGTTAAGGTGTATCATTGGCAAACATTATCTTACCCCCGTCACAAGGCCTCGGACGCTCTTATCTCAAAGCTGGATGAATTAACGGATAGTTTTGTCGAAGTTTATATTGGGCGCTACGGCCATGAAAAAAAAGGGTCAAAACATGAAATACAGATTTTACTCCCGAATATAAGTGAAAACAAGGTTGAGGCCTATTTAAGGGATGCTCGCGAATGGCTTTCTGAAAAATTACCAGAAATGTTAAAGAAGAGCGACACTGAGCTTTTAAACATTCGTGATGAAATAATTGGAGAAATAAATCAGTGTCTATATCTTTTTAAATTAAGTTAGGTTAGATAATGGATACACATGAAACACAAAAAAATATTGGGAAAATGGCATTATTTGGATTAGTTATACTTATATTAATAAGCATAGTTGTTAGTTACGCCTGTTATTATATGAAGTCGTCTAACGAAATGTTCGAAAACCAAAACGAAAATTTGGCTCAAAATTTCAAAACCTATATATAAAATTCAAACTCGTATTGTTTTTTAAAATTAAAAGACCAAGTTGTAAGCCTTTAGGGGCTACTTAACTTCGGCATTGGCCACTAACGCAGTGATTTTCAATCTATATTGTGTTTGAAGAACAAAAAAAAAATTATAAATCAAACAACAAAAACAATTCACATATTATATCAACATTTTATTTCGTGTATAAGACTAAAGGTTTGAACATATTTCAATATTTTAAAAAAATTGAAGCATAAGGCAATACATAAAACTCTATTTAAACATGTCTGAATGCGAAAATTTGCCATATTTCTTCGCTGTCATATCGGATGGTTCTTATAAAATATACCGTTGTACTACTCATGTAATATTTAAAATGATTGTGAATATAGTAAATTTGGAAAATCATACAGAATCAGGTATTATTCGTAAAATAAGTCGATATAATAAAACTGAAAAAATACCACATATCAGTTTCGTCCGTAAATGGAATGAAGGAATATATAGTTCTTGCGAATGGTTTTACACAAATAAGATTGTAGATAAAGGAAATGGCGAATACTTTATACCTGTTTTAAAATTTGAAAACTGTCGTAAAGATCTTTTGCCAAATTAAAGGGTGAGCACAGTTGTTTGATTGAAAAAATTTAAGGTATTTTATAATTTATATTATGTAAAAACTACCAAATATAAGTCGAATAAAGCATATTGAATAAAACAACTATGCTCACCCAGATATTACAAGGGTGAGCTGGGTTGTTTGATCTGAAAAATTTAAGGTATTTTATAATTTATATTATGTAAAAACTACAAAATATAAGTTGAATAAATGGTATTAAATCAAACAACTCGGCTCGCCCGGATAGTAAACAATTTACATCTGATTTGAAGTTGAAAGCAGTTAATTATTACCATAAAATCAAAAACTATGTTAAAGTCTGTGAAATTTTTGAATGTAGTGAAAGAAGTTTGAAACGATGGGTTAAAACATATGATAAAAATAAAAATGTAGATAGAAAAACCATAAAATTAGGGTCATATAAATTAGAAAAACAACATATTCAATTTATAAAAGAAACCTTGCGATAACATAGTGATATTCAAATGAATTTTTTACAAGAATTACTCAAAAGTAAGTTTCCAAAATTAGATATATCCAGACAATATTTATCAGATATTATTAGAGATAATAATATTACCAGTAAAAGAGCAACTTTCAAACATTTTCAAAAAACTTATAGAGGAACTATTAGAAACGAACAACAAGAGTTGAAAGAATTTTTGATGTAATAAATAACTTCAAATTAGAAGACATTATTTCAATTGACGAAACTTCTGAAAGCACATCACTTACACATAATTATTGTAGAGCATTTTTAGGTGAGAGATGTGTAAAGAAAACAACTAACAATGAAGTAATCAAAAAATATTCTTTGGTTGTAGCAATAAATAATAAAAAATGTATAGCATCTGAATTACCATGAAGTACCGAAGTTAAGTACACTCCCTTTCATAGGGGTGTACTTAACTTTACGGTTCTTTACAACTACGGTCGTACGAAGTTGTACACCCTTTGGGTGTACTTAACTTCGGTACCGTAAAGTGCCGAAGTTAAGTACTCCCCCTTTTGGAGGGGAGTACTTAACTTTACGGCACTTTCACGGCGGCGGCCGTGCGAAGTTGTACCCCAAAGGGGGTACCTAACTTCGGCACTGGCCGGTACTGGCCGGTATACCAAAATGGAGCAGTAAATGCCGAAAGATTTAATGAGTTTTTGGAAAATATATGTAGTAAAGTAAAAGGAAAATTATTTGTTTTGACAACGGACGAATACATAAAAAAAGGAAGCTCAAAACAAATAATAAAAGAAAGCGGTAATTATTTAGTTTATACTTGCCCTTATCACCCACGCTTGAATAGTATAGAGCAGTTTTTTAATCAAATGAAACATTACATCAGGTATGATAAACCAAAAACTTTTATAGCATTAGATGAAAGTGTAAAAACATCAATAGATAAAATAAAACCAACCAATTATGAAAACTACTTTATTTATGCTTATAATAAAGATTACTATAAAAACAAATTGAATAATAAGAAATATACAAAGAGAAGAACAATAAAAATTTATAAGAACTAACAAAGTCGGCATTTTAAATACGCGTTGCTCTAAAATGGGCATCGGTCTAAATGCAAGTAATTCAGAAGCACATACTAAGTTGTTTGAACTGAAAATTTAAAATAATTTATATTTTATATTTTAAAGTATTTATTCAAGTTATATTATGTAAAAAACTACAAAATATAACTTGAATAAATAGCGTTAAATCAAATAAGCCAGCTCGCCTGGTTAAGTAATCAACTCTAAAAGGGAAATAACCTTCTTCGGCACTTTAAGTTATTGTACCGTGAAGTGCCGAAGTTAAGTACACCCCCTTTCAGAGGATTGTACTTAACTTTACGATACTTTACAACTACAGCCGTACGAAGTTGTACACCCTTTGGGTGTATTTAACTTCGGTACTGGCCGGTACACC
>Ga0209358_10003830_pt1 | contig 10971 bp, 9 predicted proteins | sample LauGreFa1BDMLBSN_2_FD_187574 | JGI IMG/M metagenome (GOLD analysis project Ga0209358, IMG submission 187574) | Freshwater lake microbial communities from Lake Michigan, USA - Fa13.BD.MLB.SN (SPAdes) (version 2) | ecosystem: Environmental > Aquatic > Freshwater > Lake | place: Lake Michigan, USA...
CTTGGAATGGCAGCAGTGGCGACAAGATAGACATCTCTGGTTTGCTGCTCGCCTTGGGTTACCAGCAGGGTTCTATGTTGAGCGACTGGGTGAGCTTCACTACAGCCAGTGGCAACGGCAGCGGCATCGGTGCGGGCAACACAGCCGCCAAGATAGACATTGACACGGGGGCTAATAGCAGCTTCGTTATTCAATCGATTGTTTTGGAAAACGCCAGCCTAGGCGCCAACACCACATTGCAACAACTGATTAACAACGGGGTCTTGCTCGCCTAACATCATTGCCAACGCATCGCAGCAAGGCCGCATAAGCCCAAGCCCGTCATTGCGAGCGTAGCGAAGCAATCCATTTAGTCATTGCCTGCCACGTCGCTTCGCTCCTCGCGATGACGGACTTTTGCAGACCTCCCTAGTCCCATGCTGACAACGCCAGACGCAGCTCTGGTGTGCATTTGCGCTACAAAGCCGACCCGGTTTTCACAAATTTTCCCCCAAAAGGGTGATAAATATGATTTGTTTATCTAGTTTTTTACTATTTTTTTGTGTTTATCACAATAATAGTTTTTAATTTAGTGATAGATTCGAGGCGCTGTCACAAGCATGGAGCCCACCTGCTCATAGGTGCGGCTTCTTTATCTTATTGGTGTTTATTCAACGGAGGATTTATGAAAACACTATCTACAAAAATGACGCGCACTACCCGCCTGGCTTACTTGGCTTTGGCAGCGGTTGCGGGCAGCCAAACCGTGTATGCGCAGGCAAACGATGCGACATTGACCATTACTGGCACGGTCCAAACCACGTCTTGCTTTTTAAGAATAGCGGCCGGAACAGGTGACGCTGGTGGTGGCACCAGCGGGACTACCGCATCGATTAGTGCGCCTAGAGTCGTAGCTACGAGCGCCACACAGTCAGCTGCGCCAGGCTTTGTTTTGTCACCCATCTCTAAATTTACCGTCGGTCTGGCCGCAACTAGCGGAGCTACTGCCGCCGGTTGCACAGGGCCAAGCACTTGGAACACCGCTTTTTCGACGGCTACGCCAATTACCAGCGTGTCCGGCCGGCAGTTCCTTCCCCTTTCTGCTGGAGGTGGAACGGGTGCCGCGCTGGAGTTGTACTCCTTTAGCGCAGATGGTGCTAGCCAAGTGCAGGCTATCAGCAGCTATGTAGCTCCGACCTATGGTGCGTTAAACATAAGCTCGCAGACCGGTCTAGTTTCGGTCGCGCCAACGGCTACGCAAACCTTCGGCGTGGCCTTGGTCAAGACAGCAGCGGCAAACACTCAGCTTGGCGCAGGCAACATCGCCGGTGTTGTCACTGTCAGCTACGCATTGTTTTAATTGAATGCCAGCTGGATGTTCTGCAAAAGAACCCACCCCACGAAACCTCAATTGCGCACGCTGGCCAGGCAGCGCTATCGCGGCTAGGCATGGAGTGCGCCCAAAGTGCCAAGGTTATTTTGTGCTGACTAAAAGCTGGTAACAACTATGCAATATCAACCGATTAAATAAAGGAAAAATGATGAAACATTTCAATAGCTATGCCCAAAGTAAATGGGGTTTGGCTTGGTCTGTGCTGGCGCTTATGGCGATGGGCTATACCGGCCACGCCCAGGCACAGAACGCGTCCACGGTGACGCTTACGGGTAGTGTGACGCTCACCACCTGCTTTGTGAAAATCGCTACCGGTTCGGGCGCCGCTGGCGGCGGCACCGGAAACACAGCACACACTTTCGCGTTGCCTACGATTCAAAATAACGTCACCACGACAAACGCAAACCGAGGAGGCTCTTTGGGTGCTGTGACGAAATTCACCGTAGGCCTGGCCACCAGCAGCGGAGGGTCTGGCACCTGTGCCATCCCAGGTAATTGGAACACCGCTTTTTCAACGGCTGGCACTGTGGACGGCACCATTAACAACCGTGCGCTCCTCCCGGTTACCGGGGGCGCGGCAGGGTTTGGCTTGGAGTTGAACTCGTACGATGCTGCTGGTTCTAACTTAGTCCGGGCTATCAGCAGCTACCCCGCATCCGGATTAGGTGTGACGTACGCGGGGGCAAACAACACCAGTGCGCAAACCGGTTTGGACGCGGTAGCCATGAACGCGACGCAAACCTTCGGCGTAGCCATGGTGAAGACTGTGCCCGCAGCTACAGCCATTACCTCTGGCGCTCTTAGCGCCAGCGTCACGGTTAGCTACGCCGTGTTTTAAGTGCGCCAAGCCGTATGGGGTCTGTGCATGTGCACGTCTTTATCAAGCCCGAGCTACGGGCATTGCATGAGACGCACGGGTGTGGACCTTGCATTGGCATGGGGCTTGACTGCTGGCGCGGGAGCTTCGCTCTCGCGCCAGCCTTCTTAGCCCGGGCGACAAAACAGCGGCATAGACCGCCACCTCTATTTTTCTTTGATACACCTAGTCCCATTTTTTAAACGCATGTACTTTTGCACATACCTTCAACAGAGTTGCCGCAGCCTTTTGCTGCTTGGTCTGTCACTCACGCTAGGCCAGGCTTGGGCCTTGCAAAACGGCGAGACTGCCAACTTTGTGACCTTGGCGATTGTGGGCGCCGTCAAGTCTGGCTCCTGCACGCTCGCGGCCTCTGTCAATGACGGCAAGCCCACCGAGACGATACAGACCACCCCCAATGCGCAGCGGGCCAACAGCGTTTCGGGCATCGCCTATTTTTCTATCAGCGTGCGCTACCTAGGCGATGTCGGTGAAAACTGCTTGCGCACGAATAAATTATCGGCCATTCAATTTGACCGCAATTCGCAAAACAAAAACATCTTGGATCCGGCCCGTATGGACAGGCAGCCCGTGCGCACCCCCAACCTAAAGGTTGAGCTCATTCTTTTTAACAACGACTGGACACAAAGTACCGTCGTCAACCCCGATAGCAATACTGCTGTGGACTTCACGCGCACCGCCAGTCGGATGAACTCAGCGCCCAATGCTGCCGATGAAAAGCTGAACTTCGCGATCCGCTACACGGTTTCCGCAGCAGAGGGGCAGGATATCCGCCCTGGTGACTACTTTGTCACCTTGCCTTTTGTCGTGGCACTGAACTGACACCCACTTAGCCAACGCATATCGCATACAGCTACATGGACACTGCGCTGTAGCGCCAATTTAAACGGGAGAAAAGATGAGAAAAGTAGAGCTTAAAAAATACAGGCAAGGCATTGCCAGGGCCATTTGCGCGGCTGCGTTTTTTGGCGGCCTGGTGTCCACCCAGGCCGCGGTGGTTATTGAGGGTACCCGCATTATTTACAACGAGAGCCAACGCGAAGTGAACGTCAAGTTGGGCAATGTCGATGAGAAAGTAGGCACGCTGGTGCAGATCTGGATCGACGAAGACAACATCGACGCAAGCGCCAGCAGCAGCGGTGTGCCCTTTATCTTGAACCCGCCACTGGCCAAGATAGGGCCCGGAAAAAAGCAGCAAGTACGCATGGTGTACATCGGCGAAAACGAGAACCTGAAGCAAGAGAAGCTCTACTGGTTCAATATGCTGGAGGTTCCGCCCAAAAGCAATGAACCCTCCTCTTTGTCCTTTGCGGTGCGTACCCGGGTGAAGCTTTTCTTTCGACCCAAGGCGATGAACGGCATGGTGCCCAATGCACCTGAAACCACGGTGTGGCGCTGGACTTCTACCAAAGAGCCCTTTGAAATTGAGGCCCACAACACCAGCTTATTTCATATGTCCATGCCATCGGTGTTTTTGGAGGGCACGGCCTCGCCCATAGAGCTAAGCCGGGGCACCATGATTGCGCCCAACGAGCGCGTCAAATTCAAGGTGGAGGGGCTCAGTGTGCCTCCCGATAGCGCCATGAAGATTCGCCATAGCTCCCTGAACGATTTTGGAGCTGAGATGTTTTTCACCAAAAACATTTCGCTCACCAAATAAGTTGTTCAGCATTGTGCGGCTAACAGTTCCCATCCGTAGATTAAACATTGATACCGATACGCGTGTTTGCCCCCTCCATTGTCTTTATCGCGTGTGCGGCTTGTGCCGCGCATGCGATGGCTGTGCAGGACCCAAGCCAAGACAAGGCCCCCAAGCTTGAAGCGGTACAACAGGGTGATGCACAGGAGGAGGAGGATGTTGAGTTCAATACCGACTTTTTGGACCCTCAGATGTTTCGCGGCCTGGATAAGAAAAAGCTGGGTAAATCCCTGGCAGTGCAGGCTGGCTTATTGAGCGTGGAGGTCAGCCTCAATGACAAGAATATCGGCAGCATGGAGCTGCTGTTCAAGGACGTCGAAGGATCGGATAGCGCCCGCGCCTGCTTAAGTGCTGTCAACATTAAAAAGCTGCCGCTCAAAGCGAAGTTTTATACGCCCAAAGGGCGTGAACTGTTATCTGACCACGGGGCAGCGCAAGCGAGCGCCAACCCGCGTAGCGCGCCCTGTCTTTTTATCCACGAGCTGATCGAAGGCGCCAGCGACAAGTATGACAGCAGCGAACTGGCACTGTCGCTCACGGTGGCGCAGGCTGCCATCGCCAAGCAAGGCGCAGGTCCCGAGGCCCTGGAGCTGAGCTATGGAGAAAACGCCGCATTTGCGAACTATTCAGCCAGCGCCTTCCAGATCGCCTCTCCTGAGGGCAAACTATCGTCACAGTTTTTATCGCTCAATGCGGGAATTAACCTCGTGCCCTGGCAAATCCGGCGCAGCATGAGTTTTTCCAAGTCTGGCGATGAAGATGTCGTGGTGAGCTATGGCGACTACTTGATCAAACGTACTTTTGTGGACTGGAAGTCCACCTTGATGCTCGGCAAATTGAGTAGCCAAAGCCAGAGCTTGGGTGGCGTTAGCGCCCGCGGCTTGCGCTTGAGTAGCGAGCAGCAGTTGTATCCCTACGAGGAACGCACCTACAACCCTGCGGTAAAAGGCATTGCGCGCAGTAATTCAAGGGTGCAAATAAAACAAAATGGTGTGGTTTTTTTAGAGCAAAACGTGCCGCCAGGCCCCTTTGAGTTTGAACAACTCAATCCGCCCTCCAATGTGGGCGATTTAGAGGTCATCGTCACCGACGCGGCTGGCCGCCAAGAGCAATTTTTTATGCCCTACAGCAATGTCGGGACTAGGCTCAATCCCGGAAGTTTTCGCTACTCCGTCATGCTGGGGCAATACCAGTTGCCTAGTGGCTCTGATGTTTACCTGGCACAGGGCGGTATTCGGTACGGCTGGAACCAGGTCTTCACGCCAGAGCTAGACTATTTTGTTTCTGACAGATTTGTGGCTGGCGCCACAGGTTTTGTTTTGGAAAACAATTGGGGAAGTCAGTTTGGCTCTGTCGCCCTGTCCAAAATGAACGCTCCTATTAGCGCTTCCGGATATAGCCTGCGTCTGGGCCTCAATAGCAATATTGGAAAGCTGGGGCAATTTACATTCCAACGCCAACAACAGTCCGCATCCTACTTTGACCCCTCTTCTGCGCTTGCTTACCAAACCAGCACGACTTTTAAATTAAATACCGCAAGTGCTACGAATAGCCTATCCTTTAATACCAATATTCCGCGCGTCGGTGCATTTTCTTTATATTACTCGTCGCAAGACACCGCTGAATTGGCCAATGCAAGCCAAAACTTCAATATCGGTTATTCCCGTGGGTTTGATGGCTTTAGCGTATATGCCAGCCTGAATCAATCGATTAACAATAATGGCTTATCGCCCACAATAAGTAGCCTCAGTGCCAACCTAGGCGTCTCTATTCCACTCAAGCTTGGCCATGGCGGTGGTAATTTATCGGCCTCGGCGAGTGGCAGAGAAGGAGGTGTCAGCACACAGCGCGTCGGCTACAACGGGCGCTGGAGCGACTATGCATCCTACGGACTGTCTTATGGGGCGAGTGGCGGCGCATCGAGCGCGAGTTTTTCATCGGATATTACCCACGCAATGGGCAGCTCCAATATCGGCTTATCCCAGTCGAGTGAGGGGCAAACCCAATTTAGTATTGGAAATTCCGGCTCCATCGTGCTGCACCGCAATGGTTTGCTGGTAGGGCCCAGCGTGGGGGATACATTTGGCATTCTCGAGGTGCCTGGCGGAGAAAATATTCAGGCCCAAGGAGAACTGGGGCGCGTCAATGGAGACGGCTATGGCCTTGTCTCCAATCTAAATCCCTATGCCGACAATGTAGTATTTTTAGATACCGAAAATTCTAGTTTTGACCTGGAATTGATTTCAACTTCCGCTAGTGTGGCTCCGATAAGTGGCTCGGTGGTGCGTTTGGCCTATAAAGCACGCTTGGGCTACCCGCTTCTGCTTACTTTTTCTAGAGTGGAAGATGTAAGTATCCCAATAGGTGCCGATTTGCTCAACGACGCGGGTGATGTGGTGGGCGCCAGTGGCCGCAACAGTTGGGCAATAGCACAAGTCAAAGAGCCTGGCGGCACCTTAACCGCCAAGTGGGGCGATAAACCTGAAGAATCTTGCAAGGCGACTTATGTGCTGAATAAGGCCGTGGTGGATGAATCAAAAGAACACAAGGCCATTATTCTGAAGTGCGAGACGATCAAGCAAATCCCCATCGGGTCAGAAATTTTTGATAAAAGCGGCGAAGAACTTGCCGTGACGGGGCAAGGCGGCAGGGCCTTGGTGCGGGTGAAAGACACGGCAGGCAGGCTCAAGGTGCAGTGGGGCGTCAAATCGACAGAGATCTGTGAGTCTGAATATGCGGTTGACGGCAACGCCAAAGCCAATAGTAATGGCCTGATTCCGCTCCGTTTGCAGTGTAGATAATCGACTGAACCATCATGAATAATACATATTCTTTATTTGCAAATCATCGATTTGCCGCATACCAATACCGCAATGCCTTAGTGCCAGACGCGTTCTTACTAAGATTGTTTGTGTTCTTAATCATCGCATGCGCCTCGCTTTACGGCACCAAAGCCCATAGCGGTCCAGTATGTATACCGCAGGGCTTCGAAATATTTCCAAGCATGCCAAGCGCCATTAGCCTTGGCAAAATAACTTATAACGGCGGGACAAAGTTGTTATACGATTCGTCAGTGACTGCAGCTGCTACCAGTTCATGCAGTAATTCACCTAATGCTACGCTTGACTTTGTAACCCTCCCCACAAGACAATTCGATGACACTGTTGTGCTCAGCGCTAGGGGTGACACCTACCCCTGGAGAGCCAAATTCATGTATTCGTCGAGGTCTACCTTTGGCAGTCCCTTTGGGTATTATTCAATGATGTTGTATTATTATATTACGATAGACTGCAGGCCGGGCGAAGTAGTTTTCGGGCAGATCATTAATAATGACACCTTTCGAGTAACCGGCCTCCAATCTTGCAGCAGCTACACCGTGGATTATAGAGTATCTATTTATCAGAATGACACCTACGTTCCTATCGCCAACTTTACTACTGTGGTCGAATCGCTCGGTATAAGAATGAGAACAAATTTATTAGATGACAGAACAGGTACCCTGGCGACAGTAAGCACTTCGCTAAGGACGCTTACTAGGTCAAATTCATTGAAACTTATGTCGGGCGTGTATTGCACCTATTCACTGAGCACCAGCACGGTAGATCTTGGTACGTGGAGTAGTTTGGATTTGCTTAATTATGATACTAGCAGGGCTTACACCATTAATATGCAAAATTGCCAAAATGCTAGCGGGCGGCAGGTTTCGGTATTTTGGCGATTTGATAATCCGGATCCGGGTGACGATAGTGTTATGTTGAACAGTGTTGCCGGCGGCGCTTCCGGTGTGGTCGCTCGGACAGCATGCTCCGGTACGGTGGTACGCCACAACCAACCGCTTGTGATTTCTGCCAACCTCCAAGGGAACCTTTCTGTCGCTTGTTCTGCCGAGTTGCTCCCTGCTCGCGGTGTAAGCACCGTCGGGCAAATAGCGCCCGGGCGGTTTCGAGGCATTGCCTATCTTGTATTTCAGTTTCAGTAGTTAGTTTATGGTTTAAACCCATGCGCCTGCTGTCCCTTGCGTATGCCAAGTTCAGGCGATCCGTGCTTGCTTGCTAGCCGCGATGCAGCGCTGATTGGGGCGCTTTGCAGGCGCTGGCAGGCGCAATACCTATTGGTAGCTTATTTGTACGACGGTATTGCCTTGGGTGCCCGTTGCGCCTGCGCTGGTTTGCAGCGCTGGTGTTTGCGTAATTACTGAGGCAATGCGGCAGCGCGGGTCTAGTTGCACAGGCAGCGCGCTTGGATCGCTTGTCTGCCCCGCCGGTACGGCGCAGGTGGGCGCGGTGACGCGAATCTGTATCACCACCGTGCCCGATTGCGCATGGGATAGCGGCGCGAAGGCCAGTAGCGCAAGGCTGCATACCCATGGGGCAAGCCCCGCACTGCGCGCCTGCTCCAGCCCGGCGCTGGCTTGCGGATTTCCTAAATTCATTTTGAAATACTCCAACGTAAAAGATGACGGAAAACCGACGTTCGCCTCGATAAAACTGTATTTAACAGTTTAATTTGCGATTAATGATAAATTCGGTTTTCTTTTAACTTTTAAGCAGTTATCGTGCCACCAGTTGGGCTGTCGGCGGCGCCGCGTCGGCTTGGAGCCTGTTGGGCGGCTGGGTGGCTGGGAGCTAGGCTAGCTCTGCATAAGTCCAAATCCGTCATTGCGAGCGCAGCGAAGCAATCCATTTAGTCATGGACTGCCACGTCGCTTCGCTCCTCGCAGTGACGGATGCATGGACTGCCGCGTCGCTGCGCTCCTCGCGATGACGGACTTATACAGGCCTTCCCTAGGCTGCCCGCACGCGGGCTACCGCCTATGAGATCGATGTAAGGTCAGGCAGGCGGCGCTTTGCCTGCGGCGGGGTGGCTTAGGCGAGTACTTGCTTGAGCCATTCGGCAAAGGCGGCGCATTCCCAGCGGTCCATCATGCCGGTGCGCCAGCACAGGTAATGGGCGTGGGGGCTGACCACGTTGTCGGCAAACGTGGGGCTGCTGCCCAGGCGCACCAGTGACCCGTTTTCCAGCCAGGGGGCGCCCAGCTTGAGCCGCACCAGGGCAATGCCCATGCCGGCAGCAGCGGCGTCGCACATGAGGCCGATGTCGTTGAACTGCGAGCCGTCGACCGGTTCGGGCCAGTCCAGGTGGTGCGCGGCAAACCAGGTGCGCCAGGGCTCAAGGGGGCTGCGCAGCAGGGCTTGGTTGGCCAGGTCTTGGGCGGTTTCAAAAGGCCCGTGCTCGCGCACAAAGGCGGGCGACGCCATCGGGGTGACCACGTCTTTGCTCAGGCAGACGTACTCCAGATCGGCATAGCGCCCGGCGCCAAAGCGCACCGTGAGGTCGGCGTCTTCGGCCACCACGTCTAAGAGCGGAATGGTGACCTGCATGGTGAGGTCGATTTCTGGATAGGCCTCGGTAAATTCCCGCAAGCGTGGGATGACGACCGAGCGGGCAAACGTGGGCGTCAGCGCCAAACGCAGCTTGCGCTTACCGGGCACAGCACTGGAGGTGGGGAATTTTTGCAGCGTGGACAGGCCTTCGCGCACATGGGCCAAGTATTCGCTGCCTTCGGTGGTGAGCGAAAAATCGGCACGGCCAAACAGCTTGGTGCCAATGATTTGCTCCAACTGGCGCACCCGGTGGCTGACCGCACTGGGCGTAACGCAGAGTTCTTCCGAGGCCTGGGTGACGCTGCGCAAGCGGGCCAGGGCCTCGAACGTTAAGAGGCATTGAATGGGGGGGATGCGTGCAGTACTCATAGGAGGCGCTAACTATAATCCGACGCTTTACGCAGGGCTGACAAACTGCGTCAAAGTGCACACTTTTTATTCAACCGGGAGAGCCAATGGCAGACCGATGGGCGGCGCGCAGAGCGGTGTGGCCGCAATACCTTCTGCCCAAGCAGGCCCTCACCGCCTTTGGCGGCTGGGTCGCCACCCGGCGTTGGGGCAGCGCAACGACCCGGCTGATTGCCTGGTTCGTCAACAAATACCAAGTCGATATGAGCGAGGCCGCGCAGCCGGACATCGCCGCTTACGCCCACTTCAATGATTTTTTTACCCGCGCACTGCGCGCTGGTGCGCGGCCGCTGGCAGCCGCGCGCTGGATGTGCCCGGTGGACGGGGCTATCAGCCAGTTTGGCGCTATAGAGAACGGGCAGATATTCCAGGCCAAAGGCCACGCGTACAGCGCCACCGCCTTGGTCGGCGGCGACAGCACGCTAGCCGCGCAGTTCGCCCAAGGCAGTTTTGCCACCTTGTACCTGAGCCCGCGCGATTACCACCGCATCCACATGCCCTGCGCCGGGACGCTGCGCCAGATGGTCTATGTGCCGGGCGATTTGTTCTCCGTCAACCCGACCACCGCGCGCGGCGTACCTGGCTTGTTTGCGCGCAATGAGCGCGTAGTCTGTGTGTTTGATACCGCGCACGGGCCTATGGTGATGGTGCTGGTGGGCGCGACGATTGTGGGCAGCATGGCCACGGTATGGCACGGCGTGGTGAACCCGCCGCGCACCGGAAGTATCAGCCGCCATGACTACCCCGCCGGTAAGGTACAGCTAGCGCAGGGCGAGGAAATGGGCCGCTTTTTGCTGGGCTCCACCGTGGTGCTGTTGCTGCCCGAAGCGGCCCCAGTCTGGAACGAGGCCTGGCAGGCCGGCGGCCCGGTGCGCATGGGCCAGCTGATGGCGGGGGCCGACTAGCCCGCAGGTATTTGCGGCGCGGCGCAGGACGAAGCGCTGTTGTTGCTGGCCATCTCCGCATTTTTCACCTGCACGATTTCGGCCAGGATGGAGACCGCTATTTCCGCTGGCGTCTTGGCCCCTAACTTCAAGCCCACCGGGCCATGCAGTCGCGCCAACTCTTCTTCTGTCATGTCGAAGTGTTCGGCCAGGCGCTGCTTGCGCGTGGCCTGGGTGCGGGAAGAGCCCAGGGCGCCGACATAAAAAGCATCGGACTTGAGCGCTTCCAAGAGCGCCATATCGTCTAGCTTGGGGTCGTGCGTGAGGGCGACGATGGCGGTGTGGGC
>Ga0209358_10003831_pt1 | contig 10971 bp, 10 predicted proteins | sample LauGreFa1BDMLBSN_2_FD_187574 | JGI IMG/M metagenome (GOLD analysis project Ga0209358, IMG submission 187574) | Freshwater lake microbial communities from Lake Michigan, USA - Fa13.BD.MLB.SN (SPAdes) (version 2) | ecosystem: Environmental > Aquatic > Freshwater > Lake | place: Lake Michigan, USA...
GGAAACGGGCGCCGGCCGAATCGGGGACGCTGGTTTTGGAACGATCGGTCATGAACAAAGCTCCTGTAGAAATAAAGATGGCAGCCTGCGCTGCCGGAATTGAATTTTGGGTGTGTGGTGAATCGGTAAAGTAAAAAGTAAGTGACGGTCAGACAGTCCGATCAAATTCCGGGATAGTGACAGGGGTTTTAGCAGCTTCTGCCCTGCCGGACGGGCTAGGGGCGGGCCATCCGGCACCTGTCCGGTATCTGGACGAATTGACTTTAAAGGCCAAAAATATGCCCTAAAAAGATAGCATAAGACAGGCTATTCCGCTAGGGCGGTTACGGTGGCATAATCCCCGATCCCAAGTCTCACGATTCGGACTAAGTTATGGCCATGGCAAAAAATTCCGGCGACGATTCACAAGGTCGCCTCACCGGTACCCAAAGTATTGAGCGCGCGCTGCTGCTGCTCCGCGAGATCGCCGCGCATAATCGCGCGGGCTCTCGCCTGCTGGATCTGGCGACACGCACCAACCTGCAACGGCCGACCGTGCATCGCATGCTTAAGTGCCTGGCTCACGAAGGCATGGTGCAGCAGGATTCGGAAACCCATCGTTATTTCCTCGGCCCCATGGCTTTCGAGCTGGGTCTGACTGCGGCACCCCGCTTCAACCTGCGCGAAATCTGTCATCCGGCGATGACGCGCATTGCCGAAGCGACCGGTGACACGGTGTTCCTGACCCAGCGCAGCGGTCTCGATGCGGTATGCATCGACCGTCACGAAGGCACCTTCCCGATCAAAACCTTCACCCTGGAAGTCGGCATGCGCAGGCCGCTGGGTGTCGGCACCGGCAGCCTCGCGATTCTGGCCGCGCTTCCGGAAGATGAGTTCAAAGGCATCATCACCAGCAACGAACCGCGGCTGCAGGAACACGGCCTTAACGGCCCGACGCTGATGTCGCAGGCGCGCAAGGCGCAAAAACTGGGTTATGCCGTGCGTGAAACACCGACGCTGGCGGGCGTACGTTCGATCGGTCAGGCGCTGCGCAACCAGAGCGGCGTACCATTCGCGTCGCTGTCGATTTCGGCAATTTCCAGCCGCATGGCCGATCGCCGCGTGCAGGAACTGGCAACCATCCTGCGCAATGAAGCCCGCCTGATCGAACGCCAGATCGCCAACGGCATGGAAATCCGCTGACGCTGCAGACGTCCGGGTCTCCGGCGTTGCGGCCATAACAACAACGAGGAGAGATCAATGAGAATTCTGCCGCACACACTCGTCGCAATGCTGCTCGCCGTCTGTGCGGGCGGTGTTTACGCTCAGGCCTGGCCGTCCAAACCGATCCGTTTTGTCGTGCCCTACCCGCCCGGCGGCAGCAACGATGTGCTGACACGAATCACCGCGCAGGCGATGGCCCCGGGCCTCGGCCAGCAGATCGTCATCGACAACCGCGGCGGTGCCGGCGGCATGATCGGCGCCGATCACGTCGCGAAGTCGGCCCCTGACGGCTACACCATCGTCAACGTGCAGGCGTCGTTCACCGCCAATGCCGCATTGCGCCAGAAAATGGCCTACGACCCGATGGCTGACTTCGCCTATATCGGTATGATGGCGCGTGGCCCCCTGCTTGCCGTGGTCCACCCCTCGCTGCCGGTGAAAAACATCCGCGAACTGATCGCGCTGGCCAAGGCCAAGCCCGGCCAGATCAACTACGGCTCGACCGGTACAGGCGGCCACAATCACATGGCCACTGAACTGTTCAAGCGCATGGCCAATATCAACATCGTGCATGTCCCATACAAAGGTGTTGCCCCTGCGTTGACCGATCTGATGGGCGGCCATACGCAAATGGTGATGACCAGTCTGCCCTCGGCGATGACTTCAGTGCAGGCCGGACGTCTGAAAGCGCTCGCCGTCGGCAGTGAAACCCGTTCAGGATTCATGCCGGAACTTCCAACCATCGCCGAATCCGGCGTGCCCGGTTACATGGCTGAATTCTGGTGGGGTCTCGCCGCACCGGCAAAAACGCCGAACGACATCATCAACCGCCTCGCCTCCGAGCTGACCAAGGCCCTGCAGTCACCGGATCTGAAACAGAAGTTCGCCGGCGAAGGCTCCGAACCCAGCGTGATGTCGCGCGAACAGTTCACCAAATTCGTCAATAACGAGATCGTGCGCTGGCGCAAAGTTGCGCAGGACTCCAACATCAAGCCGGAGTAATTGATGCGGAGCGGGCCGGTCGCAGACCGGCCTCCGCAGCGTGCTTGCAGCAACCCTTTCCGCTCAGGAGAGCCCATGATCCGCCGCCCCGTTTTGCCTGTGACACTGTCCCTGCTGTCAGCCGCCGCACTGATCGCTTGCGCGATGCCCGCTTCAGCACAGCAAAACTATCCTTCCAAAACCATCCGCTTCCTCGTCGGCGCGCCCCCCGGCGGCAGCAATGATCTGTTCGCGCGCGCCATCGGCCAGCAGATGCAGCCGGCGATCGGCCAGCAGGTCATCGTCGATAACCGCCCCGGCGCCAATCAGATGATCGCCGCCGACATCATGGCCAAATCGCCACCGGACGGACACACGATCTACATCACTTCGACTTCCTTCACCACCGGTGCAGCGCTGCAGCCCAAGCTCCCCTTTGATCCGGTTGCCGACGTCGCCGGCGTGACCATGGTCGGCCAGGGCCCGCTGGTGTATGTGATCCATCCCTCACTGCCGGCCAAAAACATGAAAGAGCTGATCGGCATCGCCCGCGCCAAACCGGGCCAGCTCAATTTCACCTCGTCAGGCATCGGCGGCATCAACCACCTCGGTACCGAGGTGCTGTTGTCGATGGCGAAAATCAACATGGTCCATGTGCCACATAAGGGCATGTCGCCGGCACTGACCGACCTGATGAGCGGTCAGGTGCAGGTGCTGCTGGTCAGTCTGCCTTCGGTGACCGGGCAGATGAAATCGGGACGCCTACGCGCACTCGCGGTCAGCACCGCGAAGCGCACCGCCTTCATGCCGGAACTGCCGACGGTCGCGGAATCGGGCGTACCCGGTTATGACGTGTCGTTGTGGTGGGGCGTGTTTGCCCCGGCGAAAACACCGAAGCCGGTGATGGACCGCCTCAACTCCGAGATCCATAAAGCCATGTCCTCGGAGGTGATGAAGAAGCATTTCGCCGAGTTCGGTGCCGAAGCCACGCCGATGACGCCGGACGCCTTCAGCGCGAAAGTCAAAACCGAGATCGGCAACTGGCGCAAAGTGATCCAGGCCGCAAACATCAAGGCCGAGTAATGGCGACACTACCCCGCAGAAATTACCAGCCCGGCGCTAAAGGCACGCTGAACAGCGTACGCGTGCTCGACCTGTCGCGGCTGGTCGCCGGCAACATGCTGACGCAGTTCCTCGCCGACTTCGGTGCAGAAGTGATCAAGGTTGAACCACCCGCCGGCGACACGCTGCGCGCCTGGAAAACCAAAGACGTCCAGATCAACTGGAAAATCTACGCCCGCAGCAAAAAAAGCCTGGGGCTGGAACTGCGCAAACCGGAAGCGCGCGAGCTGCTGAAGAAGCTGATTCCGTCGGCACAGATCTTCATCGAGAGTTTCCGCCCCGGCACACTGGAAAAAATGGGCCTCGGCCCGGGCGAACTGCTGAAGCTGAATCCGAAACTGGTGATCGTGCGCATCTCCGGCTGGGGTCAGGAAGGCCCCTACAGCAAACGCCCCGGTTTCGGCACGCTGGTCGAAGGCATGTCGGGCTTCGCCTCGTTCAACGGCTTTGCCGACCGCGAACCGGTGCTGCCGCCGATGTATCTCGCCGACACCGTGGCCGGCCTTTACGGTGCAGCAGCGGTGATGACGGCCTTGCGCGAAGTTGAAGTCAACAAGGGCAAAGGCCAGATCATCGACCTGCCGCTGCTCGATCCGATGTTTGCGGTGCTCGGCCCGCAGGCGGCGAACTTCCGGCTCACCGGCAAGGTGAAACCGCGCACCGGCAGCCGCTCGACCAATGCCGGACCGCGCAATGCGTACAAATGCAAGGATGGCCTGTTTGTCTGCCTGTCGTCATCGACGCAGAAAATGGCCGAGCGCCTGTTCCGCTCGATCGGCCATCCCGAATTCATTTCCGATCCGCGTTATGCCACCAATGCAGAACGCGTGAAACATGCCGAAGAACTCGATGCCGTGATCGGTGCTTTCATCGCGCAGCGCACGCAGGCGGAGAACGTCGCCTTTTTTGAAGAAGCGGAAGTCACCATCGGTCCGATCTACGACATCCGGCAGATTTTTGAAGACCCGCATTTCCTCGCACGCGAACTGCTCGCCGATTACCCCGACGACGACATGGACAGCTTCCCGATGCACCATGTCGTGCCGCGCCTGTCGGGTACGCCGGGCTCGATCCGCACACCGGCGCCACAACTGGGCGAGCACAACCGCGACCTGTTGCGCGAAGCCGGTGTCGATGACGAGGCTTATGCCAAACTGCTGGCTGCAGGCATCGCCTGCGACGGCGATGCCGACAAACCGGAAGAAGAATAATCCTGCAGCCCTGCTGCGTTTTTTGCTCCGCTTTTTTCTCTTTACCCAATCTTTGCGAAGGATGCCCCATGTATCGTGAACTCCCCGTCTGGCGCTCGTTGATGTACGTCCCGGTCAACGTTGAAAAATTCGTCGACAAGGCGCACACCCGCGGCGCCGACGTGATCCAGCTCGACATCGAAGACAGTGTGCCGCCGGCGGAAAAAGCCAATGCACGCAAGCTGGTCGAGAAAAATGCGGCGCGCGTCAAACGCGGTGGCGCCGACGTCGTGGTGCGCATCAACCAGCCGCTGTCGCTGGCGGTGCGCGACATCGAAGAATCAATCTGCCCGGATGTCAACGGCATCGCCATCACCAAGGTGTCCGGTGTATCGCATGTGCAGCTGCTCGACGAGTTGGTCAGCGAACTCGAACAGAAACGCGGCATGACCGTCGGCCACACCAAATTCATCGGCATGATCGAAACCCCTGAAGCCTTTTTCAAGATCCGCGAAATCACCACGGCGAGCAGCCGCATGGTTGCCTGCAATATCGGCGGCGAAGACTTCGCGCTGAACTGCAATATGCAGCCCACCGGCGAAGCGCTGTTCTATCCGAAGCAGCACATGATCATCGCCGCCAATGCTGCGGGCATGATGCCGCTGGGTTTCATCGACAGCGTCGCCACCTTCGGTGACTGGGAAAACTTCCGCAAGATGGTGCGCCGTTCGCGCGATTTCGGTTTCATGGGCGCGGGCTGCATCCATCCCGGTCAGGTCACCATCGTCAACGAGGAATACAAACCGAGCGCTGCCGAAGTGGAATACGCACGCAAGGTCATCGCGCTGGACAAGGAAGCAGCCGCCGCGGGCCGCGGTTCGTTCGCACTCGATGGCAAGATGATCGACATTCCGATCATCGTCCGCGCCGAACGCCTGCTCAAACGCTTCGAAGCCATCACGGCGCGCGAAGCGCAGACGCTTGCGGCGATGAAGTAAGACTTTGCAGCCACCGTGCGGGGCTCAACCCCGCACGGCGATTCTCTTTCAGCAGCACCTCGGCTAGGATGTGGCGTCGCGATGGCAATTCGCCATATGCACGTGGAGGAGTTATGAAAAATATTATTAAAATCAATGGTTTATTGTTTTCTGCGCTGATGGTCACTGCGCTGCCGGTGTATGCACAAACCGCGGCGAAATTTCCGGTCAAGCCGGTACGCATCATCGTCGCTTTCCCGCCGGGCAGTTCGACCGACATCGTCGCCCGTGTTGTCGGCGAACGCCTGACCGAAATCTGGGGCCACAACGTCATTGTCGAAAACCGTCCCGGCGCGTCCGGCAATATCGGTACCCAGGTCGCGCTGCGCGCCAACCCCGATGGCCATACGCTGCTGATGAACAGTTCGGCGATTGCGGTGAACGTCAGCCTGTATTCAAAACCCGGCTATGCAATGAAGGACCTTGCGCCCATCCTGCAGGGACCAACGACGCCCAATCTGATCACCGTGCATCCGTCGGTGAAAGCGAAAACGTTGCAGGAACTGATCGCACTCGCAAAATCGACGCCGCTGAGCTATGGCTCTTCCGGCACCGGAACTACGCCGCACCTCGACATGGAACTGCTGTTCAAGTCGCTGGCAAAAGTCGATATCACCCACGTACCCTACAACCCCGCGGCAGCAGCCACGGCCGTGGTTGCCAATCAGGTGCCGGTGGGTTCGACCTCCATGCCGCCCGCAGTAGCGCATGTCAAAAGCGGCCGGCTTCGCGCCATCGCCGTAACTTCGGCAAAACGCTCGGGTGTATTGCCCGAGGTGCCGACGGTAGCGGAATCCGGTTTTCCGGGCTTTGATGACGGCACCTGGTTCTCGGTATTTGCGCCGGCCGGGATTTCTGCCGCCGTGGTCAATCAGGTCAATCGCGACTTCACCACTGCACTGCAGTCACCGGCGGCGAAAGAACGCCTCGCCGCGCTGTCGCTGGAATTCACACCGAACACGGTCGCTGAATTTGCCGCCCGCCTGAAAACCGAAGTCGACAAATACGCGCAGATCGTCAAGCAGTCCGGCGCACGGGTGGATTGACCCACTCATGCGGAACGTCAGTGAAGCCAACATCACACAGGCAGTCGTCTCTTCTTTCGATGGCGCCTCGGATCCGCGCTTTCGCCGGATCATTGAAAGCCTGACGCGCCACCTGCACGCCTTCGCGCGCGAGGTTGACCTGACGCCGGAAGAATGGAAGGCCGGTATTGATTTCCTCTACCGCGCCGGACAGATTTCGGATGAAAAGCGCAACGAATTCATCCTGACATCCGACGTGCTCGGTCTGTCCTCACTGGTCGACATGCTGCAAAGCGGCGCCGGCGCCACCGAACGCAGTGCATTGGGGCCTTTTCACTCGGAGGGTTCTCCGGCGCTCGCGGTGGGCGGTGATCTCAAGCAGGACAACGATGGCGAACCGCTGCTGGTTCACGGCCGCGTGCTGGATGAAGACGGCAAGCCGGTTGCCGGCGCACAGCTGGATTTCTGGCAGGCCGCCGTCAACGGCAAATACTGGCAACAGGACCCGGCACAGGATCCGCACAACCTGCGTTTCCGCATGACCACCGGCAACGATGGCGTGTATGCGTTCACTACCGTGCAGCCTGCACCATACAGCGTGCCTTATGACGGTCCGGTCGGCGATCTGCTTCGCGCCGGCGGCCGCCACGCCTGGCGCCCGGCGCATTTTCATTTCATTGTCGGCGCACCCGGTTTCCGCCCGCTGACCACCGAGGTGTTTTTCTCCGGCGATCCTTATCTCGACAGCGACGCCATCTTCGGCGTTCGCGAGTCGCTGGTGGTCACGGTCGCCCCCAATACGGATGCAGCACTGGCGAAACGCTACAACCTGGCGGCGCCTTTTCTCAACGTGGCCTTCGACTTCCGCCTGGGCCGCTGAATCCGCACCGCGGGCACTCGGTGCCGTAAAATTGCAAATTCTCCTGTAACAACGAGGTTAGTGACGCATGTCTGCAGAACTGGAATCCCTGAAGGAATGGATCGGCCGCACCGAAACCGCGATTGATTATGTGACCGTCCCCGCCGTCAACCGTCTGTCAGCGACCCTTGATCGCGACGACGCCTTCCCGAAAATGGGCGATCCGCTGCCGGTCGGCTGGCATTCCACCCTGTTCCCGCGCGTGGTTCGCCATTCCCAGATCGGTCCCGACGGCCATCCGGCTCGCGGCGACTTCCTGCCGCCGGTACCGCTGCCGCGGCGCATGTTCGCCGGCAAGCGTACGACCTTCATCGCGCCGCTGCATATCGGCGACGAAGTGCACCGCTTGTCGACCATCCAGAACGTCACCATCAAGGACGGACGCAGCGGTCGCATGGTCTTCGTCACCGTAAAGACCGACATCAAAAACGCCAAGGGCGTGGCGATTAGCGAGGAGCAGGACATCGTCTACCGCGGCGAGCCCGACAAGAATGCACCACCGCCCCCGCCGCAGCCCGCGCCGGGCAAGGCGGTGTGGCAGCACCAGGTCACGCCCGATCCGGTAATGCTGTTCCGTTATTCCGCACTGACCTTCAACGGCCACCGCATTCATTACGACCATCCTTATGTCACCGGCGTCGAGGGTTATCCCAACCTGGTGATGAACGGCGGACTGACCACACTGCTGGTGTACGAACTGGCGCGCACCCATGCATCGACACCGATCAGGTTCATGTCCTCGCGCAATGTGCGCGCGCTGTTCGTCGGACACACCATCACGCTGTGCGGCGAACCGTCGGCAGACAACAAGACAGCCAAGCTGTGGGCGCAGGATGACAGCGGTGCGCTGGCGCTGACTGCCGAAGCGGAGTTCATCTAATGGCCGGGGGACCGCTTGAAGGTGTACGTATTGTCGACCTGACGTCGGTCGTGGTCGGCCCGCTGGCCACGCAAATCCTCGCCGACCACGGCGCGGAAGTGATCAAGGTCGAAACCAAAAGCGGTGACCTGATCCGCAACATGAACGGCAAGTCAGTGACGCCGGGCATGGGCGCGAAATTCCTGCACCTCAATCGCAACAAACGCTCGCTGGTGCTCGATCTGAAAAATCCCGCCGGTCACGCCGCGCTGATGAAACTGATCGAAAAAGCCGACGTGCTGGTGTGGAACGTGCGGCCACCGGCGATGGCGCGACTCAAGCTGTCGTATGAGGATGTGCGCAAGATCAATCCCGGCATCATCTATTGCGGCATGTTCGGCTTCGGCCAGGATGGCCGTTATCGCGAGAAACCCGCCTACGACACCATCATCCAGGGTTCCGGCGGCATGGCGGCTCTGCATCACCGCGCGATGGGTGAACCGCGCTTCGTACCGATGGTGGTCGCCGACAAGACGGTCGGTCTGATTGCGGTGCAGATGATTGCGATGGCGCTTTACCGCAAGGCCAAGACCGGCGAAGGCTGCTCGATCGAGATTCCGATGTTCGAGAATCTGGTCAAGTTCGTGCTCGAAGAACATATGTACCTGAAAACCTTCGACCCGCCGCTCGGTGAAACCGGTGATCCGCGCCTGCTGGATCCGCTGGGCAAACCGATTCCGACCAAGGACAGCTATATCTGCATCTCCGCCAACACTAATGATCAGGCCTTCGGCTTTTTTGATGTCATCGGCCGGCCGGAATTAAAAACCGATCCGCGCTTCAGCAGCGTGCAGGCGCGTTTCGCCAATGTTGCCGCCTATTTCGAAGTGCGCATGGCTGCGCTGAAAAGCAAAACCACCGCAGAGTGGCTTGAACTGTTTGATGCGGCCGACGTGCCGGCAATGCCCTATCACACGCTCGACAGCGTGCTCGAAGATCCGCATCTGAAGGAAATCGGATTCTTCGAGATGAAGGACCATCCGACCGAAGGCCGCACACGCAATATGCGACTGCCGAACAAATGGTCCTGCGGCGTACGCGAAGGCTGGAATCCTGCGCCGAAACTCGGGGAGCAGAGCGTTGAGATTCTGCGTGAAGCCGGGTTGTCCGAAGCCGAAATACAGGCGCTGCTCGATACCGGTGCCACCACCGACGGACGCATTAAAAAGACCTAAAAGCCCTTCGGGGCGAAGGAGAAATAATTGAATAAAATCAAATATTTGGCTTCTATCGTCCTACTGGGTGTTTTGACAGTCGGAACGGCCCTGGCGCAGACCGCAGCCAACTTTCCGAACAAGCCGGTGCGTTTCATTGCCCCCTTCCCGCCGGGCGGCAGCACCGACACGCTGGCGCGACTGGTCTCCTTGCGGCTTTCCGAGATGTGGGGTCAACAGGTCGCCGTTGAAAACCGCGGCGGTGCTGGCGGCACCATCGGTGTCGAGCTGGCGGCGCGCGCAGCGCCCGACGGTTACACCATCGTCATGGGCCATGTCGGCACCTTCGGTTTCAACCCGACGCTGTATCCCAAACTGCCATACGACGCGATCAAGGATTTCGCGCCGATCACCATACTCGCAACAGTGCCCAACGGCATGGCGGTGCATCCGTCGCTGCCGGTCAAAACCGCGCGCGACTTCGTCGCTCTTGCTAAGTCCAAACCGGGTGAGCTGCTGTATGCCTCAGGCGGCAGCGGCAGTGCCTCGCATCTGGCCGGCGAATATTTCCGCCTGCTCACCAAGATCAACATGGTTCACGTACCTTACAAAGGCACCGGGCCGGCAATGATCAGCATGATTTCCGGGCAGACGACGATGACCATCACAGGCATGGTCGCTCTGATGCCGCACGTCAAATCGAACCGCCTCAAGCTGCTCGGTGTGGCAACGATGAAACGGCTCGCGATCCTGCCCGACGTACCGACCATTAATGAAAGCGGTGTGCCGGGTTATGACGCCAACCAGTGGTACGGCGTACTGACGCAGGCAGCCGTGCCCCGCGACATCGTCGCCAAGCTGCATGCGGATATCGTCAAGGTGCTGGCGCGGCAGGACATCAGGGAACGCCTCGCCGCCGACGGCGCGGAACCCGTCGCCAATACGCCCGATCAGTTTGCCGCGCATATCAAATCGGAGATTGCACGCTGGGCACCGGTGGTCAAGGCCTCGGGTGCCAAACCGGACTGAGCACTTCCGTTTTCACGTTTTCATTGTCATTTTCATTCGAACATCATCAAACGCAGCAAACCACTGGAGACCGTCATGCCTTCGTTCGTCCGTCACTCGCTGTTGACTCTGTCACTGACCGCCCTGCTGATTGCCCCGGCCCATGCGCAGAGCACCGGCGCTGAATTCAAGCCGCAGGTCGGCCAGGCCGGCAAGGATGTGATCTGGGTACCGACCCCGAAGAGCCTGGTCGAAAAAATGCTGAAAATGGCCGATGTCAAACCCACTGACGTCGTGTTTGACCTGGGTTCCGGCGACGGCATCACGGTGATCACGGCCGCCAAGCAGTTCGGCGTGCGCGCCACCGGCATCGAATACAACCCGGACATGGTCGAGCTGTCGAAGCGCAACGC
>Ga0209358_10003836_pt1 | contig 10968 bp, 8 predicted proteins | sample LauGreFa1BDMLBSN_2_FD_187574 | JGI IMG/M metagenome (GOLD analysis project Ga0209358, IMG submission 187574) | Freshwater lake microbial communities from Lake Michigan, USA - Fa13.BD.MLB.SN (SPAdes) (version 2) | ecosystem: Environmental > Aquatic > Freshwater > Lake | place: Lake Michigan, USA...
CGTGCTGGTGGCCAGGGTGGCGATCTGCACGCCGGCGTCGTTGTAATAGAACTCGCGGTACACCTCCCAGCCCTGGCTCTGGTACAGGTTGCAAATGGCGTCACCCAGCGCCGCCTGGCGGCCGTGGCCCACATGAAGAGGCCCGGTCGGGTTGGCCGAGACAAATTCCACCAGCAGGCGCTGGCCGCGCGGGCTCTGGGCGCCAAACTGAGCGCCTTGCGCCAACACATCGGACACCACGGCCTGCTTAGCCGCGGGTTTGAGCCGGATATTGATAAACCCCGGCCCGGCGATGTCCAAGGTGTCCACCCAGCGCTGGAACGGCTCGGTAAGCAGCAACTCGGCTCGCAGCGTCTCGGCCAACTGGCGCGGGCTGGCCTTGAGCGGTTTGGCCAACTGCATGGCGGCCGTGGTAGCCAGGTCGCCGTGGGCGGCCACCTTCGGTGACTCAAAGGCAGCTTTGGCGCCGGCACCCGGCAACAGGGTATCTAGCACCCGTGCCAGAGTTTCGAGTAATTCTTTTTTGACAGTCTGCATGACCCGATTTTAGAGGCGGTGCCAATACTGCCCGCAAAGCAGTCACGAGGCTTGCCAGTAACCTGCCTGCCCATAATGGTGTTTAAGGAAATCAATCCACAGTCGCACCCGCAACGGCAGGTGCTTGGCGTGGACAAACACCGCATAAATGCCATTGGGCGGCGCGGCAAATGCCTCAAGCACCGCCTCCAGGGTGCCGGCTGCCACCTCTGACTCTACCTCCCAGGTGCTGCGCCAGGCAATGCCCAGGCCGCGCAGACACCAGTCGTGCAGCACTTGCCCGTCGGAGCAGTCGAGCGGCCCGGCCGCCTTGAAATACACCAGCTCGCGGCCCTCGCCCTTGGGCACTGAGAAGGCCCATCCCCGGGTCTGCGAGGCGTCGCTGGACAGCGTCAGGCAATCAAAACGGTGCAAGTCCTGAGGCTGCAGCGGCCGGCCGTGGCGCTGCAAATAGGCCGGCGTGGCAACGCACAGGCGGCGGTTGTCTGCCAAGCGCACGCTGATCAGCGACGAGTCTGGCATATCGCCGACCCTCACTGCGCAGTCCACCGCTTCACCCGCCAGGTCCACCACGCGGTCGCTCAGGTTCAAAGAGAGGGTGACCTCGGGGTGCAGCTCGCGAAAACGTGGCACCAACGGCGCCACGTGCCTGCGGCCAAACCCGGCGGGCGCCGTGATGCGCAGGTGACCACTGGCCTTGACGCCGCCAGCCGACACGCTGCCTTCGGCAGTGGCAAGATCGGCCAGCAGGCGCTGGCAGTCTTCCAAAAAGGCACTGCCCTCGTGGGTGAGCGTGATGCGCCGTGTGGTGCGTACCAGCAGCTTGACACCCAGTCGCTCCTCCAGGGCGTCAAGCCGACGACCCATGATGGCCGGCGCAACCCCTTCAGCCAAACCGGCCGCCGTGAGGCTGCCCCGCGAGGCCACTGAGACGAAGGTTTCGAGCTGCTTGAGCTTGTCCATGGCCGCCAATTATGGCCCTGCGCCGCCGCCCACCGACGGACGCCCGGCCAGCCAGACGCAGTGGTATAAGTAAGTCCCTCATCGTTCAGGGGCCTGTCTGTCATGGCCAGGCCAACACCCCATGAAGCAACCCCCAGTGACAGCCGCCGACATCTTGCGCCAGGCCGAGCGAATCGGTTGGGCCCTCACCGAAAGCCGCGCCACAGACATCGCCGAGCTGGCGGCGCCGGCCTACGCAGCCTTCGAGCGGGCTGCGGCCAAACTGGATTTCGATGTCGACACCCTGTCGCTGTTCGCTGCCCTGCAGGAGACCCGAGCGCCTGAACAGGCCGGAGGCACCAACGAACCGGTCGGTCAGCGGGCGCCGGCGACCTTTGCCGGGTTGCCGTCCAGCCTGACCGAGGCGGCGCAGGCCCTGCGCGAAGGCCGGGTGAGCTCGGTGGCACTGACGCAGGCGGCCATTGCCGCCGCCCGGGCGGCACAGCCGCAATTCAATGCGTTCGTCCGGCTGGACGAGGCGTCGGCCCTGGAGGCCGCGCGCACCTGTGACCAAGATCTTGCCCGAGGCGTGGTCCGCGGCCCACTGCATGGGGTGCCGTTGGCGCACAAAGACATGTTTTACCGCCAAGGCTTGGTGTCAAGCTGCGGCAGCAAGCTGCGCCAGGACTGGGTCGCACCCTGCACCGCCAGTGTGCTGGAGCGCCTTGACGCCGCAGGCGCAGTGCAAATCGGCACCCTGAACATGACCGAGTTTGCCTACGGGCCAACCGGCCAGAACGCCTTTTTGGGCGACGCGCGCAACCCCTGGAACCCCGACTACATCACCGGCGGCTCGTCCAGCGGCTCGGCCGTCTCCGTGGCGGCCCGGGTGGTGTACGGCGCGCTAGGCTCGGACACCGCTGGTTCGGTGCGCTTGCCGGCCGCCATGTGTGGACTGGTGGGCATGAAGACCACCTTCGGGCTGGTGTCGCGCGCCGGTGCCATGCCGCTGTCGCAGTCACTCGACACCGTCGGCCCCCTGACACGTACAGTTGCCGACAACGCCCTGCTGCTGTCGGTGCTGGCCGGTCACGACCCGCGCGACCCCTCCACCGCCGCCGGCAACGCACCGGATTACACGCAACAGCTCCAAGGCCCCGTGCAAGGCCTGCGCATCGGCATTCCCAGAGGCTACTTCGACCGGGACATCGGGCCGGAGGTCGCTGCCCGTCTGGCAAAGGCCACTGCAGTCCTGTCAGAACGCGGTCTGACGGTGGTTGAGGTCGACATGCCGGACATGGATGCCATCAACGCTGTCGGCCTGATGCTGACCTGGGCTGATGTGCTCGCCATCCACGGCCCCTGGATGCGGGACTGCCCCGAGCAGTACACCGCCCAGACCCGCGGACGGATTCAGGGCACACTGGCCGTCTCGGCCCAGACCTATGGCAATGCCCAGCGGCTGCGCGGGCCACTGCTGCGGGACTTCTGTCACCAAGTCTTCAGCCGGTGCGACGCGATACTGGCGCCGGTACTGCCGATTGAGGTGCCACGCCTGTCCGAAGTGGACGTGTCGGGCGGAGCCAGCACGCAGCGCGTGCTCAATGAGATCACCCGGCTGATGCGGCCCGTCAATGTGCTGGGCCTGCCAGCTCTAACACTGCCGGCTGGCGCCACCGCCAATGGACTGCCCTGCGGCTTCCAGCTGATCGGCAGGCCGTTTGCCGAAGGCCTGCTGTACCGCATTGGCCACGCCTATGAAATGGCGACGGGGTTTTCTAATTGGGCGCCGCCCGTGCTGACACAGCCCGGCTGAGCGCACTGCGCTGGGCCGGGCCGCAAAAGGCCGGCCCTCCATATTTGCTCCACAGTTGACCGGCACAGTGCGTCATCCGCGGCTCACCGAGCCGCGGATCAACCGGAGACTTCCATGCCCGAAACCATGCCAACGACCCTGCTCCGCCAAGCCGGCGAGCGGCTGCTTTCTCTGACCCTGCTGCTGAGCCTGACCCTGTGGCTGAGTGGCTGCGGCGGCGGCGCCACGACCGCGCCAGCCGACCTGACCGACCCAGTGGCCGTCGCGCTGGCGGCGACCAATGCCCGCGTTGACCTGGGCCAGCAAATATTTACCGACGTTAACCTGTCGGAGCCGCGTGGCACCCCCTGCGCGGCCTGCCACCAGGCCACGATGGGTTTTGCCGGCAACCACGGCGGCCGAAACGGCGTGGCCGTGGGCAGCATGCCCGGTTCGATCGGCTCCCGCAATGCCATGACCAACAGCTACCTGGGCTTGATCCCGGCGCCGCTGAGCTTTGTCACCACGGACGGTGTCACCGAGGCCGTGGGGGGTCTGTTCTGGGACGGCCGTGGCGACTCAGCCGAGTTGCAGGCGCTTGGGCCCCTGCTCAACCCGCTGGAGATGAACAACCCCAACCGTAGGAGCGTGGTCGACAAGATCGCCCGGTCGCGCTACGCGACGCAGTTCAGGCAGGTGTTTGGCGCCGACATCTTTGCCAACACCGATGCCGCCTTCACCTCGATCGGGGTAGCTATTGCCGCTTTTGAGCGGGCCCGGCTGCAGCCTTTCAGCTCAAAATACGACTCGATGGTTCGGGGTCAGGCCACGCTGAGCCCGACCGAGACGCGCGGCATGGCCCTATTCATGGAGCCGACCAAGGGTAACTGCGCCGGCTGCCACCTGATGAACCCGACCAGCGGCAAACCCGAGGACTCGCCTTTTTCGGAGTTCACCTATTACGCCACCGGCATACCGCGTAACCCGGCGATCCCGAAGAATGCCGACCCGGTGTTTTACGACCTCGGGCTGTGCGGACCAGACCGCTCACCTCCCACCCTGCCAAGCAATGTGGCGCCAGGTTTCACGATCAGTAAGGTCTGTGGCCAATTTCGCATGCCCACCTTGCGCAATGTGGCCGAACGCCCAGCCTTCATGCACAACGGCTTTTTTAATAACCTAACCGAGGTCGTGCGCTTTTACTCGACACGTAACAGCGACCCCCAGCGCTGGTACGGGCAGGCTGTCAGCAACGACTTGCCGGCGCAGTACCTGGGCAACATCGAGGCGGTGAAGGCGCCGTTCAACCGCGCCGCCAGCGCCGGACCGGCGCTGACCGACGCGGAGATCGCCGACATCGTGGCCTTTTTGCACACCTTGAGCGATGCCCCAGTTGCGCCTTAAGGGCAGATTTGCCGGGCTGTTGGTGCCCGTTGCTGTCACGGAGCGGCGGTACCATCGCACTGGATATGTCAACGCTGTGAAATTGCCCGATGCCCTTGAATTACAAATTGGTCGAAGCCGCCATGGACTATGTGCGCAAGAAAGCCCTTGTCGCTGGGGAAAATGTGGTGGCGTGGCCCAAGTACGAAAAACCAGCCGCGAGCAAGAAGCGCTTCTGGAAATTCTGGTGAGCTGGCCCGGCTAGCAAGGCCGGCGTCTCGGGACCTCTCCTGCCACTACAAGGCTTTGGCATGCGCCTGAGAATCGCCCATCAACTCTCACTGCTGCTGACAGCTGCCGTGGTCCTGGCGGTGCTTGCGGTTGGGGGCGTGAGCCTGTGGAGCCTTCGCAGTGGTTTTGGCGACTACCTGCGCCAGCGCGACGAGGAGCAATTGACACGTTTTGTACAACTGCTGGAACGCCGTGCTGCGGCAGACCCGAGCATGGATTGGCTGCGCGGCAACCGCAATGCCCAACGCGACCTGATGGACGAACTGATCGGCCGGCCGATTCAGCCGCGCACTGGCAGGCCGGAGGAGACTACCGACGAGCGCGGCGAGCCTCCGCACCGACGCCGCCCGCCACCGCCCGGCCTGGGTAGCCCGGGCGGCCCGGGTGGCGGCCGACCACCGCACCGACGCCCCTCCGAGGCCGGCAACATTGCCGACCGCATTGTGGTCCTTGATGTGCGAGGCGACTGGTTGGCCGGACGGCGGCAGCCGCCACACCTGGCCCGAACGGTCCGAGCCGTCCAAGTGAATGGCGCAGACGTGGCCTTTGTCGAGCTCGTTGCCGAGCGAGAACCGGAAGGCATTGATGCCCGCTTTTTGCAGCGCCAGACTACTGGCATGCTGATCACCGCCTTCAGCACCATTGCCATAGCCCTGCTGGCGGGCTGGTGGGTGGCGAGGCGCTGGAGCCGCCCGCTGCGCCAACTGCAACTGGCCACCCACCGCATCGCGCGCGGCGAGCAGGGTGTACGGATTGCGGTGTCCGGCACCCCGGGCGCCATCCGCTCGGGCGCGGTGGAGATTGATGAGCTGGTGGCCGACGTGAACGCCATGGTGGAGGCACTGGCCAAGCTTGAAGACAGTCGCCGTCACTGGATTGCCCAGATTTCACACGAGCTGCGCACCCCCCTGGCCGTGCTGCGCGGCGAGATGGAATCGATTGAGGACGGCGCGCGCCAAGCCACACCGTCGGTGATGGCCAGCCTGCGCGAAGAGGTGGCCCAACTGACCCGGCTGGTGGATGACCTGCACACGCTGGCGGTGGCCGACCTGGGCCAACTGCCCTGCCACTTTGCGGCGGGCGATGCCCATACCGAACTGACTCGCATGGCGCGGCGTTTTGAGACCCGCGCCGCACAGCTCGGCCTGGTGCTGGCCATTCAGCCAGATGCGCACGCCATAACTGCCATACGCACTCAGTGGGACTTCGGCAGGATCGAACAGTTGCTGTCCAACCTGCTGGAGAACAGCCTGCGCTACACCCATGCACCCGGCCAGGTGCACGTGCACTGGCGAACCCTGGGGGACAACCTTCAACTGACGGTGGAGGACAGTGCACCGGGAGTGGCAGCAGCACAACTGGGCCAGTTGTTCGACCCGCTGTTTCGGGTGGACAGTGCCCGCACCCGCACCGGCCAGCATGGCAGTGGCCTGGGCCTGTCGATTGTGCGTGCCATTGCCCAGGCCCATAACGGCACGGTGGCGGCCAGCGCCAGCCGCCTTGGCGGCCTGGCGATACAGGTCAGCCTGCCCTTGCAGCCTCCGCAAGCGCTGGACCGCCGGCCGCGCCAACCCTGACACCACAGCCTATGACGCTACAGCCCATCAGCCCGCAGCCCGCCAAGCGCCACATCCTGATCGTGGAAGACGACGTCAAGATCGCCGATATGCTGGCCAACTACCTGCTCATGCATGGTTTTGCCAGTGAGGTGTGCGGCGACGGCCATGAGGCTGTCGCCCGGGTTCGCCAGCAGGCACCGGCCCTGATTGTGCTGGACCTGATGCTGCCCGGCCTGGATGGCGTGGCGGTCTGTGCGGCGGTTCGCGCCTTCTCCACCGTGCCCATCATGATGGTGACCGCCCGGGTGGATGAGATCGACCGCCTGCTGGGCTTGGACACCGGTGCCGACGACTATGTGTGCAAACCCTTCAGCCCGCGCGAGGTGGTGGCCCGCATCAAGGCTCTGCTGCGACGCAGCGAAGGCGCGCTGGCCAAACCGGTCCCAGCGTCCTTTGCCGTCGATGAGGCCCGCCAGCAGATCAGCTGGCGCGGCCAGCCGCTGCCGCTGACACCGCTTGAGTTTCGACTGATGCGCCAGCTGATGTCTCGCCCGGGCCAGGTGTTTGCCCGGGCCAGGCTGCTGGACACCGTGCACGAAGACCTGCGCGACGTCAGCGACCGCGCCATTGACAGCCACATCAAAAACATGCGCCGCAAGCTGGAGCAGGCCGGCACCGGCGAGGCCGGTATCAGCTCGGTCTATGGGGTGGGTTACCGCTTTGACGATGCCTGAAGAGGGGCCGACAGCGCGGAGTTGGTCACAGGGGCAGGCAGACCAGTTCGCGCGGCAGTGACCAGGCGGCTTGGGCGCCCTGTGCGGTGATCAGAAACTGGTCTTCGATGATGAAACCCCCCTCGCCATCCACATAAAACGGGGTTTCGAATGCCAGCACCATCCCGGCCTCCAGCGGCTCGTCGGCCTGGGCCGACAAAAAGGGCGGGACCTCGCAAAATGTGTCATGCCCCAGGCTGTGGCCAAAGTGGCCGCGGCTGAACCGGCTGAAACCGGCGCGCTGCATGGCACGTGTCGCCTCGGCATGCACCTCGCGCATCAGATGCCCCGGTTTGAGCACCTCCAGCCCGGCTGAAAAAGCATCGCCCAAGGCGGCCATGATTTCGCGCGTGCGCGGCCTGGCTGGACCCAGGGTGTAAGTGCGACCACTGTCGGAGCTGTAACCCTGCACCACACAGCCGACATCAAATTTGAGCACGTCACCACGCTGCAAGCAGGCACCACCGGCCCAAGGGAGCGGCCCGACGGTGGTGTATTCCCATTGACCGCTGAGCGTCACGCCCAAGCGCTGCGTCTCAAGCGCAACACCCTCACGCCAGGCCGCAGCAATGGCGTCGCGGTGGATGCCCTCATGCACGGCTGCCAGGGCGTGGTGGATACCGGCTTCGGCAATCAGCGCCGCCTGGGTCAGCCGGGCAATTTCAGCCGGCGATTTGACGGCCTTGATTTGGCCGAGCACTTGGCTGGCATCGCGCCATTGCACCCGTGGGAGCACGGCTTTGAGCAACTCAAAGTCAGCCACCGGCCAAAAATCCAGGTCAAGGCCGATGCGGGCACGGGACAGGCCTCGCGCCTTCAAGAGATCGCCCAACGCCAGGAAGGCCTGCCGCGCGTCAAACGCCGCAGGACGCTCAAACCCGACCGGGCGGGCAGCCTTGGCAAAGGCCCGCTCAGCCAGCTCGGCCGCGCCCAAGTCTGTATCAAGCCAGGGCCGGATATCGGCGGTCTCCACCCAATCCGGGTGGGTATGAACCTGGCCAGGCCCCAGCGCCGCACGGGCCGGCGCAGCGAAGAGCTCGGTACAGACCGCCGCGATCGGCGCCGTGGCGGCGGTCGGTATCAACGCCATCGCAGCGCCGGCGCGCCGAAAGAACGCGGCAACGCCGGCCGGTGCCCCGGTCGCCCAGGTGAAGCTCTCCGGTTTGGACACCACCACGGCGTCCAACTGTTGCGCGCCCAGCAGGCGCTGGGCGCGGGCCCGATTGACATCACTCATAGTTTCCCTTTTCTCAGGCGTACGACAAACCGGGCAGCCAGGTTGCAATGCCGGGCTGCCAGGTCAGCAGCAGCACCCCCAGCAACAGCAGCAGCCAGAAAGGCAGGGCGCCATGGGCCGCATCGCCCAGGCTCACTTTGCCTTTGCTGATGCCCACCAAGACAAACAGGTTCATGCCCACCGGCGGTGTCAGCATGCCGATCTCGATCATCATGGTCACCACCACCCCGAGCCAGACGGCGTCAAAGCCCAGCCCGGTCAGCAGCGGAAACACCACCGGCAAGGTCATCACCATCATCGACAGGCCGTCAAACACCATCCCCAGCAGCAGATAGATCACCATCACCAGGGCCAGCATCACCAGGGGCGAGAGGCCCACCGAGGCAATGCTGGCCAGCAATTTTTGCGGTATCTGCAACACGCTGATCGACTGCGCCAGAATCACTGCCCCCATGAAGACCAGTGCAATGACGGCAAAGGTGCGGGCCGAGTTCATAAAGGTCTTGAGAAAGCGGCTCCAGCTGAGGTCGCCCATGGTGAAACCCAGCAAGGTGGCGGCCGCCACACCCACAGCAGCCGATTCGGTCGGGGTCGCGATACCGGCAAACAGGCTGCCCAGCACCGCCAGAATCAGCACCGCAATGGGCCACAGCGCCAGGGTCGCGCGAAGAGTCGGCCCCCAGGGCTGCGGCTGCTCCTGCGGCACTTCTTGCGGGTTGCGCCGAGCCGACCACTCGACGTAACACATGAAGATCAGCGCCATCAACAGGCCGGGCAGCACGCCGGCCAGAAACAGTTTGCCGATCGAGGTGTCGGTCAGGGCGCCGTAAATCAGCAGCGACAGGCTGGGCGGTATCAGCAGGCCGAGCGTGCCGCCAGCAGCCAGGGTGCCCACCACCAGTCGCGGCGCATAGCCGCGCCGGGACAACTCGGGGTAAGCCACCGCACCAACCGCCGCCGACACCGACATGGACGACCCACTGACGGCGCCAAAGACGGTGCAGACCGCGATGTTGGTGTGCAACAGGCCGCCACGGGCCCGGGCAAACAACGGCGACAGGGCCTGGTACACGCCGCCCGCCAGGCCGCTGGCCACCAGCACATCGCCCAGCAGAATGAACAAGGGAATGGCGGTCAGGGTGAACTCGCCAAAGACGTTGAAAACGGCCTGCACCCCCAGCTGTGTTGCACCACCCCCCATGAAGTGCAAAATGGCAAAACCGGTCAGGCCCAAGGCGCCGCCCAGCACCGCACCCGACAGAATGCTGGCCGAGAAAAACAGCCCCATCAAGCTCCAGCTCATACCATGACCTCCGGTGTGGCATCACCTGAATGGGGTTGCCAGGCACGCCACAAGGCGATGGTGCCAGTCAGCGCCATGGATGCCGTTGCCAGCCACAGGAAAGGCGCCAGCGGCAGGCGCGATTGCTCGGACATCAGCTTGAGTTGCGCTGTGAAGGCGCTGATGGCCCAAGCCTGCTGGACAAAGACCACCGCAAAAGCCACCAGCACGAACTGCCCCAGCACAAACAGCAGCCGCTTGGGGCGCGGCGGCAAGCGCTCGCTGGCCAGGCTGACGCGGATGTTGAGCTCGTTAAGCACCGTGATCGGCAGCAACGCAAAAACGGCCACGGTCATCAGCAGGCCCGACAGTTCCTCGGTCAGGGCCAGCGGGCGACCCCAGCCGTAGCGCATCACCACGGCCGCTAAAACCAGCACAAAGATGCCGGCCAGGGCGCTAGCCCCGACCATGGCCAGCATCAGCGCCAAGCCACGCCAGAGCCGCTCCAGAGCGACCACCCAAGGCGCTGGGCTCAGCGGCGGCTGCGCCATCATTTCGGCAGGGCGTCCAGTACCTTCTGGCGGTAGGCGATGGCATCGGCGCCGGTTTCCTTGGCCAGCACGTCCCAGGTCTCCAGGGCAGACCGGCGGATCGCCGCCTTGTCGGCCGCTGGCAGGGCCGGGTGGTAGGTCACGCCCTGGCTCTGCAACTTGTCACGCGAGGCGGCCTCGGTCGCCGTGTCGGCATCGAAATTGAAACTGACACGTTCGAGTTCTGTCACCGCGTCGAGAAAGCCCTTCTTCAGGTCGGCCGGCAAGGCGGCCCATTTGGCTTTGTGGGCCAACAGAGCGTAGGGGGCCGGCGGGAACGGGAAGCCCGTGGGGGTAACGTGCTTGGCCACCTCCTGCAGGGAGATGGAGTTGGCAAATCGCGGCGCGTACAGGGCGCAGTCCACAACGCCGGTTTGCAGCGCCGCGTACAGTTCATTCTGCGGCACGATCTGCGCCGCAACACCCAGTCGTTTGAAGGTTTCCACCTGCTCACGGCTACCAACGCGCAGCTTCTTCTTCTTCAGCTCTTCCAGCGTCTTGACAGGCTCGCGGCAAAACAGCGCGGCGTCCACGATCGAGAAGCCGAGGAAGCCCGGGACTTCCACGTTCCATTTGGCG
>Ga0209358_10003841_pt1 | contig 10957 bp, 8 predicted proteins | sample LauGreFa1BDMLBSN_2_FD_187574 | JGI IMG/M metagenome (GOLD analysis project Ga0209358, IMG submission 187574) | Freshwater lake microbial communities from Lake Michigan, USA - Fa13.BD.MLB.SN (SPAdes) (version 2) | ecosystem: Environmental > Aquatic > Freshwater > Lake | place: Lake Michigan, USA...
CTGTATTATTTGTAAATGTATATTCTATACAAACCGGTGGTATAAACCAATAATTTGCTCCATTTGAATAATAACCAGATGGTGCAGGTGTATCTAATGTAATATCGGTATATAAATTCAATCCATTTCCCAACGTTTCTAAAGCGTTTGAATAATAATTTGATTGAGATGCGTAGCAAGATTGCCATCCAACAGAAGCATCATATCCTAAACTAAATGTTTCGGGACCTAAAGTAGTTGTTGTTGAAGTAGTTGATGTTGTTGGTGCAGCCGTAGTTGTACTAGTTGATGTTGAAGTTGAAGTTGTTGATGTAGTTGTTGTTGTTGAACAAGAACCAGTTGCTGTAATAAAACCATTAACGTTACATTGAAACCAATCAGTTCCATTTGAATAAAAACCAGGTGAAACATGCGTTGCTAAACTGGATTCATTATATAATCTAGTACCAACTTGCAATATTGCACCAGTTGTTGAATAATACGTTGTAGGTGATGAACTATAATCAGTACATGATGTAAAGAAATTTCCCAAATCATATCCTAATACAAATGAACTAGCAGCCGATGTTGTTGTAGTTGTTGTTTGTCCTGTTATAGTAAGAACAATTGATGTAGTACATGTACCTACAGATGTAACCGTAATTTGAGTTGCCGATACATCCACATCTACAAATTTTCCTGCTAATAATTCTACTTTAGTTGCAGTGCTGGGAGTAACACTTCCCACATCTGCGGTAAGATTAAAGTTAGGACCTGTATCAGCTCCTAAACCAGAATTAAGTGTTACTAATATATTCATATAGTTTTAAATATTCTATTTTATAATTTTCTATGGACATCCCCCATCTTCAGCTGCCACAGAAATTGTAGTACCTGCTGTTATATCAGCACCAATTATAGACATAGTACCACCTGTACCATTTGTTGCTAAACAATTTTGAAATAAACCAGAATCGGTGAAGATAATATGCTGTCCAGGTATGGATGTTGTATAATCTATTTCAACATCTTGAACTCCAGTTTGAGTGGATGTAAAACTTCCATTATCGCCCGGTGCAAGTGGGAAGTTTGAGCCACCGGCATAAGTAACACTAACTCCATTTATTCTCATACCAGTTATTCCTATATCTAATGAAAGTATAGTATTTATGTAAATATCCGCAGTAGGTGGTGCGGTAGTTGTTGTAGTTGTTGTTGGTACTTCGGTTGTTGTAGTTGTAGTTGGAAGTTCAGTTGTAGTTGTTGTAGTTGTTGGAGCTCCAGTTGTTGTAGTTGTTGTAGTTGGGGCTTCGGTTGTAGTTGTAGATGTACTTGTTGTTGATGTGCTAGTTGTAGTTGTTGTATAAGTAATAATAGCCGAACCACCATTGTAAGTACAAATAGGTGCTGCTGTTGTAGTTGATGTAGTTGAAGTTGTAGATGTGGTCGATGTTGATGTAGATGTTGTTGATGTAGTTGATGTTACATTTATACAATTTACATTAGTGTTTTTAATTGTATAAACACCAAGACCATCTCTCAAAATAATATGATAAGTACCATTAAACAATCCAGTAAATTCGTATGAACTTGCTCCACTTAAATTAATAGGAGTTGCTGAGAATGCGTTACCGGCGGTAGTACCAATTGCAATACTTTGATATGTACCATTTCCACCAGTAAATGTATTAACATTAATAGTACCAGTTCCATTAACACCACTTCCCGTACAATATGGAGTTAGAGTAAAGTTTATAGGTGCAACAGTAGTGGTTGTAGTACTGGGTAATACTGTATATGAGCAAATACAATCAGGATATGGAAAACAAGTACCCACTTCCGTAATTGTTGCTGCCGATGATGCGGATATAAGAGCATAAGGAGAACTATTTATTGCTGCGAAATCAATAGACCTCATCCTATCGGATATTAATTGTTTTACAGAAGGTACTCCCTCACAATCAGTCCATTGAACGTATGAAGTTGTATTTGCAGGTATTGTAGCTCTATATATTTTTGCCTCTGGTATTGGACACTGAATTGGTGTTACTAGATTTATTTCTCCAGTATTAAAATTCATTTCATGTACTACTCCACCAAACTTAATAAATGAATACCCCGTTACAGGTTGAGTTAATATAGAGTTATAATATACTTTACAGCTTGTAGATAATGTTTGACAATCGGAATATACCGTTTGATTCTCCGCTGTATATGTAGAGCAGAACGTAGAATCAAATGTATTAAAATATTTTACACTATGGGTATATGCCATTAACTATTAGTATTTCTCAATTACTAATAAGTATTCCTCAAATTAATTATGCTATTTCGTAGCTTCCGTTCCACATAAATCTATCAGTACTTGCCCAAGTAAATGGTGCAGTTGCATTTATATCACCAGCAGTTCCACCCGCAGTTTGATATTGGATAGGTGCTTTATGATTAAATCCTGCCCTAGCCCCAGCCACCATAGCGTTATACCAACCAGAACCATTATCTAATAAATTTGCACTCATTAAGATAGCATCTGCATTTGATGCCGTAAATGGCATTGATACATACCACTCACCAGTACCAAATGTTGTTGTACTTCCCATAGCAATATTACCTCTTACGAAACAAGTCTTACCAATTACTTTGTAGTAACCTTCAATTGTTCCATTGTTAATTACAGGGTTTACAGATGCCGCTGTCCATTGTGGAGTGTATGCAGTCCATCCGTTATCAATTCTACTTTCGTTTATAGTTACTGAACCAGTTAAGTTTGTCGAACCACTTACATTAAATGAACCACTAATTTCTACATTATTATTACTTCCAGAAACAACAAGTCCTTCCATGTGTAATCTTCGTGTCACTCCATTAAAGAAGAATGAAGAAGATGCATGTGAGTAAAGATTTGAATAACTTCCTAATACCGGACTTGTTGTGAATGTTGGATATAATGAAGTATCGGTTGTTGTACCTGTATTTGTAACTGCTATTAATGATGTATATCCAGCAACACCATCTAAGTTTCCTTTTACCGAACCAGTGATGCCATTAGCAACATGCAATGCACCACTTACACTTTGTTTACCAAAGAATACATTTGCTGATGATGTTAATGCGAATGTGTTGTAATCAATAATTTGCTGTGAAGATGATACAATTGCTGCCCCTTTTAAAGATGCTGTGTAAGCTTCAATCAAATCAAGCTCACTTCTTAATGAACCAGTAAATGTAGAAATACCTAAATTAACTAAATCTTGAGAACCCGTTTGAGTGTTTAAAGATTGTGTTGTAAAATGTATTGATGCAGTTGCTTGGTATAATTGATACAGTTGTGCATCAGTTGCGTATGTTGTATCTAATGCCGCAGTGAATGCCATCAATCCGTTTGTAATACCAATTAATGAACCCGTCACAGAAGAAATCCCTAAGTTTACTAAATCTTGCGAACTACTTTGAGTATTGATAGCTCCTGTCACAGAACTAATTCCTAAAAATACATTGTTAAATGAAGATGTAGTTGTATTAATTGAACCTGTTGTTGAACTAATTCTTAGGAATACACTATCAAACGATGCGGTTGTAGTATTCATAGCTCCTGTCACAGAACTAATACCTCTATTAACCAAATCTTGCGAACCGGTTTGTGTATTTAGAGATGCAGTAGTTAAATGAATCGATGCAGTTGCTTGGTATAATTGATACAATTGTGCATCAGTTGCGTATGTACTGTCCAAAGCTGCAGTAAATGCCATCAATCCATTTGTGATTCCTATTAAAGAACTTGTGGTTGAACCAATTTGAGAAAATACACTATTAAATGATGAAGTGGTTGTGTTTATAGAACCAGTCACCGAACTAATACCTCTATTAACTAAATCTTGCGAACCAGTTTGAGTATTTAAAGATTGTGTTGTAAAGTTTACAGAAGATGTAAATGTTGATATTGTATTTGTTTGTCCAATTACAGAACCAGTAAATGCATTTAATTCAAATAGTTGATTAGATGAAGATACTACACCATTGGTTGCTAATAAAGAACCGGTAATAACTCCCTTTACCAACAAGCTATCATCAACTGTCAATCCCTTTCCATATAAACGAGCATCTCTCCAAATCAATAATTTATCAAAGTTTGAACCAAGGCTACTAACACTAAATAAAAGTTTGTTCGAAGTTGCATATTGGTCATAGCTTAATTTTACGCCGCCATCATCTGCTACAAATCTCCAAGCATTATTTTCAGGACCAACATCATTATTTTTATATCTTAATGCTAAAGTAGCATTTCCAGTTATTGGGTCAACTGTTGTATGTGTGAAACTCAAAGAACTTGTTAATTCACCACTTCCAGATGTTATACTAAATTCACCATTATTTATATCCAAAGAACCAGTTCCGATTACTACATCTCTTTGAACAGTTAAGTTATTATCTATAACTAAACTCTTATTATATAATCTAGTATCTCTATAAAGATATATTTTATTATCATCAAAAGCTTCAACATTTAGTATAGAATATGGTGTACCATTTCTTACAAATTCGGTATAAACACCCGCACTCCAAACATTTACATTGAATGTGTGGTCTGCATTTGCGGTATTATTATCGTGGCTTAATTGTAAAGTAACACCATTATTTTGGGTGTGGTCAAATCTTAAAGAACTAGTCATATTACCACTTCCAGTTGTAACATTAAATTCCCCAGCTGATATTGATAAAGAACCAGTAATTGCTTGATTTGCTCTAAAAGTATTTGAACCTGTTGTTGCGTATGAACCTGTAAGAGAATTCAATGAACCTGTAACAGAACTAATACCCAAAAATACAGAATCAAAAGATGCAGTTGTTGTATTGATTGAACCAGTAGTTGAACTTATTCGTTGAAATACAGAATCAAAAGATGCGGTTGTTGTATTGATTGAACCAGTTGTTGAACTTATTCTTAAATTTACAGCTGCCTGAGATGCCGTTTGTGCCATTAATTCAGATGTACCAACTGCCAATCCATTAAGATTTAAAGTACCAGTAAATGTATGGATGTCATCAGCACTATTACCAAATATACTAGAACCACTCTCAAATATAACAGAAGCAGATGTTATTTCAGTAAAAAATTCCTGTGCAGTTAGTTTACCAGCAACTACTAAAGTACCACCAATTGTAGTATTTCCAGTAATAGTTTGATTACCTATAAATGTATTTGAACCAGTTGTTGCACTAAATTGAGATGTGAATAAACTAAATCTTTCAATCGGAATTTGTATAGTTGTACCATCATGTACCAATGGTACAACCACTGTAGAACCTGAAATATTTTGTATTAAAGGTAATTGGGATATCTTCTTATCTGCCATTTTTCAATATTATTTTCGTAAATTTTCTATTTAACTACTATAAATATTGAAAAATATAAATAAACTAATCCAATCGTAAATGTATCTTACGAATGTTTTATATGTTGGATTTTTTGTTTTACCTCTGGGTATCCTTTTAGACGTTTTCTTACTGCTTCCACATTTTTGAGAGAATCATCTACAAAGAATACATCATCATATCCCTCATCTTTCACTTTTGTTTCTATCCAATCTGCTTTCTTTTCCGGGTTATTATCTCCCAATGCAACTACTTCTACATTTCTGATACCTAAACTTCGGATGAAATCATATACAGGTCTATATGCTGCTCTTGCGGTTAAGATATAGATGGTTCTACCACTATCAGCAGAAGCCATTCTCTTTAATAACTCTACATATCCTTTAATTAATTTAGGGTCTGTTACTTTTTGGAAATCGGAAAAATCATATTGGTCACCAGGTTTTTCTTTATAAACAGCATATTCACCAGGACTTAGTTTTGATTTCTTACCATCTTTATGAGTGATGTATATAAACGAATTGGTTTTGACAAGTGTATCATCAAAATCAAAAATACGAAGCTTCTTACTTTCGGTAAATAAAGTTCTTGCTATTGGCATCCTATCCGTTAATTTGTCTTTTAGCCTTTGGAAGTGCTTTTTCTAACTTATCGTTCTCTTTTGTAAGAAATTCAACTTTAACACTTAATGCTGCTACTTCTTTTGTAAGATTTAATACCATCATACGAAGTTCATCTTTTTCTTTAGATGATTCTTGTAATAGGGCTTCTAATTTAGAAATTCTATCTTTACAATCATGCTTAATAAACTCATCATCTTTTTCTTTTTTCTGAGCTCTTTTTTCATAGTAACGGAAAGCTGATGCTCCGCCTAGTACTGTTATTGCCGTTATTAATACCGAATACATGTTTTCCATACTTAACAAATTTTACATTCCTTTATTGGTTCTTCTTCCGTTTGGGGTAACGCTGCTGCCACATGTTCAACACCTTTCTTGTCAACGTATTCTTCTACTTTCTTTAATTTATCGTAATATTTTGGGTCTTCGAATAAATGGTCTAATGTAATTTCTTTAGCAACTTCTCTATCAGTTGTATGCTCCATTTCAACTGCAATTCCTTTTTTGAATTCAGCTACCATCATATCAACACTAACACCATGCTTTTTAGCAATATCATTAAGTGATAACCCTTTTGCTAATCCACCAGGAACTACATCGGCTTCGTTTACTGATTCTAATTTCAACTTAAAATGGTCCATTACATCCCAAATTTCATCATACCCCAAGTCACCCAAGTCATCTAATATTCGATTTCTAGTTGCATTGGTTTTACCAGATACGAATATAGATACTGCTTTTTTAGTACTATATGTGCCCTTATCATAGAATTTCATTATTTCTTTAACATGAATATCGTTTTTAGATAATTCTGCGATAAATCCTTCTCGGATTATAGAGCGTATTCTTTCTTTTAGTTGCTTTTCCATTTATATACTTAACAATTTATGTATAAATATAAAGATTTATTAGTTAGATTGTTTTTCTATCAAATTTGCCGCAAATTTCTTCACCAATTCTGGTCCTTTAGAAAAAGCCGCATCATAAAACTCTTTTTTCTTATCTATTGATTTAAGTTTCCCATCAAATGAAGGAGTTCTATTTATATAATCTTCTGTAATATAAACACCATCCATTACAAATTGTTTAATATCATACCCCAATTTATGTGCAATTAAACCAGCCTGCATACCATAGGTATCTTCAGGTCCATATCCTCCTAATTCGTCTGGAATAGTTACTAATTCCCAAAATGATTTAGAATATAAAGTATGCATACCACATCCAAATTTTATAGTTGGTATTTGATTTACATTTACTTGTTTAATTTGTTGTATTTTTACATTTTTAGCAGCTTCTTCTGTCATACCATATCCATACTCTTTATCTTTATAATCAGAGTGACATAATACATCCCAACTACCATCCCACCATTTTGCAAGAGAAGGTGATAATATATAAATTCCATCTAATTGATATGATGTATTTAATTGATACTTTAACATGTGTTCATGGAATAGAATATCCGTATCGCAAAATATAAATTGGTCATAATTTAGTTTATAACTATCCCTTTTTTGTTGAGTAGTACCCCAACAAGAAGTATCCAATATAATTTCATTGATATTTTTTATACCATTAAATAAAACTGCAAAACGAGATACAAAATAACCTTGCTTATATTCGCTGGATTCCCAATCGGTTAATTCTGGATTTAAGTTTAATGTTACCTTCAAAGTAACATCATCGTTATCATCTAAATAACTAAGTGATTTATGCATCTGAATCATTAATCGTTCAAGCATTTCAATTTCAGATGGCATAACATGTATGCAAATAAGTGTTTTTTTCTTAGCCATTAAAATACATTTTTAAAGAATGGATTTACCATATCTTTTGTTCTTAAATTAAATATGTGTAATTGGAATATATCCCACTCAAAACTACCAACTGAATCAGTTTGCTGAATTATAAATGGTATGTTCTTTATAAATGATGTAAAGTTTTCGTTTGTCAATTTAGACCCATCAAACATTATTTGTATATCACCTTTCATCTCATTTCCAATAGAATGTATCTTATCTGATATATCGAACATAGTTTCGTTTTGTTCTTCATCAACATACCATTGGTAATTACAATCAACATACAATCTATCACACCAAGGTTCTAATGCGCCTAATAGTTGTGGATGGCAATTATGAACCACAAATGTAGTATCATATCGGTTTGGTACAATTGGCATCATCAATTCATCATGTAATACATCAGTATGCCACTTTCTCCACCACTCTTTGAATTTGTTTTGTCTTAGTTCTAAATACTCTTTTGAATCTTTGGGTTTGTACCAAATAGTTCCATCTGGTAATGGTATTTCTTTTTCAATTTCAATACCATCTTTGAATCTACTACCTCTACAAGTCATGTGATATACAAACGCATCTCTACTCTGAATTAATTTGTAATCACATAAATGGAATCTATTGAATATATCAGAATCCTCCAACTCCATAGGTGCGAATAATTTATCATGCCCACCCATACTTCGGAAATCTTCTTTGTATAACATCCAAGGTGCAAATATACCATTGGTAGTTTTATCCTCCATTACATATTCGGTTTCATATACAAATTTTCGGAAAGCATCGGCATCAAATGTTTCCGGCTCCATGCCAAAATCTTTAACATACTTTTCAGGACCCGGTGGATGTAATGGTGGTTCGATACGAGTAGCACTTACAACAGATAATGGTGTTAAGTTCTTTAACATATTACCTACATAGTTTTGTGTAACAATCATATCCGAATGTAAGATAGTAACAACAGGAGTTTCCGCTAAACTAATACCAATATCATATAGTACCGTATGTCCCACTCTTTCAGGTCCTTCGTTTCTATATGTTTTGATGTATGGTTTATTAAGTGATTCAATCCACTCCCATGTCCCATCGTTTGAAGCATCATCTAATATTACTATATTATGAGTATCACCATAACAATCTTCAATACTATTAATTGCTTGCTTTAAATATTTTAAATTATTCCTACAAGGTATAATAAATGTAACTCTTTGATAATTTGTCATTATTATTTTTTATAACATTTTACATAAATCCATTGTGGGTGGCCTGAATCAGAATATGATTCTCTAACTTCGGTTTTTACATCAACGAACCCAATAGATTCCAAATCTTTTATAACTTCTTCTTCATTTTGTATTCTAACATCACATACTGAATTTGTGCCGGGTGCATCATAATGATTTTCAAAATAAGATACTCTTGGTCCTAATTCAGATTCCAAACCATGACCGTATCCCATTTGGAAAGAGAATATTCCTCCCGATTTTAATGTTCTATATAAATCGGTTATTAGTGATTTTCTAATATCGTAAACCGGAATATGTTGTAATGCAATTGTTGACATTATAAAATCATATTCATTATCTTTTAATTCTGAAACATCTGTCCCATTATTACAATACCAATTGCTATTTTGAGATTGGTATTCGTTTTTGTTATGAGAGATATTTCCTTCTGATATATCGATACCATCAACCCTTGTCCAATCGCATAGATTTAACATATTGGTTACATTTCTACCTTTACCACATGCAAAATCCAAAGCAACTTTACCATCCCAATTTTCTTTATTTTGTAAATCACCTAATAATATATTCCAATAATCAGGATTTGTATTATGTTCTTCGTGATTAGAAGTACCAAGTTGATATGCACCTTTCTGCATATTTGTATATTTGTTATCGTTACTTATCATAATTTTCTAAATAGTATTTTAAATCTTCAGGTGTACCCAATCCCCACATCTTATCAATGTTGAATGTTTTAATTTTCTTACAATCCGCAATTGCTTCATTGTAAACAGGACATACATAGAATTCATTGTTAGTTCTGATATTCTTTTCAATCATTTGTTCTGCATACTTTACATAATCAGAACCTTTAGCCCAATAGTAAACACCAACAGTTGCAATATCTGAAATTGGATTCTTTTCTTGCACTTCAGTCACATATCCATATTCATCTACTTTAGCGAATGACCATTTAGGATGCGTTGAATGGAATGAGAGAATACCACCATCTACTTTTTGCTCAATCATCTTATACATAAACTCATTACTATCCCACTCTAAAAATTGGTCAGAGTTTGCCATCAATAATGGTGCATCTGAATTAATATATTCTTTTGCTAATAGAGTTGTACATGCTGCTCCTTCGGTTAATCCATCAACTTCCACAATCTTACAATTAGGAGTTATTAAGTTTAAAAGGGTATCTAAGTTGTATTGTTCCCTATGTGATTTTTGAACTACATAAATAAATGTAGCATCGATGTTTAGATTATCAACAACAACCTGAATCATTGGTTTACCTTCCACATCAATTAGTGGTTTTGGAAACGTATAACCAGCTTGTGCAAATCTGCTACCTGCTCCGGCCATTGGGATAAGAACATTCATCTTACCACCTTGCCATTTTGGTGTACTCATAACTTTATTTTCGTTTAATTTGTTTACTATTTTTTCCAATGTCAAATCATGTGGATTATCAACTCTTAACACATTTGCTCTGCTTCTACTTGCCGCCAATAAACCATGTGGAGAATCCTCTACGATAAGAGTTTCTTCCGGCAAACATCCCATCATACTCATAGCCTTCCAATACATTTCAGGATGTGGTTTAGAGTTCTTTACATCCTCATTAGAGATGATTAAATCCATATACTCAATAAGACCTATCTTTGATAACATAACCAATACAGACCTTCTAATTGAGTTTGAAGCACATGCTAATTGATAACCTCTATCTCTCAATTCTTTAAATACTGAAACCAATACGTGATTAGTTTGTAATTGGGATATTGCTTCAATTGTTAAATGTTGTTTTCTATTCCAAACCTGCTCATGTACATCTTTTGGTAATCCTTTTGCTTTAGTTAGCATATCCAACTTTTGATTTGTTTTTAATCCATCATAAGTTGAAAGATGTTCTGCTTCCGTAATAACATATTCATTACCAACTTCT
>Ga0209358_10003842_pt1 | contig 10956 bp, 9 predicted proteins | sample LauGreFa1BDMLBSN_2_FD_187574 | JGI IMG/M metagenome (GOLD analysis project Ga0209358, IMG submission 187574) | Freshwater lake microbial communities from Lake Michigan, USA - Fa13.BD.MLB.SN (SPAdes) (version 2) | ecosystem: Environmental > Aquatic > Freshwater > Lake | place: Lake Michigan, USA...
AAAGAAAGCAACTGGAGCATGGGAGCCGATTGTAGACAACGCATTATCCGCTGTTAATGATATTGAAGGGACGGGAAATAAAGTAATATTCTTAAATCAGAAAATACTTGACGCTCAATTGACTATTAACCGTTACCGCGGAGAACTAGCAAAGATGCGTATTCGTGGTGATGAAACGGCAGGAATAGAAGGAGCTATTGCAGGGATGGAGGAGCAACTTGCACGTCTTGAAGCGGCACGAAATGAGGTGATGAATCCTGCCAAGAAAACAACAGGATCAGGTGATGACGACAAAGAGCAGGTAAAGAAAACATCCGAAGCGTGGAAAGAGGAATACAAATTTTCCGAGCAGCGAAAGAAGGACAAAGAGAAAAAGCACCTTGACGAACTAAAACAGGGCAAAGAAAGAAATGATCAGCTATTAGCGGAAGTTGAGGCGCGTAGACAGGCGAACGAAGAAATTAAAGAGGCTCAGGAAGACCTAGCACATTGGCAGTGGAAACAGGAAAAGGAGAAGGAAGAAAAACTAGCCGAACTGCGTAAACAACAACAGCAGGAAATGCTCGACGAAATCGAACACGTCGGGGATCAGGTTATACAGGAACTTCAGAAGCGATCAGAGAAAGAGTTGTCTATTATCCGCGATAAGATAAACGAGCAGGAGGCAATGGTGGATATTCAGCGCCAACGTGCGGCACAGGGTCTATCTAATACTTTGGCATTCGAGGAACGCAAAAAGGCTGAATTAGAACGCGCAGCAATCGCGGAACAAAAGAAACAGGAGCGCCTGAAAAAAGCCGAAGCGTACTGGACATTACTGGCGAAGTTTGCAGAATCGGATTCCGATCAGGCAGCGGAGAAAGCAGCGCGCGAGATAGTCGAAGGTATCGCCATATCAGCGGCATTCGCAGAGAAAGGCGGTATGGGTGAAGACCTGAAAGACACAACAACATTAACGGAAAAAGGGTGGAGCAAGACACACGGAAGCGGTGACGTGCTTACCATGATTTCCCCGAAAGAGGGAATTCTTACGGAGCAGAACATAGCGGCATTAGGAGGTAAAGAAGGTTTCTATAATCTCGTTTACAACCTTGAAAAGATGGGCAGCAATCCGATTAACGACGATATATTCTCACAACAGAATGAGGCGTTTATGAACATCGCACTGATGAAAGCGCCTGTTGTTGACACGTCGAAGCTAGAGCAGAAGGTGGATAAGCTGACGGAGGTTATCGAGAATAAGCCAGTATCACAATTTGAAGTTGACAACTTAGGCAACATCATTTACACGATCATTAAAAAGAACAGCAGAATAGTAACCGACAAAGGCTCATTTATCAAGCCATCACGAAACAAACTGATTAACTAATGGCATCCGATCTGGAATTCATACTCGACGGAGATTCATCAGTACCGCCTACCGAATGGCAAAAGATGGAGGTACAGTTGAACTGGGACGGCTCAGACAATCTGAGTACGTCGCTGTCGACTAATGCGTTCACTTTTGAAGGCGCGGCTGCAAAGCGTATTAATACGTGGATCAGTCAGGGGATGAATGGCAACAAAGGAATCTTTGAAGGGATGCCATTCAAGATTCAGACGTGTACGAATCAAACCGTATTAGACGGCTGTATAGACACGGCTGCAACGGAGGCAACGTACCGCTGTGATCGTGTGGTAGTGCCTGTAAGGGATAACCGTATTAACGATTACATTACGGATAGAGCCGATGCGTTTTCGTTTGCTTATCTGGCGTCATTACCTGCATCAGCGGCAGGGCGTATTTCATCGGCTGATTACAAGTTGATACCTTATTGCATTTCATCTATTCCAGATTACAATCAGATCATGACAACGGCAATAGCCTTGTTTCTGGTTACTAAGGAAATAGCGGAGATAATCAGAAAGACAGCAGACATTGCGGCTGAATTAGCTGTGCCTCCCGTGTCGTTAGTTGGTGCTGTGAAGTTGATTTTACAGGCGGCATATATTGTTGTTATTGTAGCTGCAATTATCAATCTTATTCAAACGCTGATAGATAACATTATTCAGCTACCGAAGTATAAAAAAGGTATGTATTGTCGCACGTTGTTTTTGCGTGGTGCGCAATATCTTGGGCTTAACTTTTCTAGCACGATTCTTAATAACACATCTTCTGCATATTACAGAGCGGCAATAATTCCGCGAAAGATCGTACAGCCTAACGGTAACATATTCACACGGGCAGCGGACGAAAGTACCACATCAACATCATGCGGATATTATGACGGTACGTTTGGTCAGTTCATCCGTGAGATGGAAGACATCTTTAACGCTAAGGCTATTGTACGGGGCAATACGCTACACTTTGAGCGCGTGGACTATTGGAATAATCAATCATCCGTAACGCTGCCCGATCTGGATTTGTACGGAACAAACAACGGTCAATACAGATACAACGCGTCGGAGCTGTCTTCAAATTACTTTGCTATCTGGCAACTGGATAATCAGGAGTTGAACACATACGACGATTACAACGGAACAAGCTGCCAGATGCAAGCGCGTCCTACGATGTATTCGGTGAATAAGAATATCCTTTTACAGAATTTAACGGAGAAGCGTTTCGCGTTTGCGTTGGCAAAGAGAAAGACGAAGTTAACAGCGGTAGAGAAAGCGTTGCAAGTTGTAATGAACATCATGTCATTCTTTACTAACTACCCTCCGCAATCTAACCGTATTGGATGGCTGTTATTGTCGAATGACTTTACAGGCGTACCGAAGTTTTGCGTATTGGATTCATCAAATAAGATCGCATCAAACAACGCAACGCTTACTAGCGCAACAACGCTGATGAACAACTATCATTCAGTTAGCTTTCCGCTTCAGGATCAGTGGTTACTTTACGAAGGATGGGAAATACCTTTTTGCTGTGACGATTATGTAGCACTGATCAACAACAACACTATCCGCACGTATGACGGGCGCATAGGTAAGATCAGAAATCTGAGGTGGCAGGTTGGTAGCGATGTAGCTGTAATTGATTTCAAGGTTCGCCCACAGGGAGGACGATATACTAACAACATAACACAAACATTCATATCTGATTTACGATGAAAGACAACGGAGCAGAACAACTGGCGCAAATGGCTAACGACCTTAAACAGCTATTATCCAATGCAGGAAACATTACGGATATGGTTGGCGCGGCTCAGGACTTATTGCCTAAGCATAAGTTCACAGCGGAGATTGACGGACACGTGTTTGAGGTTAGCCTTGCTCTTTCGGGTAAAGCAATCGTGTTGAACTTTCAGGACGACATTAAATGCACTTCACTTTACAACGAAATGAAGGAGAATAAAAAAGGATTTTTCAAACGCATCTTTAGTAAATAGCCATGCCAATTACTGTAACGAGTTGCAAATATTACGATGAGTTCATCGGTAACACGGGATCGAACAGAGGCTCTGATCATTTGATCGGCTCTGTGGGATCAAAGGTTACCGCTGTTATTGACTTTTACGTTAAGGTATCGGCTGAGAATCTAACGCTGATAACGCGCGCTTCTGAAAATACGATTACTCGTACTGATTCAGGGTCGTTCATTAAAGATGGATTTCAGCAAGGGAATGAAATCTATGCGGAAAACTTAGGTGCTGATACTGGCACGTGGTCTGTATCTATTGTTACAGATAAGGTGCTTACTATTGCAGGTTCACTAACAACATCTTCTACATATCTTAACGCAAGTATATATCGTGATAATAACCCGACAGCATCGGAATACTATTACAATCTGGTAGAAAATGACGCTCCAGATTCGTTTGTTTCATTGACGGACAATCAGACGCAACAGCGATATATTGCAACGGGCATATCCCCAACAGGATCGACGCGCACATATACCATTGCCGCTAATTCTAAGGCGTGGGCTATTGATGCGGATGGTTTTGGTGTTACGATTCAGGGAACGGGGATAAGCAATCATAAGCATTATTTCCGTATTACTCAGGTATTCGTTATTACACCTATTGCATTAAGTTCTCAAATTGAGAACCTGCAAAATGGAATACCGCCTGCGCCTGATTACATGGCAGATCGTAAGTGTTTACGCCATGTGTTTAAGATCAATATGAAACTGGATAAAACCGATCCAGAGCATTATGATACTATCATCTTTTCACGAAAAGGCAATACGGCATGGTACGGTGAATACCTTAACGGACAGGACGCTACATACTCCGTGTCTGATGTTACCTACACATACGACGGTGAATCGGTTAATGAAGTTCAGTATGATTCATCCACAGCAACAACAGTAAACTTCACTTTAAACAGCACCGAAAACGTATTTACGACAGGCACTACGGCTACCGTTCAGATGGCATACATTCCTATCAACGAAACGGAGTACGTTAACACTACACGTAAGTTTAGAGATGTATTCGCCTATGATCGTGCAACGGTTACTTGTGGGGCAGGGGCTGTTAGTGGTATTAACTTAGGAACAAACTACAGCCAGATATTCTCTGTGACGGCTACATACGTTAGTTCTACCCAGATAACAATTTCAGCAGACATTAAACTGGCTGCGGCATTAGCGACTACCATAGGATCAAACGAGAGCGACAACAGAAACTATCTGATCTTTGTAACAACGCAGGATAAATCGTTGACGCAAACGAAACAGACAGACATGAACTCTGTTATTGTTGACGTTAATAGTTATGGCAAAGACCTTGACGATCCTACGCTATGGTTTGTAAATCCAAACGTAAGCTATTACAATGCAAGCGGATTAAATCTTGGTTCGTCGCTATCTGGTAAAGCAGGGGATATAGTTCGTGCGGTAGTTCCGTTTCAGGTTAAGAACTCAGGATCGCAAAAACTATATTCAATAGGCGTTGTTACAAAGGCGGTTCACACAGGCGGTACTGACACTTTCATACTTGAAGAATGGGAAGCGGACACGAGCGGCTACTGCCTCGATGATGGTGTGCAACAGATAGATATTTCACAAAGCAGAAACTACCGCCTCCCTTCTTCACACATTCTGAATAACATAACCGTTACACGGAATACAGCGCTAGATACATCAATACGTGCAGGTTACACATTGAGCTACCCATTTTATTTACGTTACGAAACATGGCGCACACTTGAAAACGCAGATTGTGATTTCGGTGACGCAACGCAGAACTGGGCAGAGATAAGCGCCAAATCAGGTTGGTCAATAAAGCAATACATAACCGCTGAGGTTTACGATCCTGCAACGGATTATACAACAGAATTTCAGCAGGTGTGCGACATCAACGTAAAGACGACATCGGCAACAGGAGATACTGGCGTATGGGGTGTTGTTACTACATACGATAACGCAGGTGTTAACGAACAGTACGGGGAAGTATTGAATTACGAAAACACAACAGTCGTTGCTAACTTCTACGGCAATTTCAGTTCATTGCCTAGCGGAACAACAGGGTACTATGCGATATTGTATCTCGATCAGGGTAATATCGGTGGGGTAAATTGGACTTATCCTTTTGCCTCAAACGAAGATTTAAGACAGGCTGACGGATTATCCCCGTGGATAGGGGCAACGGGTACTACGACAACGGTACAGATCGTACAGGTATCTTCAACGCATATTCGGGCAACGGCAAAACTCGACTATAATAAACTTGATCCGTCAATCGGCAATTATAATTTCAGAGCTAAATTAGACTACTTATCATGACAGTAATCAGAAGTAATCCATACGCAAATCCTAGAGGCGATTTAGGCGCAAACGGTGCGGTAAGCGGCAGACCTGTGATGCCATCAGCGCCTCAACAGGTGCTAGGGTTTAATCCTTTAACGGATTGCTCCCCTGCTTCGTGTCGTTACTGGAATGCGGACTGTTGTTATAAGATTCCAGTATTTGCAGAAGCGGCTACTACATCACCTGATACAGCACCCGCAGATTGGGATATGTACAAAAACGATCAGAGCGCGTTCCTGCTTTCGTTTCCGTCTTATACCACAGGCGCAACGAATACATCAGGAATATCTATTGTACTGCAAAAGGACGTTAACGGAACATGGACTAATACGGCATCGTTGCAAAACAATACGCTAGGCACGTACTATCCTTTTTACTCATTAGCTATTTACTATTACATCGGTGTAAGGATATTCTGGAGAAGAGTATTAAATACTCACGGGGAGGGCTGCTATCGTGTCTATGTTACTTTCAACGTAAACGGACGCGAGGGATGCAAAACATCAGAGCCTTATCAGTTGCGAGAGTTTTCATGTAAGAAAGCACACGGTACTGTTCGCATGGATGCCCGTATGTACGATGGCAGTATCGCTAACATTGACATTGACGGATGGAGAGATTCTTTATGTGAGATTGCATGGTATGATTCTATCCGCTTTCACGGGTTTTTCGGCTATGAAAAATCAGATGAGGAGAAACGCCAGATAGAGTTACGTGACGGTAAAATACTGAAGATGCGTGATGAACTTGTGCAGAAATTCGAGTTGATTACAAGTCCTTTGCCCAAGTGGTTTCACGATAGATTCAAAGCATACGGAACTATGTCAGAAGAATTGAAAGTGAGCGATTACAACTGGAATAACTCGGACTATAACCTGAACCGAAAATTAATTGTACGCGAAGGAGGCTACGCGCCTGAATACAAAATAGGAAGCCGATTGAGTATAGTGAAAGTTACATTCATGGAAGGGTATCAGAACGTATCGCGTTCGTTGTGTTGCGGAGGCACGTACACCATACGATGAAAGAAGGTATTGATAAACTAGCCAGAGCGGTTAAGATATTAAAGTCTTTGCCCAAAGAGATCGCCCAAATATCGGATCGGTCAATTGCTTTTAACTCCGTTGAATTGCTTAATTATAACAGGGAGCAATTGCAGAAGTACGGTATTGATGCGAACGAAAAAAAGCTAGCTTATCAGCACCCACGTAAGAGCAAATTGAAAGGCGTTTATACAGCAAACTACAACAGGTTTAAAGATCGCAACGGAGGAAACACTAAATTTGTTGACCTCACACTAAGCGGTGATTTTATTAGGTCTTTAAAGTTAGATCATAAGCGGCTAGGGGTTTTCAAGATTAACGCTGAAAAAAGCGGTTTTGATTTACAGACCGAATTGGAATGGAATTACGGGGAGGACATACTAGGGCTTACAGAAGATAACCTGCAAAAGTTCTGCAACATTTACTTACAGCCAGATATTAACGCAAGAGTAGAACAATTAATTAACTCAATATGACCTGCATAGTAGTACCTACAAATCCGACAGATGCGATCTTAGATGCGCGTGTGGTCTATCTCATACAACAACAGATTGCTACTTTATCATGGCTTGACGCGTGTTATGGTATTGCCGAAGTTGCGGAGATGAAAAAAGACGACGGAAGTATTGAGGTATTTCCGCGCGTGTACGCAAACCTTGCCAATGTACCACAGACCTATAAGGACGTGAGATACGACGATTCTCTAAAGGCTCAGGCATTCTTTGAAAGAGATTCGGAATATACGCTAGGTGAAGACGGAGAAGAGGATCAGATCAGCTATTCGCTGTCTATTGTCGTATGGGCAAACCTTTATAAGGTTGACCCGCTTCGCAGCTATGATTTCACCGATCAACTGGCAGGTGACATTCTGAGAATACTTAAAGACAACTTCGACGCACATATTGACGAATACCGTATTGATTTACGGAGCGCGTCTGCCTATTCAAAGTACACAATGAGCGATGTGGAGAACAGGTTTATCACATTGCCTTACACAGCATTCAGAATATCATTCCGATATACAGAGTTCAAATCACCTGTATGTTACACGTTTACGCCAACTGCGTCCAGTTGATTTCAGTTAGCGGAGATAACATAAACGTTATTCAGATTATTTAAAATTGAAATAACTTTACATCATGTCGGTATCAATATACATTAACTCTGATCTGTTTATCATTACGATAAATAGCTCAGATACTTTGACTAAGAATAAAGATGACATCCTTTGTACTGTTTCAAAAACCGATAACGACATTGTAGAGATATACGAAACTACACCGAACGAGGCGCAGCGTAATCTCATATTTAGTTCTAAGTACACTAATTTCACATCACCTACAGGCTCTACTGGAATAAGCGTATGCACGGCAATCAATGATTTGATCAAGTACGGAGACCTCCAATATGATGCAATATACATAGATGAAACAAGATGGAGGACTATATCAACGGCTAATGCTTTTCATATAGCATCTGCTGTTACCGCTGCTGATGTGTTTTGGCACACAACATTAGGGCAATCTTCCATTAGGCAAAACGTAGGTTCTTCTAACCCGCCTGCATTTACTTATTTAAAAGCCAGTGATTACGTTTCATCAATAGGATTAACACCTAAGCTACGCATTAAAGTATCTCTAATGGCGGTTAACGACACAGCGCCTGCACGTACATTAACGGTAGGTCTATATCCGTGTAATAGCCCAACATCAGGGACTACTGGAGGTGTAGGTGTTCGTGCGTATGCTTCAGGAACAGTTGTAACAGGAAGTAATACTATCTCTTTTGCTTCACCTGCTGCTGATAACATGACATTTGATCAATACACGCAATCATTTAGTTTTCCATCAGATGGACTATACTCTATTGCTACAAGCATAAGCGGTGCGCTAACAGCTAACTCTGGCGTACACATTTTAGCTGAATTACAAGTTCACTTTGAATAATATAAACCTATTGAAAAAACGCACATCAAATGTCACAATATCCATCAACATCAAATCCAACAAATACCATTAGTTCATCTATGGTTCTTATACAGAGTGGAGCGTGTCAGTTAACGGGATTCACAATTTACAATCCAAACTCAACAAATGTTTGGTTGCACTTCAAAGATTCTTCTGATGTTAGTTCTGCTGCAACAGGATCGACATCATGCTATAAGTTATTGATACCTGCGGAAAATCAGATTGTAGCTTATGTTAATTCAGGCACATCCGACGATCCAGATGGCATTTGGTCGTTTGCATCAGGAATTACAGTAAAGGCTGTAACAGGTTTTGCAGATTCAAACAATACTGCGCCATCAACACCAATTTCAGTTTGGTTTCAAATTAGACCATAATGGGCGGCTACTCAACATCTGGCAATTGGCGGTATGTGGATATATCTAGCGGATATGTCACTGGAGGTAGTGGTGGTTATACCGTCCTAGATTATACATCGCCAACATGGGAAACTAACTCTTTCTCATTTGATGCTACTGATGATATAATGACTGCTGATTCGACTATATCTACATTGATTAACAATGCTATTGTCGGATCAAATAAGCAGTTTACTATTTCGTTATGGGTTAAGAAAAACAGTAACCCTGCAACCGCTCAGTTTATACTTTGTCGTGATAAATCATCTGCAACGTCAGCGCGTCAGTTTACGATCAACTTTACCAACGCTGAAAAGTTTCAGGTTAGATTGTTTACCAATAGCAGCAACGATATATCCTACGTTTCAACGGCATCAATAAGCGAAACTCGCGAATGGAATCAGTTTACGATCGTATATGACGGTACGCTATCGGCTACGTCACGCATAACTGTTTATCGTAATGGACTTGCATTAGCAGGTACAACAACGCAGACGGGAACATTTACAACTATCAATAACATTTCGTCACCTGCTATCAACTTGGGAGGTCGTAATGACGCCCCTAGTTATTCCAATATTAAAGTCGGTCAGATTGCAATATTCAATGACAACCTATCGGCTAGTAATGTTGCAGCACTTTACAACGAGCGTGTGCCGTTTGATGTTCGCACTAACTCAGGGTTGAATGCTAATTTGGTATTGCTTTTGAATCCATCGCAGTCTGCCACATTCTCAACTAATTGGACGTGGACGGATTTAGTTTCTGGCGGTGCGTTTACATCCGCAGGAATGGTATCTGGTAGCCGCGTGAGCGATTGCCCCGCTGAAAAACAGGTTTCAGTTGTTACAATAGAAGGACAATCAAACGGGTCAGGACGTGTGCCTATGGCGCAATTGCCGTCACGATTAACAGGAGAACTGCAATGGCTTAAAGTATGGAACGGAACGGGATTTGAGAACATTGATAGTACTCTTAACAATAACCAATACTCAGACACGCAGAGCGGTAATGAGTATGGTGTAGAGTATGAACTAGGCGAACGTTTGAATTTGCAATATGAAAAAACGATCTACGTATTCAAGGTCGTTCAGGGCGGATCGTACTTAGCAAATAACGCTCCGTCATGGTCACGAAATCCGATCGGAGGTGAGTTTACGCAGCTTAGTAACGACCTTACAGCCTTGAAGGAATGGGAACTTTCTAACGGATATACTATAAATCACATTGCCTTTATTTGGATACAAGGTGAAGCGGATTCGTTGGCATTGGCTTATGCTAATGCGTATCAAACAAGTTGGCAGAACTGGCTTACGGGTCAGGCAAACTCAGTATTTGACACAAAGATTCAGCAGGTATTCTTTACTTTCCCTTACCTTTACGATTGCAGACTATCAGCAAATCAGACATTGGGAACACTTCTGTATAAATCAACAGTTAACGCAGCTAAGGACGCTGTTCAGTTGACCAATACGACATACTACAGAACAATTAATACTGATACGGCTACAACAGATACAGACGAAGTACATTACGATGCATCTGGAATAACGACCATATCAGGATTACTTTACGACAAAATAGTAATAGATGGATTTTAACCCGCACTTCCCCCAGTGCATAACACGTAAAACAATGACAACATTCAACATTCAAGAAACAGCTTTATTTTTGGCAAACGGTGATTTTTGGGCAGCACTTCCAGAATCGGTAAGCAAGTCTGATCTGAGCAATCAGTTAGACGCGCTATATGAAATCGCGGACGGGATTAGTGACCCTACAAAATTACAGGGTACATTGCCAGACATACG
>Ga0209358_10003844_pt1 | contig 10954 bp, 10 predicted proteins | sample LauGreFa1BDMLBSN_2_FD_187574 | JGI IMG/M metagenome (GOLD analysis project Ga0209358, IMG submission 187574) | Freshwater lake microbial communities from Lake Michigan, USA - Fa13.BD.MLB.SN (SPAdes) (version 2) | ecosystem: Environmental > Aquatic > Freshwater > Lake | place: Lake Michigan, USA...
GGAAGAAGCCCAAATGCTGATGCGTATGGTGCGCGCCCTCTGGCAGAAGCTCGAGGATGAAGACGGCAGCCAGGTGCGCGCCCCGGCTGCCCACGCCGAGGCTCAGCCATGAAACCCAATACGATCAAGACACAACTGCTTGGCGGCCAGACGGTTGCTGGCGCGATGGTGTTCGAATTCTTCTCGCCCGGCATGAGCGCAATTCTCGCCAACGCCGGCTGCCGCTTCGTGCTGTATGACATGGAGCACGCGGGCCTGGGTTTCGAGACGCTCAAGTGGTTGTTCTCCACCTGCCGCGGCTTGCCGATCGAGCCCATGGTGCGGGTTCCGCGTGGCGAATACACGTGGCTGGCGCGGGCGCTCGATCTTGGCGCCACCGGCGTCATGATTCCGATGGTCGAATCTCGCGCGCATGCCGAGTCCATCGTCCAGGCCTGCCGCTATCCACCCGTCGGGCGGCGTGGCGCGGCCTTCGGCTTTGCACAGTGCGACTACCTGGGGGGTGACGTTGACGAGAAGATCCGCATCGCCCACGAGCGCACCCTGGTCATCGCGCAGATCGAGACCGAACATGGGCTGGCCAACGTGGAGGAGATCGCTGCCGTGGACGGCATCGACGTGTTGTGGGTGGGCCATTTCGACTTGTCCAATTTCATGGGCATACCGGGGCGCTTCGACGATCCACGTTTCGACGCCGCGATGCGCAAGGTGGTCGAGGCCTGCCGGCGCCATGGCAAGGTGCCGGGCTTTATGGCCACGGACCCTGCCTGGGTGCGGCGGGCTCAGGACATGGGTTACACCATGATCGCCGCCGGCACGGACAACGGGTTACTGCAACAGGCGTTCGCCGGCCTGGTACGGCAGATCGACGGGCAGCCGGAATGAACCCGACACGGCCAGTCGAACCTGCCCCTGCGAGGAGTACAAGCCTATGTTCGACCTGACCGGCAAGGTGGCGCTTGTGACAGGAGCCTCGCGCGGGCTCGGTTGGGCCATGGCCGAATCACTGGCGCGGGCGGGTGCCCATGTGGTGCTGAACTCGCGGGACGGTGCCGCACTGGCAGCGCGGGTTGCCGAATTGCAGGCACAGGGCCTGTCCGGCGAGGCACTGGCTTTCGACGTCAGCGACACCACCGCGGCGGAACACGCTGTGGCTGACATCGCCGGACGGCACGGCCGCTTCGATATCTTGGTCGCCAACGCCGGCATCAACCACCGGGCGCCGATCGGCGAGTTTGCGCTGGCAGATTTCCAGCGAGTACTGGCCACGAACCTCACAGCGGTCTGGGTGTTGTGCAAGGCTGCCGCCGGCCAGATGGTGCCACACCGGCGTGGGCGCATCATCGTCACGGGGTCGATCACCGCTTTTGCCGCGCGGCCCACTGTCTCGGCCTATGTGGCGAGTAAGGGCGCCGTGCATGCGCTGACCCGGCAACTCGCAGTCGAGCTGGCGCCTGCAGGTGTTACGGTCAACTGCATCGCGCCGGGTTACTTCGCGACGGAGCTCAATACACCCTTGCTGGGCAACCAGGAGTTCAACGACTGGGTCTGCAAACGCACACCGGCTGGGCGCTGGGGCGACCCGAGGGAGATCGGGCCGGCCGCCGTGTTTCTGGCGTCGGACGAGGCCGCCTATGTCAACGGCCTGGTCATGACGGTGGACGGCGGTTTCACGGCAGCGATGTAACCGGCCAGCGCACTTCGCTATTTCAGACAAGGAGACACCTATGCAAGGCTGCAGAGTACAAGGGCAGGAAGTGCCCGACAACATGGTCGGTGAGCTGCCCGATAGCGCAGCCTTGCTCGAGCGTCCGCAGGCCTTGCGCGAGCGCATGGCCGCCGACGGATTTGTCTATTTGAAGAACGTGCTGGACAAAGCCCTGGTGGCAGCCGCGCGCCAGGAGGTCTTCGAAAACTTGGTGGCGGTTGGCGAGGTGGCCGAGCCCGCCAGCGCGGGCATTGCCACTGGCACCAGCCGGCGCGACGAACTGATTGCCGACCGCGGGAAGTTTTGGCAGTCTGTGTGCGAGGGCCCCAGGCTGCGCGCACTGAGTCATGGTGAAGCGTTGCACGGCATCATGGCGAGCCTGTTGGGAGTGCCGGCGCGGCCACAGGACTACATGTTTCTCCGTGCCGGAGCTGTCGGCCGTGCAACCGGGCTACATTTCGATTACCCATTCTTCACCCGCGCACACGACCAGGTCTACACGGTGTGGCTGCCGATCGGTGACGTGCCGGTGTGTGATGGCCCGCTCATTATGGTGGAGGGCTCCCACCACTTCCGCGATCTGATCGATCCGATGATCGGCTTTGACGTGGCGCGGGACACCACACGCAAAGCTACGCTGGCGCAGGACGCTCTGACCCTGGCGCGCGAGCGCGGCACCCGCTTGATGACGCGCAATTTCGAAGCCGGCGATGTGGTCATTTTCGGCATGTACATACTGCACGGATCGCTGGAAAACCATTCCCCGCTCCAGCGGGTGCGCCTGTCCTGCGACGTGCGCTGGCAACCGGCGGACCTGCCCTTGGACGAGCGATACTTCGGTGCCCACCCGAGCGGCACGACGGGCGTGGGTTACGCTGAGCTGATCGGCGCCAAGCCTCTGACGCAGGAGTGGCACGTGCGCTGACTGGTGCGCTCCAAAGTCCAGGCGATGCGGCTCTGGTAGCGTGCAGTGGATAAATAAGAGTTACTGCGGTGACGTAACTGCCTGCTTTTTGCGCGAGTTCGGACACTACAGTATTGCGCCGGAACCACAGAACCTGCCATACTTGACATAACCCAGTTGAATTTACTATCCGTCCAACTACAGAGAATTCTCATGCTAATAGCTTCAAGAAAAATGGCTTGGAAAACCTTCAGTTATGTGGCGCTGGTTCTGTGCTCTTTGGCAACCGTATTTGCTCATTTTCCGGCTGCTGCGCAAAGTTTCCCGAGCAAGACGGTGCGGATTGTTGTACCGTTTGCTGCTGGTACTGGGGCGGATATTTTTGCGCGTACGCTTAGCGTGAAGTTCTCGGAAACATGGGGCCAACCCGTTGTCGTTGAAAACATAACTGGTGCAGGTGGTTTACTTGGTAGCCAGACGGTGGGTAGCGCAGCGCCCGATGGGCATACTTTGCTGCTCGCCGCAACATCTTGGGCGGTGGCGCCCAGCCTGTATGCAAAGCCTCCCTACGACGCCCTGCGTGATTTCGTAGCAATTGGGCGTATTGGCTTCATTCCCAGCGTTATCGTGGTCAATCCGTCTCTTCCTGTTACAGACCTCAAGCAGCTCATTGAGTTGGCCAAAAGCAAACCCGGTCAACTGAGCTATTCGTCATCTGGCAAGGGATCGCCTAGTCACTTGTTCGTCGAATACCTGAAGGCGGTGGCAAAAATAGATATTGTAGAAGTGCCATACAAAATCTCTTCACAGGCTCTCACAGATGTTATCGGTGGCCAGGTTACGCTGAACCAACCCATTCTTTCTGCTGCGCTGCCGCAAATAAAAGCCGGGCGTCTTAAGGCCCTTGCAGTGACCACAAGCACACGCTCGGCGGCTGCGCCTGAGATCCCGACTGTTGCAGAGGCAGGAGGTTTGCCTGGTTTTGAGGCCGCACAATGGCAAGGATTGGTAGCGCCAGCTGGAACGCCACAGCAGGTCGTGGCGCGAATCAATGCAGACCTTAACCGCATATTGCAGATGCCAGACGTCAAACAGCGCATTGGGGGATTGGGGGTTGAGTTTGCGCTGACGACCCCGGCCGAGTTCTCAATAGATATAAAGGCCGACATAAGCAAGTGGAGTCAGCTCATCAAGTCGCTTGCTGTACCGCTCGACTGAGATAAAGCCGAACGGCCAGCTTGCTATCGACTGGCCTTAGTAACCCTTCACACTGGCAGTTTTTTTGTGGCCACACTTCCTAGCCCCAACCTGCTTTCCGGAGCAACCAGTTTTCGACCAACATTGGTCGGCCGCCATCAGGCGGTTTCGACGGGACACTATTTGGCAAGCCTGGCAGCGATGCGCGTTCTGGATAGGGGTGGTAACGCAGTCGACGCAGGCGTAACGGCGGCGATGACGCTTGCAGTAGTTCAGCCTGACATCGTCAGTTTCGCTGGCGTCGCTCCCACGCTGATTTACGTCAAGTCTGAAGATCGGATTATCAGTTTGGCCGGCCTTGGTTGGTGGCCAAAGGCCGCCAACCAAGAGGCTTTGCGCAAGGCTAGCATGGACGGGCACATGCCCGATGGTTTGCTGCGCACGGTCATGCCTGCAGCACCGGCCACCCACATACTGGCCTTGAGGCGGTTCGGTACTATTTCATTTGAAGAAGCGGCTACGCCTGCCCTTGAGCTTGCCCGCGATGGCTTTCCTGTCTACCCGTTGTTAGCCGACAATTTGAAGTCAGTAGCTGAACGAAATGCTCAGTGGAAATCCAATGCTGAAGTCTATTTGCCCAATGGAGCCGCTCCAATGGTGGGCGACTTGTTTAGCCAAAACGACTTAGCCCGCAGTATTGCGGGAATGATTGCAGCGGAACGCGCAAGCAGAGGGGATAGGGACAACAAACTACAGGCCGTGCACGACTATTTTTACCGCGGTTCAATCGCCAACGCGATAGCGGACTACCACGCTGAGAATGGGGGGTTCGTCACAAGGCAGGACCTTGCCGAATTCGAGACACCCCTAGAGGAAAGTATCTATGCGGACTATCGCGACTACCGCGTTCATACGTGTGACGTGTGGTGCCAAGGCATCGTGCTACCCCAGACCTTGAAGACACTTGAAGGTTTCAATATCCGCTCGATGGGACACAACACGGCGGACTACCTACACACCATAGCGGAGGCGATGAACCTTGCATTCGCAGACCGCGAAGCCTATATGGGTGACCCGGCTTTCGTGAAGGTCCCTACCCAGGCGCTGCTCTCAGCGGACTATGCGGCTCTTCAACAGGCGCGCATAGACCCGCAACGCGCTTTCGGCAAGATGCCAGACGCTGGAAACCCAACTGCCGCGCCAACATGCGCTCCTACACTTTCGCCTCCCGCTGCGGCCAGCGGCAGTGCAGCGGGCATGTCGCCGGACACCATCTACGCATGCGCCGTAGATCGCTGGGGCAATGCCTACTCCGCAACGCTGTCCGACACCTCTTTCGACACGCCCACGATCCCTGGCACTGGGCTCGCTGTGTCTTCTCGGGGATCTCAGAGCCGGCTCGACCCCAACCACCCGAGCGTGGTAGCTCCTGGCAAGCGACCTCGCCTCACGCCGGCTCCGGCCATGGCATTTCGCGATGGCAAGTTTTTCATGGCATGGGGCACCCCTGGCGGAGACGTGCAAATGCAGGCCATGCTCCAAGTGTTTTTGAATGTCACCGAGTTTGACAAACGGTTGCAGGAGGCTATTGAAGCGCCCCGAATATGCACCAAGAATTTTCCTGACTCCTTCGCTCCACACGCCTACTTTCCTGGCAGACTGCTGTTGGAAAAAAATCTGCCAGATGGTATTGCGGAAGAACTGAAGCAAAGAGGACACGATGTCGAAACCATACCCGAACTTCCGGGTGTCAGCGGGGCTGTGTGCGCCATAGTCCGAGACCCTAAGTCCGGCCTCCTCAACGCGGGCGCAGACCCAAGACGCGAGGCCTATGCGCTTGCTTGGTAAAGAGAAAACATCGATTTGCTTGCGCTAGGTATGGTGGTAGTTCTGTCTCATCAGGATGTCAAAACAGGTGTCCAGCGTGACGATGTTGATTTTCTCAGGGGCATCTTGCAGCTTGGTGGCGCACCCCAAGAAGCGCCGCACCGCAGCAGCGCTTAGCGCAGGCCAGGGACTATGCGCAAAATGCGGATGTCTTCTGGCGGCTCCGTGCCCCGGGCCAACTGCAGCATGCGCGGCAGCAGGCCCGTCTTGTCGACCACCCAGAGGCCTTGCGCCACGGGTTCGACTTGTCCCGGCAAATGGGCCACTTGTGCCAGCTGTGCCGCCCGGATTACCAGGTAGTAGGGCCGTCCCACCGTAGGCAAGCGCGGGCGCTCACTGACAGAGACGGAGAGCGCCTGGTTGTAAAGCCCCAGCTCTCGGGCTACCAGGTCCATTTGCCAAACATAAATGGCACCGGGGGGTTGCGTGGCCAGCACCCGGTTCGCGTTGTAGGCCAGCCCGACCGACAGGTAGGTCAGGGTCATCAATACAGTGATAAAGCTGTACAGCAAGGCCACGCCCCACATTGGCAGCAACAATAAGGCCCTGGCACGCCAAGGTGCACGCCACAGCTTGCCGAGCGCCAGTCCGACCAGCAAGAACAGCAACACCAAGCAGGTCACCATTGGCTGGCCGACATACAGGGCCAGCGCCAGTGCCAGCCCGGCCGTCAGCGCGGCCATGCCGAGTTGGGCCAATTCCAGTCCGCGCCGGCCGTCGGGCTGGGCCAGCACCGGGGCCAGGTACTGGCCGCACAGGATGGCGGCGAACGGGAACACGATCACCGTGTAGTAATCGAGCTGGAAGCTGGTCAGGCTGAACAAGCCAAATGTCACGGCGAAGGAGGCGCCGAGGTACACCAGCTGGCCCCGTGCGCGCCCGTAGCTGTTACGCCAGTCGCGCCAGGCCTGCCCCAGCGCTGCAACAGCCACGGCTACCCAGGGCAAGAAGGCCCACAGGAACACATGCAGAAAAAAGGCTGGGTTGCCGTCGGTGTTGCGGATCGGGCCGGTATTGAAAAACCGGCCGAACTGACTGTCCCACACAAAAAAACGGATGCCCGAGACGCCGGTACGCTCAAACACCATCTTCTCCGGCTGGGCGTCAAACTGCAGGTACAGCGCCAGCAACTCCGGCGTGGTGAACAGCAGCGTCAGCGCCAGCGCCAGACACCATTTACCCCGCCACAGCTCGCGCCAGCGGCCCTGGTAGAACCACAGCGCCACCAGGCCGCTGCTGATGGTGATCAGGGTAAAGATGCCCTTGGTCATTACCGCTACCGCGCTGAACAGCGCACCCAGTAGCAGGTACTTCAGCCTTGGGGTGGCGTCGTGGCGTAACCAGTAGTAACAGGCGCCCATGATGCTGCCGGTGAGGTAAGTCTCGGCACGCACGTCGGTTGAGGTCAGCATCACCTGGAACGCCGACACAAACACCAGCACAGCTAGCCAGGCGGCGTCCCGCCCGTAGAAAAGGCGAGCCAAGCGGTAGGTGTAGTAGGCCCCGAGCAGGTGGAACAGGAAGCCCGGCAGGTTGTAGCTGATGGCGTTGACACCGCCCAGCTTGAAAAACAGCGCTGTGACCCAGAACGGAAAATGCGGCTTGTCCAGCCAGTCTTGCCCGTCCAGCACCAGGTTGACCCAGTCGCCGTGGCGCACCATGTGCTGCGACAGCGCGGCGTAGGTGACGGAGTCGCCGGCGTTGATGATGGGCGTGACCAGGCCGATGGCATTGACCAACAGCGTGATGAGAACCAGCCAGCGGACGAGGGGGAGGGTGTTCAAGATGTGAGGGGCATAGGCCCGCGCGGTTGCTGTTAACGCAAGGATAGTCGACCAGCTTACCGATTGACCCTAGGACGCGCCCTTCATTCTGTATGCGTTGCTTCAGAACTTCTCCAATTTGAGCCCAAATTCTCTGCATGCAAATACCCATCGCCAATCGACAACCTTCTTCTGCCTGGCATGCGCGTCGGTAATTAAACTGATGCTGCGCATCAGGCGCTGATCCGTACAGATTATCCGCAGCGTATACAACTCGCACTGGCTATTCAAACCGGTGCACTGGCGCCCTCCGCAGTCTTGGCCAAGGTCAATAGCAACAGAACCAGAAATCGCTTCGCTCTTGCCTTGAAGGAGCTTGCAAAGTCGGCTCGCACGACACACCTGCTGGAATGGGTCATTGACGAGTCCCTTCGTCGAACCGCCCACAGAGGAACTAACCGGATTGAGCAGCATGACAAATTTTGCAAGCACCTAGCATTCGGTGCTAGGGGTCACCCCGCCCGTCAGAATGACCCGCGTTGGCAAGTGCATGCTAGGTCTTTAACGGTCGGCTACGGTTTGGTACAGCAGCGTGCGTACAGGATAGCGCGGGTTGTAGAGCTTGTGTTTGGCCAACACAAATACTATGCAAATACACAGTACTCTGCGACGATGGATTGATTACGGCAAGCACAAAGCCCGATCCGTTACCAGTTCGGGCTTTATCAGGGCACCGTGGAGCTTGGAGACTTACTGCCTCGTCCATTTCAACAGCCAGGGCGATTTCGTCAACCATGTCACCGGCGTGCGTGCAGACCATGCCGCCTCCAACGTCCTCTACACCGTCATCGACGCCTGTTACCTGCGCCGGCGGCCAACCGTCGTCACCACCAGTAATCCCTGCGGCAGTGGGGTTCCGGCCACTACGAAAACGACCTCGTCGAGGGGCGCTCCTCGACCGGATACTGAAGAATGGACGGCACGTCGAACTCTGCGGCAAGTCTTGGCGCACCGGCTGGCGGCGGGATCACTTGCCTTGTTCGTCGTACCCAAGCCCTTCACATCCATCCCGGCAAGCTGTTAGGGTTTCCGGAAGTCACGATTGCCACTCGTTGGAATCGCCATCCATGTTGCGAAAGCGAGTCTTCAAATTTACTTATGTCCCAGTTCGCCGGAGGTGCTACTTCCCCGAAGATGCCGTGACCGGCGGCCCTAGGTCGTGGGTGGCATGCGCCGTTATCTCGTCATCAAGGACTTGGCTCAGTCGCGCAAGCACACCAACGTTAGCGGCATCATGTGCATGGTTACGGCTCTCGCCGGGATCTGTGTACAGGTCGTACAGTTGCTCGGCGTGCGCGCCGCCGTCGTAGCGCACATATTTCCAGCGCTGCTCGACGAGCATGCAGCTCACCAGATTCTCACCGAAGACTTGGCTACGTTGGCTGGCTTCACTGCGATTCTCGGCGACGCCCCGCTGACTGACCCCGCGGCAGTGCCCGGGCAGGGATGCTCCGGCGTAGTCGCAGCACGTCGCCATCAGATCTAGGCCGGTGGCGACAAGGCAGCCGTCCTCGACCCGGCCGGCAGGGATGCGCCCTGGCAGGCGCATCAACCACGGTACACGTGCGGCTTCCTCGTAGAAGAAGGTCTTGTGCTCTAACCGATGCGAGCCGTCGTGGTCGCCATGGTCGCTGGTCATCAGCACTAGGGTGTCCTTGGCCTGGCCGCTGGCCTCCAGTGCATCAAGGACGACGCCGATCTGGCGGTCCACCCGCTCCATCAGACGGGCGTAGGCCCAGCGGTGCAGGCGCCAGTCGCGCTCAACCCATTCCTGGCGGGCGGCCAGCTTGAACGGGCGCTGCGCCAGCACCTCTCGGATCAGCGCCGGCTCGTCGGTCTGCACTTCATGGTTCGCTGGAAGGGGTGGAAGGTGGTCGCGCAGGAAAGTGTCGTAATCAACGCCGAGCGGAGGCAGTAGCGCCTCGTCAAGGCAACCGAGTTCGATCGCGCCGGTGCGCAGAAGTTGCTGATTGAAGGCGCTGTCGTCAGGGAAGGCGCGGATTGCCTGGTAACAGATGTCATGCGGATTGATCAGGCTGACCACCATCGCCCAGGGTTGGCCGGACTGCCGGTGGATGTGATCAGCGGCCTCAACCGCTAATCGTTCGCGCTCATCGGTGCAGAATCCTGTGAAACCCAGCCGTTCCGGGGTCAGACCGATCGGCCAGTGCGTTTTGCCGCCATACCAAGTCGCATAGCCGGTGGCGCGCAGCAGGTGTCCGAGACTCGCATGCTCATGCGCCGGGCTGAAAGCGTGCAGGCCGCTGCTGTCATTCCCGCGCAGGCCTATAGCAGAGGGCATGCGACCGGTGAACATGCTGAAACGCGAGGGCACGCACACCGGATTGCTGCAGTAGGCCCGGGTGAAACGCGTCCCACCCGCCGCTAGCCTATCTAGGTGTGGGGTCTTCAGCCAAGGCGTGCCAGCGCATGACATTAGGTGGTGGCTCTGCTGGTCGGTGAGCAGGACTAGGATGTTCGGCTTGGGTGCCATACGGTCATGGTAGCACCATCTGAACGGAGCTTTCAGTGCTCAATACCGGGTCGACTGTGTAGAGGCGTGCATCCCTTTCGTATGGTCGTCAGCGTGGTCCCTGGTGCGACAACTGCTTGCTTGCTGAGCCTTGTCAAGTCACTCACCAACGAAGCATCCTCACAAAGCGACTATCAAACCATCGTCAGTGGTTCCCCGAGCTTCGACAGTTTCTACGATCACTTTCCAAGAAGCCACGGACCCTGCCCCTATCGCGGCGTATGCTGCCGCGCGCAGTTGGGGAGATGGTGCCGACAGGCTCGGCCGTGCGGTAAAGAAGGCGCTTGACCAACAGGAAAATTCTCTAGATGCCGCCGTGGGCACCAATGACCGGGGATACCTGCAGCGAGGAAAAAATGGGCTGCTAGTGGTATCGCGGCTGCGCGGCCTAATAACGCCCGAGTTGTACTCGACCTTGTCTATCGAGATAGATCCTTTGCCTGCATCTCGAACACTCGTTGTAAGGGCACACGCTTTGGCAAACCGTTGTCCTGGATCAGGATATCGGCCATGTATTTTTGCCATCGCTGCCAGGCCGGGTGTTGCGGCAGGTGGTCCATGGTGTGGTCTTTGCGGCGAACCATGATCGCGAACAGCAGCAGTGACTGGGGCTCGAGATGTATCTCGTAGTGCTGCACGCCGGCATCCAGCAGGGCCTGCCGCATGTCTGGCCAGAGTGCATCATGGCGACGTTGGTATTCGGACGCGTAACCTTCACGCAGTTGCAGACAGAAAGCCACCGACTCACTGTCTGGCAATGGCCCCCGCGTTGGCAAGTTACCGCTCATGGCGAGCCAGCAGGCGAGGTGGCGGCGGCTTGCACGACAGCAACGGCATTGCCGCCGTTTTTGGAAGATGCCGCCAAGGCAGCAATGACCGAAACGGTGGCCGCGCCGATGACG
>Ga0209358_10003847_pt1 | contig 10950 bp, 10 predicted proteins | sample LauGreFa1BDMLBSN_2_FD_187574 | JGI IMG/M metagenome (GOLD analysis project Ga0209358, IMG submission 187574) | Freshwater lake microbial communities from Lake Michigan, USA - Fa13.BD.MLB.SN (SPAdes) (version 2) | ecosystem: Environmental > Aquatic > Freshwater > Lake | place: Lake Michigan, USA...
CATTTATGCTCGATGACGATTCTATTTCAGAAATGATTCGTCTTGAATATCGCTTTATGGATCTTCGTCGTCCGATGATGCAAAATAATTTACGTCTTCGCTATCGTGTGGCAAAAGTCTTACGTGACTTTTTAGATGAAAATGGATTTATGGAAATTGAAACACCCATGTTGACTAGAAGCACCCCTGAAGGTGCTCGTGATTATTTAGTACCTTCTCGCGTTCATGCAGGTGAATTTTTTGCACTCCCCCAGTCCCCTCAATTATTTAAGCAATTGTTGATGGTGTCAGGTTTTGATCGTTACTTCCAAATCACGAAATGTTTTCGCGATGAAGATTTAAGAGCCGATCGTCAGCCAGAATTCACGCAAGTCGACATTGAAACTTCATTTATGAGTGAAGAAGACATTATGACCATGGTCGAAAAAATGATTCGAGAGATGTATAAGAAAGTTGCATCCATCGATTTACCATCTCAATTCCAGCGTATGACTTACCAAGAAGCGATGCATAAATATGGCTCAGATAAGCCTGATATGCGTGTGACTCTTGAAATTACTGAGTTGACTGATGTGATGAAGGATGTCGACTTTAAGGTTTTTTCAAGTGCAGCGACTATGAAAGGTGGTCGTGTCGCAGCATTAAGAGTTCCAAACGGATCCGCGATCACACGTTCTGAAATTGATGCCTATACCGAATTTGTCAAAATTTATGACGCTAAGGGTTTAGCTTATATCAAGATTAACGACGTCAATGAATTAAACGAGACGGGCCTTCAAAGCCCGATCGTTAAAAATATTCATGTGAACGCATTATTGAAAAAACAGGTGCCACAAATGGCGATATTATTTTCTTCGGTGCAGATAAAGAAAAAGTTGTGAATGAAGCCCTAGGAGCTTTACGTCTTAAAGTGGGTCACGAAAAAAATCATGTAGATGGAAGGGCATGGGCACCTCTATGGGTGGTTGATTTCCCGATGTTTGAACACGATGAAGAAACTGATCGATGGGTTGCTATTCATCACCCATTTACGGCCCCCAAAGAAGGGCATGAAGACTTATTAACAACAGACCCAGGTAAATGCTTATCTAAAGCTTACGACATGGTGATCAACGGTTGGGAAGTTGGCGGTGGATCGATTCGTATTCATGAAGAAAAAGTCCAGTCTAAAGTATTTGATGCATTAAAGATTTCAAAAGAAGAAGCTAAAGAAAAATTTGGATTCCTGCTTGATGCCCTCCAATATGGGGCTCCCCCTCATGGCGGCCTAGCATTCGGTCTTGACCGACTTGTGACTTTATTAGCAGGGGCAGAATCCATTCGTGATGTGATCGCGTTCCCTAAAACACAGCGGGCTCAATGTTTACTCACAAAAGCCCCCAACATCGTCGATGAAAAACAATTGCGTGAACTTCATATTCGTCTTCGCACCGCGCAACCTACTACCTAAAAAAAGTTGCGACATGATTTTATCTATCAATCATATTCAGCTTGTCGCAGAAAAAGATTTAGTCATTCAACTTAAAGATTTCTACTGCAATGTTGTAGGGCTCACCGAGGGCTTTCGTCCCGCATTCGAGCGCTTTGGTTTTTGGTTATATATTGGCGACAAAGATGTTTTACATCTCATCACCCCTAAAGAGGGCGATGGTCGCTCCTTACAAAAATCCTCATTCGACCATGTTGCTTTTAAGACTGATCACTATCAGGACGTATTACAAAAACTTAGAAGACTCAATATTCCTTTCGATGAAAAACCTATCCCAGGGATGTCTGCACACCAAATTTTTTTAAAAGACCCAGCAGGCAATCGTGTCGAACTTAATTTTGAAGATTAAAAAATGCTGATGTATGAGTAAAATAGGCGGCTCTTCAAAAATCCAAAGGCTCCTAAAAGAGTCTTCTTTTCTTTGTCATTCTGGCAATCTCATTGAAGCCAAAAAAATATATCAAGATCTTTTAAAATTAATTCCAAATCATCCTGAGGTGCTTGGCAATCTGGGTACTATAGAGCTTCAAGAAGGTCATCTTGAGATAGGAATCTCCTATCTCACTCAAGCATTAGAAAAAAATCCTGCAGAAATAAAATTTATCATTAATCTTGCTAATGGCCTCATAGAAAATAATAGAGCGAATGAAGCTTTAAATTATCTTGAGGCTGCTGAGAAACTGAAGCCAAATCTGATAAATGTTCTTTATAACAAAGCTCGTGCTTTAAAAGCTGTAAATAAATTTTCTGATGCAATTTTATATCTTGATAGATGTTTGAAAATTGATCCAAAAAATTATTTAGTTCTTGTCGATCACGGATTTCTTCATAATCTAATTAACAATTATTCCATTGCGATAGAGTCTTATTCTAATGCTATCAAGGTTAACCCCGATCATTTTATGACTTATTACAATAGAGGAATTGCATATGAAAATTCAAATGATCTCAATGCTGCAATTAAAGACTATAACTATGTAGTTCAAAAAAATCCTCAATTTGAACCTGCATTGTTTAATATGTGTGGAGTTTTTATCAAACAAAAAAATTTTATTAAAGCATTAAATTTAATTAATGCTTTAATAGCTACTAATCCTACTAATGAGCATTATTTAATAAAAAAATCTTTTATTTATGAAGAAATAAAAGATTTTGATAAGGCAATTGATAATTATGACCTTGCAATACAATTAAATCCACAATCAAATGAAGCCAAAGCGAAAAAAAGTTATCGTTATCTAGCATTAGATTTATTTAATGAAGGCTGGAAACTTTATGAAAATCGCTTTTGGGATAAATTAATAGAATCCAAAATTAAACCATTACTCACTGATTTTAATACATCAGATAAAACAATCTTTATTTGGACTGAGCAAGGGATTGGTGATCAAATCATTTATGCTAGTTTATTATTGGATGCTTTCAAAACGAAAAATAAATTTTACGTTTCCGTAGACTCCAGACTTATTAGTCTTTTTAAGCGCTCTTTTTCTCAATTTGATCACGTCACTTTTATCTCAGCTGATGAAAAACTAATAGAGTCAAAATATGATTTTCACTTACCTATAGGCAGTTTAGGGAAGTTTTTTAGAAATTCAATCCAAGATTTTGATACACATCCTATAGCTTATTTAAAAGCAGATCAAAGAGAAGTTGATTCTCTAAAAAAGAAATTAAAAAAAGAAGGTCATAAAGTATGTGGTATTTCATGGAAAAGTAATAACAAAGACATTGGTGAAGCTAAAACTTTATCTCTAACACAGCTTCTACCAATACTTTCAATACCAAATACTATTTTTATAGATTTACAATATGGTGATAATTCGGAAGAAAAAGAAAAATTTTTAAGTGAATATGGTATTGAAATAAAATCTATTAATGAAATTGATAACTACAATAATTTAGACGGATTAGCTTCATTAATTGATGCATGTGATTATATAGTCACAATAAGTAATGTCACTGCACATATTGCGGGTGCATTGTATAAGGAAACTTATTTGCTTTTACCTTATGCCTTTGGGAAAATTTGGTATTGGGGTGAGTCTCGCGATTACTCATTATGGTATCCTGCTGTAAAAATATATCGAAATACTAAATCCCATTCATGGGATGAAACAATTGATGATTTATCAAAAAAAATAAGGGCAAGATAATGGGTGGATTATCACTTGCTATTCAATATCATCGATCAAATAACCTCTCATTAGCTGAAGAGATTTATCACTCTTTTCTCAAAAGGAATCCGGAGCACCCCCTTGCCCTCTCATTACTAGGGACTCTGTATATTCAAAAAAAATTACCAAAAAAAGCAATTCCCTTATTTAAGAAATCAATAGAACTTGATGCTAGCGAGGCTTTCTCTTTTTGTAATTTAGGGATTGCTGAATACGATTTAAAACGCTATGAGTCATCATGTAACAATTTAGGTAAGGCTATCTTATTAAAGGCGGATTATTTTGAGGCATTTAACGCGCTTGGCAAGACGCATATAAAACTTGGTTTTAATGAAAAGGCTTTTGAAAACTTTACAATGGCACTTGATATCAACCCAAAGTTCTACGAGGCATATCTCAATAGAGCTGATTTATATAATTCTTTGGAAAATTTTAATAAGGCTCTGGATGACTATAAAAATGCTATTAATATAGATCCGTCAGAGCCATTCTTAATTCAAAAGTATGGGGCCCTTTTAATAAAACTTCATCTATATGACCAAGCTATTTCTGAGTTTGAAAATTTATTAAAAATTTATCCAAATAATAAATCTGTACTTTTAAATCTTGGTATTTGCCTCCAAAAGAAAAGAAAATTTTTTAAAGCTTCTGAAATTTATAACACGCTCTTAGAGATAGATAAAAATAATTTGGAGGCACTTAATAATAAGGCTTATATATACCAATGTCTTGGCGAGTATGATGAGGCAATAAATTTATATAAAAAAATTATTAAAATTGATAAACATTTTTCCTATGCCCTTCTCAACACGGCTGTAATTATGCTAAATAAGGAAGAGTTTTTAGATGGCTGGAAATTTTACGAATATAGGACAAAATGTGAGGATATGTTTCGTCTCCTAAAATCTTCAAAACCAGAAGTTCAAAGCTTTAATACATCAGATAAAACAATCTTTATTTGGACTGAGCAAGGGATTGGTGATCAAATCATTTATGCTAGTTTATTATTGGATGCTTTCAAAACGAAAAATAAATTTTACGTTTCCGTAGACTCCAGACTTATTAGTCTTTTTAAGCGCTCTTTTTCTCAATTTGATCACGTCACTTTTATCTCAGCTGATGAAAAACTAATAGAGTCAAAATATGATTTTCACTTACCTATAGGCAGTTTAGGGAAGTTTTTTAGAAATTCAATCCAAGATTTTGATACACATCCTATAGCTTATTTAAAAGCAGATCAAAGAGAAGTTGATTCTCTAAAAAAGAAATTAAAAAAAGAAGGTCATAAAGTATGTGGTATTTCATGGAAAAGTAATAACAAAGACATTGGTGAAGCTAAAACTTTATCTCTAACACAGCTTCTACCAATACTTTCAATACCAAATACTATTTTTATAGATTTACAATATGGTGATAATTCGGAAGAAAAAGAAAAATTTTTAAGTGAATATGGTATTGAAATAAAATCTATTAATGAAATTGATAACTACAATAATTTAGACGGATTAGCTTCATTAATTGATGCATGTGATTATATAGTCACAATAAGTAATGTCACTGCACATATTGCGGGTGCATTGTATAAGGAAACTTATTTGCTTTTACCTTATGCCTTTGGGAAAATTTGGTATTGGGGTGAGTCTCGCGATTACTCATTATGGTATCCTGCTGTAAAAATATATCGAAATACTAAATCCCATTCATGGGATGAAACAATTGATGATTTATCAAAAAAAATAAGGGCAAGATAATGGGTGAGAAAATTAATGTTGTTGTTGGTTTTGATCAAAAAGAAGCGATTGCTTTTCATACCTTTACACAAAGTGTTATTGAGAAATCCTCACTACCAGTTACTTTTACACCTTTAGCAGTTAATACCTTGAAAGATTATAAAGAGGAGCATACTGATGGGAGTAATGCTTTTATTTACTCAAGATTCTTAACGCCATATCTAAATGACTTTAAAGGCTGGGCTATATTTGCTGATGGCGATATGATTTGTCAGGCTGATATCAAGGAGCTTTGGGATTTAAGAGATGAATCTAAGGCGCTTCTTGTTGTGAAACATAATTATAAAACCAAAGCCTCGCAAAAATATCTCGGTAACATCAATGAAAACTATCCTAGAAAAAACTGGTCAAGTGTTGTTCTCTGGAATTGTAGCCATCCAAGTCATAAAATACTTACCCCTGATTTTATTGCTAAGCAAACTGGTAAATATCTACACCGTTTTTCATGGCTTGATGATAACGATATTGGAGAGCTCCCTATGGAATGGAATTGGCTTGCCATTGAGTATCCTATCAATATAAAAGCTAAACTAATCCACTTTACGCTTGGCACTCCATGTTTTATGAACTACAGAAATACAGAGATGGCCAATTACTGGCTTGAGGCAAACAAACGATCACTTCAAGGTTTTGAATAAATTTTTTATAGGAAATGTTTGCTATGAAAACTTACCGAAAAGAACTTTGGTTCAACGCTCCAGCCAGAATGCACTTTACAAACATCACTCCAGACGTTAGAGAGTGCCTGTTAGCGAGCGGTATTAAGGAGGGGCTAATTCTTGTGAATGCGATGCATATTACTGCGAGTGTATTTATTAACGATGACGAGTCGGGATTGCATCATGACTATAAGGTATGGTTAGAAGCTTTAGCTCCTCATGAGCCCCTGAGCCATTACCACCATAACAATACCGGTGAAGACAATGCTGATGCACACATCAAACGCCAGATCATGGGTCGTGAGGTGGTAGTTGCTGTCACCTCTGGAGAGCTCGACTTTGGTCCTTGGGAACAAATTTTCTACGGTGAATTTGATGGGCGACGAAAAAAAAGGGTACTTGTTAAGATTATCGGGGAATAGTAAACCACTTTAATATTAACTTTAGTATGGTTGCTAAGTTTTACACTGAAATTTGATCTGACGATGCACACCTGAACTATCAAATTTTTCCTCTAAGACAATATAGCCCTTCTCACAAGTGTTTTGAGCTTTTTGGTAACAGGAGCCTATTGTTTCAGCCAATCCGCTACACGTGGTCATATAAGTATTATTTTTACGATCGACCAAATTGACAGGCTGTTCTTGCGGATTCATTAAAGACTTGCAGGAAAGAATAGATATCATTAAAAGTAATACACTAATTTTTTTCAATTATATTTCCTTAAAGAAAAAAACGGCATCCGAAGATGCCGTTTTTTATTTTTATACTACTAAGAACTTAGAGATCTTAGAAGAATAAAATAGCACCAAGTGAGCCTGTTGTATTTTCGTTCTTTAGGCCACCGTGTGCACGAGTTTCAATCTGATTCCATTCAGCCACTAAATTTAAGTGCTTAGTGAGTGGGTGATATAGACCAGCTGTCACTCTTTCATTGCTATCAACTAAAGTATTACTTGCTGTAGCCTCACCAGAAGCTACATCTAGATTAGATCTTCCGTAAGCAAGGCCGAACTTAGTTGCTGTTGGTAACTTATATGTAACTTGAACATAGCCACCATCAGAGTCTCTCTTACCGTTACCAACTTTGTAACCGTTAGAGAGGAATGTTGTAGTTCCTAGGCCTTCGCCTGAGTAGTAGTAACCTGTAACACCCAGATTTCCAGCATTAACGTTTGCTCCGATATCAGCTGCAGATGCAGAATATTCGTAAGCTGTTCCGCTTGGAACACCACCAGCGTTGTCAGCTGTCTTTACTTTCATAGAAGCGCCACCAACCCAAATTTTGCCTGAGAAATTATCTGCAGCAAATGAGTAAGAAGCTTTACCTTCTAAACCAAAACGATCTTGAAACAATAATGAAGAAGCACTTGCTACTCCAGTTGAAGTTAAGCCTTGATTTGGATTAGTAATACCAACTGTTGCTTGGAAACCATTGAAGTTAGGTGTCGTATAAGCTACTTGACCCTTCCATGCAGCATAAACATAACCACTACCAATACCACCAAGTGTTGTAGCGCCACCTGAATTAAGTGCACCAGAGCCAACACCTAATAATGTCATGTCATTTAGGATTGCATCACTAGCAAAAATACCGATATCTTTACCAAGTTTTACGCTACCCCATGATTTGTCACCGAATGTAACAAAAGATTGGCGGAATAAAGGCGCATTTGCATCACCTGCTGCACCGTTATCTGAAACGTTTGGTTGCATTGAGATTGTAAAAGATACATCTGTATCATTTTGACGTGTTGTACCAGTAAAGCCTAACCATGATGGAAGAAGACCTGTGTTAATACCTTGAGTCTGATCTTCGCCTTGTGCGTCTTTAGCTGCAGCTAAACCACCAGTGATAGAAGCTGCATGATCAGCTTTCGTCCAGTTTGCAAAAGCGTTCACGTTACCGTTAACGTCTAGCGTCCAATCACCAGCTGGAATGATAATACCAGCATTAGAAGCATGTGAGCTAAGTGCTAAAACTGCACCCGCTACAGCTAATTTAATATTCTTGTTCATATATTTCTCCTGTTGTTTTTAAAACCTCATCAATCGCTTGATGAGAAAGTTCGCGAACTTTCCCAATGAATAAAAGCTTCATCAAGAAGGTTAAAAGCATTATGGGGTATCAAATGAGGGGATCGCAAGTTTTTTTAGTGTTTTTTGCGACATTTCTGTTGGTTTGTTGTAAATTTACAACAAAATTAATTTAACCTATTGTTTTATATGTAATTTTTCATATTCACGAATCGCATAACGATCCGTCATACCGGCGATATAGTCCGCAATAACCCTCGGCTTTTCCTCTCGACCGATAGACTGGTAGTCCGAAGGGATTAAGTTTAGGTCTTCCATATATACCTTAAATAGACCTTCAATGGTCTTAGCGGCCTTGTCAGTCATTTCAGTGACTTTAGGATGCAGGTATAAAGACTTCCTTAAGAACTGTTTTAATTGGAGCTGTTTTTCTGCCATCTCAGTCGAAAAATCAATCATGGGGCCATTAAGTCTGACCTCATCGACATTTTTAGGTTTTGATACCTTTATATAGGAGAGGCTAGTTCGACATAAATCATCCACTAAACTATGGATCATTCGGCGGATCGTTTCATGGACAAGTCTTTTTTGAGATAAATCAGGATAAAGGCCTTTGACTTTTAGAGCATGCTCTTTAAAAAGAGAAACTTCCATCAATTGATCGATCGTTAAAAGTCCTGAACGAATGCCGTCATCAATATCGTGATTGTTATAAGCAATCTCATCCGCAAAATTGGCAATCTGTCCCTCGAGCGTTGTTTCGGTTTTATCCAAAAATCTTTGGCCGACATCGCCCAACTTTTCCGCATTTTTAATAGAGCAGTGTTTTAGGATGCCTTCCCTTGTTTCAAAGGTGAGATTTAGTCCATCAAATTCTGCGTATCTTTGCTCTAAAAGATCCACCACGCGAAGTGACTGAAGATTATGTTCGAATCCACCGTAATCTTTCATGCAACGATTTAAAGCGTCCTGACCTGCGTGACCAAAAGGGGTGTGTCCCAAATCGTGAGCTAAGGCAATAGCTTCTCCTAGGTCTTCATGAAGATTTAAGGTTCTGGCAATGCTTCGCGCAATTTGTGCAACCTCTAAACTGTGTGTTAAACGGGTTCTAAATAAATCACCCTCATGATTAACGAATACTTGCGTTTTATATTCAAGACGTCTAAAAGCCGTTGAGTGAATGACCCGATCTCGATCGCGCTGAAAATCATTTCTTAAAGTTGAAGTCTCTTCTCTAAAGCGTCGGCCGCGAGATTGTTCTGGATGTGCAGCATAAGGTGCCAACTTCATCATGCTGAAAAGTTTGAAGTTTGAAGTGTGGTCTTTAAATGTTTCGTATCGTAATCACTTGTGATCACAGCGTCGCCAATACCTTTTTGCAACACCAATCTAATTTGGCCATCCACGACTTTCTTATCCATGCGCATGACTGCCATGTATTGATCTTCAGAAATCTTTGGGGGATCAGTTGGAAGTTTGGCTTCTTTTAAAAGTTTAATGATGCGAGTAAATTCAGTATCTTTTACCCAACCCATGAGTTTTGATAAATGAGCTGCCATCACCATACCGGTTGCGACTGCTTCGCCATGAAGCCAAACACCATAGCCCATCGCATTTTCAATGGCATGCCCAAACGTATGACCGAGATTTAATGTGGCTCGTATACCCGATTCATATTCGTCTATCTCCACTACATCCGCTTTGTTTTGACATGAGCGCTCTATAGCTTCAATCAAAAGTGACGGATTTAATTTCATGAGGCCTTCAATATTTTTTTCAAGCCAAGTAAAAAATGTTTCATCCCGAATCAAACCATACTTAATGACTTCTGCCATACCTGCTGAAAATTCTCTTCTAGGTAATGTTTTTAAAGTGTCAATATCTGCAATCACACATTGCGGCTGATAAAAAGCACCAATCATATTTTTACCCATGGGATGATTGATACCCGTTTTGCCTCCGACTGATGAATCTACTTGAGACAAAAGTGTGGTGGGAATTTGTATAAAAGGAACCCCTCTTAAATAAGTCGCTGCGGCATATCCTGTCATGTCCCCTATGACACCGCCCCCTAATGCAATAAGTGTGACAGTGCGTTCACATTTTTCTTTTAAAAGTGCGTCGTAGATAAGATTTAAGGTTTCTTGATTCTTATAAGATTCGCCATCGGGCAAAATAATCGGAAACGCCTTAATGCCATGCGCTTTTAAAAGAGATAACAATGGATCAAGAAATAAAGGTGCGACTATTGTATTAGTCACAACAGCAACATGTTTTTGTTTTAAATGAGATTCGATGAGTTTCATTTGAGACAGCAAGCCCTCTCCAATGTAAATGGGATAGGATCGATTCTCTAGTTGAATATGAAGTGTTTGCATGTTCTTAACTTAATAATGACTCAATTTTATTAATGATCGTTTGTGTTTTTTGTTGTCCAGTATCGACGACAAATGACGCCACATTTAAATATAAAGGGTGCCTATCTTTATACAACTGATTCAAGGTATCCAACATATTGCCTTGTTGTAAAAGTGGGCGATCTTTATCGTAAGCCATACGTTTTGCTAAGTGCTGAGGTTTGGCATTGAGATAAATGACTTTACCTCTTTCTTTTAAAAGCGCTCGATTTTCTTCACTTAATATGGCACCCCCACCTGTAGCTAAAATAATATCTTTTTTACTCGAGAGCTCATCAATCATTTGCGTTTCTCTTTTGCGAAAACCTTCTTCGCCCTCGAGTTCAAAAATCACCGAGACCTTAACGCCCAACTTTTTTTCAATTTCATGATCGGTATCGT
>Ga0209358_10003849_pt1 | contig 10946 bp, 9 predicted proteins | sample LauGreFa1BDMLBSN_2_FD_187574 | JGI IMG/M metagenome (GOLD analysis project Ga0209358, IMG submission 187574) | Freshwater lake microbial communities from Lake Michigan, USA - Fa13.BD.MLB.SN (SPAdes) (version 2) | ecosystem: Environmental > Aquatic > Freshwater > Lake | place: Lake Michigan, USA...
CCCCGTCCCGGTGAAAATGACGGCCAGCATTACCACTTTGTCACTCCGGAAACCTTCGAAAAGAGGGCCCAGGCGGGCGATTTCCTGGAATCAGCGACCGTCCACGGCAACCGCTATGGCACTTCCCGCCGCTGGGTTGAAGAACAGCTGGCCGGGGATACTGACATCGTGCTCGAAATCGACTGGCAGGGCGCCGCCCAGGTCCGCAGGCTGATGTCCGCCGCGATCAGTATATTCATCCTTCCGCCCTCTTTTGAGGCATTGCTGCAAAGGCTCAATTCCCGTGCCCAGGATACCCCGGAAGTCATCGCGACCCGGCTCAGCAACGCGCGTGAGGAAATCAGCCATGTCCATGATTTTGATTATGTTATTATCAACGCTGAATTCAAGGCCGCGGCAGCGGAACTGCAGGACATCGTCCGCGCGGAACGTTTGCGCACCGCACACCAGCTGGCCCGGCACACCGCATTAATCAACCGACTCAAGTAGGACATCCATGGCCCGCATTACCGTAGAAGATTGCATGAAGATCATCCCCAACCGCTTCGAAATGACGCTGGCGGCCACCTACCGTGCCCGGCAACTCGCCAACGGCGCGCAGACGATGATCGATTCGACCCGTGACAAACCGACGGTTGTGGCGCTGCGCGAACTCGCGGCGTCGAAATTCGGCGCCGAAATCCTCAACAAGAGCCCCACGTAACAGGCGCATGCGCCCGTGGCTGAGGCGCGGCCCCTGATTGCGGACGGCAAGATCCACCGTACGCATGAGCCCTTCAGCCCCCATCCCAGTCCCTGAAACAACCGCGCTGCCCACAGCGCCGGCTCTGTTTCAGGAATGGTCTGCTTACCTGAAGCCCGAGGATCTGTCGCAGATCCAGGCGGCTTACCATTTCAGCGAGTCAGCCCACGAGGGCCAGTTCCGCAAGTCGGGCGAGCCGTACATCGCCCACCCGCTGGCAGTGGCCAGCATACTCGGCCAATGGCACCTGGATTCACAGGCGCTGACCGCGGCGCTGCTGCACGATGTCGTTGAAGACACCGAAGTCACCAAGAACGAGATCGCCGAACAGTTCGGCCGACCGGTGGCCGAACTGGTCGACGGCGTATCCAAACTCGACCGCATCCAGTTCGACACCCAGGAAAAGGCACAGGCGGAAAACTTCCGAAAAATGCTTCTGGCGATGGCGCGCGACGTACGCGTGATGCTGATCAAGCTCGCCGACCGTCTGCACAATATGCGCACACTGGATGCCGTGCATCCGGAAAAACGCCAGCGTATCGCGCGCGAAACCCTGGAAATCTACGCACCGATCGCCAACCGCCTGGGCCTGAACAGCATCTACCAGGAGATGGAGGACCTGTCCTTCCGCCACCTCTTCCCCGACCGTTTCCGCGTGCTTGCCAAGGCGGTACGCACCGCCCGCGGCAACCGACGCGAAGTGGTGAGCAAGGTACTCGACGGCATCGAACGCAAGCTGCGCGAGCACAACATCGAAGCGCAGGTACAGGGCCGCGAAAAACACCTGCACTCGGTCTACCGCAAGATGCGCGAAAAGCATCTGTCCTTCGCGCAAGTACATGACGTGTTCGGTTTCCGCATCATTGTGCGTGACAACATGGCCTGTTATGTCGCGCTGGGCCTGTTGCACAGCCTTTACAAGCCCATCCCCGGCAAGTTCAAGGATTACATCGCGATCCCCAAGGCCAACGGCTACCAGTCGCTGCACACCACGCTGTTCGGCCCCTTCGGCAGCCCGATCGAGATCCAGATCCGTACCGCTGACATGCACAAGATCGCCGAGGCCGGGGTCGCCTCGCACTGGCTCTACAAAAGTTCCGACACTTCGCTCTCGGAACTGCAGCAGAAGACCCACCAGTGGCTGCAGAGCCTGCTCGAGATGCAGTCCGAGTCCGGTGACTCCATCGAATTCCTTGAGCACCTCAAGGTCGATCTGTTTCCGGACGAGGTCTATGTATTCACGCCCAAGGGCAAGATCATGTCGCTGCCGCGCGGCGCCACCGCAGTCGACTTTGCCTACGCGGTACACACCGACATCGGCAACCGCTGCGTCGCGGTCAAGATCAACCAGGAACTGACGCCGCTGCGCACCGAGCTGCGCAACGGCGACCGTGTGGAGATCATCACCGCCTCGCACGCCAAGCCCAATCCGCTGTGGCTGAACTTCGTCGCCACCGCAAAAGCACGCGCCCACATCCGCCATTTCCTGAAAACGATGCATTTTTCGGAATCGGTACAGCTGGGCAGCCGCCTGCTGCAGCAGGCCCTGTCGAATTTCAAGTTCACGCTGACCGAGGTCAGCGACGGCAAGTGGGACAAGCTGGTACGCGACTCCAGCGCCAAATCGCGCGAGGAAATACTTTCTGATATCGGCCTCGGTAAACGGCTGGCGGTGGTGGTCGCCCACCAGTTGCTGGCGCGGAGTGAGCCTCTTCCTGATGAAACACGCTCCGGCGGCGCCGTGATCGTGCGCGGCTCCGAAGGTTTTGCGGTGCAGTTCGCGCGCTGCTGCGGACCGATTCCCGGGGATCCGATCATCGGCATCATCAGTAAGGGACAGGGTATGGTGATCCATACCCATGACTGCCCGGTTGCCGCCAAAGGCAACCGCGACCCGGATCGTGTGCTCGACGTGCAATGGGATGCCAACCCGAGCAAACTCTTCGACGTCGGCATCCGGCTGGTCGTCGCAAACCAGCGCGGGGTACTGGCCAAAGTTGCAGCCGAAATCGCAGCGGCCGAATCGAACATCCAGAACGTCGCCGTCGATCCCGATGACGGCGGCACCTATACGGTCATGCGTTTCACGGTGCAGGTGATGAACCGCATGCACCTGGCGCGGATCGTGCGCGATTTGCGCAAGATTCAGGAAGTGGTGCGCATCAGCCGTATCAAGGGTTGATTGCCGATGAACGTGCCTGCACTGCCGACCCGCCTGCTGCTCGTCGAAGACGACGAAAACGACGCGATCCTGATTCTCGCCTCACTGCGCCACGGTGGTCTGCAGATCAGCCATCGCCGGGTCTGGAGCAAGGCCGAATTGCAGGAAGCACTGACCCAGGAATCCTGGAGTGCCGTGCTCTGCGACTACAACCTGCCGCAATTTGACGGTCTCGCCGCACTGAAACTGGTGCGCGCGCATGACGCCGACATTCCCTTCATCATCGTCTCCGGCGCCATCGGCGAAGAAACCGCAGTGGCGGCAATGCGCAGCGGCGCCCAGGACTTTGTAATGAAGCAGAGCCTGGGCCGGCTCGGCGCCGTACTGGTTCGCGAATTGAGCGAAGCCGAAATTCGCCGCGCCGCACGCATCGCCAGCAGCCAGCTCCAGGCCAAAGAAGCCCTGCTCGACTCCATCGTCACCACCGCGGCCGACGGCATCGCCGTGGTCAATGCTTCGGGTCTGATCGAGTTCGCCAACCCGGCGCTGGCCACGCTGACCTCGCACACGCCGGGGGAGTTGCTCGGCCTTCCGGTGAAGCAGTTGCTGCGTCCCGTAGCGGCAGCAGGCGCGGGATTCTGGGATGTGTTGTGTGAATCCACCGGCCCCATCCGTGCCGACACCACCAATCTGCAGATGCATGCGCATACCCGTAACGGCACCGTCATTCCGGCGGAAATCAAGGTCAGCCGGATGACGCTGGATGGCGCCCTAAAACTCACAGTGGTGGTGCGTGACGTCAGCGAACGTGCACGCTCCGAGGAGCGGATGTGGCGGCTGGCGCATTTCGATGAACTGTCGGGACTGCCCAACCGGTTGCTGTTCCGCCAACTGCTCGAACAGGCCATCCGCGACGCCAACCGCGAACGCAAATCGATTGCCGTGCTGTTCATCGACCTCGACCGCTTCAAGCTGATCAACGACACCGTGGGCCATGACAGCGGCGACATGGTACTGCGCCAGGTCGCTGGCCGTCTGCGCCAGTGCCTGCGCGAAGCCGACCTGCTGTCGCGCTTCAGCGGCGACGAATTCGCCGCGCTGCTTCGCGAGATCGATGACCCGGAAGCGGCGCGCGCCAGCGCGCAGCGGGTGCTCGCCGCAGTGGCACAGCCTTATGAGATCAACGGCGAAACCTATCACCTCTCGGCCAGTATCGGCATCAGCATCTACCCCGGCGACAGCCCCGACGCCACCTCGCTCCTGCGCAATGCCGAGCTGGCGATGTACCGCGCCAAGGACCAGGGCAAGAACAATTTCCAGTTCCATTCACCGCAGATGAACGCGCGTTCTCTCGAATACGTGGTGCTGGAGCGCTCGCTGCGCCGTGCCATCGAACTCGATGAATTCATGGTTCATTTCCAGCCGCAATTTGATCTCACGGACGGCCGCATCGTCGGCGCGGAAGCGCTGTTGCGCTGGAATCTGCCCGAGGTCGGCATGATCCCCCCGGTCAAATTCATCCCGCTGGCCGAGGAAACCGGATTGATCGTGCCGATCGGCCGCCTGGTGCTGATGCGCGCCTGCATGGCTGCAAAGAAATGGCAGGAATCGGGGTTCAGCAACATCCGTGTGGCAGTGAACCTGTCACCGCGGCAGTTCAACCAGAGCGAACTGGTCATCGACATCATCAACATTCTCAAAGATACCGGCCTGCCGCCGGAAAATCTTGAACTGGAAATTACCGAAAGCATGGTGATGGCCAATCCTGAGGGTGCGACAGCCATCCTGCGCGAACTTCGCGCAGTCGGCGTTCATCTCGCCATCGACGACTTCGGCACCGGCTACTCTTCGCTTGGCTACCTGAAGAGTTTCCCGGTGCATACACTGAAGATCGACGGCTCTTTCATCAAGGACATCCCAGCCGACCCCGACGACGTCGCCATCACCCAGGCGATCATCGCCATGGGTCATAGCCTTCGGCTGGAAGTCGTCGCCGAAGGTGTGGAAAGCGCGGAGCAACTCGATTTTCTGCGCAATAACGGCTGCGATTTCCTGCAGGGTTTTCTGGTCGGCATGCCGATGCCGGCGGAAGAATTCAACGTTCTGCTGGCCGAACGCACGCACTGGTCGCTGTAACAGCCGTCACGGTCATTAATGATCGCGGCAGCCTGATCGTCGAAGGCTGTGCGGATGACGAATCGCTGACGCACTGCAGACTGCGCAAGATGGCACACCGGTCGGCAACAGTGATGCCATCAAAGCGGAGACCTGCAAAGACCATATCGAGGCCTTGCGCCGGAATGCCGAATTCCGGCTGGTGCGGAACTGTCAGCGGCGCATCCTGGCACAGGCACTGCGCCCGTCATTCCAGCCCATCATGTAATCGACTTCGTCGCGAAACAGGCGGTCATCCCGACGCTGTGCACAGCCGTCCGAATGGCCTTTTTTGTACTGTGCGGAATAGCCTGCGAGGTTAAAGACCGGCGGCGGATTCTGCGCGCCGGACGTTCCGCGGCTGCCGGTAGTGGTCGTATTGCAGCCAGCGAGCAGCAGCACCATCAGAGAAGCTGCCCCGAAGCGCAGACGCATTAACCGCATCTCAACCGGCAACAACGAGCCGTCCGTCGCGTAGGCTGACCCGCTGACCGACCCCGACATCAGGTTGGCTGGACCGGAAAGTGCGGACGGTCTGATCATCCATGCGCACACGGATTTCATAACTGATGTTGCGTTTCATGTTTTTCTCGATCTCGTTGCCGGCATAAGCGCCGGCACCGGCGCCGACCACAGTCATCGCCGTACGGCCATTGCCGCCGCCGACCTGATTACCCAGTATGCCACCGACCACGCCACCGGCGACTGCGCCGACACCCGAGCCCTGACCTTTGACCTCGAAGCTGCGTACCGATTCGACCACACCGCAATCTTCACAGCGTGCCACTGCAGTTTTGGCGTCGCCGCTGCGCGGCACCGCCGGTTTCGCGGCTGCCGATTTTTTCGACGCCTGATGCGCCATTTCAGAATCAGCAACTGCCCTGCCGGTTGGCGCAGCAGTCATCTCGGGCTGCGATTGCGCCTGCGGCAACAAGCCGGTCATCGCGGCAATTCCCAGCAAGCTGGCAATGATCACGCTGATTCCGGCGACCAGCAGTACCGGATACAACAGTGGGGATACCGGTCGCGCGGACAGTTGAGTGACCGGGTTACGGGTTGCGATGCTGCTGTTCATGGCCATCTCTCCAATGCAATAAACACGTTCGGCGACGCCCGCTAAGGGCCAAGCCTGAAGGAGTTATCGCAAGTTGAGTGCCAGAAAAATACTATTTATAAACAATGGGTTACATGGATCGTGGACTAAGGTCTGTCGCCGGCAAACGACGCCACCGTGACGACACATCCCAAGCCGCTGTTTTCAATGATTTTTTTGCAGTCGGCAAACAGCGACGCGGGGTGACCATTCAGGCGCGTTGCGGTTTGAACAGCCGCGGGTCGAGCTGATGCCGCTGCAGCAATTTGTAAAACTCGGTTCGGTTGCGCTTGGCCATGCGCGAAGCGTTGGTCACATTGCCTTCGGTAATTTTCAGCAGTTGAGCGAGGTATTCGCGTTCGAATTTGCGACGCGCCTGCTCAAAGGAGGTCAGTTCGGTCTCCTCGTTCTGGATCGCCTGCTGCACCAGGCTTGCCGGCATCAAAGGCGTTGTCGCCAGCGCCACCGACTGCTCAATCACGTTGTAGAGCTGGCGCACATTACCGGGCCAGGCCGCGCTGACCAGTTGCTCGATCGCCTCCGGGGCGAATCCGCTGAGCACTTTTTTGTAACGTGAGGTGAGCTCATTGAGAAAATGTCCCGCGAGCAGAGGTACGTCTTCACGGCGCTCGGCCAGCGACGGCAGCCGCAGCGCCACCACCTTCAGCCGGTAATACAGATCCTCGCGGAAGTTTCCTGCCGCCATTTCCGCCTCGAGATCGCGGTGCGTGGCCGAGATCACCCGAACATCCACCGGCGTGTGCTGCATGCCGCCCACCGGCCGCACCTGCCGCTCCTGCAATACGCGCAGCAGCTTGACCTGAAGGGCAGGCGGCATGTCGCCGATTTCATCGAGCAGCAGCGTGCCGCCGTCGGCCGCCATGAACAAGCCGCGGTTATCGCGGACGGCGCCGGTAAACGCGCCTTTGACATGGCCGAACAGTTCGGATTCGAGCAGCGGCTCGGGAATGGCGCCGCAGTTGATCGCCACAAACGGACGGCCGCTACGCGGACTCGCGGCATGAATCGCACGCGCCAGCAATTCCTTGCCGGTACCGGACTCGCCCTGGATCAGGATGGACGCGTCACCCGCGGCAACCAGCCGCGCCTTGGCCAGCACTTCCTCCATCGCCGGATTGCGGGTGATGATCGCCGAACGCCAGGATGCATCGTTATTGCCCGATTGCCCTGGTGCACCGGAGGTGGCCAGCGCGCGTTCGATCTCGTCGAGCAGCGTCTTTGCATCAAAGGGCTTGGTCAGATACCCAAACACGCCGCCCTTCATCGCAGCCACTGCATCGGGAATCGTGCCGTGGGCGGTGAGGATGATCACCGGCAGCGCCGGATTTTCAGAGCGGATCGCCTCGAACAGCGCGATGCCGTCCATACCGCCCATCTGCAGATCGGTGACCACGACCTGAGGCCGCGACACGGCCAGCTGCGCCAGCGCACGTTCGCCGCTGTCCACAGCCGTCACGCCGTAGCCGGCAGCCTCGAGCCGCAGCTGCATCAGGCGCAACAACCCGGGATCGTCATCCACCACCAGTATCCGTGCACTGCCCTGCGTTTTGCCATTGATCATCGTATTCACCGTTTCCGTTGGACGCCGCCATCACGTCCGGTCATGCTCCGCTCAAGTTCGAGCATCGCGTCCAGTTTCTGCTGCAATGTCTGCGCCTGACTATCCAGCCGGCGCTGTTCCTGCAGCAATCCCGTCATCAATAACGCCAAGCCCTGCAACGGACTCGCCGCATTGCGTGTCAGTGGCTCCAGCGTTTCCAGCGCACGGATGTCATCGGCCGCCGGGGCGCCGGGAACCGTCAGCGCCAGCGCATAACGCATGCGGTTGCCATCGGAGCGCGAGCGCATCAGCGCGCGACGCGCAGCTTCCTGTTCACGCTGCAGCTCCACGCCACTGAGCCTGCGAACCTTCGCGTAGTAAGTGAGTGCGGCACCGGGATCACCCGTGTCGACCCGCTGATCGCTGCGCAGGTCAGCAATGGCAGCAGGGTCTTCAGCAGCCTCGTTACCGCGCAACGCGCCGCAAGCAGACAGCAAAAAAACCAGCAATCCTGTACTCAGCCCCTTCATGAACAGGCTCATACCGTATCCCCCTGCTGCAGCGGCAGCGTTACCCGCAGCCGCGCACCATTGCGCGACGGTTCATCCACCACCTCCACCGTACCGCCGTGGGCCTGCGCATAATCGCGCACGATCGACAGGCCGATGCCGGACCCCGGCAGTCGCCCGCCCGAGGTATTACGCCCGCGGTAAAACGGGTCGAAGACGCGTTCGCGTTCAGCCGGCGGAATGCCAGGTCCGTCATCTGCGACCTCAAGCACCATCTGACCGTTCAGTGCATGGCACTCAATCACCAACGCACTGCCCTCCGGTGCGAATTTGGCTGCATTCGACACGAGGTTATCGAGCATGATCCGCACTTTTTCAAAATCCGCCTCCAGCACCACCTCGTCGATATGCGGCGCGATGCGCAGTGCCCGTGCCCTCAAGGCCAGATTCTGGTCATCAATAACGCGTGCCACTACACGGCGCATTTCCACTTTGGCATAACGTACTTCGCGGCGATTGAATTCCGCTGCGCCGTACGACAGCAGGTCTTCAATCAATCGCTGCAGCTCAATGCTGTTGGTGCGCAGGATGCCTGCGACCTCCTGCTGCTGCGGCGTCAGTTTTCCCAGCGCCTCCTCAGCAAGCAGTTCCGACCCCTCGCGCAGCGCGGTCAGCGGGGTTTTGAGTTCGTGGGACACCTGGCGCAGGAAGCGGTTCTTCTGCTGCTCCAGCTCCGTCAGGCGGTGGCGCAACCATTCGATGCGCCGGCCGAGCAATTGCAGATCGCGCGGGCCGCTGACGCCGACAGGCGCGGAAAAATCACCGCCGCCCATGCGTCGCAATGCGGCATCAATCTGGCGAATCGGCCGCGCGATCAGGACGGTAAATCCCGCAGCGAGCAGAAAGGCGACCGGCACCAGCGCCAGCATCTGCCAGAAGGTAATGCGCTGTGCACGCCCGGCCATCTGCCGCATCGCCTCGATTTCGCGGTCGATAACCCGGTCGCCATGGGCAATGATTTCGATGGCGTACGTATTCAGCCTGGCGTAGGCACCAGCAGCACGTGCAACATCGGCCGTCGCCGCTGCCGGGTTGCGCAGCACCGCGTAACTTTCCGCCTCGCCGCCGACGATCGCGGTCAAGGCCACCCTTTGCTCCTCATCGAGCGGCAAGGCGCCGAACTCGGCGGCGGCCTGAAGAAAGGAATCGCGATTGGCCTCATAGGCTTGCAGTGGCGTGCGGTTGCCGAGTATCACCACCTGGCGCGCGTTGCGTTCCAGCGCTGCCAGCAGTTCCGCCAGCCGCCGGCTCGACTGTGTCGACTGCACAGCCTGGTGCACGGCATGCTGGCTGCGGTTTGCAAACTGGTCAATCGAAATCGCGTTGTTGATCAGCGCGATGATCAGCGGTAACGCCACCATCGCAAAGCCGATGACGAGCAGCTTGGGGAATGAGTCAGGCTGCAGCAGACGCATGATTTATTGTTGTTTCATTCCGGTCGCGACGCGGCCACCACTGCCTGCGGCGCGCAATGCTGCGGGCACTATCAGGCTCCCGACTTGTTCTTTTCTTCCAGCACCTTGATCAGGCCGTCGATGCCGGAGCGCGTGATCTCGCTGTTGAACGTACCTCGGTAATTGATCACCAGACTGACATTTTCAGCAACGATGTCGGTCACTTTCCAGTCCCTGTCGACCAGTGCCATGCGGTAATCAATGGCCAGCGGGGGACGTCCGGATTCTTTGACCACGGTGCGCACTATCGCGTAATCCTCGCCGGGTTTCATCTGCAGCGGCTTGACTTCGACCTTGCGCTCGATGCCGGCGGTTTCAGCCAGCGCGGTGGTATAGGTACGGACCAGCAGCGTGCGGAAAGCATTTTCCAGCGCTTTCTGTTGCGCCGGTGTTGCGTCCCGCCATGCTTTTCCCATCGCCAACTGGGTCATCGCACGAAAATCAAAATGCGGCAGCACTTTCTTTTCGACAATATCCTGCAGCCCGCGACGGTCCTTGTTCTGCTTGAGTACGCCAAGCACGTCCTCGACCGTCGTGCGGACCAGCACATCCGGTGCGGTCGGGGCCGCAGTCTGTGCATGTGCGAGCGGCGCAAACAGCGAAACCGCTGCCATCACCAGCGTGGTAATCAGTTTTTTCATGATGAGTCTCCTCCTGCCCGTTAACGATACGCGGATTAGGCAGGCGCACACCATGAATTGTTCCACAAGCAGGAAAAAAGACTTTCCCGGAAGGTGCGGAATATCACGTTACAGCCTGTCCGGAACCGGCCGTAGCGTAAAAGTGTCGCCGTCAGGCAACAAATCGCGCTTAACGCGCGAGTTTGGTGATCTTCAGGTCAGCGGCCAGTTGATCGAGCGCTGCGAGCAGAGCCTCCGGCATCGGAACGCCGTTCTTCTCGCGATCAACACGTGCAGTGTGCGTACCTTCGCCGGGAAGTCGGATGCGGTCGACATTGGGTAGGCGCTGTGAATTGCGGATATCACGGATCAGCGTATCCATGCCCTGCTTGAATTCTTTCAGGTCCTGGAAGGCTTCGACATTGATCGCCACAATCGTGTGACCGGTGTTGGTTTCGGTGGTGTCGTCGTTATTGAAATCAACAACATCCTTGCCCATCGCCGCGGCATTGAGATTGCCGGCAAGCAAGCCCATTACCAGCGCGAGACCATAACCCTTGTAACCGCCGATCGGCAGCAGGAAACCTTCGTT
>Ga0209358_10003850_pt1 | contig 10944 bp, 10 predicted proteins | sample LauGreFa1BDMLBSN_2_FD_187574 | JGI IMG/M metagenome (GOLD analysis project Ga0209358, IMG submission 187574) | Freshwater lake microbial communities from Lake Michigan, USA - Fa13.BD.MLB.SN (SPAdes) (version 2) | ecosystem: Environmental > Aquatic > Freshwater > Lake | place: Lake Michigan, USA...
GAAGTGGTGTGGGCGATCGGCCTGAAATACACCGAAGGGTTTTCCCGGCTGGTGCCCAGCGTAATCACCATCGCAGCCATGATCGCCAGCGTCTGGCTGCTGGCCATGGCACTAAAGTCGATTCCGGTAGGCACCGGCTATGCGGTGTGGACGGGCATCGGTGCCGTGGGCACCGCGATTCTCGGCATCATCCTGTTCAACGAAGCCGCCACCGTGGCGCGCATCGCCTGCATCGGGCTGATCGTTACCGGAATATTCGGACTGAAGCTCGCCTCCAGCAGCAGCTGAAGCCGGTTCAGGGACTACTTCACCGCTGAAGGTGCTTGCAAAGTTACCGTCGCCGCCGCGGGTGCCGGGGATTCCGTTACCCCATCCGGTGCGGGTTCCATAACGTATTCATCCATTACCCCTTCCAGCTCGCATTGTGCACGACCACGTGTCACCGTAAGGCTGCCGGTGATCTTGCCGGGCATCCCGCAGAAACGTTCGCGGTCGATGTCACGGAACAGGAACTTCACGAACTGTTTCTCGTGATCGATCAGGAATGAACCCTTCTCTTCTTTCAGCGTGACGATGGTGACGTGACCGGTGTCTTCCCATCGGCTGTAGGCGTCATCGCGCACGATATGCACAGAACAGGTTCTGGGCTTCCACTTCGAGTAATAAGCGATGCTCTTGGTACGACCGCCGATCAATTCAACAGCGATGCGCGCGTGCCGGTCCTCGGTCCCAAGCTTGCAAACCAGCGTTTCCGCCTTGCCCTTCATAACCGTGCCCGCCGGCTTGGGCTTGGGCTGCGGCTTGGCACAGCACGGCGCCGCCGCTTTCTGCGGCGCCGGCTGCTGGGCTGCGGCAGAGGCCGTCAGCACAAGCGAAAAAACGATATAAGATATTGTTTTTAATGATAAATATTTAATGGTCATCATTAAAAAAGAACTACACTCAAATCGCTGCAACGATGGCATCACCCATCTCTTTGGTGCCTGCTTTGCCGCCCAGATCGCCGGTCAGGTTTTTGCCTTCGGAAACAACATTGTCGACCGCCGCATCAATCAGCTTCGCGGCCGCCGTGGCTTTGGGATCGTTGCGCGTACGGCCCAGCCACTCGAACAGCATCATGCCGGACATGATCATTGCGTAGGGGTTGGCGATGTTCTTGCCAGCGATGTCCGGGGCCGAGCCGTGCGTTGCCTGCGCCATCGCCTGCTTCTCGCCAACCACCAGGCCCGGCGCGAGACCGAGACCGCCGACCAGACCTGCTCCGAGGTCGGTCATGATATCGCCGAACTGGTTGGTGGTGACCACCACGTCATACTGCTGCGGCTTCATCACCGCCTTCATGGCAAAACCGTCGATCAGCACTTCTTCGAACTCGACGTCCGGATAGTTCTTCGCCATCGCGCGACACTCGCGCGCGAACATGCCGCAGACCAGACGATAGACCGGCTCCTTGTGCAGCGCGGTGACCTTCTTGCGCTTGCGCGTGCGTGCGATCTCGAAGGCTTCGCGCGCGACGCGGCTGGCGCCCTTGCGGGTGACCACGCGCATGCCGACGGCGATTTCGTCATTGGGCTGGAATTCGCCGGCACCGGCAAACACCACGCTGCTCGACTGCATGCCTTCGGTGGTCTCGCGCAGAAAAACGATATCCACATTCTTGTGCAGCGACGGCAGGTTCGGATATGACTTCACCGGCTTGACGTTGGCGAACAACTCGAACTTCTTGCGCAGCGGCGGATTGATCCAGGTGTTGTCGGTACGCGGGTAGGCGTTATGACCGATGGGGCCCTGCACCCAGCCGTCAACCGTTTTCAGGGTTTCAACGGTGATCTCCGGCATGGTATGGCCATGGGATTCGTGCCCCTTCCTGCCGATCGGCAACGGAAGCCACTCGATCTGCAGGCCCGCTTTTGCCGCGGCAGCCTTCATCACCTTGACGCACTCCGGCACCACTTCCAGTCCGATATCGTCGCCTTCAAGTACTCCCAGTTTGTACACTTGTCCTGCTCCTCTTGGTAAACCGCTTTGTTTTGCGCCGTAATCCGGCTTCGTGTTGTTCTGCCGCTTATTCCGTAATGTCGCCGATCTGCTTGACCACCCGCACGAAGCGCTCGTTCTGCTCGCGCATGAAGGTCGTAAAATCCTCGGGCGAACTGCTGACGATCACTTCCGCCCCGCTGTCATTGACGCGTTTGATCACTTCGGGGTCCGCCATGGTTTTCACCGCGGCAGCAAACATCCGGTCGATGATGGCACGTGAGGTGCCGGTCGGGAAATACACACCCTGCCAGGAACCCGTCTTCATGTCCTTATAGCCCAGTTCAGGCATCGTCGGCACATCAGGCAAGGCCTTGACGCGCCGGATCGCGGAAACGCCGAGGATTTTCATCTTGCCGTTGCGCACATGCGGCATTACCGAGGCAATGCTGACGAAAGCCACGCCGACCTCGCCGGTCAGCAACGCCGTCGCAGCAGCACCCGCGCCGCCCTTGTACGGGATATGTACCAGGTCGATACCGGCCAGCTTCATGAACTGCTCCATCTCCAGACGGCCGTTGCTGCCGGCGCCGGCGGAACCGTAGTTAAGTTTGCCCTTCTGCAGCTTGGCGAAGGCAATGAACTCCTTCATGTTTTTCACCGGCACGGACGGGTGTGCCGCCAGGCCCACCGGCACATCCACCACCTGCGTCACTGCTGCGAAATCACGTACCGGACGTACCGGAAATTTCGGATAGATGCTCGGATTGATCGCCATGGTACCGATATTGCCAAGCAGGAAGGTGTAACCATCCGCCGGCGCCTTTGCCGCGACCTCGACACCGATATTGCCGGAAGCGCCGGCGCGGTTGTCGATCAGGATCTGCTGACCGAGTTCCTGCTGCAGCTTCGGCTGCATCAAACGCCCCACCAGATCGGAAGCGCCACCCGGCGCAAACGGCACGATCATGCGTACGGCACGCACCGGATAGGCATCGGCCGCCTGCGCCGGAAGCACAATTGCAAATGCCAGCGCGCCAAACACCATCGCTGTTTTTCTGTTCATGCTGTTTATCCTGTTAAATGGTTTTGCCGAGCGCTCAGCGGGCATTTCGGCGTACCGCTTCCTCGAGCAGCGGATAGGCACTCACCGAACTTGGCGTACCGAGAATCGGCACTGCGCGCAGCCATTGCGGCCCCAGCTGCTTGATCGAGGTCACGCCCATCAGACCCAGCGCGGTGCGTATTTCCAGTTCCATCAGCTCGAGCATGCGCGCAACACCCGCTTCCCCGCCGGCACTCAGGGAGAGGCCCAGCAGCTTTCCGACGCCCACGGCCTTGGCCCCCAGGCACAGCATCTTCACCACGTCTGTGCCGCGCTGCACGCCGCCGTCGGCCAGCACTTCGGCGCGTCCGGCGACCGCCCTCACCACCTCATCAAGCACTTCAATGCTGCCCTGCGCGTGATCGAGCTGGCGTCCGCCGTGATTGGACACGTAAACCACATCGGCGCCGTGCTCGACCGCCAGCACCGCATCTTCTGCCGTCGCGATGCCCTTGGCGATCAGCGGCAGGCCGACACGCTCCTTCATCCAGATCAGGTCTTTCCAGTTCAGACTGGCCTGAAAGGACTGGTCGCCGAAACCTTCCTTGACCGGCAGGCCGCTGACAATGTCGCGCTCCCGCCGGCCGTAGAAATTGCGATCCACCGTCACGCACAGCGCGCCGTATTCGGCCTTGCGCACTCGATCCAGAATGCCTTCGATCCAGATCCGATCACCGCGCACATACAGCTGGAATATCAGTTTGCGTTTGACCGCCTGCTGCGCCGCCTCGAGGCTGGGCTTGGCCGCGGTAGCGATAAAAGCCGTGGTGCCACGGGAATCAGCCGCACGCGCCACGGCCGGACCGCCTTCGTGATGCACCTTGCCGAGGAAGCCGCCGACCGGCGCGGGAAACACCGGGAAGGCCAGTTCCTGACCGAGCAGCGTGGTACTAAGGTCAATATTGCGCACATCGACCAATACCCGCTGGCGCAGCGCCAGTGCATCGAGACCGGCACGGTTACGCCGTAGCGTCATTTCCGAATCGGCGCCGCCCATCAGGTGATCCCATACCGGAGCCGGTAGCTTGCGGTAGGCCGCCAGCGCAATTTCCTGCAGCGTGTCGAACTGGCCGGGTACCTTTTTCTCCAGGCCCAACGGATTGGCGTTTTTTCCGCCTGCTTTCCCGGTGGTTTTCTTCGCCACCGGCTTGCGCGCGGCAGCGACCTTGGCGACGGGTTTGATGGCGGATTTTTTCACTGCGGTTTTTTTGCTGCCAACGGCCATTTCAATCGTCCTTCCTGCGGTGAGTCCTGCTGAAAATTATTATATTTATTAATAAAAACAAATACTTAAATCACAACCTCCGATTCATGCAATTTATTGCCGGTTCAACAGGAAGCGTTTTTCCCACTGCTCGACGCCATCCAGACCCAGCACTTCGTTGTATTCCTTTGAGGACAACATGCGCTCTCGCACTGCAGCGGTATTGCCGTCACGCTTCAGGGTGCCCAAAGCGTTTTGGATTGCAAATCCTGCCGCATTACGCGCAAGTCCCGGGAAAATGGCCAGACGGAAACCGAGCCCTTCGATTTCCGGCACGGTCAGTTCGCCCAGCTTACCGCCGCCGTCGATATTGACCAGACAGGGTGCGTCGGTTTCCGTGGTCACCCGCTTCAGGTCATCGAGGATGGTCGCGCTGTTCTTCAGTTCGACAAACACCACATCGGCGCCGGCCTTGCGGTAAGCCTGGCCGCGGCGGATCGCCTCATCCAGCCCGAGGCCGCCTGCCGCATCGGTGCGAGCAATGATGATGAAGTCGGGGTCGCGGCGCGCCGCAACAGCCGCCTCGATCTTGCCGACATGCTCCTCCATCGACACCACCGGCCGAGAACCCGGCAGATGGCCACAGCGTTTCGGCGCGACCTGGTCCTCAATATGGATGGCCGACACCCCTGCGCTTTCGAACTCACGCACGGTCTGGCGCACATTCACCGCATTGCCGTAGCCGGTATCGGCATCGCAGATCAGCGGAATATCGACGCAGGCCGCCGCACGGTGGGCATGCGCCGCAAACAGGGTCAGGTCGATCAGGCCGACGTCGGGCTGGCCGAGCAGGCAGGCGGAGACCCCGTTGCCGGTCATGTATACCGCCTCAAACCCCGCCTGCTGGACCATGCGTGCGCCATAAGCGTCGTAGATACCCGGCGCCACGATCATGCCGCCTTCAGTCAGGCGCTTGCGCAACTGCTGTCTTACCGTGAGATTTGCCGCCATGTTCATTCTTTCAATGTTGAAACGTCACTGTGAATCGGTCAGGCCGAGCTTCTTTTTCACCACCTCGGTCTCCTTGATGTCCTGAGTCAGCTGGGCGCGGAAAGCCTCCGGCCCCTGGAAGCCGTCGAGCTGCGACACCCGCGTGAGATAGGTTTTCCATTCCTGGGTCTGCTGCGCCTTCTGGATGGCAGAGGCCAGGCGGTCGATCACGGGTTTCGGGGTACCGGTCTTCGCCATGATGCCGCGCCACTGGTAGCGCACGACATCCCAGCCCTTCTCCTTGTAGGTCGGCACGTCCGGAAAATCCTCAAGCCGCTTCTCCGACGAAACGGCCAGCACGCGCACCTTGCCGGCATCGATCATCGGTTTGACGTTGCCGGGATTGGTTGCCGCAGCGTCGATGTGGCCACCGGCAATCGCCGTCAGCGCCGGTCCGCCGCCCGGATACGGCACCCAGGCGGTTTTGAACTTGGCGACGTCGGAGAACACTTCCCAGGCCACGCGGTGTGAGCTGATCGCAAACGGGCCGCCGACATTCAGGTATTCGGGCTTTTTGCGGGCAAAGGCAACAAACTGCTCCAGCGTCTTGAACGGTGTCGAGGTATGCACGATCAGGCCGTAGGGATCGATCTGCGAGCGTGCGACCATCTGCAGATCATCGACTTTGAATTGCGCGGTTTTTTCACTGAACAGCGTCGCCAGCGACAGCGTGTTGGCGGCGATGGTGTAACCATCCGCCGGTCCGCGCACCAGCATGTTGACCATGACGATGCCCGAACCGCCGGTACGGTTTTCGACCACGACGTTCTGGCCCAGCTCGGGGATCAGCAGCTTGGCCAGCGTTCGCGCATAGATATCCACCGGCGAGCCTGCCGCCGACCAGCACAGGATGGTGATCTGCTTGCCCGGGTAGGACTGCGCCTGTGCCAGACCGGCTAATCCGGCCAGCGCCAGCGATGCAACAATCTGTTTCAGCTTCATGCGGCCTCCCCTCCAACATTCCAGTCCGGATGTTTCTGCAGAAACGGAATCAGTCCGCCCGCCTCCAGTAACGTTCTCACCGTTGCCGGCAAGGGCGGCACGGCGCGCGTGATGTTTTTCGCAGTAACGGCAATACGTCCCGCGACCAGATCAATCTCCAGCGCATCACCGGCAACAATACCGCTGATGTCGCATTCGATCACCGGCAGACCGTTGTTGATCGCATTGCGGTAGAACTGGCGGCCAAAACTCGTCGCGATGATCGCCGACACGCCCATCCGGTGCATCACATGCACCGCCTGTTCGCGCGAAGAATTGATGCCGAAGTGTTTCCCGGCAACGATGACATCACCCTTGTTGAACGCCTTCGCAAACCCCGGTGCGACCTGCTCGAAAGCCACGGTAGCGATGTAGGTCGCATCCTTACCCGGCAGGTATTTGCTCGAACAATGAATATCGGTGCTGACCTCATCGCCGATGATCCGTGCACTGCCTTTGATGATGTTCATGGTTGCCTTCAGGCTGCCGCTCGCCAGTCACCGCCGGCGACCGTACGCGCATCGGTCACCACGCCGGTCAGCGCAGATGCGGCAACCGTCGCTGCCGAGCCGATCCAGATTTCCGACTTCGGATTGCCAAGCCGGCCCTTGAAATTGCGGTTGGCGCTGGAAATCACCACCTGATCATCCGCGGCGATGTAGTGGCCGGTGATGTTGACGCAGGTACCGCAGCCCGCCGCCTCCACCGAAGCGCCCGCCGCGGTGAGGATTTCGAACAGTCCCTCGCGCATCGCCGCCAGATAAATCGCTCGCGACGCCGGGGTAATGATCATGCGCACGCCCTTCGCCAGTTTCTTGCCCTTGAGGATGGCCGCGGCCTGACTGATGTCGTCGAGACGGCCGTTGGTGCAGGTGCCGATCAATGCAACATGGATTTTCTGGCCGGCAACATCCGGCACCGCCACCACATCGTCGATGTTGTGCTGACGGGCGACCTGCGGTGCCAGCGTTGCAGTATCAATCACGATCCGTTGTGCATAAATCGCATCGGCATCGGCCTTGACCGGCTTCGGTGCAGCTGAGCCGTGCGCCTTCAGCCAGGCAAAGGTTTTTTCATCAGCTTCGAGCAAGGCCGCTTTCGCGCCCAGTTCCGCAGCGTGATTGGACAGTGTCATGCGGTCATCAATCGCCATCGCCGACACGCCGCTGCCGCAATACTCCAGCGCGCGGTAGTTCGCCCCTTCGGCGCCCAGCTTGCCGAGCATGGTCAGCGTGACATCCTTGGCCCAGACACCGGGCTGCAATGGCCCTTTTAATTCAATGCGGATGGTCTCCGGCACGCGGAACCACAGCTTGCCGGTCATCATCACTGCCGAGACGTCCGTGCCTTCGACGCCGGTGCCGAAGGCGTTGAATGCGCCGTAGGTTGTCGAATGGGTATCGGTGCCGACAACCAGATCTCCGCAGGTCAGATGCCCGCCTTCGGGCAGCACCTGGTGGCAGATGCCGTCACCGACGTCGTACAGCGGAGAACCATGTTTGTCGGCAAAGGCGCGCATCGCGACATGCGTATTGGCGGCCTCCATATTGGGCGGCGGGGAATAATGATCCAGCACCAGTGCGGTGCGCTTCACATGCGGAAGCGATTTTGCGCCGAGCTTTTCGATCATCTTCAGTGCATTGCCGGCGCGTGCATCGTGAATCATTGCAAAATCGACACCCGCAACGACAATCTCACCGGCTTTGGCCGGCTTGCCGTCTGCGTGTTGGCCAAGTATTTTCTCGGCGATGGTGTGGCCCATCGAATGTCCTCCAGAGGGAATCCGCCGCAGACCAGGCTAAGCAGCAGAACAGGAGAATTTTAACCTACGCCCGGAGCCGTAAGCAGCGGATGGTTCACCATATGAGAGTTCAGCACATACGGCAATGGATCCAAATGATCCGCCCCGTCCGCATGGTGTCAGCGCACGGGCAACGACAACTCGGCCAAACGGGTTAAGGCCCCCGCCAGATCACGCCATAGAGATCGTGCCGGCGGTCGCGCAGGTTGCGCACGGTGCCGTTATTGCGCGCAGTGATCAGAGTATCCGGCCGCAGATCAGCGATCGCCACCGTTTCCACGTTCGGCGTGGTGTCAGCCGCAATGCCGTCGCGTGCAAACGGGAAATCGCAGGTTGTCAGCACGCAGCTTTGCGCATACTGGATATCCATGTTGGTCACATTGGGCAGGTTGCCGACATTACCCGACATCACCACATAAATCTGGTTTTCGACCGCACGCGCATGACAGCAATAACGAACCCGCAGAAAGCTCTGTCGCTCGTCGGTACAGAACGGCACGAACAGCATGTGAATGCCCTGATCGGTAAGATGACGCACCAGCTCCGGGAACTCGGAGTCGTAACAGATCAGGACACCGATCGGCCCACAATCGGTCTCAATGGCAGCAACCTTGTTGCCACCCTCAATATTCCACCATGCCACTTCGTTGGGCGTCGGGTGTATTTTCGCCTGTTCAAAAATGCTGCCATCGCGCAGAAATACATAGGAGATGTTTTCCACCCGCCCGTTCGCGACCCTGGTGGGGTGTGATCCGCCAATGATGTTGATATTGTGTTTCAGCGCCAGATTGCGCATCGCTTCACGGAATCTCGGCGTGTATTCAGTCAGCGCCTCGATGGCTTCGGCTGGAGGCATTTCCCGATTCTCGATCGACAACAGCTGCAGCGTGAAAAGTTCGGGGAAAACGACAAAATCACCGTTGTAGGTCGCAACCACATCTACAAAATATTCGACAAACTTGATGAACTCCTCGAAGGAATGCACACGACGCAACATGTATTGAACGGTGCCTACGCGGACAGAGTCCGCCAGCCGTCCGCCGGAATACGATTTCTTCGGTTTTTGCACATCCTCAGTGATTTTGGGATTTTTCCAGCAAAGATGCACCCCGTAGCCCATCGACTGCTGATCATTCGCGATGTAGCCCTTGAAAACGCCAAGAATCTCAAACCGGTTGCGCAACTGGAACGTCAGTACGGGATCACGCTGACGGCGTTGTTTTACCTCTTCAACATAAGCCTCGACGCTCTCGAACTTGCGTATGCGCCTTGAGAGACTGGGCAGGCGTCCGACGAACACGATGCCGCGGAGTTTACGATCCTCGCACAGTTTTTTGCGCTGGTTGTACAGGCGTTGGCCGAGCCGGTATCCGCGATAGTCGCTATCCACGCAGACCTCCATGCCGTACAGCCAGTCCCCTGCAGGATCATGCCTTGCAGCGTAACCGTTGCCGGTGATATCAGCCCAAGTGTGTGTCTTCAGTGCAATGTCGCCACCGATGATGAAAGTCGCGCAATAACCGACGATCTTTGTATCCACCGTTATGACAAACTGGCCTTCCGGGAAAATATTGATCTGGCCAGTAATCGCACCAGCAGAATACCCTCGCATCCCAGACTCGGCATATACCTTGGCGGTCAAATCGCAGATCGCCTGCACATCACTCAGTGTCGCATTGCGGATATGCAACCGGGTCTTGGGATTAGCAAGTGATTTTTTGTTATCCATGCTTTCTCCTTTCATGAGTGACCACAGAAGCGCACGATAGTTCACCGGAATCCGGCGCAAGGCAGAATTAATCGGACAACAAGCCGGAGAAGATGGCTGGCCTTATTATTTTTCTCTATTCACAAGCGGAATCTCAGGCACTCATTCACACGGATTCGTTTCGGGATTATTTATCCCGGAAAGACCGACCACCATCGACAGTAACGATTGTCCCGCTGATGTAAGAAGCCCGGCCCGACGCAAGAAACACGATGGTGCTGGCGATTTCGTCGACGGAGGCCAAACGCCCGAAGGGATAACCCTTGGTCAACTCCGGCCAGCGACTGGCGTCACCCAGCTCCTGTATCGCCCGTGCCTCCCAACGCACCTTCTGACGCTCGGTCTCGGTTGCGGCCGGATTAAGGCCGACCACACGCACGCCGTAAGCAGGACTTTCGGCGCCCAGTGCCCGAGACATCGAGATCAATGCGGCATTGGCCATGCTGCCGGCAATGTAATCGGCACGCGGACGCTCACCCGAGGCGCCGATCACATTAATGATCACCCCCGAGCGCCGTTCACACATGGCGGTATAAATCTCGCGGGCCATATTGAGAAAACCAAACAGCTTCAACGACCACGAAGCCTGCAGCGCCGCATCGTCAATCTTGGCGAGGGAACCCTGCGGGATCGAACCGGCGTTATTGACCAGAATGTCTACAGACTTGAGCGCACGCGCCAAGCGGGTTGCTTCAGCAGACACCGACAGATCGACTGCATGGCAGGTCACTTCGACCTTGTGCACGGCCAATATGGCCTGCCGGGCGGCGTCAAGATTCTCCTGCTTGCGCGACACCAGATGCAGGTTGCAGCCTTCCTCCGCCAGCAGTTTCGCGGCACCGAGACCGATCCCGCGCGAACCGCCGGTAATCAGCGCGGTTTTGCCCCTGATACGAAGATCCATGAATCAGTTGCCTTTCTTCAGAAGCCCGAGATCATCAAGTGTGCTGCGCATTTGCACGTCCAGTTCATCCCAGTATTTACGCGTATCACGGCTGTTGGTGTAATTCGGCTCCCACTCATTCTTGTCGAGATGCGCACGCCAGCCGGGATCTTTG
>Ga0209358_10003853_pt1 | contig 10929 bp, 9 predicted proteins | sample LauGreFa1BDMLBSN_2_FD_187574 | JGI IMG/M metagenome (GOLD analysis project Ga0209358, IMG submission 187574) | Freshwater lake microbial communities from Lake Michigan, USA - Fa13.BD.MLB.SN (SPAdes) (version 2) | ecosystem: Environmental > Aquatic > Freshwater > Lake | place: Lake Michigan, USA...
GAGCCCAGACAGCCGGTGTCGGCGATCATCTCCATGCACAGTTGCATCTCGCGGTAGGTGAGCCCGCCGGGCACGCCCGTGCTCACGCCCGGCGCATGCACCGGATCCAAGACATCCAGGTCGAAGCTCACATGCAAATGCGTGTCGGCATCCACGCCCTGCAAGGCCTCGCTCAGTGCGTGGCGTAGGCCGTGTTCGTCGATGGCGCGCATATCCCAGACCCGAAGTTCCAGGCGCGCGATCGCCGATCTTTCCTCGGCATCGACGCTTCGAATGCCCAGGAAAGCGATGTCGGCCGCTTGCAGCGCCTGGGGCTGGCCGCTCCACCCCACCAAAGGCGCCGGGCCGCGCCCGAGCAGGCAGGCCACCGGCATGCCGTGCAGATTGCCGCTGGGACTGGTGGCCGCGTCATTGACATCGGCGTGCGCATCGAGCCAGAGCACCCGCAGTCGGCGGCCCTGGCGATGGCAGTGGCGGGCGATGGCGCTGATGGAACCGACGGCCAGGCCATGGTCACCTCCCATCAGCACGGGCAGGTCACCCTGCGACAGGCACAGATCCACAGCGTCGAACACGGCGCGGTTCCAGGCGATCACTTCATCGAGGTGATGCGGGCCTCGGGCCGCCTGCGGCGAGGTGGGGCGGGACGGGCCGGCGAGATCGCCCGTATCGATCACCGACGCCCCTTGAGATTGCAGCGCCTGCACGAGGCCAGCGACCCGCAGCGCCTGCGGCCCCATGCAGGCACCCCGAACCCCCGCCCCGACATCGGTGGGGGCGCCGATCAGGGCGACGCGGGCGCCATGCATTCGGTCATTGTGCGACCGGCGAAAGCGCAGCGGGGGCGTGCGCGTGCAGAAACTGTGGGGAGGTGTACCTGAGCGCAGAACGCGATCAGGCGTGCGACCGGGGCGAGCCCGGCGCGAGGCGGACGATCAGCGGCGGTTACCGCCGTAGCCGGGCGCGGGGTTCGGACGCGCGGCGCGATCCGGCAGGTGACGGAACATGATGCGGCCCTTGTTCAGGTCATAAGGCGAGAGTTCGAGCGTGACATCGTCACCCGCGATGATGCGGATGTGGTTCTTGCGCATCTTGCCGCCGCTGTAGGCGATCAGCTCGTGACCGTTTTCCAGCACCACGCGGTAGCGGGAATCGGGCAACACCTCGGCCACGCGGCCGCGCATTTCAATCAATTCTTCCTTGGCCATCAAGCAACCTTTGCAACGCAGACATGCAAACCCTTGCGGTCGTGTGCGGTGGGTGACCGGACGCCAGGATCTGCGGGGGACGGGCCGGCGCGCGTGGCACCAAGCCGCCCGAAGCCCTCCATTGTAGGCCCTGCAGGCACTTGCGGCCCCCGGGGCGGCCCACGACGCCCGGCGCTCAGACCCGCAGGGCCACCGCCGCCGAAAACGTGAGAAAGGCGGCCGCCGTGGTCAGGAGGATGATTCGGGCGATGCGGCCGGTGTCCGCGCCAAAGCGCTCGGCCAGCAAGGACACGTTGCTGGCACTGGGCAAGGCGGCCGCCAGCACCAGCACGGTCAGGGCAAAGGGGTCCAGGGGCAGGCCCCAAGCCATCGCCGCGGTGCCCACGCCCAGCACCAGGAGTGGATGGACCACCAGCTTGGCCACGGCCACCGGCAGGTAATCGCGCACCGGCAGCACCGTGCGGTTCTGGGCCGCCATCCACTGCGAACGGGCCAGCACCGCCCCGATGGTGAACAAGGCCACCGGCGAGGCCGCATCGCCAAGCAGGCCGATGGTGGCGGCCAGGGGTTGGATCGGCTCCAGGCCCAGGGCCGAGGACAGCCCCCCCAGCAAGATGGCCCAGGGCATGGGATTGAGAGCGACGCCGCGCAGCGCCTTGCGGGCCGCCGCGGTGGCACCGGCATGCCCGGCGCCATCGAGCCGGGACAAGGCGATGCACAGCGAGCTGGTGACCACCAGATCGACCAGCAAGGCGGCGATCGCCGGGCCGGCCGCAGCCGACCCGAGCAGGGCCACCAGCAGCGGCACGCCCATGAAGCCGGTGTTCGGAAAGGCCGACACCAGCGCCCCGAAGGCGGCGTCGTTCCAGCGAATGCGGTCGTTCAGACTCCAACGGAGGGTGACGGCCACCATCAGCAGCGCGCAGGGCAGCCACACCGCCACCACCGAGGGATCGAACAGGCGCGCCACCGGCATGCTGGCGCCAAAGCGATACAGCATGCAGGGCAAGGCGAAATACAGAACGAAGGCATTGAGCCCGCCGATGGATTCCATCGGCAGCCAGCGTCGGTGCGCAGCGACATAGCCGCACAAGACCAGCGCGAAGAACGGGAACGTAACGGTCAGGATCGTGAGCACCTGCGTATTGTCGATGCAGATCGCCACGCCACTGGGCTCGCCTGCCACGCCGGCGACAGAGCCCCCGGTATCATTCGCCGCTCTCGCTCACCGCCCCACCTTCCCCCCCCATGTCTGGTCTGAACCTCGCGCAACAGGAAGCCGTCAATTACCTGCACGGTCCCTGCTTGGTGCTGGCCGGGGCGGGCTCGGGCAAGACGCGGGTGATCACGCACAAGATCGCGCGCCTGATTCAAAGCGGGCTGGAGGCCAAGCGCATCGCCGCCATCACCTTCACGAACAAGGCCGCCAGCGAGATGCGCGAACGCGCCAAGACGCTGATCGGACGCGACGCCAAGGAGGTGATGGTCTGCACCTTCCACGCGCTGGGCGTGCGCATGCTGCGCCAAAACGGTCAGGCCCTGGGCCTCAAGCCCCAGTTCTCGATCCTGGACAGCGATGACGTGACCTCCATCCTCAAGGACGCTGGCGGCACCACCGACGCCGCCACCGCGCGCCAATGGCAATGGACGATCAGCCTGTGGAAGAACATGGGCCTGAACGCGCAGCAGGCTGAGAGCCAGGCAGCGGACGACCACGCGCGCATCGCCGCGCGGGTGATGGCGCGCTACGAAGAACGCCTGGTGGCCTATCAGAGCGTGGACTTCGATGATCTGATCGGCCTGCCCCTGAAGCTCTTGCAAAACCATCCCGAGGTGCTGGCCCAATGGCAGCAGGATCTGGGGCATGTGCTGGTCGATGAATACCAGGACACCAACGCCACCCAATACGAATTGCTCAAGCTCTTGGTGGGCGAGCGTCAGCGCTTCACCGCGGTGGGCGATGACGACCAGTCGATTTACGGCTGGCGCGGCGCGACGCTCGATAACCTGCGCCGGCTGCCGCAGGATTTTCCGCAGCTCAAGGTGATCAAGCTGGAGCAGAACTACCGCTCCACCAGCGCCATCCTGCGTGCCGCCAACAACGTCATTGCGTCCAACCCCAAGCTCTTTCCCAAGACCCTGTTCTCCGAACTGGGCGAGGGCGAACCCGTGCGCATCGTCGACTGCGACAACGAGGAACACGAGGCCGAACGCACCGTGGCCCGCATCCAGTCGATCCGCGCAGGCTTCTCGGCGGACGCCAGTGGCGGCGGCGTGCACAAGGAGTGGAAAGACTTCGCCGTTTTGTATCGCGCCAATCACCAGGCACGCATCTTCGAGCAGGCGCTGCGCAAGGCGCAGATCCCCTACAAGGTCTCGGGGGGGCAAAGCTTTTTCGATCGCGCCGAAATCCGCGACCTGTGCGCCTGGATGCGCCTGTGGGTCAACAACGACGACGACCCGGCTTTCCTGCGCACAGTCACCACGCCCAAGCGGGGCATCGGCCACCAGACGCTGACCAGCCTGGGCGTGTTCGCCAGCCAGTACAAACTGAGTTTGTTCGAAGCGATGTTCGCCTCCTCCCTGGGCGCTGCGTTGCCGGCGCGCGCCGTGGGCAGCCTGCAGGAGTTCGGCCGCTACGTGAACGACCTGGAGTTTCGCGCCCGCCACACCGAGGGCGCCGAGAACGCCCGCGCCTTTCTGACCGAATGGCTCAAGGACATCGGCTACGAAAAGCACCTGTACGACGGCGAAGACAACGAAAAGCTCGCCGCCGCGCGCTGGACGAACGTGATGGAGTTTTGCGACTGGATGGCAGCGCGCTGCGGCGGCGAGATCGACGACGCGTCGGGCGCAGGGGGCATAGCCACCGTCAGCGAGAAAAAGAATCTGCTGGAAGTAGCGCAAACCATCGCCCTGCTCTCGACCATCAGCGAGCGCGAAAAAGATCAGAACGTGGTGACGCTGTCGACCCTGCACGCATCCAAGGGCTTGGAGTGGCCGCATGTGATGCTGGTCGGATGCAATGAGGGGCTGCTGCCCTTCAAGCTCGACGACGAGAACGGCGCGATGAAGACCGTGGAAGAGAGCATCGTGCAGCGGCTGCAAGAGGAGCGTCGGCTGATGTATGTGGGCATCACACGCGCACAGCGTTCGCTGGCGGTGTCTTGGCTCAAGCGGCGCAAGAAGGGCCGCGAATTCATTCAGGGCATGGCCAGCCGCTTCATCGGCGAGATGTCCCTGGACCAGGCCACAACGAAAGAAGACCCGCGCGAGAAGCTCAAGGCCCTGCGCGCGGAGTTCGCCGCGCGCAAGGCCCAGACTGATGCTGCGAAGGCGGCAAACGGGGCCGCATGAGGGCGTGGATCGTGGCCTTACTGGCCGCGAGTTCGCTGGCGGCCGGGGCCTGTCCAGCCGACGCGGATCTCACGGCGCGCGATCTTCTGGGCAACTGGCGTGCACAGTTCGCGGGCGCAGGCCCCAGCGCAGACCTGGTGCTGCAAACCAATCCCGACTGGCCCGACAGCGTGGCCGGCCGCATCCGCCGCGAAGGCCGCGAGGCGCGCCTGGCCGGCGATCTGGAGAGCGGCACCTTCACCCTGGAGGAATCTGCCGATGGCGTGCGCATCGACGCGGTCTGGGTGGGTCAGCCCGTACCGGGCAGCTGCGGGCGAGAGATCCGCGGCGTCTGGCGCGAGGGCGAGCAGGAACAGGGGCGCGATTTCGTGTTGCGTCGGGTGATCGGCTGGTAGGTCAGAGCCGCCAGTCGTAGCCCACCGTCAAGGGCGCGTGGTCCGAGAATTTTTCGTCTTTGTAAATGCGCTCGGTACGCGCCAGTGCCGCCATCGCTGGCGTGGCCAGGTGGTAGTCGATGCGCCAGCCCACGTTCTTCGCATAGGCCTGACCGCGATTGCTCCACCAGGTGTAGCTGGCGTCGGTGGCGTCGGGCTGCAGGTGGCGATACACATCGACCAGCCCCACCTCGGACAGCAAACGCGTCATCCAGGCGCGCTCCTCGGGCAGGAAGCCGCTGTTCTTGAGGTTGCCCTTCCAGTTCTTCAAATCCTTTTCGTGGTGGGCGATGTTCACATCGCCGCACAGGATGAATTCGCGCTGTTTCTTCAAGGCCACCAGGTGCGGATCGATACCCGCCAGAAAACGGAACTTGGCCTGCTGCCGCTCCTCGCCCGAGGAGCCCGAAGGGAAGTAGCTGCTGATGATCGAGAACTTGCGTTGGGGCGTGTCAAAACGCAGTTCGACGTAGCGGCCTTCGGCATCGAACTCGCCACGATCCCAGCCCACGATCACGTCGCTGGGCGCGTGGCGCGTGTAGATCGCCACGCCCGAATAGCCTTTCTTCTCGGCAAAGTGGAAGTGCCCCTGCAAGCCCGCGAGCTGCTCAAAGCGGCCCGCGACATCGGGGGCCTGAGCCTTGACTTCCTGCACGCAAATACAATCAGGTCGGCTTTTGTCCAACCACGCCGCCAGGCCCTTGGTGGTCGCGGAACGGATCCCGTTGAGGTTGAGGCTGGTGAGCGTGAACAAGGAACTTCCCATGGCGGTGAATGGCGGCGGGCAGGATCAACTGGCCCAGGACTTCGTGCGGTTCTCGGTGGAATCGGGCGTCTTGCGTTTCGGCAGCTTTCGCACCAAGGCGGGACGTGACTCGCCGTATTTTTTCAACGCCGGCTTGTTTGACGATGGCGCCAAGCTCGGCCGGCTCGCACAATTTTATGCACAGCGCATCCTGGCCTCCGGCATCGAATTCGACATGCTGTTTGGCCCCGCGTACAAGGGCATTCCGCTGGCAGCGGCGGTGGCCATCGAGCTCGCGCGCCTGGGACGCAACGTGCCCTATGCGTACAACCGCAAAGAGGCCAAAGACCACGGCGAGGGCGGTGTGCTGGTGGGCGCGCCGGTGCAGGGGCGTGTGCTGATCGTCGATGACGTGATGTCGGCCGGCACCGCGGCGCGTGAATCGATCGCCATCATCCAGGCCGCGGGCGCGAAGCCCCATGCCGTGGCTCTGGCCCTGGACCGACAGGAGAAGGCCACCGAGAACGGCCAGGATGTGAGCCACAGCGCCGTTCAATACGTGCGCCAGAAACTGAGCTTGCAGGTGTGCGCGATCGCGCGCCTGGCCGACCTGCTGCAGTACCTGCAGGCCGAGGGCGACGGCCAGATCGGCGCGCACTACGCACAGGTGCTCGCCTACCGCGAACGCTACGGCGTCGAAGACTGACATCGCACGGGCACGCGCACGGGCATTACCCAGGCGCTTTAGCCCGCCAGCTTCTTTTTCAGCAGCTCGTTGACTTGCCCGGGGTTGGCCTTGCCCTGGCTGGCCTTCATCACCTGACCGACCAGCGCGTTGAAGGCCTTGTCCTTGCCGGCCTTGAACTGAGCGACGTTGTCGGCGTTGGCCGCGATCACCGTGTCGATGATCTTCTCCAGCGCGCCGGTGTCGTTCATCTGCTTGAGGCCCTTGGCGGCGATGACGGCGTCAACGTCTTGGCCTTCGCCGGTCCATAAGGCGTCAAACACCTGCTTGCCCGCGTTGTTGGAGATGGTGCCGTCGGCGATGCGGCCAATCAGGGCCGCCAGCGTCTGCGCCGACACGGGCGCCTGCTCGATGGGCATCTCGCTGGCATTGAGCCGGCGCGAGACCTCGCCCATGATCCAGTTGCTCGCGAGCTTGGCTTGGCCGCAGGCCTGGGCGGCGGCCTCAAAGTAGGCGGCCATCGCCTTGCTTTGCGTGAGCGTGGTGGCGTCGTATTCGGGCAAGCCGTAATCGGCGACGAAGCGCGCCGCCATCACGCGCGGCAGCTCCGGCATGGCCTGTTGTACGCGCTGCACCCACTCAGGCGCCACCACCAGCGGCGGCAGATCGGGGTCGGGGAAGTAGCGGTAATCAGCCGCATCTTCTTTGGTGCGCATGGCACGCGTCTCGCCCGTGTCGGGGTCGAACAGCACGGTGGCCTGCTGGATCGAGCGGCCGTCCTCGATCTCCTCGATCTGCCAGCGCACCTCGAAATCAATCGCCTGCTGCATGAACTTGAAGGAGTTCAGGTTCTTGATCTCACGGCGCGTCCCCAGGGGCTGGCCGGGCTTGCGCACCGAGACGTTGGCGTCGCAACGAAAGCTGCCCTCTTGCATATTGCCGTCGCAGATGCCGATCCAGGTGACGATCTTGTGCAGCTCCTTGGCATAGGCCACGGCCTCGGCCGAGGAGCGGATGTCGGGCTCGGTGACGATTTCCAAGAGCGGCGTGCCGGCGCGATTGAGGTCGATGCCTGATTGGCCGACGAAGTCTTCGTGCAAGGACTTGCCAGCGTCTTCTTCGAGGTGGGCGCGCACCAGGCGCACGGTTTTTTTCTCCAGCGTCGCGTCGGCGCCCTTACCGGTCTCGAGGAAGAAGCTCACCTCGCCGCCTTGCACCACCGGGATCTCGTACTGGCTGATCTGGTAGCCCTTGGGCAGATCGGGGTAGAAATAATTCTTGCGCGCGAACACGCTGCGCGGCGCGATGTGCGAGCCCACCGCCAAGCCGAACTCGATGGCGCGTTGCACCGCGCCCAGGTTCATGACCGGCAGCGTGCCAGGCAAGGCCAGATCGACCGCGCAGGCCTGCGTGTTGGGCGCAGCGCCGAAGGCGGTAGACGCGCGGCTGAAGATCTTGGAGTGGGTGGAGAGCTGGGCGTGCGTCTCGAAGCCGATCACGACCTCGTAGCCCTGGATCAATTTAGACGCGTGGGGGCTCACAGCACTCCCTCCGGCTTGCGAAGATGGAAGTCAGTGGCCTGCTGAAAGCGGTGGGCGGCATTCAGAAGGCGCGCCTCGCCAAAGTAGTTGCCTATCAGCTGCAGGCCCACCGGCATGCCGCCTTCGCCGAAGCCGCAGGGCACGCTCATGCCCGGCAGCCCCGCCAGCGAAGCGGGCAGCGTGTAGATGTCAGCCAGGTAACTGGCCACCGGATCGTCGGCCTTGTCACCCAGGGCCCATGCCACGCTGGGCGCCACCGGGCCCGCGATGACATCGCACTGCGTGAAGGCTTGGCGAAAATCGTCGGCGATCATGCGGCGGATCTTCTGCGCTTGCAGGTAGTAGGCGTCGTAGTAACCGTGCGAGAGCACATAGGTGCCGGTCATGATGCGGCGCTTGACCTCTTCGCCAAAACCTTCGGCGCGGGTCTTCTTGTACATGTCCAAGAGGTCGGTGTAGTGCTTCGCGCGGTGGCCGAATTTCACGCCGTCAAAGCGCGAAAGATTGGACGAGGCCTCGGCCGGCGCGATCACGTAATAGACCGGGATGGACAGCTCGGTACGGGGCAAGGTGATGTCCACCAACGTCGCCCCCAGCTTCTGATACTGGGCCAGTGCGGCATCGATAGCAGCGCGCACATCGGCCGCCAGGCCCTCACCGAAAAACTCGCGCGGCACGCCAATGCGCAGCCCCGTGAGGTCGTCATTCAGGGCGCGCGAGAAATCCTCGGCGGGCACGTCCAGCGAGGTGGAATCGCGATCCGGATCGGGGCCGCACAGGCTCGAGAGCAAGAGCGCGCAGTCTTGCGCGCTGCGCGCCATGGGGCCGGCCTGATCCAGGCTGGAGGCGTAGGCAATCATCCCGTAGCGCGACGCGCGGCCGTAGGTGGGCTTGATGCCGGTGATGCCGCAAAACGAGGCGGGCTGGCGGATCGAGCCGCCGGTGTCGGTGCCGGTCACGGCCGGGGCCAGGCGCGCGGCCACCGCCGCGGCGCTGCCACCCGAGGAGCCGCCGGGCACGCGCGCGCGGTCCCAGGGGTTCTTGACGGGCCCGAAAGCCGAGTTCTCATTGGACGAGCCCATGGCGAACTCGTCGCAATTGAGCTTGCCCAGGGTCACCATGCCGGCCTGCGCCAGGCGATCGACCACGGTGGCATCAAAGGGCGAGCGGTAACCCGCCAGCATCTTCGAGCCGGCGGTGGTGGGGAAGTCGCGGGTAACAAAAATGTCCTTGTGGGCGATCGGCACCCCCAGCAGGGGCGCGGTGTCACCCGCGGCCAGCCGGGCGTCGGCCGCGCGAGCCTGGGCCAGAGTGGCCTCGGGGTCGGTAGCCAGGAAGGCCCCCAAGTCCGACTGGGCCTCAATGCGAGTCAGGAAATGCTGCGCCGCCTCGAGCGCCGACACCTCGCGCCGGCGCAGGGCACCTGCCAATTGGGTGACGTCCAGATCGTGAATCATTCGATCACCTTCGGCACGAGGAACAAACCTGCCTCGACGGCCGGGGCGCTGCGCTGATTGGCCTCGCGCTGATCGGGTTCGCTGGCGACGTCCTCGCGCAGGCGCAGGGCGATATCCTGGAAGGCCGCCACCGGGTGGGCCAGCGGCTCGATGCCGGTGGTGTCCACGCCCTGCATGCGCTCGACCAGGCTGAAAAAGCCGTTGATCCGCCCGAGCATGCGGTCGCTCTCGGCGGGCTGGAGTTCGAGTCGCGCCAGGTGGGCGATGCGTTGGATGTCGTTCGGATTCAGGGCCATGGGCAATGCGTGCGGGAAAAAGCCACCCATCGGGGCAATTTGAAGCGTGTTTCCTCGGGGAGAACACGACTGATCGGGTATTATCCCGCCTTCGGGATTCCCTCTGGGACAGGTCCTTACGGCCTGCGGATACAGCCCCTGATCCGCCCCATCCACTGACCCACTGGCGGCCGCGTCTTGCGGCCGCTTTTGCAAGACAACGAGGACGTCCAGATGTTCGGAGCCTTCCGACGCTATTTTTCCACCGACCTGGCCATTGACCTGGGCACGGCCAACACCCTGATCTTCGTTCGCGACCGCGGCATCGTCCTGGACGAGCCCTCGGTCGTCGCGATCCGCCATGAAGGCGGCCCCCAGGGCAAGAAGACCATCCAGGCCGTGGGCCACGAGGCCAAGGCCATGCTGGGCAAGGTCCCCGGCAACATCGAGGCCATTCGCCCGATGAAAGACGGCGTGATCGCCGACTTCACGGTCACCGAGCAGATGCTCAAACAGTTCATCAAGATGGTTCATCCGCGCTCGGTGCTGCGCCCCAGCCCGCGGATCATCATCTGCGTGCCCTGTGGCTCCACCCAAGTCGAGCGTCGCGCCATCCGCGAATCGGCGCTGGGCGCCGGCGCCTCCGAGGTCTACCTGATCGAAGAACCTATGGCCGCTGCCATCGGCGCGGGCCTGCCGGTGTCCGAGGCCTCGGGCTCCATGGTCGTCGACATCGGCGGCGGCACCACCGAGGTGGGCGTCATCTCCTTGGGCGGCATGGTCTACAAGGGCAGCGTACGCGTGGGCGGCGACAAGTTCGACGAAGCCATCATCAGCTACATCCGCCGCAACTACGGCATGCTGATTGGCGAGCCCACCGCCGAAATGATCAAGAAGAACATCGGCTCGGCCTTCCCCGGCTCCGAAGTGAGAGAGATCGAGGTCAAGGGCCGCAATCTCTCCGAGGGCGTGCCGCGCTCTTTCACCATCTCGTCCAACGAGATCCTCGAAGCACTGACCGACCCCCTGAACAACATCGTCTCGGCGGTCAAGAACGCGCTGGAAAGCACGCCCCCCGAGTTGGGCGCCGACATCGCCGAACGCGGCATGATGCTCACCGGCGGCGGCGCGCTGCTGCGTGACCTCGATCGCCTGCTGGCCGAAGAAACCGGCCTGCCGGTGCTGGTGGCCGAAGATCCCCTGACCTGCGTCGTGCGCGGATGCGGC
>Ga0209358_10003855_pt1 | contig 10927 bp, 9 predicted proteins | sample LauGreFa1BDMLBSN_2_FD_187574 | JGI IMG/M metagenome (GOLD analysis project Ga0209358, IMG submission 187574) | Freshwater lake microbial communities from Lake Michigan, USA - Fa13.BD.MLB.SN (SPAdes) (version 2) | ecosystem: Environmental > Aquatic > Freshwater > Lake | place: Lake Michigan, USA...
CTGGCTTTGATCGAAAATTAAGTTAATACTAAACGTGAAGAAAGCTTATTTTTTCCTTATTTGGACGAGAGTTCGAATCTCTCCGGATCCACCCGAAGGGGCAATCTTAAATTTTAAGTTTGTCCCTTTTTTTATTTGCTCTAAAACTCTTATCAATATTAATTTTCAGTTATTTCTATTTATTAAATCAAGAAATAATTTAAAAATAGAATTATTAATTTAATTCCTATTTACCTATCAACAATACTAAGTATATTTTCAAGTTAACATAAATGAATTGTTTATTATCTATTAAAAAATTAGATTTACAAATCGAATGAAAAAAGTGCTTATACTAACTTATTATTGGCCACCTTCTGGTGGTGCAGGTGTTCAGCGTTGGCTAAAATTTACAAAATACCTAAAAACATATGGCTGGGAGCCAATCATATATACCGCTGAAAATGGAGAAATTCCTGTGGTTGACATGAGTTTATTAAAAGACGTTCCTGCAGAGTTAACCATTTTAAAAACACCTATTTGGGAACCTTACCAACTATACAAACGTTTTATTGGTCGAAAAAAAGACGATAAAATAAACGCCTCTTTTTTAAGTGAAAATAAAAAGGCTGGACTAAGCGAAAAAATAAGTATTTGGATACGTGGTAATTTTTTTATTCCTGATGCTCGAAAATTTTGGATAAAACCAAGTATTAACTATTTAAAAAATTACATTATTAAAAATAATATCGAATACATTATAAGTAGCGGCCCCCCACACAGTATGCACTTAATCGCTTTGGGCTTAAAAAATAAATTTACATCATTAAAATGGGTTGCCGATTTTAGAGACCCTTGGACAAACATAGATTTTTATGATAAATTAATGTTAACTAAGAGATCTAACATCAAACACCACAGTCAGGAATTAAAGGTACTAACTAATGCTGATATCATTTTGAGTATTGGCAAAGGTATGAGCAATGAATTTTTAAATATATATCAAAAATCTGGGGGTAAAAATCTTAATAAATTTAAAGTAATTAGTAACGGTTTTGACACTGACGACATTAAAACTAATGACATTGTTAAAGATAAAAAATTTAGCATAGCTCATATTGGAACCTTGGTAAAAGATAGAAATCCAATTGTTTTATGGAAAGTATTAAAGAAACTCACTGATACTCGTGATGATTTTAGATCACAACTAGAAATAAAATTAGTTGGCAAAGTTGACATTTTTGTAAAAGAACAACTCGAAAATTATGGGCTAATAAAGTTTGTTAAAAAAATTGAATACTTACCGCATAGTGAAGTAATTATTGAACAACAAAAATCGAAAGTATTGTTATTGTTAATTAATAATACTAAAAATGCCAAAGACATATTAACTGGAAAATTTTTTGAATACATGGCATCTGGTTCTCCTATATTAGCAATAGGTCCAATTGACGGAGAATTAGCCGATATTATTAAACAAACTCAAACAGGATTAATTTCAAATTTTGAAGATGAAATAACACTCGAAAAAAATATTTTGAATTTATTTGTTAATCAAAGTATACAAACTAATGGCGAGGAAGTGATAAAATATAGTCGGGAAGAACTCACCAAAAAACTTTGCGAATTGCTAAACGAATTAAATTAATAATTATTGAGCTAAATTAATTAATTTGTCTATAAAAAAATGTGCCATTTTATTGGTATAAAATTTATCTTTAAATTGCCCTACCCACTGAATGCCTTTAATAGAATTAGTTAAAAAAACCTCATCAGCGGTACTTAAAGTATACATAGTAATAGGGTTTTCAAAACTTAAAATTTTATTTTCAGAAGCTAATTTGATAATTTGTTTTCGCATCACGCCATCAACACAACCATCTATTAATTTTGGGGTAAAAAGCGCACCGTTTTTTACAACAAAAATATTTGAACTAATGCTTTCGCAAACGGTTCCGTTTTCATTAATTAAAAAACACTCGTCGAGGTTCATGCTTTTTTTTGAAATACCTGCCATCACATAAATTAAAGCATTACCACTTTTTATATTAGAAAGTTTATTTATGGGTTTTTTAATGTCAGCAAAAATATCTGCCCAAATACCTTTTTGGTTTAATTCGTAAACGCCTTGAATTGATTCTGTCTCGATTAAAAAGGAGATGTCATTAGTTTGAGGTGTATAATGGCCTCCATTATTTCTAAAAACAGTTAATCGAATGCGAGCATTAGGAGCATGTGCATTATTTTTAATTAAATTTATAATTAAATTATGAAAATTATCATTTGTAAACTCAGCAGGCAAATTCATACGAAGAATAGTCATACTAAGCTTTAAACGAGAAATGTGATCAGCTAAAAACATGATTTGATTGTTACAAAATCGAATTGTTTCGAACAAAGCGTCTCCATACCGAAATGCTCGATTATTAAAAGTAATACTCGGCTCATAAAGACTTACTAAATGTCCATTATATATACAATAACTATCTTTCATCTATTAATTGTAAATTTTAAAAATAAATTATATTAATAGACTCATTTTCAATTTATTTAGTAACAATCAAAAGTTAATCTCCGTTAATAATTATTTGAATATAAAATTGAAAAGTTATATTTCAAACACTACATTTGGTGAACTATTTTAATTAATAATATAATTTATGTTCGACAATAATGAATTTAAAAAATATGCCACAAAACACGCTGGCATTAATAGTTTAACTTACGAAAGTTATACTTCACGCATTCAATCTTCTTTAACTCCATATATTATAGAAGAACGTTCGCTTAATGTAGCGCAAATGGATGTGTTTTCTCGATTGATGATGGATCGTATTATTTTTTTAGGCACTGGAATAAACGATCAAGTGGCTAATATAGTTCAAGCACAACTACTATTTTTAGAAAGCGTAGATTCAAAAAAAGACATTCAAATATATGTCAATTCTCCAGGTGGTAGCGTTTATGCTGGATTAGGCATTTATGATACTATGCAAATTATAAAGCCAGATGTAGCAACAATATGCACAGGGATGGCAGCTAGTATGGGTGCTGTATTGCAATGTGCCGGCGCTAAAGGAAAGCGTACAGCATTAAAACATGCTCGTATTATGATACACCAACCTATGGGTGGAGCAGAAGGTCAGGCAACTGATATAGAAATTACTGCACGTGAAATTCAAAAGTTAAAAAAAGAATTATACGAAATTATTGCTCTTCATAGTGGCCAATCTTATGATAAAGTATGGGCCGATAGTGACCGTGATTATTGGATGATTGCTGCCGAAGCAAAAGAATATGGAATGATTGACGAGGTATTAGAAAAAAAACAATAATTTACTGCCTGTTTATTTTTAATTAAATTATAATAAAATAAAAACATAAATTTTGAGATTAAACATCTTATAAATATATTTGATATAAATAATTTAACTCTTTTATGAAAAAACTAATTTCCTTAATTTTTATAATTACAGCCTTTACAATGGCTAGTCAGCCTAAAAAAGCTGCTAAAATGGCCCCAATTACTTCACCTGGATATTATTTATCTGCAAAAGGCGATACGGTTAAAGGTGAGGTAAGAACTAATCCAGATGATGAACTTGATTTTCATAAAGGATTTTCTTTTAAACCTGCAAAAGGTGGAAAATTAGTTGAAATTGATATTAAAAAAGCAAAAGCTTACGCCTTTGAAAATAAACAATTTGAAAAAATAAATAATAACGGTGATGATGTTTATGCTGAAGTGTTATCAAAAGGTAGATTGAATTTTTATGAAATTAGATTTATGGGAAAAATTGATGGGTATGAAGCTATCGAATCATCTTATTTTATTCAAGATAATAATGCCGAAGGCGATGATCTTAAACTTCGCGAACTTAAAAAACTGAATAATAAATTTTATAAAAAAGGGTTAGAACCATACATGAAAGAACAAAAAAGTATTTGGAATAATTTAGATAAATTTTCGTTTAATAAACAAACTGTAGTCGAAGCTATTAATGAATTTAATAAGCTTTATTTGATTGCTAAACCAGAATAATCTATAACATACTTTAAAAAAGACTCTTAAAAAAAGAGTCTTTTTTTTTAGATTCATTCAAAAAAATCTAGAGAGATTTATACCTTTTTAATAGGATTATTTTATTATACTTAAACAAGTGAAAAATTATTTTATAAAACAGATTTATAATTCCATTTTTATTCCATTAGTGTTTGTATTATTTTTTTGGTTGGTTTTTTTATTTGATTATTTATATGATTTAAACCTAGTAAAATTTGGCGTATTACCTCGGGAAATAAAAGGATTAATAGGGATAATAACATCTGTTTTTATTCATGCTAATTTAAATCATGCCGCATCCAATACATTACCCATTTTAATATTAGGAATGATGTTATTTTATTTTTATAAAAAAATAGCAAAATCAATTTTTTTATGGATTTGGTTAATAAGTGGCATATGGCTATGGATTGGGGGAAGAAACAATACTTATCATCCTAACTATCATATTGGAGCCAGCACATTAATATATGGACTAGCTAGTTTTTTATTCTTTAGTGGTGTTTTTAGAAAACATTTAAGATTAATGGTTGTATCGACATTAGTTGTTTTTTTATATGGTAGCATTATTTGGGGTATTTTTCCGATACAAGAAGAAATTAGCTGGGAAGGCCATTTATTTGGAGCTATTGCAGGTATTATTGTGGCTTATAATTATCGTAAAGAAGGGCCTCAGATTAAAAAATACAATTGGGATAATGAGGAAGATATTATAGAAACGGGAGAAGAAAATAATAGCCAAGCAGAAATACCTAATCAGAAAGAAAAAACAAATGAAGTCGTAACAATTCAATACCTATTCAAAGAAAAAAAAACAAATGATAATGAAGATCAAACTATTTAGTTTGTAATTGATTTAATTGGAAGTAATTTTTTTTAAGCTCCATTAATTGATCATGAGTTCCAGTTTCGATAATTCTGCCTCCGTTCATATAAATAATAACATCCGCGTGTTTTAAGCTTGATATTCTATGGCTTACAATAATGCTTGATTTATCCTTCATTTCGTTTTTTAAATTAGAAAGAATTAAAGCCTCGGTTTCACTATCTACAGCACTTAAACAATCATCAAAAATGAGAAGTTTTGGCTTATTAATTATGGCTCTTGCAATTGAGATTCGTTGTTTTTGACCTCCGCTTAAAGTTACCCCTCTTTCTCCCACTATGGTTTCAAATTGTTCTGGAAAACTAACAATGTTATCATAAACACCTGCTTGTTTTGCAGCAAGTTCAACCTCGCTTTGAATAACTAGTTTTTCTTGTCCTCCAAAAGCTATATTATTATAAATAGTATCGCTAAACAAAAAAACTTCCTGCGGAACAATGCCGCAATTTTTACGTAATAATTGTAAATTATGATATTTGATATTTTTATTATCAATTAAAATTTCGCCCTCGCTTGCATCATATTGGCGAGTTAATAAATTTAAAATACTTGATTTGCCGCTGCCTACTAATCCTGTAATTCCTAGGGTTTGTCCACTTTTTAATTGGAATGAAATATTTTCTAATGCTTTTATTTGATTTTCTGGGTAAACAAAACTAACGTTCTTAAAAGTAATATCGCCAATAATAGGATAAATAGAAAAATTAGAGTTTGTTACAATTGGTTTAGTATTTAAAAATTCGTTAATTCTTTTTTGAGAAGCTTTAGCTCTTTGAACTAGAGAGGTTATCCATCCTAATGAGGCAAATGGCCATGTTAAACGAAAGACATATAAAATAAATTCGGTTATATTACCGGGTTCAATTTTATTTGCAATCACCAATTTACCACCATACCATATTGTCATTAAAACACTTAATCCTATCATCAGAGCCATTACCGGTGCAAATAAAGATTCTATTGCAGTTAGTTTTAAACTTATTTTTTTATAGCTCTCATTCTTTTGTTGCATTTGATCACTAAAAAATAATTCACGATTGTATGCTTTTATAACTCTAATGGCGGCAAAAGTTTCTTGTGCTTGCGAGGTAAGTTTGCTCAATTCTTGCTGAACAGCGGTGCTTTGTTTATTTATTAAATCTGATACTTTATAAATTAAAAAAGACAAAATAGGTAAGGGAAAAAATACTAATAAGGTTAACGTATAATTAACTTGTAACATAAAAATTAAAATTGTAATAGATGTAACAATAGTATTGGCTATATACATAATAGCTGGGCCAGTGTACATGCGAACTTTACTAACATCTTCACTAATGCGATTCATTAAATCACCGGTGGTTTGCTGTTTATAAAAATTAGCGTCTAAACTCTGATAATGTGAATAAATTTGATTTTTTTGATCATATTCAATATGACGACTCATAACAATAATAGTTTGACGCATTAAAAACATAAACAAACCACTAGTTATAGCTAATCCTATAATCAGAAGTGCAAATTCAACAAATACTTTAGAATCGAAAATTGCTTGATGACCAATGATAGAGACTATCTTATTTGTACTTTTTCTAACAATAATGCCCTGATAGGTTCCAAAAATAGTAGAAAGGGAAACAAATAAAATGCCACCTAAAAAATGCCATTTATACTTTATAAAATAAGAATTTAATGAGCTGAGATCATTCACGCTGCAAATGTATAACAAATCATTTGGCCAAAGCCTAGATTTATACTTTTATTTATTAAAAATAAAGCGGTTACTATTTAAATAATAAATATGGGATGAGAATAGAAACATAGGTGATTAGAAATAGGCTTGTTTTTTATTGTCAATAAACCTACATTTGCACTTCTTTGAAAAGCAATATGACAATTAAAAATTCAATTACTCTTTTTTTTATACCACAATCTGAATTTCGAAAAACTATTAATAAATAACTTCAAAATTAATTGAACAGTGAAGTAATTATATAAAAAAAAATAAAGAAATTAGATCAAAAATAAAAAATGTTAAACAGAAGGTTTTTAAGGATAAAAGTAATGCAAGCACTGTATTCGTTTTTTCAACACGATAAAGCGGACCTTGATTTTTTTGAAAAAGAATTATTTAAAAGTCTTGATAAAATATATGAGCTATATATTTCTATTATTGCTTTGGTAAATGATTTACATGATCTTTCGATGATAATGGTAGATGAAAATAAAAACAAACATTTACCGAATAAAAACGATTTAAATCCAAATTTAAAATTTGTAAATAATACATTATTGGTTAGTATTTCAAACAATAAGGAATTAAAATTACAAATAGAAAAACGGAAAATTTCTTGGCAAAACGAAGCCGATGTAATTCGAAAAATTTTTAACGAAATAAAAAATGGTGAACTTTTTAAGACCTATTTAGAGTCTGGGATTTCGAGTATAGAAGAAGATAGAGACTTTATTATTTCTTTAATTGCAGATAATTTAAGCGAAAATGAGGTTCTAATTTCTTTATTTGAAGAAAAAAATATTCATTGGGCCGACGATTCTTTTGTTGCATTTAATTCAGTTATTAGAAATTTTGAAGATTTTAATGGTGAATTTAAAATGCAAGCTTTATTAAAAGATGAAAAAGATGATCTTGAGTTTATGAGCATTTTATTTAAAAAAACTATAATTTACAAAACTGATTTTGAAGATTTAATTAATCGTCATACTCAAAACTGGGAAATAGAACGAATTGCAAATATGGATAAATTGTTAATGGAGATGGCCTTAGCAGAAATCATTCATCTTCCTAATGTTCCTATTAAAGTTTCTTTGAACGAATACATCGATATTAGTAAAGAATATAGCACACCAAATAGCAAAACATTTGTTAATGGTGTGTTGGATAAAATTATTGCAGAATTAAAAAAAGATAATAGAATAAATAAAACTGGAAGAGGATTAAAAGAAAATTAAAATACACGCAGTATTCCTATGTAAGGCAATGGAGTTGTTGTTTCAAGCACATTACTAATTGAATTAGTGAACACAAAACATCCATAGGTCCAAGTTATACCCTGATTATTAATAGACTTAATTCCCAAACCTAATAATCCAGTATTAACTTCAGGGAAATACCAAGTTTCGGCAGTAAACGCAAATCGAGTAATAAATTTTTTGAAATAAGCGGCGTTTACATAAGCTAAGTTTGAAAATAAAGAATTAGTGTTTTTAATGAAACCATCGGATCGAAGTCCAGCTAATCCGGCAGATAATGTAAAATTGTTGTCAATATTTCCATTTGAGTATTTAAAAGAAGAAACATAACCCATCACCGAGTTTCCTGGAGTATTACTAAAAAGAGTTCCAAAACTATATTCAGCATTAAATCCAAGATAATTCTTTTTATTTAATTGATATACACATTTAAAACCTAAACTGATTGGTAAAATACCAAAGCATGTTGATGTAACTGCCCAATTTTTATTAAAGGCATAATCTATTTTTTCAATTAAAAAGTAATGGCTATTTGTTGTAATCTTATCTTTTTGAAACAAAAAAGCACTCGATACAAATAAATAATTATTAGTAGGTTGCTCTAATTCAACACCATCAAAACCAACAACACCATCAATACCATCTACATCTTCTGATTTTATTTTTTTTGATTTAGAATACTTTTTAACGTTATCAATTTCTGATTTTTTTAAATTAATAAATTCATGGGGATTATTCTTTTCAATTGTTATATTATTCTTAGTCTCCTTAACAACATAACCAACAAAAACTGATCCATAATTAGTTTTGAAGATGTATTTTTTGTTTTGCTTATATTCAAGGGCAACTAATAGACTATCTGTGCTTTTTTGAGCAGAAAATTTAAAAGAATAGCAAATACAAAGAGTATAAATTAAAAACCGTTTCAATACTATTATTTTTTAGTTGCTTTTAAAAATCTTGTTTTACCACTCATGTCATTTATTAATTTTACTTCTAAAAAAAATTGAGATTGAATAGTATATAGTTTTACTAAATTAGCAGTTAATGGATTTAATTCAAAATAAAGTTTACCGCCAGAAACTAAAATATGTTCGCAAGCATTAATTATTTTTTTGTAAAATAAAATATCGTCTTCTCCCTCAACAAATAATGCAAGATGTGGCTCATTTTTTAATACGATTTGTGACATTTTATTTTTTTCGTTAGACATAATATATGGCGGATTGCTTATAACAATTTGAACTTGTTTATTTAATAATTTTATATAAAAATCATCCATTAATATATCCGCGTTTATAAAAACAATCTCAGTGAAATGATTCGATGCATTTTTTTCTGCTATTAAAAGAGCTTCGCTACTCAAATCAATAGCAAATACTTGAGCACTAGGAATTTGTTTTTTTATACTTATTGGTATACAACCACTGCCTGTACCAAAATCTAAAAAAGTAACGCTATCTTGGTTTTCTTTTACTATTAAATCAACCAGTTCTTCTGTTTCGGGCCTAGGTATTAAAACCTGAGGCGAAACTAAAAATTTTAGACCATTAAACCAGGCTGACCCCAAAATATATTGAACAGGAATCTGTTTTCTTAATTTAGAACAACATTGGTAAAGTTTAATCAAATCGCTTTGATTAATATTTGATTGTAGATTTGTTTGGACTTTTGTTCTATCAAATTCCAAAAAATGATCTGCAACTAAATAAAATATGGCGTCAATTTCATTTTTATCGTAAATATTAGAAAGCTCCGCATGATAAAAACGAATACAATCAATTAATTTATTACTTGCAATGCGCATATACAAAATCAATTAAATACTGTGAGTGTAAAAATAACATTTAAGCCTAATCAAAACTTTAATAATTATATATATATTTTATAAAATAATTTGAAACAACCTATGATTTTGAATTACAAAAATAGTATCTTTATAAATCAATAAAATGAGTGTTTACGATAAATATCAAGCCGTAATAGGTTTAGAGTGCCACATACAATTACTAACCAAAACAAAAATGTATAGTAACGATATGGCTGAATATGGCGGGCTTCCGAATACTCATGTGAGTGTAGTTACGCTTGGACACCCAGGAACATTACCATTTGTAAATGAACGCGCCATTGAATTTGCAGTAAAACTAGGTATTGCTGTTAATGCCGATATAAGAGAAGAAAATCAATTTGCTCGTAAAAATTATTTTTATGCCGATTTACCAAAAGGTTATCAAATTACTCAAGACAAAACTCCCATTTGCTCTGGCGGCTTTATTATCTCAAAATTAAAAGATGGTAAAGAACTACGGGTTAATCTTACTCGAATTCACATGGAAGAAGATGCTGGCAAAAGTTTACATGATATTGATGCATACGATACATTAATCGATTTAAACCGGGCGGGAACTCCTCTTTTAGAAATTGTAACTGAACCAGATTTAAGAAGTGGCGAGGAAGCTTATTCATATCTCACTGAAGTTCGTAAACTAGTTAGATACTTAGACATTTGTGATGGCAATATGGAAGAGGGCTCTCTGAGATGCGATGCAAACATTTCAGTCATGTTAAAAGAGGCTACACAATTTGGTAAAAAAGTAGAAGTAAAAAATATGAACTCTTTTAGAAATGTTCAAAGAGCTATTGATTTTGAAATAAAAAGACAAATTGATTTATTAGAAGCAGGTGAATTAATTGCCGGCGAAACAAGAAGTTTTGATGCAGTTAAAGATTTAACTTTTTCATTAAGAAGTAAAGAAAATGCAAACGATTATCGTTACTTTCCTGAACCAGATTTACAACCGGTATATATTTCACAAGAATATATTAATAGTATTAAAGCCCAATTACCAGTATTGCCAGCCGAATTATTTAAAACCTATACAAGCAATTATAAATTAAGCGATTATGATGCGAATCAAATTATCGATTCAAAAGAAGTAGCAAGTTATTTTGATGAATTAATTAAGCACACGAATAATTTTAAAAGTGCTGCAAATTGGATAATGGGCCCTGTTAAAGCATTTATT
>Ga0209358_10003859_pt1 | contig 10921 bp, 10 predicted proteins | sample LauGreFa1BDMLBSN_2_FD_187574 | JGI IMG/M metagenome (GOLD analysis project Ga0209358, IMG submission 187574) | Freshwater lake microbial communities from Lake Michigan, USA - Fa13.BD.MLB.SN (SPAdes) (version 2) | ecosystem: Environmental > Aquatic > Freshwater > Lake | place: Lake Michigan, USA...
CGATGGCTCATCGAGCAACGCAGGTTCAGGCAGTGGCGCGGGGACCTCCAATGGCAGTGGCACCAGCGGTAGCGGTAGCGGCACCGGCGGCGGTGGCACCAGCGGCGGTGGGGCAACTCCACCTGATGGCAGCGACGGCGTGGAGGTGATCGTCAAGCGCTCGACCCGAGTCTGCGTGTACTGGGGCGCCCAATATTCCGGGCTGTCGTCGTGCGCCATCGCGCGGCTGGACGCCGATGACAGTCCCATCCTCTACAGCTACCTCGGACCGGTACGCTCGGTGAGCATCCGCGACGCCGATACGAACCAGCCAGTGGCTGGGCGGGTTCGCGTCACGCTCTACGCGAGCTTCCGCACCCGCAGCGACGTATCGGTGACGCAGGACACGCCGAACATTTCGGGTGGCCCGTTCAACGCCTTCGTGCGCAGCGTTCAGGTGAGCCCGCTGCAGTAGCGCTCCGGGCTCAGGTGACCGCGCGCCGCAAGGCAAACTGCGGTGCGCGCCATTCGCCGTTTTCAATGACCGCCTGAAGGTGGTCCGCCGCACGCCACACATCGGCAAACCCCACATAAAGCGGTGTGAAGCCAAACCGCAGAATGTCGGGGTGCGCGCCGCCGTCGCCCGCGCGAAAATCACCGATGACGCCACGAGCGATCAACGCCTGAATGATTTCATAGGCGCCTTCACTTCGCGTGAGGCTCACCTGTGAACCCCGCGCAGCTGGCTCGCGAGGAGTTGCCAAGCCAAAACCGTGTGTGGCGAGCAATGGTTCAACGCGCTGGATGAACAGTTCCGTGAGCGCGAGGGACTTGGCGCGCAGCGCCGCGATGCCGCCCAGCGGCTCAGCGGCCAGCACAGTGTTCACTCCTTCGTCGAGCGCGATCAGACTGAGGATGGGTTGCGAGCCGCACTGGTAGCGAAGGATGCCCGGCGCCGGTCGATAGCCCGGCACAAAGGCGAACGGCGCTGCGTGACCCCACCATCCTGAAAGCGGCTGCAACGCATGGTTGGCATGGCGCGGATGTACCCATACAAAGCCCGGGGCGCCCGGTCCGCCATTCAGATATTTGTAACCGCAGCCGACAGCGAAGTCGGCATTGGCCGCATGCAGATCCACCGGCACCGCCCCCGCACTATGCGCGAGATCCCAGATCACCAGCGCGCCGGCCGCCTGCGCTCGGCGTGTGACCGCTGCCATGTCGTGCATGGCACCGGTTCGATAATTGACATGAGTGAGCATGACCACATCGACACCGCCGCCAAGGGCGGCATCGAGCCCCGAGGCCTCCACGCAGCGAAGCGCAGCACCCCGCTCGCGGCACGCCCCTTCAGCAATGTAGAGGTCGGTGGGGAAGTTGCCGCCTTCGCTCAGGATCGTGAGCGGACCCTCGCGACGCGCCGACGCAAGATCAAGCGCCGCGCACAGCACCTTGTAGAGGTTGATGGAGGTGCCATCCACCGCGAGCACCTCGCCCGCCCCCGCACCGATCAGGCGTGCGATACGGTCACCCACGCGCTGCGACAGTTCAAACCAGCCTGCCTCGTTCCAGCTTCGAATGAGTCCCTGGCCCCACTGCCTGGTGACGGCATCGTTCAATCGCGCCACGGCAGCGCGCGGCAATGCGCCCAGGGAATTGCCATCGAGGTAGATGATCCCCTCGGGCAGCGTGAACTGCTCGCTCAAGGCGCGAAGCGGGTCGCCCTGGTCGAGCACCAGACAGTCGTCAAGGCGCTGGGGCAGGCGTGCGTAGGGATGCGTCGTCATGCTTCTATGGTAGCGGCTGGCGGCTGGCGCCGTTAGCCCGCCCGCGGCGAACGGCGGCCCGCAGGTTCGCCCGACAGCAGGTGCTCGCGAAACGCAGCCGCGATCGGCGACACCTGGCGTGCCCGAGGGTGCACCACATGCCAGGATGAACTGACCGGAAACCCATCAACCTGGAGCACCGCCACACCGTCTTCGCGCTCGCGCCCGTGAAGCGTGTGCCGCGACACCACGCCCAACCCCAGGCCGCCCGCCACCGCTTCCTTGACGGCTTCGTTGCTGCCGAGTTCGAGCCGCACGCGCGGCCGGAACCCCCGGCGACGGAAGTATCGATCAACCGCCATGCGGGTACCTGACCCTGGCTCCCGGAGGATGAACCGCTGCGAGGACAGCGCCGAGAGCGCGAGGGGCGCGGCGCTGCGCAGCAGCGGATCGCCCGTGGCCACGATCAGAACCAGTGGATTGGCCATGAAAACCTGATCATCGAGCTCGATGTCTTCGGGCGGCATGGACATGACATAGAGGTCATCCAGGCCCTCGCGCAGGCGCCGCATCACGCCATCGCGGTTTTGAACCTCGAGCGAGACTTCGATGTCGGGATGCCGGCGGCAGAAGGAACCCACCAGGCGGGGAACGAAATATTCGGCGGTGCTGACGATGGCCACCTGCAAGCGCCCCCGCCTGAGTCCTTTCATGGCGTCGATTCGCTGCGCGAACTGATCCCATTCCTCGGCTACCAGGCGAACGGTGCGTGCGAGCTCCAGACCCGCCTCGGTCAGCCGGACCTTTCGGGAGATGATCTCGTAGAGCGGCATGCCGACGGTGCTTGTGATTTCCCGCAGCTGCATCGAGGCGGTGGGTTGGGTGATGTGCATGAGGCGCGCAGCTGCGCTTACGCTGCCCGTTTGGGCCAGCGCAAGGAAAAGCCGCATCTGTCGGTTGGTCAGCGCATTCATATATAGATTTTTACTGATGCATAAGTATTTAAATATCAATTTTACAAGGTAATTGGTATTTGAAGACAATCGGCCCAGAGGTGACTCACATGCCCGCGCTGCTTGATCCTGCCATCCTGTTCTTTGTCTTCGGTGTGTTCGCCGGCCTGATCCGCTCCGATCTGGAAATTCCGGCGCCCATTGCCCGGTTCCTGTCGCTCTACCTGCTGATGGCGCTTGGCCTGAAAGGCGGTTTTGCGCTCGCGGAATCTGGCCTCACCGTGTCGGTTGCGGCCAGCCTGCTCGGCGCCACACTGATGGCCCTGATTGCGCCTGTTCTCGGATATCTCGCGCTCCGACATCGCGTCAGCCGCTTCGATGCAGCAGCGATCGCGGCATCCTACGGGTCGGTGAGTGCGGTCACTTTTCTCACCGCCGCCCAGTACCTTGAAGACCTGGGCACGCCAGCGGGCGGTCACATGGCGGTTGCGCTGGTGCTGATGGAGTCACCCGCCATTCTGGTTGCGGTGCTGATTGCCAACGCGCTGCGGAGCGAGCAAAGCGCGCGGTCCTTGCTGCCCGGAGGCAACGCCGCGGTGGTCACGCTCACCGGGCCAGGCGCGGGCTCGCAAATCGGGCGCATTCTTCACGAGTCGCTCACCAATGGTTCGCATCTGCTCCTGATCGGCGGGTTGATGGTGGGCATGCTGAGCGGCGAGTCCGGGCGCGCGGTGATGCAGCCCTTTTCAATCGATCTGTTCAAGGGAATGCTCGCCTTTTTCCTGCTCGACATGGGCCTCACCGTGGCGCGCAATCTGGGAGACGCGCGCAAGGCGCCCCCGCTGCTGATCGCCTACGCGGTGCTCGCACCTTTCGTGCATGCGGCCATTGCCCTCGGCCTGAGCGCAGGCCTGCGGCTACCTGCCACCGATGCCGCGCTCCTCATGGTGCTGTCGGCAAGCGCGTCCTACATCGTGGTACCCGCGGTCATGCGCCAGGCGATTCCCGAAGCCAATCCGGCGCTTTATTGCGGCCTGTCGCTGGGCATCACCTTCCCGATCAACCTGCTTGCGGGCATTCCGCTCTACAGCTGGGCTGCGGCTACGGTGCTCGGCTGAGCGCAGCCAGGCGGTGAGGCCTGTTGGCGAGCGGGGACCCTGCGCCTGGTCATTCAGTTCATCCCCACCGCAAAGCCACGCTGAACCGCGGGCCTCGCCATCATCTGGTCGTACCAGCGCTTCACGTTGGGATAGGCAGTCAAGTCAACCTTGTGGCGCTCATGCCGCCAGGCCCAGCCGAGAATGGCAAAGTCGGCGATCGAAAGCTCGCCCGCAAAGTATTCGTGCGCGCTCAGGCGTTTGTTCATGACGCCGTAGAGGCGGTGCGTCTCCTTGCTGTAGCGCTCCAGCCCATAGCGCTGATCCTGCGGATCGCTCACCCCCAGAAAATGGTGGACCTGCCCGGGCATGGGACCAAACCCGCCCATCTGCCACATCAGCCACTCCAGTACCTGCACACGCGTGCGGCGGTCAGCCGGCAGGAAACGTCCGGTTTTCTCAGCCAGGTAAATGAGGATTGCGCCCGACTCGAAAACGCTGATCGGCCCGCCCTCCGGGCCATCGTGATCGACGATGGCAGGAATGCGGTTATTCGGGCTGATTCGCAGAAACGACTCCTCGAGCTGGCGTCCCTTGGTGATATCGACTGGATGGACCGCGTAAGGTAGACCCATTTCTTCGAGGGCAACGCTGATCTTGCGTCCGTTGGGCGTGTTCCAGGTGTAGAGATCGATGGGGGCAGCCATGGCCAGACTCCGATGGTGTGAACCGCGCACGATACTGCGGAGCGCCGCGTGGGGCTGAACCATCAGGCGTTCACCGGAACGGTATGCTTTTCATCCCGCAAGTCCGCCCCAGGAGAGGCCACTGATGATCAATCCCGACACGCTCGAGGCCCTGCATCGCTCCCGCAGCGTCGACCTCTATCACCTGACCCTGGTGCTTGATCGCCTGCTGAGCGACCCGCGGCGTATCCTGGAGGTTCGTACCCAGTTGCATGTGGGTCAGGCAGTTCGGTTCGTTGATCACCACAGCAACACCGCTGAACTCGCGATGCGAAGCGGTCGGGTGGTGGATCTGCAGGACCGTCACGCGGTCGTTCGCGACGATGCGCTTCGCCAGAACTGGAAACTGCCTTATGTCGCAATCGAGCCGGGCCCAGCGAACCCGGGCGACCGTTCGGATGATCCACCGCCCACGCCCTCGCCCAAACCGACCCGCGAGTCGTTCCGGGCCGGCGACCGGGTGAGCTTCGATGATCGGCATCTGCAACCGCGGATCGGTGTGATCACACGGGTCAACGCGCAGACCGCAACGATAGACTGCGACGGGCAGCGCTGGCGGGTGTCGTTCCAGTTGCTGCGGCATGTACGCGATGTATGAATGGGGGCGCATCCGCACCAACCAAGCGACAGCCGGTGAACTCAACCCACCCCGAAGACGGTTCAACCGCCTCCGCGTTGTTTGACCCAGGCGAGCGTGCGCTTCACCCCTTCAGCGAGCGGCATTCGCGGCGAAAACGCGAGATCACGTTGCGCCGCTTCAATGCTGAGTGCCCCCAGACCGAAGCTACCCACCAACGGCCCGTTCGGGTCGTCGATGATACGGGCCTCAGGCAGACAGGTACGAACTGCAGCCTCGACCTCTGACAGGCTGTGCGCCACACCCGGTCCGAGGTTGTAGGTACGTTGCGCGAGCGCGGGCGTGTCCAGCGCAGCCACCACCGCATCGACGACATCATCGACATAGACGAACTGCCGCGTCCGCCGCGGGTCGCTTCGAAACCGAGCAGCCTCCCCGCGCAGTGCTGCCTCCAGGGTCAGCCGGATCACGCACGGCGTCACCCGCCCAGGACCATAGCAGCCGGCCACACGCAGCGACACCGCATCGACCCCGAATTGCGCGTGATAAGCATTGATGAGCGCATCGCCCGCCGCCTTGGTCGCGCCGTACATCGTGGTGGGCTGCAGCAAGGTGCGCTCGGTGACAGGTACGAGGTCGGGCTGATCACCATAGGCCAGGATGGAAGAAAAACAGACCACCCGACGGATGCGATGAATACGCGCCGCTTCAAGGAGGGCTGCGACCCCGGCGACGTTGATGTCCACGATACGGGCCGGCGCATCTGGAAGCAGCATGGGCCCCGAGATGCCGCCCGGGTGAATGATGTCGGTGATGCCGAAGCGCTGGATCACCTCGTGCCACCGATGGGGATCAGGGAGGTCGTGGGTCAGCACCGGGAAGGGTTCATCGCCTCTCACCCGTTGGTCCATGCCAACGATAGACCGGCCATCGCGAACCAGCCGATCGGCCACCGCGCGTCCGATCAACCCGTTCAGCCCAGTAACAAGGATGGTGCTCATTTGACGGGCATCACGAGATCGGGCAACCAGGTGGTGATTTCGGGGAAGATGGTGATGAGCGCAAGCGTCACCAGCATGGTGCCGAAGATCGGCCACATTTCTTTCCAGAACTGCATCATGGAGATGTTGGCAATTCGGCAGAGCAGGAACATCGTGAGCCCGTAGGGCGGCGTCACCAGTCCGATGAGCAGGGTAAAGACCGTGATCACGCCGAACTGAACCTCGTTGATGCCCAGCGCATTCACGGTGGGCATGAGAAGCGGCACGAACACCAGAATGATGGGAACGGTATCGAGCATGCAGCCGAGCAGCAGATAAATCACGATGACCGCAAACAGGAACACCGCCGGCTCGCGGGTGATGCCGGTCATCCAGGTGGCGAGTCCGTCTGCCACACCGTAGAGGGTAAGCACCCGGCCGAACACCGCAGCGGCCGCAATGATCAGAAAGACCGAGCCCATGGTGCGCGAGGTGGCCAGTACCTGACGGGTGAACGTGGACGGGGACATTTCCCGATACATGAAGCCACCCACCACGATCACGGCGAGCACCCCGAGCACTGCCGCCTCGGTGGGCGTGGCAATGCCGGACAGGATGCTGCCCAGCACCACGGCTGGAATGAGCAGCACCGGCAGACCGACCGCAGTGGTCTTCACCCGCTCACCGAACGTGGCCTTGGGTTCCTTAGGAAAGTTGTTTCGACGCGCCTGCACATAGGCCTGCAACATCAGGAGGGCGCCAAGCAGGGCGCCGGGAATGGCCCCGCCCAGAAACAACCGGCCCACCGAGGCTTCCGTGGCTGCGGCGTAGAGGATGAAGGCGATCGATGGCGGGATCAGCGGCCCGATCATGGCCGCCCCTGCAATGATCGACGCTGCATAGGCCACTGGGTAGCCCGCACGCTTCATGGCCGGGATCAGCAGCTTGCCGGTGGCGGCTGCATCGGCAAGATCGGAGCCCGACATGCCGGCCATCACGATGTTGACCGATACGCTCACATGCGCGAGCCCACCGTGCACGTGACCGATCCAGGCCTTGGCCACATTGACCAGCCGCTGGGTGACGCCGGAGGCGAGCGCCAGGTCGCCCATCAGGATGAAGAACGGGATGGCGAGCAGCACGAAGTGGTTGACGCCCTGCCACATGGTGGTGGGCAGCGTTGAGATGGGAATGGACGAGGGCGCAAACATCAGCCCCACGAGCGAGGCACCGATCAGCGTGATGGCGATCGGAACCCGCAGCGCGAACAGGACAAAGAAAACGATGGTGATGAGCGTGAGGCCATCCATGGGGCGCTGCTTTCCTGGTCAGATCTCGACGGCACTGCCGCCAGTGCGGACCGGCTGGTCCGAGAATCGGCGTGCAATGAGGCCGAGCGAAAAAATGATCATCAGGCCTGCAGTCACCGGGATGGAATACGCAAAGATCGATAGCGGCAGCCCCAGCGAGATGGATTGCATGATGTCGAGCGTACGGGCGTTGTTCCAACCCCACCAGGTCACTGGCGCGAGGAGTGCGATCGTAAGCAGGTCGCAGAACACCAGCAGCCAGCGCTGCGCACGCTCCGGCAGCAGATCGAACACAGCGGTCATCGTGATGTGTTCATCGGTCCGCTGAACCGTGGCCGCCGCCCACAGCGTGGCCCACACCATGAACAGCCGCCCCGCCTCCTCGGTCCAGGGCAGGGTGACATCATCGGGCAACACATAGCGCGCAAGCACCTGCACGGTGGAGGCCGCCAGCATGAGCAGCATCAGGAACACGGTGACCGAGTTCTCGAAGTTTCGCCAGATGCGCGGCACCAGCGGCAACGTGGCGTAATCGGTACGAATGAGCCAGCCCAGCCAAAGCGCCATGGCCACGCAGACCCAGAACAGCACCTTGAGTTCGAAAGGGGTTGGAAACATCAGTTCGCGCTCCCGGTACCGGCGTGGGACCAGGAGCCCCAGCGGCCAGCATCCACCGCCGACAGGAATTCGGAGACCATCTGATTGAAGAGCATGGGCTCCTCCAGGTTCATGGCGTGTCCGCACATTGGAAGCATGGCCAGCCCCGCATGCGGCGCATGGTCACGGATGAAGCGACAGGCTTCGTGCGAGGGAAAATCCTGATCGCCCGTCATGACGAGCACAGGCAGTTCGAGCCGCCGCAACAGCTCGCCCAGCGAGGTGACGGGCAACCGGTCGGTCAGCGTGATCCGCATCAGTTTCTCGGCTGCAACTGGCGAGAGATCATGGAGCAGCGCAAGAAAATCTTCCCAGCCACGCGGGTCCTTGGTCTTGAAGATGGCGCGCTGCGGCGCCTCTTCAATGGCTGCAAACGCCTCGCGAGTGCCGCGCCTTGCGATATCGTCAGCCAGCGCCCGCGCGCCCGCCAGCCATCGGTCTCGATCCGTGGTGCCAGCCCCGGCGCCAATCACGACCAGACCCATCACGCGCGCGGGGTGTGCAATCGCGAAATTGAGCGCGACGTTGCCGCCGGTGGCCTGACCCACCACGTGCGCACGCTCGATGCCCAGCGCGTCGAGGAGAGCGGTCAGGTCGTCGATGAGGTGACGGTGAAGCCAGCTCTGATCATCTGATGGCACGGATGACGGCGGGTAGCCGCGGCCGTTGTACGCGATCGCCCGATAACGCCGTCCGAAATGGCGCAGCTGCGCCTCCCATGCTCGCGCATCGCTCGCGTATTCGTGGCAAAACACCACTGGCCGACCCGACCCCACGCTTTCATAGTGGAGCCGGATCCCGTTCGCATCGACGAAGGGCATGAGCCGGTCAGCGCTGGGCGTCGGCCACTTCTTTCAGCAGATCGGCCCCCACCATGGTGGAGAAGAACTTGTGAACACCGGCCACCGCATTCTCGAACGGCGGACGGTCGGGGCGAATCAGCTTGACGCCGTTCTTTTCCATGAGCGCGATCGCATCCTCGTTGGCCTTGGCCGCGCCGGCCCGCATGGTTTCGCCTGCCGCACGTGAAGCCCTGAGCACCACATCCTGATGCGCCGGCGACAGCGACTGGAATTTCTTCAGGTTCATCACGTAGACCGTGGCTGTGAAAATGTGATCGGTGATCGCAAGGCTCTTCGCGACCTCGAACAACTTGGAATCGGCCATGCCGTGATAGTTGGTGTCAACGCCGTCGATGGTGCGCTGCTGAAGCGCGGTGTACACCTCGGGCCATGCCATCGGAACCGGATTGCCGCCGAAAGCCTGCACGGTGCGCACATAGAGCGCGTTTTCAATCACGCGGATTTTCTTGCCCTTCATGTTGGCCGGCTGGTTGATGTCGGTGCCGTTCATGAGAAAGCCGCGGAAATCCCATACCCCCCAGGACAGGCCCTTGATGCCCTTCGCCTCGAGCGTACCGAGAATGCGCGTGCCGGTCGGGCCGGTGAGCACCTTCCAGGCCGAATCACGATCCTTCCAGATGTACGGCAACTCGGTGATGCTGAAGGTGGGTTCGATCGCAGCCACGATGCCCGACCCGTTCATGGCAATGTCCAGCGTGCCGAGGCGCACCTGCGAGAGCATTTCGAGTTCACCGCCCAGTTGCCCGTTGGGGAAAAGTTCGATTTCAATTTCGCCGTTGGAGAGCTGGCGTGCCGTATCGGCGAACGCCTTGCCTCCCTGGCCCGCGATGGCGGTCGCCGATGTGACATGCCCGAGGCGGAGCTTGACCTTGGCCTGCGCGTGGGCCTGAACCGAAAACGCACCGAGCGCGGCCGACAGCAGGCCGGCCATCAACCATCTGGTTTGACGCATGAAATCCTCCGGTAGGAATCGTTGTGGATCGACTTGAAGACCGACCGTCGGCCGGTTCAGGATGGCCACGGTACGCGACGATCTTTTGACGCGTCAAGCGGCGGGGTGAATTTCTGCTTGCGTGCCATACCGATCGCTGGCCCCTGCGTGTACAGGGCTTGGCGTTTGAAGTATGGTTCCCGTCTGCACCCGAACTGAAAACCTCCCATGACACGCGAACCGCATCGCCTGACCGCCATCGAAGCAGCGGCCCAAATCGCCGCTGGCAATCTGAGCGCTGAATCCCTGGTGCGAAGCTGTCTTGAACGCATCCAGCACCGTGACCCCCTGGTTCACGCGTGGGTCCATCTCGACCCCGAGGCCGCAATCGCAAGCGCAAGGCGCGCCGATGCCTCACCTCGCGCCGGTCTGCTGCACGGTATCCCGATCGGGTTCAAGGACGTGATCGATACCGCCGATCAGCCCACTGCGTACGGATCACGCATCTACGCCGGCCATCGCCCGGTTGCAGACGCAGCCTGCGTGGCGCTCAGTCGTGAGGCCGGTGCGCTGGTGCTGGGCAAGACCGCCTCCACCGAATTCGCCTACCGGCATCCCAGTGCCTGCACCAATCCGCACAATGCGGCGCACTCGCCTGGCGGCTCGTCGTCGGGTTCCGCTGCCGCGGTGGCCGACTTCATGGTGCCGCTTGCGGTCGGCACCCAAACCAGCGGTTCGGTCATCCGCCCGGCTGCTTACTGCGGCGTGCATGCCATCAAGCCGGGCTACGGCGAGCTCAGCTTCTCGGGGGTTCGGCATCTCTCCGAAAGCCTGGACACGCTGGGCTGCATGGGGCGAAGCATCGAAGATCTTTCGCTCTTTCTGGCGGCGCTGCAGATGCGCGAATACCGGGCGGTGGGCAATGGCCTCACGCGCGCGCCGCGGCTTGCCATCTACCGAAGCGACCTCTGGGACGATGCCCGCCCCGATGCCCGCAAGCAATTCGATGAAGTCATCGAGCGACTCGGTCGGGCGGGAGCCGAGCTCACCGAGGTGGCCAAC
>Ga0209358_10003861_pt1 | contig 10920 bp, 7 predicted proteins | sample LauGreFa1BDMLBSN_2_FD_187574 | JGI IMG/M metagenome (GOLD analysis project Ga0209358, IMG submission 187574) | Freshwater lake microbial communities from Lake Michigan, USA - Fa13.BD.MLB.SN (SPAdes) (version 2) | ecosystem: Environmental > Aquatic > Freshwater > Lake | place: Lake Michigan, USA...
GGATTTTCGAAGCACTTTTTCAATGGTTCGTGGCCCAAATTGAGTACTCACGCCCTTGAAAAGTACTCGAAAATCCGGATTGCATCTTTTGTTCACCCTTCCAAAATCTTCGTTTGGGAGGGATAAAATGTGCAACTTTGTAATATAGAACAATGTGAATACCAGGACGCTTTCAAAATCTAGAGCGCGCATTCCGTAGTTGCATGTTGCACTGACTCTGGCCGATGTAGCGGACTTCTAGTCCACGGCAGCATCGACCGTCTGCTCATTGGCAGTGCTCAATCAAGCCTACGTAAGTCATACACCTCGCGGCGTGTGTTGGCGGTCTGTTCAAGAACATGGAAAAGACGGTCAAGATGATCGACGACCGCCTGCTCATCAACACGCATGCGCCATCATCATCTTGTGAGTTGGACAGCATCGTCATGCTATCATCATCTTGTGAGTTGGACAACAGACAACACATCGTCATGCTATCGTCACGACGATGTCGAGCAACACGCCAGCATGTCACGACTGGCACGCACGCACGCTCTTTCACACGGATGGTCCATCGTCTCATGTAGACTAAGTCTGACTAACACGCCATCATTCACGACTGGTACCATGGCACGCGCATTTGCACGCACGCTCTTTCACACGACTCGCACGCATATAATCCTATTCTCCCCAAACGAAGATTTTGGACGGCTGAACAAAGCGTTGCGTGTGTGGTTTTGAAGTACTTTTCAAGGGTGTGACATTGAAAGCTCGTTCAAAAATCATACGCAACGAGTTGTTCGACCCTCGAAAATTCGTCGTTTGGGAGCCATAAACTAACGAAGAACTTTCGAGGGTCGAACAAACATTTCAGAACGCGTTTTCGAAGCAGTTTTCAACGTTTTGTAGCCCAAATCGAGTACTCACGCCCTTGAAAAGTGCTTCCCGTGGAAACGTGTTCCGAAATGTTTGTTCGGTCTTTCAAAATCTTCGTAAGGGATGGTAAAATTACACTGGTATGACACAACCATGTGGTCGGTTGGATGTGGTCGTAAGCATGGTCTGTGTCGCCGTTGCATCAGGTATGTGTGTGGTCCCCCTGGACTCCCCCAGTCTGAACGTAATTGGTTGTACACCGCCATCAAGTACTGCGTGGTGGGTATCCATCGACCGCTTTCCGTTGCAAACCGTGCATATTTTATCGAACACGACCAGTGATTGAGCCTAAACCGGACGTGTTTGGCCTCGTCGACGATCGTAAACTCGTCATGCGGGTATGCGTGTTCGTTCAACACAACGGTCGGCAAGTCGCCGTCGTACATACAGTGGGTCCGTCGAAAGTCGTTGACCCGTTGTACCCAGCGCTCGTAGGCACGCCGTAGCCGAGTCGCCCATCCCGCATAGTGCTGCGTCAGACGGCTCACGTATGGTTCGTCCGCCCAGACTTCGGGGAGCGGCGGATGTGGGACAAACGACCGGACGCAATCGTTGAACCGGTCCCAAAAGATGTACCGCGCATCCGAAAGGGTGCGCAGCACCTGGCTCGGGCGTTTCAAGCACGTGCACTGGGCGTACCGGTACCGGATGGTCACAAACGCACGCATTACACGTCGAACCACCATGCGTTCGGTGCAAGTGAGCCACCTGGTCACGTTCGCCCACACCATCGTAGGGATGAGGTTCCACGCGACGTGGTCATAGCTCGAACGACGAGGCTCATTTACGAGACGCCTACTGTTGTCAACGGGATTCGAGGATGGCGTGGTCGGTGGGTGCGATGTGCAACATGACATTGCACGCAAGCACGCAACACATCGAGCATTTGAATCATTAGAGATGGCCGAGTCCGGGCGCTTGAAGTTGGGCGACCGACGCCCTTTAACACGGCTTGGTGCGACGCCCTTGCACCGGCGTGTGCAACTCGTCCCCTTTTTTTTCAGACAATCACTGAAATGATGTAATCAAAATGGGTCAAATCGAAAATCAATGCCGGGAACAATGCAGTCCTTTGTCGTGTGTGCTCACACGGTGACCACATGTTGCAATTACTTTACGGCAAAAGACTTGGGCATATGTACTCACACCATTGAAAAGTGCTTCGAAAACGCACTCTGAAATGTTTGTCCGACCTTCCAAAATCTTCGTTTGGGGAGCATAGATTCTCGATATACTTTTCAAAGGCGTGAGTTCTCGATTTGGGATACGTACCAGTGAAAGGTATATCGAAACTCTGGATTTCATCTTTTGTCAATCCTTCCAAAATCTTCGTTTGGGCGCATAAATAACTGCGCAATTGTTTGGTCGATACTATGGAACCAGCCACTACGCAATAGATCTCCAACCACAATCGCTAAAAACAAGCACACTTTTCATCATCTTGTGATTTCGACAAACACATCGTGATAATATAATCCTCTTGTGATTTCGACAGACACATCATCGTGATATCAGCCTGTGAAAATCGTAGACGGGTCCCATCCCACACAAACCGTCGCTCTTCAACACGGCTCGCACGCACGCTCTTCAACACGGCTCGCACGCACGCTCTTCAACACGGCTCGCACGCACGCTCTTTTAACACGGCTGGCGTGCACGCTCTTCAAAACGGCTGGCATGCAATGACATATCATCATCTTGTGATTTAACAAAGACACATGGTGTCATGCACGCTCTTCAACACGGCTGGCATGCACGCTCTTCAACACGGCTGGCATGCAAGCTCTTTCACACGGCTCGCACGCACGCTCTTTCACACGGCTCGCACGCACTTGCAGAAAACTCGCACTTTCAGAGCAGAGGTGTGTCGATGTATGAAAATGTAGATAAGAACCGTCGATAATTACAAAGGCAATATTATGTGTACGAAAATCCAGGAAAACAGTAAAAAACTAATGAGATGTATGCTCCCCCCCCAAACGAAGATTTCGGAAGGATGAACAAAAGATGAAATCCGGATTTTCGACTGACTTTTCAATGGTTAGTTGCCCAAATCGAGTACTCACGCCCTTGAAAAGTGCTTCATTCGAAATCCAGATGTCATCTTTTGTTCATCCTTCCAAAATCGTCGTTTGGGATGGATAAAATGGAAAAATTCGAGTCGAGTTTGGATCATTCCGCCATTTCACGCCCAAATACTCGCTTTTCTTGTTATCGATTGTTATCGACGTTTTCATGCCACATTCGACCGCCTGAAAGTTCCCTCCCAAACGAAGATTTTGGAAGGTCGAGTCAACGAATTACGGTTAGATGTGCACCTATGTTCCCTGTACAAAGTGCGACCGCAAAAACCGAAGCCAAATCTCTCGCCGACGCACCTTTGCGTCGTGCGTGTTCGAGACGCATCGGTTACGGGCGATGTCGCACCGGCTGCACCCCTTCATTCGACAGACGAGATTCTTTGCATGTTCGTGCGTCTCACCCGGTGTCAAACGACGCTCGTAGTTTTCGCTGACAAAGTCTCTCCCATGATACCCCGTCCATTCCGCGACGATGGTCGGATTGCCGTCGTCGTCGACGATATCACCGCACGACTCTTCGTTACACTTGGTAGACTCGGAGTTGAACGCATTGTCCTCATATGCATCCCAATCGTCATCCGAGTCCGGGTCGTCGTCGTGCCTTTTCATGCGTGTCGGTCCCGCAAAACGAAAGTTCTGATAAAACGCGACCCCACTGTTTACGTACTCATCCAAGAGGCCCCCGTCGCGCAGATTGCGCAGCAGATGGTCAAACTTGTTCTCTCGTCTTCGTATGATGTCGAGTATTTGTGGGGCCGGTTCGGTGAAATGCTCGCATATGATCCCAACCGCATGCGATGGCAGTCGTAGCAGCATCGATGCGAGTCGCGACCGCGGTGCGTTGTGAGCGAGTCGCAAGGCGCTTTCGCGGGCCATCGGTACGACGAGACGATACTCTAGCAAGCACAGACGCTCCATGTCTTCGCGCGTTGCTTGGTCGTACAACACCGCCCGGTTGCACGGCTTTTGCGCGTACTTCGCTTCGATTTCGAGGCCACTCGCGATCGCCCGGCGCATCGACGCGTCCAGTCGGTCTGGACCGTCGCGTTCGTCCACCACTGTAGGCTCGCGGTCGACTTCGAACGCCTGCTGGACCGCATCGGTGTCGCTCCACTCGGCCACCACGCGACACGCGACATGTTTGGATATGAGATGCACCAGTGGCTTGATATCCAAGTAGAAGGCGGCGGTGAATAGTCGGAGAATCAGGTCGCAGTCGTTGTTGAAGCGCTGCGTGTAGCCGTCGTCAAAGTCACGCCTCTGACCCTCGGAATGGCGGGAGGACGGCGCGTGGAATCGGCAGTACTCGAGCACCCGCTCGAGTGTCTGGCCGTCGACATTCACCAAAGGAACGTCTTCGGTCCCATCCGCGTCCATTTGCTGGACCGTATCGGACATGTACGCAACGTCGGGGGCGACGACAAAACGCTGATTGTCGCTCGATACCAGCGTGATGTGACCGGCCGCACTGGCTTGCTCATGCGCGGCGCCTCCGAACTTCGCACCGCGGAAGCGACGTGGACTGAGGGGTCTGATGCCAGCGCCGGGCGATCGCGAACGAGTCGGGTGGTTCGTCGCCCACCCTCCGCGGTCTACCCTCCGCTGGGAATGCGGTTTCGACGCAGTGCTCTTGGCGACGTCTCTTTGGTCGTATTGCAAGGGGTGGTCGAACTCCCCCCCACCGACACCCCCACCGACACGATTGGTGGTGTACTTTTTCGACGCAAAGGTCGTCGAATGCCTCGTCTTGGGACTATTTTGATATTTCATTTTAATAGTCAATTCTTTTTACTCGCACGAACGATAGCAGGTGTCAGTGCAACACACTTAGCTGCTGCTCATGAGTGGCTACACCAGGATTGCAGGAATCGTTCGTGGCTTGCCCAATCCGGCGTGGGCGTGGGCATGACTATGAACATATGATGGTCAACGCAACATGCGGATGCGTCTGTAGAAATCACAACTTTAATCATAATCCGTCCAAGACGGACGTACGTCCGCCAAACATTTACAAAAGGAATGTGCGTGGACTGATTGTGAGTTTTAGGAAACGCCCATTGGACGCATTAATGGTTAACATCCCAAACATGGCGATGTGTCTGTCGAAAAACACATCGTTCGTAGAAGGACGTCGCATCACGGCTGTATCACACCCTTGAAAAGTGCTTCGAAAACGCATTCGGGAAGGTTCGTTAGCCGCGTCGTCGTCGACGTTCGGCCTCCAAAATATGGTTGGGTAAATTTGCCCCTCCCAAACAAAGATTTTGGACGGTCGGACGAACGTTTCCGAATGCCTTTTCGAAGCACTTTTCAAGGGAGTGATCACTCGATTTGGGCTGCAAATCGTTGAAAAGTGCTTCGAAAAGGCATTCGGAAACGTTCGTCCGACCGTCCAAAATCTTCGTTTGGGGTAACATAAAATTGTTACCAAACAATTTTTTGGAAGGAGGAACAAAAGACGAAATGCGGATGTTTGATTCACAGTTCGAAGCACTTTTCCATGGCTCGTGGCCCAAATTGAGTACTCACGAACTTGCAAAGTGCTTCAAAACCCCGCATTTCTTGTTCCTCCTTCCAAAATCTTCGTTTGGGATGGTAACTCGGACTCGGAAATTCCGAGTGTCATTGGCTCGGAATCACAAGGTGATGATAGCATGACGATGTGCATGACAGTGTTACTGTCTGTCGAAATCAAACGATGACGATAGAATGACGATGTGTCTGTCTAAAATTGGACTCGAAATAACACGATGATGATACCATGACGATGTGTCTGTGGAAATATGATGATTGTTTTCGTATAATGACGTACACGTAGTATCAGTCGTGTTAAAGTGCGGCGCGTGCCAGTCGTGTTAAAGTGCGGCGCGTGCCAGTCGTGTTAAAGGGGCGTGTGCGTGCCAGTCGTGTTAAAGGGGCGTGCGTGCCAGTCGTGTTAAAGGGGCGTGCGTGCCAGTCGTGTTAAAGGGCGTAAGATTCAGCGTGTCTCAGCGACGGTGTCTGTCGAAATATGCTCCCCAAACGAAGATTTCGGAAGGATGAACAAAAGAAGAACTCCGGATTTTCGAATGACTTTTCAATGGTTCGTAGCCCAAATCGAGTACCTTGAAAAAAGCGTCGAAAATCCGGAGTTCTTCTTTTGTTACTCTTCCAAAATCTTCGTTTGGGGAGCATATAAATCACACGATGATGATGATAGCATGATGTGTCTGTCCGACTATGTAGAAATCAGTGTTCAAATCACACGACGATGATAGCACGACGAGACGACGACTTTTCTCAGTTTGAAGTAACTTTGTTGTCCGTCGAAATCACAAGATGATGATAGCATGAAGCTGTGTCTGTCGAAATAACACTAAGATGATAGCATGACGATGCAAGATGATTCATGATGATGCGTCTGTCGAAATCAAGATGCTAGTATGATAATTGTGATCGTACTATGATAGTATAAGGACGTCGCATCAGTCGTGTTAAAGGGCGTGCGTGCCAGTCGTGTTAAAGGGCGCGCGGACCAGTCGTGTTAAAGGGCGTTACCTGGGCGTACGATTCGGCGCGTCTGTAGAAATAACACGATGATGATAGCATGATGTGTCTGTCCGACTCTGTAGAAATCACACGATGTCTAGACCCTCGTTTCGGTCACCTCGATTTTGTCAATATCTACGTTCTTCTGCCATTCGTCTAGGGTAATCATCTTCAATAGACAGGAAGAGTCGCTCGTATCAAACATTGCGACTTTACACCGGGGGTCCTGTAAACAGATTTGCTCGCAGTCATCCACGTTCGAAGATTGCACCATCAGGGTCTCATCGTTTTCAAAGTCCAATATAACGTCGTCGTCGGATATACGCTGCTGCATCACGAAAGAGTCGCTTGGTTGCACGTCTTTGCTCGGAGGGTTCATCTTTTCCGCCAACTTGACACATGGTCGACAATCGAGATACTGCTTTTGTTTGCGCTCACCACATGAGCCGTGGTCGCATAGCCATCGGGTGCAGATGCCCTGCAAAATAAACGGCGATTCCGACGGATTCGACGACACGCGGCATCGCTCGTGACACTCGGGTTTCACAAAGGACACGTAGTCGGGTTTGTCCAGCGTATGTATAACATCAACGGATTGTATATCATACATCGGGTCTTTTCGCTTGTGCGTGCAGATGCCACCGTCGGGATCGTTCTTCCACACGGCGATTTTGCAGTCTTCGTCGGCGTAGCACGCGCTCTTGCAGTGGTTTTCGCTGATAATGTCGTACATGATGACCTCATCCTGCAGGTGCTTGGCTTGTTTGATGTTGCCGATCGTACTTGGATACCGAGTCATGTGAAAGGGATAATTGTGATAAGACATTTAACGTTGTTTTTTTAAAATTGACGAGAGGTTTGCATGTGCTAGACGATTCGCTCGTCGCATTTCACAGACGTGTAGCCGGTTTCAGGACCCCAGATGAGGAACCTCACCCCGGGAGTCCCCCGAACTCGGATTGTAACGCGCCTTCGATGCGCGACAGTACGTCGGTCCACTCGCGTCTACGCGTCTGGCGGAAAAGACGAACGTCGGGGTACCAGTTCGACTGCGTATCGGCATCCGACGACTTCCACCGCCAATCGCACCCAACGACCAGCATCCCCCAGGTAGGGACCCCAATCGAGCCGGAGATGTGCAACGTCGACGTGTCAACCGACAGTACGAGGTCAACCACGCGCATCAACGCGATCGAGTCGACAAAGGCGTGGTCCTTGTCCCACGTGGCGGTGGGGACGGTCACATTCCACTTTGTCAGCGTTTCGACGTCGGACGGTTGCAGATCGGTGCAGAGCGCGATCCAGTGGACGTAGGCCGACGTTCGCGTCAGCAGCGTCTCGAGTGTGGCGACGGGAATGCTGCGGTCGACGACCTGCGCGCTACGCGTGCCACGCCAGTTGATTAGCACGTTGCGCTTCGTCTCGTGCAGCATCGCGCGCAAAGAGGCGTCGTCGCGAGCCGTCGGCACGCGCGTCTCGATGGTGCGTAGATAGCTCGGTGCGGGAATGGTCGTGTACGTGACACCCAAATGGGCGAGCAGGGTGTTGATGTTCAGATGGTGCTGAAACGCCGGGATCCGACCGCGCTGGCCGTACGGAACGAGCCTCACGTTCGAGAGATGGCACCAGACCTGTCGAAACATCCACACGAGCCTTTCGTCCACCAGGACGACGTACGCATGCCGCGGAAAGGCGACGACGAACGGCTCTACCAGTCGCGCGAACATGACCTTGTCGCCGATGCCGCCCGCAAAGTAGACGAGGACGCAACGGGCGGGCGCGTCGGGCGACGTGTCGAACGACGAGGTGGCCGGCGAAATGCCCAGGCCACGCACGTGAACCGACTGCAGGTAGGGGATGTAGGGTGCAGTGAGCGAGTACCGATGCGACTGGAGCAGCATGAGGGCGTACATTTGCCGGCAGTACGCGTCGAAAGCCGCGTCGCTCCCGTCCTGGCGTCGGAGGAGGATGAGACGCTCCGTGTGCGCTTCAAACTCGTCGCTCAGGCCCAGTCGGGCGCACACCGCGTTGTAGCTGCATAGGAACAAGAGCCGCTGATCACTCGGGGTGGCGTACTCGCCCGTCGCCAGTCGGCGACATATGGGACGCAAGAGCGCGTGTTCGACCTCGAGGTCGTCGGCTTGGAACAAGGTGAGTGCCGTTTGGTATTGTGCGTGTAGAAAGCCCTCGTCGGGCGTCGCGCTCGCCATCCGGCCGGTGGCGCGTTGGTAGCGCTCCTCGTGCAGCCGATGCATCGTCTCGGATGTCTCGACGTACGACGCGTCGAGTGTGCACATTCGATGCATCACACGCACCCGATGCTCGAGGTCGGACATGCAGTGGTCCAATGCGACCATCCTGCCAACCGTCGTCATTTTCTTTGTGACTATATGACCGCTTGTTGACAAAACGATTGCGCCTGCATGTCATCTACTCATCGCGTGGGATGAAAGCAATCGTAGCGCTCCATGACTCTGTGACACGGTCGATGAGACTTTCATATGTGCGTGCTTTTTCGAGTCAATAAGTTTCGACGCGCATTCGTGATGCATTTAAAGTGACAATGAAACCTGCAACTCCGGCTGGTCCCATCAGTTTCAGGTTTCAATTCCACTCAATGATGCGGGGACACACGCCGGCGTGTCCCCGCATCATGCTATCATCTCAGATGGAACATCCCAAATATGCGACCATCCTTGCTACCCACATGTTGTGAGTTCACAAGCTGCTAATACCCTCGCCGGATTGGGCATGACTTAACGACGCATTCGAATTGGCTTGCCCAATACGGCGTGTGTTGTTTCCCACTGAATCTAACACATGGGAGTTTGACGGACACATCGAGTCATCGACATGCACGTTGCGCACGCACGCTCTTTAACACGGCTCGCACGCACGCCTCTTAACACGACCGGTATGCACGCCCTTTAACACGGCCGGCATGCACGCTCTTTAACCCATGTGGGAAACAACATTTGCGAGAATTACCCACGCCGGATTGGGCAAGGACTTAACGACGCGTCGTGCATGCTAGGCTGTATGCTATCTTCGTTAATGGGCTTGCCCAATCCGGCGTGGGTAATTCTCGCAAATGTTGTTTCCCACATGGTCTTTAACACGGCTCGCACGCACGCCTCTTTAACACGGCTGGTGCGATGGTATTTCTACAAACACATCGCCATTGGAACATCATCTTGTGAGTTGGAAGGGCAGAGCGTCATGCTATAATCATCTTTTGACTCGAAGTTGTAAGTTGGACGGGCAGGTCGTCATAATATCATCATTCTACAGACACATCGTCATGCGATCATCATCTTGTGAGTTGGACAGACAGATCGTCATGCTATAGTCATCTTGTGACTCGAAGTTGTAAGTTGGACGGGCAGATAGTCATGCTATCATCATCTTGTGACTCGAAGTTGTGAGTTGGACATACACATCGTCATGCTATCATCATCTTGTTACTCGAAGTTGAGTTGGACAGACAGATCGTCATGCCATCATCCGGAGATGTCGACTAACACGGCTCGCACGCACGCTCCTTAACACGGATCGCACGCACGCTCCTTAACACGGCTGGTGCGATGGTATTTCGACAGACGCATCGTCATGCTATCATCATCTTGTGAGTTGGACGGGCATATCGTCATGCTATCATCATCTTTTGACTCGAAGTTTACCCCTCCCAAGCGAAGATTTTGGACGGTCGGGCGAACGTTTCAGAATGCGTTTTCGAGGCACTTTTCAAGACTCGATTTGGGATACATATCGTTGAAAAGTGCTTCGAAAACGCATTCTGAAATGCTGTTTCGGCTTTCCGAAATCCTCGTTTGGGGAGCATAAAGTTGTGAGTTGGACATACACATCGTCATGCTATCATCATCTTGTGATTCGAAGTTGTGAGTTGGAAAGACATATCGTCATGCTATCATCATCTTGTGTCTCGAAGTTGTGAGTTGGACATACACATCGTCATGCTATCATCATCTTGTGTCTCGAAGTTGTGAGTTGGACATACACATCGTCATGCTATCATCATCTTGTGACTCGAAGTTGTGAGTTGGACAAGACAGGTCGTCATGCCATCATCCGGAGATGTCGACTAACACGGCTCGCATGCACGCTCTTTAACACGGCTCGCATGCACGCTCTTTAACACGGCTCGCATGCACGCTCTTTAACACGGCTCGCACGCACGCCTCTTTAACAAGGCTGGTGCGATGGTATTTCTTCAGACACATCGTCATGCGATCATCTATCTTGTGAGTGAGTTGGACGGGCAGATAGTCATGCTATCATCATCTTGTGACTCGAAGTTGTGAGTTGGACATACACATCGTCATGCTATCATCATCTTGTTACTCGAAGTTGAGTTGGACAGACAGATCGTCATGCC
>Ga0209358_10003863_pt1 | contig 10917 bp, 9 predicted proteins | sample LauGreFa1BDMLBSN_2_FD_187574 | JGI IMG/M metagenome (GOLD analysis project Ga0209358, IMG submission 187574) | Freshwater lake microbial communities from Lake Michigan, USA - Fa13.BD.MLB.SN (SPAdes) (version 2) | ecosystem: Environmental > Aquatic > Freshwater > Lake | place: Lake Michigan, USA...
TAACTCATATTTTCGCCAATCAATAAAAATCGTTCATTATAGATTTTTCTTTTTTCCAATTCAATCATACAATCTACAACATCGTTAACATCCACAAAAGCATTAGCACCCGGGGTAAAATATTTTAAACCTTTATACACTTTTTGAAACAATTTAGCGCTTCCTTCTTCCCAATTTCCTGGTCCGATGATAATACAAGGATTTACAATAACCACATTTAACCCTTCTTCGGCACCACGCCAAACTTCTAATTCGGCTTGTTTTTTAGAAATAGAATAATTACTTGCGTCGTTTTTATCCCAAACTTGTTCTTCGTTTGTTATATCATAACTATTTCGGCCAACAGCAGCCGTTGAACTTACGTAAACAAAACTTTGTAAATGGGGACTTTGTAAACAAACATCCACTAAATTTTTGGTACCTTTTACATTAATTTCGTACATTAATTTTGCATCCTTTGGATGAAAAGAAATCATTGCGGCGCAATGGTAAACCACACTACAATCTTCCACCGCTTCTTCTAAATCTTTTACATCTAAAATATCGGCTTTAATCCATTCTATCTGATTAAAAAAATTAGCAAAAAGCTTATAATAAGCAAAAATTTGTTGTGCTTTTTGTAAACTTTTTTCGTTACGATAAATAGCTTTAACGGATTTATTTTGTTGAACAAGCTTTATCAATAAATGCGCCCCCACTAAACCTGTACCGCCAGTAACTAGAATCTTATCCGATGAATTTTCCATTTTAATTTTTAAATTCATGTAAATTAGACAAACAAACCACTAATAAATCTATAGCGTTTTGAATATCTTGTTTATGGCACATTTCAATCACTTGATGAATATGACGCGTCGGGATAGAAATCGCTCCCGAAATAGCCCCACCTGCCGTCATTTGTTGAATTGCTGAAGTATCTGTTCCGCCAGCAGTTAAAACTTCTGTTTGAAATTTTATACCATTTTGAGTAGCTTGATTTTTCATAAATTCAACCATTCGTGTATCACAAATCGTTCTTGAATCCATGATTTTTATAGCAACACCATCTCCTAAACTTGTAATTTTTTCATGCGCAGCAGCCCCAGGTGTATCAAACGCAATAGTTGTATCGATACAAATTCCAAAATCGGGATTAATATTTAAAGTAGCTACTTGCGCACCTCTAATTCCAACTTCCTCCTGCACCGTAAAAACAGCATGTAACTCAAAAGGCAAATCTTTACCTTGTAATCTTTTTAAAGCTTCTACTAAAATATACACACTTACCCTGTTATCCAAGGATTTACAATTTACACAATCGCCCATTTCAATTAAAGCACGCTCACGCGTAACAGGATTTCCAACTTCAATCCATTTTTCAACCTCTTCCTTCGGCATGCCTAAATCAATAAAATAATCGTTGATATTAGCCGGTTTATTCCTTTCCTCCGCACTCATAACATGAATAGGTTTTGCCCCCATTACACCAATTAAATCCTTTTTACCATGCACAATAACACGTTGAGCAGTAAGGGTTTTAGGATCGAACCCACCTAAAGTATGAAATTTTAAAAATCCTTTATCATCAATATGAGTTACCATAAAACCTATCTCGTCCATATGTGCTGCAACCATTACTTTTTTATTGGATTTACCGGGAATTACGTAGCTTAAATTCCCTAAATTATCAATAGAACTATTAAAGTTAAGTGCTTGAAGTTCTTGTTGAATAAATATACGAATTCTATTTTCGAAACCAGGAGCACCAGGAATTTCACAAATTTTAGATAACAAAGAAGTATTAATGTTTTGCATAAATTTTATGATTTAGTGTTGTGTAAAATTAATAATCTAAACGAATTATTTTGGTTCTTAATTGATTTGTAAAACAAATTTCAATTTTTTTAGCTAAAACACGTTTGTTGTAAGATAATGGGTATTGGTAATCTAAAACACGAATATCTTTTTGTCCGTTAATCTCTATTTTCCATTCGCCAATTTTCACGATATTTTCTTCTACAATAACATCAGTGTAAGTAGGATGAAAATGAAAATGAGCAAAACTTAAATCGATATGATTACTTAAATGTGTTATTTCATCTGTAATTAAAACACCATTGGGATAAAATTTAAATTCTCGTTGATGAATTGCATTTAATCTTTTGTAACCATCATGAGAAACTTTAAAGTAATTTTTATCTTCTTGTAAAATATTAACTTCCGGACGGCAAGCAACTTTAAAATTACTAAAAAATTCCGCTTGATTTTTATTTTTGTAACTTACAGTATTATGATTAGAAGTTGATTTTTCTCTAAATCGAGTTATTTTATCTTCAAAAGTAGAAGTGCCATTGTTTACTAAAAAAGTTTGATTGTTAAATCTTAAATCAAAACTAAAAACACTAGCATGAGCAAAATGTAAACAGTAATCAGGTCCCATTTTTCCAATATCTATTGTAGCCTCTAATTGATCTAATTTAACCTTTCTAAAACCACTTGAACTTAATGTTATATCAAAAGGTTGTAATTTTAAGGAAATAGCGTAATCTATCAATTCGTTGTTTGGTATTATATATTCTGGTACACTTTCGTTAAAACTAGCAAAATCACCATTTGAGTATGTTATATTTTGATTAAAGGCTAACATTGCACAAATTTTAGATTGAATTAAATTGTTTAATTGTTCATCATCAAAAATTGTATTGTTTTGCATTAAATTGTAGCAATCTAATAAGTGTGATAAAATTAAATTGTGAAACATTTGCGATTTTTGATAATGAGCGCCATCACTTAAAATTTGTTCACTTAATTCCCTACTTAATATTATTTTGGCTTCTTTTAATAAATCTGGCGCTTTAAAATAATAAGCTCCAAACAATAGTGAAATTCCATTTACTAACAATTCGTAACCTCCTCTATTGTATGCTAAAATAGATAATAAATATCTGAAATCACTGTATAAAACTCTGTCTAAAGTTTTACGCTCTAACTGATGTTTGCTTATAAATTTTATCCAGTTGATAGCTCGATAAGAAATTACCAGATTTTCATTTTCGAGTTTAATGTTTTTGTATTGATCACAATACAAATATAGTAATATCAAGCCCTTCTCTTTGGGTAAATCATCTTGAGTTAAAAAAAAGAAAAAATTTAAATTATCTCGCCAATCTTTACCATTATTTGGATAATTCCATGGTATTTCAGAAGTAAAGCTCAACGAACGATTTAAGATATTAAAAGAGTTGTTCGTTAATATATTTTTACTAGTTATATAGGGCTTAAAATGTAAGGGTAAACCTTTCCTGTAATAGTTTTTATAGGTGTTGATACCAAATATTAATCGCAGATTATTGTTTAACCAAAACATTAAAGAATGATAAATTCTGTCTGTCCGATCCGATTTAATTGATTGTAAATAATAGGTAATTTTTTTTATCATTTCACTTCTTTAAGTACGTCAAAACTACGAAGGAATTATTTAAAATCAAATAAAAAATTTTAATATTCTATATTATTCTATTCCTAATAGAATTCCAGATTTGGAACAATTTTTAAAAATCAATTATATACTTTTATTAAAAGAATATGTTTTCAACTTAACTTATTGATATATAAAAAATTAAATTTCATAAAAATGTTTGTTTGTATTGTTTTTTATCAACTTTTATTTATACATTTGCACCAAAATTAAACTATCCTTTTAACTATATGCAACTCATAATTCTAATAAAGAAGAAATTTCTTTTTAGAAATACTTTTCTGTTTATTGAAATATTTAATTATAAATTTTCAATTCTTCTTTTCAACTTTAAATCGATTTCCTAGAAAAATTACCTAACTGGAATGGAGTTGCGATATTGGAGGAATAGCACCTACTGGAACATATTTTTGGGTGTTAGAGTATGAATTAATTAATGGAGAACAATACAAAAAGAACGGTTATGTTCAATTAGTATGTAAATAAACCGAATGTATTTTAAATAAAAAAAAGTCCTTGCGAGTTCGTAAGGACTTTTTTTATCTAAATAATTTTATTTTTATTACTTAAAACAATTTTTTTTTATAAATTTATTGAATGTTAATTCTTCGAATTCTCTTAATTCCAGTTTCTTATCTATATGGATTTATTATTCATAGTAGGAATTTATTATTCGATTGGAATATTCTTAAATCCAAAACGTATCCATTATCAAGTATTTGTGTTGGAAATATAGAAATTGGAGGAACTGGAAAAACTCCACATGTTGAATATTTAATTAGGTTATTAAAGGATAAATATTCAGTTGTAACTTTAAGTAGAGGATATGGCAGAAAAACTAAGGGTTTTGTAGAAGCAGATGAAACTAAAACATATAAAGATATTGGCGATGAGCCAATGTTGTTTTTTACTAAATACCCAGATGTAAAGGTTTATGTGGACGAAAAACGAACTAGAGGTGTAGAGAAAATATTAAAAGATAATCAAAAAGTAGAAGTAGTATTACTAGATGATTGTTATCAGCACAGATGGATAAAAGCTGGCTTAAACATTTTATTACTAGATTATCATAATATTGATCAACCACAATACATGTTGCCAAGCGGAAGATTAAGAGAGTTTAAAAGTGGAATGGATAGGGCAGATATTGTAATTGTAACCAAGGGACCAAGTGTATTTTCACCTATAGAAAACCGAAGGGTAAGTAATATTTTGCAATTAAAAAGCTGGCAAAAATTATTTTTTTCTTATATCAGTTATAAAAATTTAGTTCCCTTTACCAGTGCTGCAGAGCAATTGGTTCAATTGGATTCTAAATTTAATTTAAAAGAGTTTAAAGCACTTGTATTTGCTGGAATTGCTAAAATGGATCCTTTAGTTGAATATATGAATGCTCAGGTAAAGGAAACTATTGTTCACGATTTTTCGGATCATCATAACTACTCTGTTGCCGATGTTGTTTCTATTTCCAATTCATTTAAAGCGATAACTTTAGCAAAAAAAATAATTGTAACTACTGAGAAAGATGCAATGCGATTGATTGAAGAAAGATTTAGTAGTGTGATTGAAGATTTACCTATGTTTTATATTCCTATAGAGGTTGGAATTCATCAAGAAAACAATCAATTTGATTCTTTAATTTTAGAATATGTTAAACGAGATAAAAAAAGCGCAACAATACATTTTTAGTAAAACCGATTTTACACCCGAATTTGCAATTGTTTTAGGAACTGGTTTAGGAGATTTAGTAAAAAGTATTGATGTGGTTTGTAGTATTTCATACCAAGATATTCCAAATTTCCCAATAAGTACTGTTGAATCTCACGTTGGGAAATTAATTTTTGGATTTTTAGGAGGGAAAAAAGTTGTTGCCATGCAGGGTCGTTTTCATTACTATGAAGGTTACAATATGAATCAGATTGCGTTTCCAATTAGGGTATTAAGTTTTTTAGGCGTAAAAAAACTATTAATATCAAATGCAGCAGGAGGAATTAATCCTCAATTTAAAAAAGGTGATTTGGTTTTGGTAAAAGATCATATTAATTTATTTTCGGGTAATCCTTTAATTGGTAAAAATTATCCCGAATTAGGGCCTAGATTTGTGGATATGTATCAGCCTTATGATAAAAAATGGATTGAGTTAGCCAAAAATATCGCTCAACAAAATAACATTAATATTCATTTTGGAGTGTATGCTGGTTTAACAGGTCCAATGTTAGAAACCCCAGCCGAGTATAAATATTTAAGTGTTATTGGAGCAGATTTAGTTGGAATGTCCACGATACCCGAAGTTATAGCTGCAAACCATTTAGGTATGAAATGTTTAGCTTGTTCCATTGTTACTGATGAATGCTATGGTGAAATTAAGCCAGTAAACATCACCGAAATTATAGAAGTTGCAAATAACGCACAACCTAAACTGTGTGTTTTATTCGAACAGTTTGTAAATCAAAACTAAACGTTATTTAATCGCTTTATTTTTAATCCACTCGCTTAAAGTTCTTATTTCTGCAGTTTTCAAAGCCTTTTCTATGGATGTGCTATGTGCTTTTTTATGTATGTCGGTACCCACAAAATCTACCCAGTTTTTTTCCATTAAATATTTGGCTACAAATTTTGCTTGGGGCCCATAATGCCCTGCAAGCGACATTAAATTAATTTGAAATAGTATACCCATATCCTTTAGCTCCTCATACATAGCTATATCTGCAGCATAATAAGGATAACGTTCAGGGTGAGCCAATAATGGTTGATATCCTTTTACAAATAAATCTTTTACAACCACCTTTAAATTGTTTGGAGGATTAATATAAGATAGTTCAAATAAAACAATATTCGTATTGGGTAAAGTAAGTAAATCTTTTTCGGCAATACGTTTCACAAATTCTTCATCCAGGTTATATTCTGCAGCTGCAAATAATTGAACATCTAAATTAGTTTTTGTAACAGCATCTTTTACTAATTGTAATTTTTGTAAAATAATATCTGTAGAGTTGTTGTAAAAATCACTCATTACATGTGGTGTTGCAACTAAATTTTTAAAGCCTAATTGGTTTAAGTAACTTATAATTTCTATGCTATCTTCCACATTTTTTGCCCCATCATCAATTCCTGGAAGCCAATGTGCATGTATATCCGTTTGAATTTCTATACAATCTAAAATTGCTAATTCAATCTCTTTTTTTTTCCAAAACGAAAAAATTCCCATAACTATAATTATTTAAGATTTTCTTTTTTCTAACCTAGCCCTTTTTTTATCTAACTCGCTAATTTGTTTATCAATATATCTTATAAATCCATCTGTTTTTTTATCCTCAATTTTGGCTACCTGATTTTTTGCTTCTTTCAATATTTTTAAAGCCAATTTGTAATCTTCTGCATCTAGTTTCTTTTTATTTTGTTTTTTACATCAGTAACTTCATCAACGTACCACAATAAAATTACTCCAACTATAAATTTATTTTTAGGATTAAAATGATAGGCATCTAAAGCACCTTGTAAAATGGCATCTTCCCATTTTAAATTTAATCTGTTATTTAAGTTTGCATTAAAATCCATTTTTGTATTGTTGTATAGTCTGTTTTTTTAGATGAAAACTGAAGCCACTTAAAAAAGTTAAAAGTAAATGGATATTCCATCAACTGGTAGTTAGTATCGGCTGGTAAATGATTTTGAATAAATAAATATGGGTGCGCTAAAAAAAATAAATAATTAACATCGGTAACATTTTTTTTCTGATTAGTAAATATTCGCATACCCCATGTAGCATCAATTAAATACCAAGTAGAGTCTATTTTTACAACATTCCAAGCATGATCCAAGTCTTTTCTTTTGGGTTTCCAAAACTGATAAGGTTTTTTTGTGTACCCAACCACATATTCGCAAGGTATATTTGCAGTTTTACACAAATCTTTAAACAAAACGGCAACATCTCCACAAACACCTTTTTTACTACTTAGAGTTTCTTTTGCCGATAATTGACGGGTAATTTTTTTTCTGTTTTTTCCTTTTTCGCTATCGTATGTAACTTGATTTCCAATAAATGTATAAAATGCTCTTACTTTTTCGTAATCGTTAGTACAAAACGTATTGCAGTATTCAACTAAACTACTACTTGTTTTGGATTGTTTTGGCGATATGATTTCTATCATCGAGTCCACTATAATAAAATCACCAACAATTTTTTTGTTATATAAAGGTTCGCCATACGCATATAAACTGGTATCTAAACCTCTAATTTGACTTAATCCTGTAGTAATTTTTACTAAAAAAAGTAAAAATAAAAAGGTGTGTTTTAATGATTTATATAAGCTCAAATTCTTTTAATTAAAATCAAATGCAGCACAAAAGTATAGGATATTTTATATTTTTTATCAGTTTGAAGTTTTTTATTTTTTTCATGTGGTTTTCCTTGATTTTGATACCTTCCAATAGTCTTTTTTATTTTTTTGAGGATTATTCTTCTAAAACCAATTAATTATTTGATAACTTTATCGTAAATTACAACTAAAATTAATTAGGAATTTAATGAAAGTAAAAAATTTATTCTTCGTTGCTTTATTATTCTTTACAGTTCCTCAAATTTCATTTTCTCAGGACAAACAAACTCGAGCAATGAAAAAACAGGAAAAATTAAAAAAGGAACAGCAAAAAAATCAAAGTAAAGCTTTAAAAGAAGCAGAAGAAAGACATCAGGCTATACAACAGGAGGAAACTCGAAAACGAATGAAAAAATCGCAAAAAGAGGCTAATAGAGTAAATAAAGGAAAGCACCCAAAACCTTGGTATGAGCGCATGTTTCAGCCTTCACAAAAAATGAAAAAGAAGAAAAAAGCTAAAAAAACTTAGTATGTATGGAAGGTAAAATTATTGTTTATGTTTTAATTGCGGTTGGCTATTTAATTTTTAATGGCTACAAAAAATTAAAACTTCCGCCCGAAAATAAAGGGGAAACCTACCAGCCCGAAACGGATAAAAAAATGGATCCTATCGAGGAGTTATTGAAGGAATTGAAGGGTGGAACCGACTTATCCGAGATGGAGGAAGAAAAGTTAAGGGATAAGGAACGAAGAAAAAAAGTGCTTGAAGGAGAAAGTTTGGAGGAAATTGTTGAGGAAACTTTTACTTATGAAACATTGGAGGATGAAAGAAATAGATTTAAAGCTTATGAAGGGTATGTTGCTGATACTCCTTTAGAAGCTGCCGAAAATTCTTCTGATACGATAAAATACGATTATAACGAAACAGTTTTGACTAAAAAAAAGCGCAAAATTGATATCAAAAAAGCTTTTGCTTCTAGTGTATTGATCAATAAAAAATATATTTAATTCCGATTTTGTTTTAAAACACATTTCTTGTAAACGAAATAAAAAGTGCAAAAAAATCAAAAAAATATATTTTTTTCTTTGCAAATTTTAAATTAAGTATTACTTTTGTGCCCACAATTGCCCTATGGTGTAATGGTAGCACATCTGTTTTTGGTACAGCTTGTCTAGGTTCGAGTCCTGGTAGGGTAACGTAAAAAGCCTTGGTTCATCCAAGGCTTTTTTTGTGCGTTCTATTTTCCTCTACTTACCAAGATTATCACAATTTTATTCGAACTCAGGTTTTAATTCTTTATTCGATGTAGGTACTTCACCTACGATCTAAAAGCTCTCCTCGAACGAGTTCCCGTGGTTAATAATTATACACTTTGGTTGGTAAAATTCGCTGTTTATACTTTGAAAGTGACGTCAAACCTACTTATGGATATTTTTGGATAAAATAAAGATATATCTATATTGATGGAACTTTGGTTTTAAGTAAAAAACATATAATACATTTTCATTACACTGAAAATGTATTATATATTTGCAGAAAAATTTCATTATGGATGATTTGTTTATTCGAAATACTTATTTAAAAAAAGTTGAACCTTACATTGGCAAGGAAATAATAAAGGTGCTTACTGGGCAAAGGAGGGTTGGTAAAACAATTTTGCTTAAACAAATTGAGCGTTTGGTACAACAACTTGATAAAAAAGCAAATACCATTTATGTAAACAAAGAACAACATGAATTTAAACAAATTAAAAATGCCGATGATTTGTTTGAATACGTTGAATCCAAACTAAAAGCTAAACAAAGCAATTATGTATTTATAGATGAAATACAGGAGATAAGTGAATTTGAAATTGCTTTAAGGCAACTACTGGTAAAAGGAGTAGATATTTATTGCACGGGAAGCAATGCCAATATGTTATCGGGTGATTTAGCCACGCACCTTTCGGGCAGGTATATTGAGTTTCACATCAACAGCTTATCCTACTCCGAGTTTATTGAAATGCATCAACTACCCAACAATAACGATACATTAAATAAATATATCCGTTATGGTGGTTTACCTTATTTAGTGCACTTACCTTTAAATGATGAAGTAGTTTACGGTTATTTAAAAAGTATTTACAATACCATTATATTGAAAGATATTGTTACTCGATATAGCATTAGGGATGTTGATTTTTTGGATAGGTTGGTTGAGTATCTATCGGATAATTTAGGCAATTATGTGTCATCTAATAAAATTAGTGATTTCTTAAAGTCACAAAGGGTTCATTTATCTGTTAACACAGTAATGAACTACTTAAAATACTTAAACAGTTCGTTTTTTATTAATAAGGTTGAACGATTGGATATTATTGGTAAAAAAAGGTTTGAAATAAACGATAAATACTTTTTTACCGATTTGGGTTTAAAGCATTCTATTATTCCTTACACAGGAGCACAAATAGGAAATGTGTTTGAAAATTTGGTGTACAACCAATTAATATATGAAGACTACAAAGTATATATTGGAAAACACCAGGATAGAGAAATTGATTTTGTGGCTCAAAAAGGCAATGAAACCAAATACATACAAGTTGCTTATCAGTTACCCGATGAAAAAGTGCGTGAACGAGAATTTGGCAACTTATTGAAGATTGAAGATAATTATGAAAAAATTGTGGTTTCGGCAGATGAGTTCACCACTGATTTTAAAGGAATTAAACATATTCATATTAGAGACTTTTTGTTTAACGCATAAATAAAGTATGAGGACAATTAAATGGGGACAACCTTCATTTAAAAGTATTGCTGTAAGGCTTTATTTTTGTTGGGATTTACTTAAATATATAAACCTATGGTGTTAAAGAGAATGAATATAGTATGGAGTTAGTTCAAAAAAACGTTACAATGGAATGTTTGTTTGTTTCTTGATTTTATAATTCGCCAAAACATGTTATTATCTTTAATTTTGGCGAATTATAAAATTTAATGGAGACAGCTGTATAAATTAAATAGGGGCAATTAAAAAAAATTATAAAATAATGAAAAACATGTATGTAAAACACCAAGCACTAATCTTTTTAGTTGTATTGTTAAGTAATTTTTACACTTTTGCCCAACAACTTACCGGTAACTTACCGCAATTACCTAACCAAG
>Ga0209358_10003866_pt1 | contig 10915 bp, 11 predicted proteins | sample LauGreFa1BDMLBSN_2_FD_187574 | JGI IMG/M metagenome (GOLD analysis project Ga0209358, IMG submission 187574) | Freshwater lake microbial communities from Lake Michigan, USA - Fa13.BD.MLB.SN (SPAdes) (version 2) | ecosystem: Environmental > Aquatic > Freshwater > Lake | place: Lake Michigan, USA...
ATGTAAAGTAAATTAACTGGGTTTCCTGTTGTGCCATCAGATACAGTCCAAGTATAAGTATGTCTACCTAAATTAAGTGTTTTATTTACAGTTTGTATTTCAGGATTAGATAAATAAACTTCTCTAGGCATTGTGAAATCAGGTTTAGGTTGATCTAATACTTCTATTAATGAAGTGCTTTGAGTTAAAGCCGAACATCCCTCTAAACTAATGTAACTGAAACTAGCTGTGTATGTACCTGGGGCTGTAAACGTGTGCATTGTGTATAACGATTTGTCTTCTGTTCCGTCCCCAAATTTCCATGCACCTAAACCATTAATTTCATTTGAGTTAAAAACTACTTTTAAAGGAGCGCATCCTTTGTTATTGTCTAAAGATAAGTTGATTTTAGGTATTTCTACCGTTTTTACGGTAATAGTTTTACTATCAGGACACAAAGTATAAGTTGGTGTTGAATGTGTGCTATACACTATATTGTTGATTCCAACATTTGCTTTTTTAGGATCAAATGTAGTACCTACAACACCAGGACCAAACCAACTACCACCTGGGTTTTTAACTAATGAATTTAGGTTAAATGGTTGATCTGCTCCTATACAATAATAGTCTTTAGGATATGTTGCTAAGTCAGCAGATATAAATTGCTCTACATTAATGGTTGTTTGAGCAAATGCAATACAAGGTCCTGCATTAATACTATAACTAATTATGTTTTTACCTATAACACCTAAAGCAGGATTGAATAATCCTTTTACACTAACACCATTTGTATTTACACCACCAAATATACCTCCCACAGGACTAACATCTAATTGTATAGGCATTCCATTATTACACCTTGTATCTACTTTAGCAATAGTAGGTGTTTGTAGTGAATATACTCTAACTGATGTAGTTGAACTATTAGGACATAAACCACTTGGAGAAGTAGCTGTACTATGAGTTAATACAAATGAACCAGCACCAACAGTATTAGGTATAAACATACTGCCTACAATACCTGAACCTGACCAAATACCTTGACTAGCAGTAAATGGAGTTAAGTTAACGGGAGCATTTGTATTACACATATCAGGTATAGCCTGACTGATAGCAGATGAAACATACATTTCAACACTTACTTGTTTAGTTTGTTGAGCAAAGCAAGTTGGAGTACCAATTACATATTGTATGTTATTGTTTCCTATTGCTGCTGTTTGTGGGTTAAAAATACCACTTAAGTTTAAAAACGAACTTGCAACCCAACTACCAGTATTAGGAGCAACAGTTAATTGTATAACAGCATCTTTACTACAAAATGGTCCTACATTTGATATATTTGGAACTGGAGGATTGAGTATGGATACTGCTATTGTTTTACTTTCAGGACATAAACTTGGATTAGGAGTAGATTGTGTGCTATAAGTTAGTACATAAGTGTTAGTAGGTAAACCTGATGGGTTAAACCAAGTGTTATTTACGTTTACTCCACTCCACACACCTACAGTGTTTTGAACTATGTTCATTAAGTTTACTGCAGAGCTAGTTACACACAAATGTCCTATTGTACCAGTTAAGGCAGCACTTCTATAAATTGAAGGTCGTAAAGCAAATGTATTTGTGTTTACACAAGGTCCTACATTAACAGTATAACTTGCTAAAGTATTTTGTAACGTAGCTAAAGAAGGAGTAACAATACCATTTTGAGATAGGGTTGGATTTGCCCAAATACCTCCATTCGGACTTGCGACTACTTGAAAAGTGGAACCGTTAGTACAAAATTCAGGATTAACAACTATAGAAGGTAGTAGTGTGTTTGTAACAGATATAGTTAAATTACTAAAAGCAGGACATACAGTTGGGTTAGGATTAGATTGGGTTGAATATGTAAACACATAGTTGTTTGTTGGTAAAAAAGCAGGATTGAATATACCATTCACAACATTAGTTCCACTCCAAACACCAACCGTACTTTGAACTATATTCATTAAGTTGACAGTATTTCCTGTTACACATAGTGGTGCAATAGTAGAAGTTAAAGTAGCAGGATTGAATTGGTTTAATTGAAATGTACCTGAATTAGAACTACCACACCCATTTTGAGAGTAAGAATAAGTAAATGTGTTAGTACCAATTGCTAATGCTGTTGATGTAGGTACAATTACTCCGTTTGGAATAGAAAACGTACCACCAGTTGGGTTTACTTGTATTGAATATGAATTACTATTTGTACACAAGTTAGGTATTGGAACAAAAGTAGGAGTAGCAGGGTTAATCATATTAATCGACATAGTACGAGTAATAGGACAATTGATTGCTGAAGGGGTAATTAAACAAGTATAAGTAATAACTGTATTTGTTCCTGGAGGTACATTAGGTTGAATTAATACGTTTTGAGATGTATTTAAGTTACCTAAAATATATTGATTAGGCTGCCAATTAAAAGTAAATTGTCCTGGTTGAGGAGGTACTGACCAAGTTATGCTTGCTGCAAATGGTTGAGTACAAGGTGTCATTGAAACAGGAGTGATTGTAGGATTGTTTATGTAAGTATTTACATACATTAAGTTGAAATACTTACAAGATCCATCAAACGTTTCTACTGAATAAACACCAGCAGCTAGTCCACTAATTGTATAAACATTAAGTGCAGTAGGATAAACTGAAAAGTTATAAGGAGGGGTTCCAATAGCATTAACTACTGAATATGAGTTTACACCTGGAGGCGCTCCTGGAGCTGGAGTTAAATTTATAGTACCAGTTCCATTTGTTCCATTCACACAAACTGAAGTAGCAGATACACTTACAGCACCAGGAGAAGATGACATTAAAGTATAACTGATTTGAGATAAACAGTTTTGTAAGTTAGTATAAGATAAGTTGTAAACTTGACCTGGAGAAGGATTGTTAACTGTATAGCCTGAAGCTGTACCAAGTGAGCCTTGTATAGGAGCATTACCTAAATACCATTGAAAGTTAGTACCACCAGTAGTGTTTAAATATGCTTGAGCACCACAATAAGGTTTATAAAGGTATTGTGTTTGAGGAGTACCAACACCAACAGCTACAGTTGCAGAAGCAGTACCACATAAAGCATTTCCAGCTCCAGCAATGCTAACAGAATAAATACCTGCAGGTAAATTAACAGCAACTGAAGAATTACCTACTACACTATTAGAAGCATTTGTCCAAGTGTAAGTGTAGCCTGCTCCACTACCTGCACCTTGTACAGTTGCAGAACCTGAAGATCCATTAGGACAAGTGGTGCCGGATCCAATACCAGCAATCATAACAGTTGTAGTATTGAGTTGTGAAATAGAACTTAATTGACAACCACCACTTGAAGTTAAGTTTACAGTATAGGATTGACCAGGTATAGGGTTTGTTATTGTAATAACAGCCATTGTTCCCATAGGTGGAGGTATAGGACCATTAGGACCAACCCATTGATAAAAGTTATATCCTAAAGGAGCATTAATTTGAGCAACGCCTGAACCTGCACAAAAAGAAACAGCACCAGGAATAGGACCACCAGGTAAACCTCCTAAACCAGGAGATATGTTTTGGCCACCACATACAGCATCAAAAAATGTTGTACCATAATGGCCACCAAAATTACAATCGGCAGTCCAAATTTCTATTGTAACACAACCACCAATATAAGGAGTTAAATCTATAGATCTGGTTTGCCAATTTGACATTACACCAAACCCACAAGGAGTAAAAGATACGTTTGCTAATGAACCACAGTTGGCTGCTAACGTCATTGAAGAACAAGAAGCAACACTGTTACCATTACAGGCATTTAATACTCTTAGGTATAATCCCGGCTGATCACAACAACTATGTCCAGGGTTTTCCCAAAAGCCTGCAAATGCAAACTGAAACAATGCGTTGGCTTGTGTAACGGGAAAGGTTTGAGCCATTTTGTTTCTAGAGTAATTGGAATTTTGGCCTGCATTTATTTTGGCTACTCTAGTACCACCAAATGGAGAATTACCTAAAACAAATGAGCAATTACTACCATTAAAATTTGCAGGTGTAGTAATAATCTGAAATTCATTTGCTCCAAGAGTATATGGTGTTCCTAACGAAACACAATTATAATTTACTCCAGGCCCATTAGCATATGCACCATATAAAGTCCAACCTTGAACAGCAAACGCATTTGCAGCACCATTATAAGTCCCGGGAGCAGTATTTTCAAATCCTTCATTAACACAAGGAGCAACCATTACTTGTCCTGGGTTTCCTAATAATTTACTATTAATAGGTGCCTCATGTATTGGGTTAGATTTATAGTATCGATCACGAACAAAGTCACGTTGTCTTTGTTTAACATAATCACGAAGTTCTTTTCCTTGAACTCCATTTTGTTTAGCATAGTTTATTACTTCAGCAGTATTGAAACCAGCTAAGGAATCAACATTATCCATGTCAGGAGTAAATGTTTGACCAATAGATGCTAATGTAAATAGGGCGAATAAAAAACTAAAAAATTTTCTCATAAGGCATTTGTTTATAAATATGCCTTAAATTACGTTATAGAGTTTTGAAAGCCTAATGAATTAGGTAACGCGGTATATTATTGAGGAAAATACTCTTTTACTTTAAGTTTAATGTTGTGTAACAAAGCACATTTTTCATATTCCTCTAGTTCTTCAAAAAATTTAATTGATGCTTCTAAAGCTTCAAGAAATGGTTTGTTTGCTTTTGTTTTGATACAATCAATATGTAGTGGATTGTCTAATTTTATTTTTTTAATATAATCCCAAGCCCTATTATAAATAAAAAATTTACTAGTTTCTTCTAGTTTTTCAATGTCTATTTCTGGGGCAATTTTATTAAATGAAATAACTGTATATTTTTCAAAAAATAACTGGTTAGAAATTAGTTTAGTAAATCCTCCAATCCAATATAAAGGATGATCTGAGAAGTCTACTAATAGGGAAACGTCATCTGAGTCTTTTTCTGGCTCATTAACGCTACCAAAGCTGCTGAATATTTTTTCAAAGTCCATAATTCGAACATAAAAGTGGCTCCACATTATACATATGAAGCCAATTTTGGTTGCGTCGTAGTCTTGTGACTTAGTGAGCTACAGTCTCAGTAGCAACTGCGTTTGCAGTAGCAGCTTCAACAGCAGTAGCATCAACACAAGTTTCTACACAAGTTGCTTCACAGCTAACTGTGTCGCATGCTTGTTCAGAAGCCGTACTTTCTGATTTAGTACTGCAAGCAAACATAGCTGCAGCAAAGGCTAGGGTTAAAATTGATTTTTTCATATAATCATAAATATAATTAAAAAAATGATTTTCGCCAAGTTTAAGCAGAAGATTTTACATATCTTTCTCCTAAAATTCTAATTGCGTTTTTAGCTTCTTCAAAGTCCACTCTAAAAAATTCACGGTCTGCATTTTCTCTATATTTGTCTAAAAATTTATGGACTTCACGCTCAAGTATATCTCCGTCAAAACACTTAAACGCCCAAGCAACTTCAAATGGTTGAGGTACACCAGTGCCACGACTTACTTCTTTAGCACGTTCTTCAGGTTCTTTTTTAGTATATCCTACTTTACATAAACCTGGTAAAGCAGGACTTGTTAATATATACACCCATGAATTTCCGTCTCCTTCTCTACCTTCGTATTCTAATCTTTTTTTAGCAGTATAATATGTAACATCATCGTAATTTTCCCACCCCGGTTCTTTACTTGGGGTAAGGGTAAAATATGCGGCTGGTCTTCCTGCAAAATCTTCTTTACATGGAATGTATTGTCTTGCTTCTTCTGCAGATATAAGTTTCATAATTATTTAAGTATATTTTTTTCTCCTTCAGAAAGTGATTCAATTCCTTTAATACTAATTTTATCTAAAATATCATCTGAGGTGACATTGTCTAAAACGATTTCTTCAACAGCTCTTTTTTTACCAACAGATAATTCAAATGGGTAATCACCTAATAAGAATTGTTTAGTAGCATCTTTAATATCGTAATTGATATTAAATCTATCTTTAAGTTGAATTTTAATAAAATCCATAGATAAATCATCAATAATCATAATGAAGTGAAAATCACTTTCTTCAAATACATCACAGTTACCAATACAATCTTGAACATAAGATGGAAATAAGTCAGCATTTTCTTCAGAAAAGAAATCGTCAATTTTCTTGATATCGTCTTGAGTGCAAAACAACTTAACTAAATACGGTTTTTTCTTAAATATATTCATGGTTTCTCGTTTTATCTACGATAAATGTACATTAGTGAGTTTTGGAAGCCTACCGAATAAAAAAGGCCGCTTTGTGGCGGCCCTGTTATGTTTTGTTATGTATTAATTATATACCACCAACATTAATAGGACTGTTACCGGCTATCGATGCTAATCCTACTGCTCCTTCAGGGTTAGGAAGATACTTATATGCATCATTTGTATCAGATTTTCTCCAAGCTTTTATAGCCTTTTCATCTTTTTTTACAGTTGCATCGTACCATGTTTGTACCCAGTATCTAGCGTTATTAAATTCTTTACCTTCTTCAGTTTGATATAATTTAATTAATTGGTCTAAATTCATTTTATATTTTTCCATATAATCTTTGAAAACTGCAGGTGCTTTTCCAAAAGCAGCTTTTAATGCTTCAGGTGTAATTTTATGTTCTCCTTTAGGTGCTGGGTACTTTCCTAATCCTACGGTGGCTATTCCTTTTTGGAATGCTTGTGTTGCTGCACTTTTAAGTTTTTCAAATGCTTCTTCTAATTCTACTTCAGTTAATTCAGCTTCAGCAATAATTTCCATTATTTTTTCTGTAGCTTCTTTTTTCTTTTTCTTTTTAGCTTCAGCTAATTCGTTTTGTATTTCTTCGCGAATAAGGGTGCGTAGGTCGTTTAATTTCATTTTTATAGTATATTAAATGTTTTGTTATACATATGTTAGAAATATAAAAAGTGTAGGCTCTTTAACGATTTATTTTATTTTTTTATTTATTGTTTTATCAATACGTGAATCAATATAAGATTGCAATTCATCTAATCGACGAAAAGCAACTTCTCTGTTTTCATGCATTTGTTGATATACATCACGCATATCATTATCTATTCTTCTGTGTGTTGACTCATCTCTAACACTTAGATCATTTATTTGTTTTTGTTGATTATATACCTTTACAATACCAGCAACAACTACTACTACTAACATAATAGCAACCATCGCAAGCACTCCAAAAGCAAAAGATAGTGTTTCCATTTTTATTTTTCCTTTCGTTTTTTATGTCAAAGAACCTACACTTAATATATTCGGGAAAGCAGAAGATGGGTACGTAAACATCTGCTTTTATAATTGGCGTTACTAACCTAAATTCCAATCAACCCTACCCAGGTAGCGGGATGTAGTCGAGACAGGATTCGAACCTGTGACCAACGGTTTAGAAAACCGTTGCTCTATCCAACTGAGCTACTCAACCATAACTGCTTTACAACCATACATATTCTTTCTTTAACACTCTTCGAGCGTAATTATTTACATATGGTTTTCCAGTATTATAAGCCCCAAATACAACTCCCCAATTATTATATTTGTTATGAAGAATTTGAAGCAACATCATTGACGTTTTAACATTAAAATCAATATCATTTTTTAACTGCGCTTTATTAACTGTTTTACCATAAATTAATTTAGCAGTAGCAGGCATAATTTGCATTGGACCTAAAGCCCCACAATACGAAGTAACATTATGTTTATAATTTTTATCACACGGTCCTCTATACAACGACTCAATATATGCTACCGAAAAAGCATATTTAGTAGGTATATCATACTGTTTAGAATACTTTTTTATATAATAATACATCTGCACTTCAGGTTCAGCTTGATCCATGTTTGTAGAATCAAACCCCTTTAAATACGGATCAACATCAGTTTGAACAACAGGTTCATCCTCAAATTTAACAAATGGGGTAGCCAAACCAGCCACAACAATAAACGCAAATATGTTAGTAATATTAAACATAACCTTTAGTTTTTTAATTATACTGTTCATAGCGAGTCATAAATATGACATGGCTATATAAATGTCTCCTTATAAACCCTTCCTGTGCACCGAACAAGAAACTGGGGAAACGTTGTTTCTACTTTTATGAGAGGCTTGGTTACCCTCTCCCACCGTTTAGCAGGTTGAAGCTACGTGTAGTCAGGACAGGATTCGAACCTGTATGCCATTTGTGGTTTTCTCTTCCATTTACGTTTGCAACCGTACCACCAGCGATTTGCCACTCCTATACATTGTCCGCTTACGACCAACATATAATATTAGCTTTGCGAGCTAATGTTAGCGTCTACATTCCGCCACCTGACTATGTTGCTGTCTATTCCAGCTGTCAACCAGTGTGCTTACTTTGAGAGGCTCTTGGGTTTCGTAGTCAGGACAGGATTCGAACCTGTAATACCAACCAGTAACTCCTTCGGTCATCATGCCTTAGGTCATCGTTGGACTTACTTGTAGCGTCTACCATTCCGCCACCTGACTATTTTATTTTGGGTGATTACATTCATATAACAAAGTGTAAAAAACATTAAAACGATTTTTTTACACTCAACCATTATACACAATATTTTTTTAACCACCCAACACTTCACTCTCTTTTGGGGTAAGAATTTTTATATTCCTTACTGGTGTGCCATCAGAATGTTCCATCAGTTGTGGGGCAATAATACCTTGGTTATACAACCAACTCGCTAACTTAAATTGTAATTTTACTAATAATGTTTTCATAAAGATTCTATTTTAATTTTATATTTAATAACTTTGATTCCATTGTTTATTTCAATTACAGTATGGTGCTTTTCATTTGTTATAGGGTCTATAACTAATGGAGATATTTGATATTCACCACTGCTTTGTTCTCCAATCAATTCATCAATAAAATTGATAAGTTTTTTTGGAACATTGTTACTCTCCTGTCTCACTTCCTCCTCATCAATCAGTTGATTAAGTTCTTTTGTTACCCAATCCAAATTTTCACCAGAAGTGTTAAAAGGTTCTTGTTGTAATTCTTTAAGAAGTTTGTTTTTGTTTTGTTCAGCTTCTTCTCTTGTCCATTTTTTATTTTTCATATTTTATAATTTTAGTAGTCAGGACAGGATTCGAACCTGTATTGCTCACCACGTTTAAGGCTGGCTGTGAGCGATGCTACCTACGATCTGCGTCTAACCAATTCCGCCACCTGACTATTTGTACTCCCGACGGGAATCGAACCCGTGTTTTATCCGTGATAGGGATATGTCCTAGCCCCTAGACGACGGGAGCAATTTTACTCCTCAGTCGTACGTTTTACTTTACGGTTTTTGGACTTACCATTTCGTTTCATCCATTCGATCCACTCTTTAAGAGTTTGGATTTTTAATTGCCATGATGCTTTACTCATTTTGTTTATTTTTTATACGTATATACCTATAAATAAGCCCTAATGGGATTAGTGCTTGTTTATTTAACCCATTCTTGAAACCCAATTTCCATCGCTCTTTCAATGGAAAGTTCGGGGTCGCTTTGCATAGCGGACAGTGCAAATGCTACAACTTCGGCTTGCAAATCATAATTAGATGCTTCTTTAAGCAAATAACCAATGTATTCTATTTCATTTACTGTCGTCATAAAATAATCCAATTGTTAATATTAATGATGATGCACTAAAAAAACCAAAAAAACCACGAGTGTAAACACCCCAGTTTAGTGGGTTGTATTCCCAACTGATTACCGCAAACAAAGCGTAAGTCACAAAAATGGATAGCGATGTTAGGGCTAGTAGGAATAACGCTGATTTGATTTTATTTTTCATAACTCTTATTTGCGATAAATATAATAACGAGAGTTTTGGAAGCCAAGTTAGATATATAAGGATATACTTCATCGACATACACAAAATCGGTTTTCTGGGTGATTGCATTAGTTTGGATTTCTGGGTAAATTGGTTAGTTGGGAATTGTGGGTGCGAGGTGGGGTGGTTGTGGCAAGAGATATAAGTATATATGAGTCGGGGTGGGTATATCGACCTTTATCTAAAAATTAATCCAAGCCCTTTTCCCGCACGCCCCACGCATATATGGAAATCAACGCACGTGGTCCATAGGTACAACCTACGGCATACGGGCATATATATCACGCACCCCCTACAGTCCCAAATACTACATTCAACACTAGGAACCCTAATAATGCAGCCCAAATCTGCACCTTTTCGTTGTTTATTATTTTGCTAATCATTTTCATATACCATAAATGTACGACATTGTTTTTTGCAAGCCCAATAGGGCAACACTTACCTGCCCTAGACACCAGATGATCTTAGTATGGCCTGGTCCATATCATGGGCGCTAAAGCCATCTTCATTTGGTTGATGGTATTCATCCATCTTCCTGTTAATGTAGGCAAATAATAATTCAGCATATGCCTTAGGTAATTCATCAATGGCGTCCACTAGTTTAGTGTAGCGGATCTGCTGGTGTCTATCTCCTAATGGGCAGGTCATTATACTCACTATTTCCTGAGCCATGTTAAACATTTCAACTGCATTAGTTGGTCCCATAATTCCACCAATGAGGTAGGATATTCTCCAATTGCCTACCTGGCCAGGTGTGACTACCTAACTTACCTGTACGGTGGTCCATTCTCTCATCCATCCTACAGTACCACCGCTCCAAATTATATCGGGCTACATCATTCAGATCAGCCAACATCCCATATTTGGTGTCCACATACTCATATGCCTCACTGTAGGGCATCCTATTGATGAGCGCCTCCCCCAGTACCCGAGCAAACAACTGGTTCGATTCATCCACCGTCTGCTGCGGTGAAGATACTCCACATGCGGCGGATTCCCCCACCTCACTCACAAACATGCCCGTATACAGTCCCCTCAGTCCATGTCGCTCAACAAATCTGTCT
>Ga0209358_10003869_pt1 | contig 10912 bp, 7 predicted proteins | sample LauGreFa1BDMLBSN_2_FD_187574 | JGI IMG/M metagenome (GOLD analysis project Ga0209358, IMG submission 187574) | Freshwater lake microbial communities from Lake Michigan, USA - Fa13.BD.MLB.SN (SPAdes) (version 2) | ecosystem: Environmental > Aquatic > Freshwater > Lake | place: Lake Michigan, USA...
CCTCATCTCAAATCGCCTGCTCGAATACACCCCGGACCTGACGCAGCATCCGTTTCCCGAATACCTGCGCACCGGCGTGCCCGTCTGCCTCAACACCGACGACCGCGGCATGTGGGACTCGAACCTGACCGACGAATACTACACGGCCGTGAGCATGTTCCGGCTGTCGTGGCCCGAAGTCGTCTCCCTCGGGCGCAACTCGCTCGCCTACGCCTTCGTCCAGGCCGACGTGAAGGCGAAACTGCTCGCCGACTACGAGGCGCGGGTCGCCGCCTTCGAGGAAAAATACGGCGCCGGCACGCTCGCCGACGCGCTCGCCAAAGTGCAGGTGCTCCGCCCCGTCGCCTACGGCTACGCGCGGCGCACGTGGGGTTTCGAGTTTCCGTAAGCGCCGGCTGGGCGGACGGGCGGATGGGGCAGTAGGGCGGTAGGGCGAGGCGTCCCCGCCGAGCCGTCGCGGCTCACGGGTGACACGGCTCGGCGGGGACGCCTCGCCCTACCCGCGTCGCTCGGCGGCGGCGGCGGCGGCGTTCGCGTCTCGCGCCAAGCGCCGCTGCCGGCGGCCGGCCAGCAGGCCGTGTTTCGGCGCCCAAACCAGCGCGACGAGAAACACCGCGGCCTGCAGCAGCACGATGCAGGCGCCGGTCGAGGCATCGATGAAGAAGCTCAGGTAGACGCCGCCGAGGCTGGAGCCGACCGCGGCCGCGACCGCGATCGCCATCATCCGGCCGAACCGGTCCGACAGCAGGTAGCCGATGCAGCCGGGCGTAACGAGCATCGCGATCACCAGAATGATGCCGACCGCCTTCAGCGAGACGACGATCGTCATCGCGAGCAGCGACAACAGCAGGTAGTAGAGAAACGTCGTCGGCAGCCCGACGGTGCGGGCCTGCGCAGGATCGAAGCAGAAGAGCAACAGATCGCGCCGCCGAACCAACACGATCGCGAGCGTGAGGCCGGACACGACCAGCGTGTCGCGCAAGTCGCCCGGCGCGAGGCCGAGGATGTTGCCGAACAGGATGTGGTCGAGGTGCAGGTCGCTCCGGATCTTCGTGAAGAGCACGAGGCCGAACGCGAACAGGCCGGTGAACACGACGCCCATGACCGTATCCTCCTTCACCCGGGTGTTGGCCTTGATGTAGCCGGTGAGCACGGCGCAGAGCAGGCCCGAACCGAAGGCCCCGAGCGCGAGCGGCACGCCGAGCGCGTAGGCGACCACGATGCCCGGCAGCACGGCGTGCGAGATGGCGTCGCCCATCAGCGACCACCCCTTCAGCACGAGGTAACACGAGAGCACGGCGCACACCGCGCCGACGGCGACGCCCACGAGCATGGCGTCGACCATGAACGGAAACTGGAACGGCTCGAGCAGCCGGCTCATGCGCGCACCTCTGCGATCGCCGCGCGCCGCCGTGCCCGGGCCGCGAGCAGGCCGTGTTTGCGGGCAAACACGAGCGCCACCACGAACAGCGCGCTCTGCAGCGTGACGATGCAGCCGCCGGTGGAGCCGTCGAAAAAGTAGCTGGCATACGCGCCGACGGCGGAGGTGCCCACGCCCATCGCCACGGCGAGACCGATCATGCGGCCGAAGCGATCCGTCAGCAGGTAGGCCGTCGCCCCGGGCGTGACCAACATCGCGACGACGAGACAAGCCCCGACCGTCTGCAACGCGGCGACGGCGGTGGCGGACAACAAAACGAGCAGCAGCAGGTGCAGTGCGGCGGGATTGAGGCCGAGCGCGCGCGCCTGGTTGGGATCGAAACAGAAGAGCAGCAGGTCGCGCCATTTCAGGCCGAGAATCAGGAGCGTGACGCCGGAGATCACGAGCACCTGCACGATGTCGCCGCCGGAGATGCCGAGGATGTTGCCGAAAATGATCGAGCGCAGGTCGACCTCGCTCGGGTAGACGGAGATCAGAAACAGCCCGAGCGCGAAAAACGCGGTGAAGACGACGCCGATGACGGCGTCCTCGCGCAGGCGGGTCTTCGTTTTCACGAAGCCCATGCCGACGGCGGCGAGCAGACCGGCGAAGAAGGCGCCGGCGGCAAACGGCCATCCGAGGTAGTAGGCGACGGCGACGCCCGGGACGACCGAGTGCGAGAGGGCGTCGCCCATGAGCGACCAGCCCTTCAGCGTGACGAAACAGGACAGAAACGCGCACACACCGCCGATCAGCGCGCTGACGCCGATGGCCTTCAGCATGTAGTCGTAGTGCAGGGGCGTGAGCAGCGTCTCGATCATGGCGCGTGCCGGCGGCCGGTCCGGCGGAGGCCGGCCGGCGAGCGCAGGGAGGGATCGTATCCGAAAAATCGTGTCGTCCCGCCGCTCACGAGGCGGGCCACACGGAAGGATGAGGCCGGGCGGTGGTTTCGATTTCCGCTCACTTGTCCCCCTCGTGCTCGGCGCGTTTGCGCACGACATCCTCGCGGCCGACGCGCTCGCGGTATTCGACGTGGCCGCCCTTGCCGAAGACCAGCGGGCGCTCGTCGTCGGTGAGGAGCGTGAGCGCCTGGCCGTCGTGTTTCTGCACCGTGGACTCGTCGAAACGGAAATGGCGCAGCACGCCGCCGAAGGCATGGAGCAGGTTTTGCTCGGTGAACACTTCCGCAGTCGGGCCGGAGGCGAGCACGGTGCGGTTGACGAGGACGACGTGGTCGCAGAATTCCGGGACGGAACCGAGATTGTGGGTCGAGACGAGGACGATGTGGCCGTCGGCCCGCAGTTCGCGCAGCAACGCGATGATCGCCGCCTCGGTGGTGACGTCGACGCCGGTGAACGGTTCGTCGAGCAGGAGCACGCGGCCCTGCTGCGCCAACGCGCGGGCGAGGAAGACGCGTTTGCGCTGGCCGCCGCTGAGTTCGCCGATCTGGCGCTCCTTGAAGTCGCCCATGCCGACGCGGGCGAGCGCCTCGTCGGCGATACGGCGGTCGGCGGCGCGCGGGATGCGCAGGAAGTTCATGTGGCCGTAGCGGCCCATCAGCACGACGTCCCAGACGCTGACGGGAAACGTCCAGTCGACCTCCTCGGCCTGCGGCACGTAGGCGACGAGGTTGCGTTTGAGCGCGGCGGCGACCGGCTGGCCGGCGATCCGGACGGTGCCGGCGGCGGGCACGACGAGGCCCATGATGGCTTTGAAGAGCGTGGATTTGCCGCTGCCGTTGACGCCGACGAGCGCGCAGATGGAGCCGGCGTCGAGGGTGAAGGAGGCGTCGCGCAGGGCGACGTGGCCGTTGGCGTAGGTGACGGTGACGCCGGCGACTTCGATGCGCGGGACGACGGGAGCGGGGCCGCTCATGGCGCGGTGAAGCCCCGCATGATGGTGCGGGCGTTGTAGTCCATGAGTTTCAGATACGTGGGCGCGGGGCCGTTGGCGGCGGTGAGGGAGTCCACGTAGAGCACGCCGCCGTAGCGCGCGCCGGTCTCGGCGGCCACCTGCCGGGCGGGTTTGTCGCTGACGGTGCTCTCGCTGAAGACGACGGGGACTTTGTTTCTCCGGACGCCGTCGATGACCTTCTGCACCTGCTGCGGCGTGCCCTGTTGGTCGGCGTTGACGGCCCAGAGGAAGAGTTCCTTCAGGCCGTAGTTGCGGGCGAGGTAGGGAAACGCGCCCTCGCTCGTGACGAGCCAGCGGCGGTCGGCGGGGATCTTGCCGAGTTCGGCACGGACGGAGGCCTCGATCGCGGCGAATTTGGCGGTGTAGGCGCGGGCGTTGGCGTCGTAGGTCGCGGCGTTGGCCGGGTCGATTTTCACGAGGGCCTTGCGGATGTTCTCGACGTAGATGGCGGCGTTGCGCGGGGACATCCACGCGTGGGGGTTGGGTTTTCCGGTGTAGGGCCCCTCGTCGATGCCGATGGGCTCGATGCCTTCGCTGAGCACGGCGCTGGGCACGTTTTTGAGGTTGCCGAAGAAGCGCTCGAACCAGCGCTCGAGGTTGAGGCCGTTCCACAGCACGAGGTCGGCGCGCTGGGCTTTGACGATGTCCTGCGGCGTGGGCTCGTAGCCGTGGATCTCGGCGCCGGGCTTGGTGATGGATTCGACGATGGCGGCGTCGCCGGCGACGTTCTGCGCCATGTCCTGGATGATGGTGAACGTGGTGACGATGCGCTTCTTGGCGGCGGCGGCGTGAAGCGGCACGGCCGAGGCGAGAAGGAGGACGACGGCGGCGAGTAGGCGGGAGCGGAGGAGCGCGGTCATGGGCGGAGGAATCAGAATTTGCGGGCGAGGCCGAAGAAGAGCGTGAGATCCGGGGCGGAACGGGAGAGGCCGATGTAGGCGCCGGCATCCAGCTGGAGACCGGGCGCGAGGGGGCGCGTGAGGCCGAGATTGAAGGTGGCGACGTGGCGGCCGTCCCCCGCGGAGGAGGTCAACTCGAAGAATGCCCCGAGGTCGGGCGCGAGGTCGCGGGCGAGGGTGACGGTGTTGGCCCAGACCGGGCGGTAGCCGCGGCCGGGGCCGAGGTGGTTGCAGCCGAGCGACGTCATGGCGGCGCCTTCCCAGCCGGCGCCGACCTCGAATGCGACGGGAAACGTGAGCGCGCCTTCGACCTTGTCGTTGCCGAGACCGGCGGCGGCGGTGGGCAGCTTGAGGTCGGCGATCAGGCCAAAGGCGACGGGGCCGCCGTCGTTGCCCCGGAAATTGGTCTTGGCGCGCAGGATGGCGTCGCCGAAACCGTGCGTGCGGGTCGCGCGACCGCCGGCTCGCTCGGTGACGGCGACGTGGGGCGTGACGAAGAAACCGAATTCGACGTCGGGCGTGAGGCCGAGCCGCACATTTAACGGGGCGACCTCCCACGTCGTGGTGCGCACGCCGTCCGCGCGGTCGCGGGTCCACGTCGCGGCATCGAGTTCGACCTGCACGCGGCCGGCGTCGACGGTGAACGGGCTTTCGGTGGCGTCGGGGCGGTCGGTCGTGAGTTCACGGACGGCCGCGGGAGCGGAGGCGGCCGCCGCGAACGCAATCGGGGCAACCACCCAAGCGAAACCGACGAGAGCGGATCGGAGAGGGAGGCGGCGAGATGGCGGGAGGCGCATGTTTGAGACTAAGGTGGCATTTATTTTGAATCGTCAAAATAAATCTTTTGGTTGCGGATAACTACCCTCTTTGTATTCCCGCGCTGTGGCCACCGTCGCGGTCGAAAACTACCTGAAACACGTGCTCCTGCTCTCGGAAGACGGCGGCGAGCTGGTGTCGATGGGCGCGTTGGCGACGGCGCTGGCGGTGGTGCCCGGCACGGCGACCACGATGGTGAAGGCGATGGCGGACGAGGGGCTGGTCGAGCACCAGCCGCGCCAGGGCGTGCGGTTGACGGCGAAGGGCCGGGGCGTCGCGCTCAACGTGCTGCGCAAGCACCGGCTGGTGGAGACGTTTCTCGTCAACGTGCTGAAGATGGACTGGTCGAAGGTGCACACCGAGGCGGAGCAGCTGGAGCACGCGATCTCGGACGAGGTGCTCGACCGGCTGGACGCGTTGCTGGGGCATCCGGAGACCGATCCGCACGGAGACCCGATCCCGAGCCCGCAGGGCAAACTGAGCTCGCAGGTCTACGCGACGCTGGCGACCTGCGCGGTGGAGCGCGGGCTGCGGGTCGTGCGGGTGACGGACCAGTCGGAGGAATTTCTCCAGTTCGCCGAGTCGCAGGGGCTGCAGCCCGGCACGGTGCTGCGCGTGACGGACCGCAATTTGACGGCGGGCCTCGTGAATCTGCGCCGCCCGGGCGGCAAGCCGATGGCGCTCAGCGTGAGCGCCGCGGGCAAGATCCTCGTCGAGACGGAGAAATAGGGGCGACGTTCGGCGGTCGCGCTCCCCTATCCGCCTACCAGCCCCAGTTCACACGAAAGGTGTGGGTCCAGTCGGTGGCGGCCCGCCCGATGCCGCGCTGCAGCTCGTAGTCGAGCGAGATGGACTTGGTGACCGAGAACACCGCGCCGCCGCCGACCGAGAGCGCGGTGAGCGAGCTGCTCGCCGAAGTGACGGTGAGGATCGACTCGGCGTAGAGGCCGAGGCGCGAGGTGAGCGAGTGATGCGCGCAGGCGGAGAAGGTCCACCACGAGTCGTAGCCGGAATCGTCCGGGTTGCGCACGACATCCCAGGCGGCCATCGCGCCCAGCGTGGCGCCGCCGGACCACGTTTTTTCCCAGGGCACGATCACCCCGCCTTCGACGGAGTCGTTGCCGACGCCGCCGGTGTTGGACGGGATCTTCACATAGGGAATCACGGCCGCGGACTGGCCGGAGGCAGCGTCCTGCCAGAAGCGCCATTTGCTCCGGAAATAGAGATCGCCGAAGCCGGAATCGGTCGTGCGCACGCCGCCGAGACCGACGGTGAAACGCTGGAAAACGTCGACGCCAATCTGGAGGTCGACGTCGCGAGTGAGGCCGGCGGACGCGAGCGTGGACAGCACGCCGATGCCGCGGAAGGAAGCGCCGGCGGTGTCGGCGCGATCGCGGCGCAGCGTGAGGGCGTCGACCTCGAGCAGGAAGTGACCGGGTTCGACGGGCTGGGGTGTCTCGGTGGTCTGGGCGAGGGCGGCGACCGGCGAGAGCAGGAAGGCGAGGAGAACGGACCGCAGACGGCGCGGCCGGGACGGCGGGGTGACCATGCGGAGAAAAAGGCGATCCGGGCCGCGGGCGGCGAGGCGGAAAACGGGGCGCCGAAACGCGCGGCGGGGGGGTGATGAAGACTGTGCCTGAAAGGGCGTAGAAACCGGAGGAAAACGCTGATGGATTTCGCCAATGGGGCGAAATCTTGGAGTGCGGCTCCGGCTGATCGCCTGCGCAGGCTGCAAATGGGGCGGCTCATCGCCGCCGGAAAATCGCGATGTGATAGAGGGAGTGAAATCGTCCGCGGCAGAGATCTATTCCTGCGTCCCTTGACGTTTGGACTACCAGGGAAGAGAGGCCGAAATTCCGAAACCGGGTGAGGAATTCGCCCTGCAACCCAGGCCGGCTCGGCGAGCCAGCCCCACCTCGGAATAGGCCAAGCGTCGCGGGACGCTGGTATTGATCGCACCCGATGCGCGCGTCGCGGCGCATTCTCTTGCACGTCTTGGGGAGAAGCGGGGCCTTCTGGGCGGCGGCAGGAATGCCGCCGATCCGGGGTGGCAGTATTCCTGCGGCTGACAGCCTGTTTGCCGCGAAACGGCCTGAGCAAGCTCAGGCCCTACGGTCCGGAGACTACGGTCCGGAAGCCGCGGGGCGGCGGTTGCGAACGGTCAGCTCAGGGATCGACGTCGTAGACCTCGACGATGCCGACGCCGGTGGTGCCGCCGACGCCGCTGAGCTGGGCCGTGTAGGCGCCGGGCGGGAGCATGACGATCATCGCGGCGTCGCGGGAGCCGTTGGCAAACGGGAAGGCGCCGGCCGCGGAGGCGGCGGAGGCGATGATGGAGGCGTCTTCGCCGCTGGCCCAGTTGTCGTTGGTGCGGATAACCTGGCCGGTGGCCTGGGCCGAGAGCGTGAGCTGCGGGTCGGCGAGCACGCCGGCGACGCCGAAGCCGGCGAGCGTGGGGCCGGCGCCGCGGATCAACATGCGGCGGGAGACCTCGCCGTTTACGACGAAGCCCGCGATGAGGATGTTGGCGCCGGTGCCGACGGTGCCGCGGGTAGAGACGTTGGCGGCCTTGGGGCCGGCGGCGGCGCCCTGGGTGACGTCGTAGACCTCGATGAGGACGACGCCGGTGGCGTTCGGGTTGGCAGCGGGGCTCTTGGCCTGGACGGTGTAGGGGCCGGGCGGAAGGGTCGCGAGAACGACGGCGTCGCTGGAGTTCTGATTCAGCGCGAAGGCGCCGGCGCGCTGCGTGGCTTGGACGATGGCCTGCACCTGTTGTTGGCCGGCGGTCTGGGTCGCCCAGTCGTCGTTGACCAAAACGGGGTTGGGGTTGGTGCCCGAGTAGATTTCGAGGCGCGGATTCGCCAGGACGCCGGCGACGTTGAACGGCGCCTGGCCGATGGTCGGGCCGATCACCCGGATCAGCATCTGGCGGGTTTGGTTGGCGGTGCCGCTGACCACGAAGCCGCCGATGAGGACATTGGCCCCGGCGCCGGTGGTGACGCCGCGGGTGGAGATGTTGGCGAGGCGGGTGGGAACGTTGGAGAGTTCGAGCGTGGCGGCGTCGCTGGTGGCGGTGGCCTGGCTGCTGGTGATCGCGACCGTGTAAGAGCCGGCGTTGCCGGTGCCGACGTTGGTAAGGCTGAGGAAGGCGTTGGTGCCGCCGGGAATCGGGGCGCCGTTGAGCAGCCACTGGTAGGCGAGCGGCGGCGCGCCCTGCGCCTCGACGCTGAAGATGACGCCGGAGCGCGGGGAAACGACGAGCGACTGCGGGTGCTTGGTGATGGTGACGTAGCGGTAGCCGTAGAGGACGTCTTTGAGGACGGCGGCGGCGACCTCGGCATCGGTCTTGAGCGGGAGGAGCGCGTTGATGCGGGCGGTGATCTCATCGACGGTCACGGAGACGGCGGGGCGCGCGAGTTGGTAGAAGAGCGCGGCGGCGCGGGCCCGGGCGAAGAGGGCGGTGTTGGCGGAGTTCGTGTTGGTGATGAACTCGGAGATGGCTTGGTTGAGGCCGATGGGGTTGTAACCGCGGCCAAGGGTGGCGCCGAGGACGTTGTTGCTGCGGAACTGGAGGTTCTGCAGGGCGGACGGCGTGCCGAGGCCGGCGGCGGACCAGAGCCGGGCGATGAAGGTGTCGGCCGGGATCAGGCTAGTCGGGCTGTTGAGGAGGGCGACGGTCGGGACGACGCCGTATTTGGCGAAATACTCGTTGGAGTTGAGGATCTGGCCGACGGCGTTGGCGAGGCCGCCGCGGGCGTTGGCGAGGACGGTGGTGTAGTTGGCGGGCGTCGGCCACTGGCCCATGAGGACGTAGTAGGTGGCGAGGGCGTTGACGGGCGCGGTGAAGCCGGCCTCGTCGGTCAGCGTGGCGATGAGATCGGCGCGGCTGAGGGAGCCGGCGCCGAGTTGGGCGTCGAGCTGGTCGAAGACGAGGGGGTTGATCGCCGAGGTGTTGGCGATGTCCTGGTAGGATTGGAGAATGAAGGCGGCGTCCTCGAGGACAGGGTTGTTGCGGCGGACGGTGACGGGCACGGTGGCGGCGACGGTGGTATTGCCGGTGTTGTCGGTGGCGACGGCATAGACGTTGAAAACGCCGGAGGCGGTGGGCGACCAGTTCACGAGGAAGTTGGTGCCGGCGTTGGTGGAGGTGCCGAGGCTGGTGCCGTTGGCGAAATATTGGACGGAGGAGATCGAGCCGTCGGAATCGCGCGCGTTGGCGGTGAGCTGCACCTGGCGGTTGAAGGCGGGATTGGTGCTCGACGAAGAGATCGTGACGGAGGGGGCGATGGACGAGGCGGCGACGACGGTGATGTTGTTGGTCGTGGAGGCGGCGACGTTGCCGGCGCTGTCGCGGACGCGGGCGACGACTTCGGTGGCGCCGAGGTCGGCGCCGACGAAGGAGGCGGTGAGGCGCCACGTGTTGCCGATGGGATCGCGCGTCGCCTGGCCGATGCTGTTGCGGTTGACGAAGAATTCGACGCCGCTGACGGAGCCGTCGGAATCGGTCGCCGTCGCGGTAAAGTTGACCGACGAGGCGGTGGTGGCCGTGCCGGGGATGTTGATCGAGACGGTGGGGGCGATGCCGACGAGGTTGTTGACGACGACGGTGCGGGTGGCGGTGCTGGTGCCCTGGACGCCGGAAACCGTGGACTGGGTGGAGAGCGTGTAGGTGTCGGCGGTGACGGGCGTCCAGATCGCGCGGTAGGTGGTGGTGTTGCCGACGCGGGTGCCGTTGATGGTCGTGCGGACCTGATTGCTGCCGGTAACGACGAACTGGAGATTGGGGATCAGGTTGGTGCCGGTGGCGGCGGCGGTGCCCTCGAGGAAGATCGGGGCGTTGACCGTGGAGACGGTGTTGTTGTTGGCCGGCTGAGCGATGGTCGTCGTGGGCGCGTTGACGGCGTTGACTTGGACGACGATCGCGGGGGACGAGACGGCGGTGTTGCCGGTGTCGTCGGTGGCGACGGCGAAGAGATTGAAGCGGCCCGGCGTGTTGGCATTGTAGATGATGAAGGTCTGGCCGGAGGTCGGGCTGCCGACGGCGGAGTTGATGACGCCGTTCACGTAGAGCTGGATCTGGGTGACGGTGCCGTCGACGTCGGTGAAGGTCGGGATCAAGATCACCTGGCTGCCCTGCGTCACGGTGGTGGCGGTGAGGGCGAAGAGCTGGAGATTGGACGGCGCGGCGGAGGTGGCGGCGTTGATCGTGAGCGTCGAGGTGGCCGACACGGTCTGGTTGTTGTTGCTGTCGCGCGCGATGGCGTAGAGCGGGAGCAAAAACTGCGAGGGGTTGTTGGGGTTGACGGGAGCGTTGGCGAAATCGATGCGGCTGAAGTCGTAGGTGAGCCGATACAGGTTCGTGGTCTGTTCGCGCGCGGCGAGGCCGATGGAAGCATCGTTGAGGAAGAACTCGACGTTGGTGAGGGTGGTGCCGGTGCCGTTGGCGAAGGCGTTGGCGATGAAGTTGACGGTCGAGAGCGTCTGGAGGCCGGCGCCGGGAATCGGCGTGGTGGAGATCGTGATGGCGGGCGGGGTGCCGACGGCGTTGGCGACGTTGACGGTCACGGGCGCGGAGGTGGCGACCTGGGAATTGGTGTCCGTGACGCGCGCCGTGAGGCGGCGGGTGCCGAGTTGGGCGGTGGTCGGCAGCCAGGAGAAGGAATAGGTGCCGAGGGCGGCGTTGGTGGCGCTGGTGCGGGCGCCGATCTGGACATCATCGAGGAGGAACTCGACGAGGAGGACGGAGGCGCCGGTGCCGGTCTGGACGGTGGCCTGCGCGGTGATGGTGAGCGGGACGTTGGGCGTGGCGCGGGCGGTGGCGTTGGGGTTGGGCGAGGTGATGGCGATCGTGGGTGTGTTGAAC
>Ga0209358_10003871_pt1 | contig 10911 bp, 5 predicted proteins | sample LauGreFa1BDMLBSN_2_FD_187574 | JGI IMG/M metagenome (GOLD analysis project Ga0209358, IMG submission 187574) | Freshwater lake microbial communities from Lake Michigan, USA - Fa13.BD.MLB.SN (SPAdes) (version 2) | ecosystem: Environmental > Aquatic > Freshwater > Lake | place: Lake Michigan, USA...
AAATGCAACATTATTTCCTAAATTAATACTTAACGGATTATTTACGATAACTTGAGCTGTTGCGGTACCCTCACAACCACCCGCATCGGTAACGGTTACGGTAACTGTTCCGGCTGAACTGGTTTTAAAAGTACTTTGCGTACTTGCACCATTGTTCCAATTGTATGTTGCACCAGTAAAATTGGTTGTAAATTCAGCTTCTACACCCGGACAAACTGTTTGATTACCTCCAATATTTACATTTAAAGTATTGCTTAGTAATAAATAAGCGCTATCACGAGCGGTACAACCATTTACGGTAACATCTACCCAATAATCGCCTTGTGTAGTAGTGCTTAAAATTGCATTGGTGGTTCCGTCGTTCCATACATAAGTGGCATTCGGTCGCGTTGCGTTAAATTGATAAGCCGGGCTAGTTGGACAAATTGTTGCGGTATCGCCAATGTTTACTATTGGTGTAGTATTAATGGTAACAGTAATGGTGTCCCAACCCACACAACCATCGGCAGTTGCAACCGCAACGCGATATTGCCCCGAAGTTGTGGCTGTAAATGTACGTTGATTATTTGCAGGATTTTCGTTCCAAACATAAGAGCTAAAACCAGCGCCAGCATCTAAAACCACCGAACCATCACATTTTGCAGTATCTGGACCTAAGTCCACTAAAACCTGAGTAGCTACCGCTAAAAATGCACTATCACGAGTGGTACAACCATTTACAGTAACATCCACCCAATAATCGCCCTGAGCAGTTGCGCTTAAAGTAGCATTAGTACTGTTATTATTCCATCGGTAAGTTGCATTTGTAGTAGTAGCATTAAAAGTATGCGCAGGAGAATTTAAACATCTAAAAGCCGTATCGCCAATATTTACTGTTGGAGAAGTGTTAATAGTAACATTAATAGTATCTACCCCCACACAACCATCGGCAGTTGCAACCGCAACGCGATATTGCCCCGAAGTTGTGGCAGTAAATGTACGCTGGTTATTTACAGGATTTTCGTTCCAAACATAAGTGTTAAAACCTGTACCCGCATCTAAAACCACTGAGCTATCACATTGAGTTGTGTCCGGACCCAAATTCACCACCAAAGGAGGTTTTGTAGAAATTGTAAGAGAATCTTTAAAAGAACATCCATTTTTTACCACATTTAAAACCACTTTTCCTGCCGCGCTTACTGAGAAATTAGCACCAGTTGGTGTTCCAGTTCCTGTCCAAGTATAAGTATTCATTCCAGCCGGACCATTAATTACAAAAGGAAATTTAGAAGCGCAAATTGTAGTATCTTTTCCTAAATCGAAAGTTGGGATTGGATTAACAATTAAATTAAATGAATCTGTTTTTACTGCAAATCCTCCACAGGCACTAAAATTAGCATCACGAATTGAGTCGATGCGGTATTTCCCAGCATTTTTAACCCAAACCGAATAATTATTTTGCGTGATATTATTTACACTAACCACACCTGTAGGCGTTGTTAATCTTAAACGATAAGGAGCAGTACCAGTAAAATTTACTCTCATTAAAGTAGAGTCGCCAGTACAAATCGAATCTTTAACATCAAAAACAGCGGTTGGTTTATTAACAGGTAAAATTCGCACAAATAAATTATTGCTTAATACTTGACAATCTGTATTGTTAGGATCTGCATTATCGGAAACTCTTACTTGATATTTACCAGTTGTATTTACGGTAAAAATTCCAGTTGTATTAGTAGGTGTTTGTGCTACATTATCTTTTATTAATTGATACCTAAAAGTTCCATTGTCGCCCCCTGTTAATCTAATGTTTACAATAGAATCCTTACAAATTCTTAAAGTATCAGTTATCACCGTTGTACCACCTCTCCAAGCGGCAACACCAGGGAATTTACAAGTAGAAGAACAAGAAGGATCCCCAACTAACACCACCGAATCAGTTAAAATACATTGTGGATTAGTATTATTTACTGCAGTTACATAAAATGTTTGATTACTTCCTTTTACGTCGGCTTTTCCAGTAGAAATTTTTGGTTGAGTATTTAAGTTTTTTAAACTTGGACTCCAACTTATATTATAATTTGGAACGGTTTGCGGACAAGTTACAGTATAATCACCAATCATATGATTATAACCAAATTTAGCAGATTGAACAGGAGAATTTCCTGTATAAACTAAATTATTTGCTTCATCATAAATTTGGAATCTATAATTATACCATTGAGTAGCTCCAGGCGTAGTAGTTAAAGCTGTACCCATTGAAATGGTTTCTCCCGAGTTTAAGGATAAATAAAACTCACTCACTTCTGCAGCTGTCCATTGGTCGTATGCATTAGGCGCAGGATATTTTGCAGTAAGTTTTTGTAAAGCAGTTTTTCCTGTAGAAGTTTTAACAATTGCATTTACAGCAGGTTCCCACTGAAAAGTTGGGGTGCTATAAACGGCTACTTTCCATAAACATGGAGCTGGAAATTCTTTAATTTCAGCTTTTAAGTCGGCAACACAATTTGCAATTCCGGATATTTGAGCATCAATATATTCATTAATGTCTGTATTGTATCCAACTTTAACAGAGGTAAAAGCCTGACAAGATGGATTTGCCAAGTCGGTTAATGTGAAATTGTAAATTCCATCTCTAATTTTATTTAATTTAACTGTATTACCAGACGAATTAAATGAAACAGTATCAGTTCCAATAGGAGTTGTAACTTTATAAGCAACTTTATAATTTGCAGGAGCATTAACCAAATTTAAAGTAATACTACCGTCGGCAGTTCCCTTGCAAATTGTATTAACAGCGGTTCCTGAGGCAACAAAAGGACACAAATTACAATCACGAGTAATTATATTAAAACCATTTAAATTTCTGCTATCCTGACAACTGTTTTGAGTATTACTATATACCGTATAACAACCATTTGAATTACAAATTTGCCCAGAGTAAACTTGAGTTCCAACCTGAGTAGGAGTGATGGTAATCATTTTGTCGGTTCCAATTAAAGTTCCGTTTATAGGGTCTCCTTTAAACCATTTAAATTGAAGATTTGGAGCATTACCAGCGTCAACTGCTAATTCTAAAGTAACAGATTTTCCTAAACACATATTGGTGTTTCCATTGATAATATCTACATGACCATAAGGTAAAAATTTACCAGAACAACCAAGGTTAATACCTATTGGTGAACCATCTACAGGAGTTGGTTTGTCCATTGGTAAATGCAAAACAATTGCATCGATAACATCTCCAAAATCAGAAAAATTAATTGTGCCAGATAAAGAACCCGCTTTTTTAATAAATGCAGCCTCTACATAAGGTATAACATCAGTGTTAAAATTTACATCACTATACATTGGCTTTATAATATTTAAATACTTGGTTACTTCACTATATGGAACTGGAGCGTTGTAATCTGGTCCTTTTGCGCTACCTCCTACTGGATTTGGATAATCACAATAGCTTGTGTTTCCATCTAAAACAGAAACCCATCTTGCTATATCATTACCATAACCCGCCGTAGTTGCGGCTAAACCACTCCAACATCCAGGGCCAGTATTATTAATTATTCCTGCGTTATTCATAAATCCATTTGGACCTGCATTGTAATTAGAAGCCGACATTTTTTCATAGGCATATGGGTCGTGTTTTCTTTTACAATCAACATTGTTATAAAAATCCCAGCCAACATTATAATTAAAAATTTGGCTAGTGTAAGCATCGTAATAAGTTTTAACCAGCGCACTAGATTCGTAGCCATCTACTCCCTCGATTAATTGATCGTATAAAGTATTATCAAAAGGAATTCTTCCATTAGGATAAGCTTGTTGTAGCGCACTCCAAGCACTACCTGGGCCTTCAATTTGTAAACAACCATTGTTAATTTGAGCTGCATAAACTGTAGTTGGATTATAAGCATCAGGAACATGAGAAGGATCACTCCATGTTAATCCTGTTACACATCTTAATTCGGTTTCTTGAATTAAAGTTGCCATCCAATAATTTATATTTGGATATTCTACTCTTTGATTTAGATTTCGAGCTAGATTCCATGCAACAGCTGTAGCTATTGCCCAAGAAGGTTTGTTTGTGGGGAAAAATCCTGGACGAAGAACAGAGCCTCTTTGTACCCAACCTTGACCTAAATATAATTTTCCAGGAGGGTTATTCGGGTTATTAGGAATATTTGCACTAATATAACCTAATGTGTCGAATTTTGCTCTGGAAGGTAATGATGGACAATCGTTTTGAGTGAAAATATTGGAAGAATTAACCAATATTAATGTAAGTAAAGTATATAAAATTTTTCTCATTGTAGTGTTTTAATCCAACAGATTAATTACAAGATTAATCTATGAAAGGTTAAGTATAGGTTGAAACAAAAATAGAAAAGATAAGTTACTTTGCTGATATCATTTTTTTATAATTATCAAAAAATCCCTAAGTTTTATCACTAATGAACTAAAATTTTCTTACTTGGAAAATACCTGAACAGCAACTACTTTTTTGTTGGTAAAATCAAATGCTACTGCGGTGCCAAATTGTGTAACCATTTTATTAATCATATTTTCTTTGTGTCCTTTGGATTGTATCCATAAATTCACTAGTTTTTCGGCTCCTTCTTCGGGAGCTGGTAGGTTTTCAAATTCGAAATAGGCAACATTTTCAAGTATAATTATGTATTCACAATTACTTTTTTTTACTCTATCCTCGGGGGTTTTTAGTTCTTTATTTTTCTGGAAATGAGATAAATTCTTTTCTGTTAACAAATAATCTGCATGTAATTGCGCTGCTTTTTTTAAACAATCGTCTGATTTTAAATTGGCTCGTTTGTATTTTGCTCTAAATTTATTTACTTGATTTTCAATTGCTAATTCGTACTGCAATTTTTGGTCATTTTGGGAACTTCCAAAACTAAAAAGAACAATTAAAGTAAAAATAAAAATACGCATTTGTGTAATGTTAAATTGTGAATTGTAAATTTATAAAATATAATGTTTGAATGTTATTTTTACACATATTTTAGTTTTTTACAAACTTTACAAAATTGCTTAAAGCTTTGTAAATGCTGTAAAACACAAAATGTAAAGTAAAGCATACAAAAATGTAAAATAACAATTTTGGATTACCTATAAATTTGATAAACTAATTTTTGTATTTCATAATTTAAAATTTAAATCCTATGAAAAATCTATTTTTAAACTTCATGTTATTTTTAAGCTTAAGTACTTTTGCTACTTCATCTCTTATTTTACCAAGTAATTCTAATATTCAATATTTAGGTAGGATAAATAAGGATAATCCTAATCAATACACTTACGCTCATGCGGCAATAAGCATAAAAATTAAGTTTAAAGGTACAGGGGTTAAAGCGGTAATTCATGATTATACAAGTGGAAGCCCAACAAGTACCAACTACTATAAAGTGATAGTGGATGATGCAATTGTTGTAGCACAATTAAAAATTTTACCTGGCGAAAATACTTACGATTTAGTTAGTGATTTATCAAATCAAGCGCATCAGTTAGAATTAATTAAAATTACCGAAGCATTTCCTGGAAATAGCTCTTTTAAAGGGTTTTATTTAGAAGGAGAAATGGCAGAATTGTTATCTTTTGAAAATCAAAATACTCGAAAAATGGAGTTTATTGGCGATTCATGGACAGCTGCTTTTGGTAATTTATCGCAATATTCCACGGGTCCGGCTTCTATGGCAAATTCCAATTATGTTGCTGCCAATCAGGATGTGTATTATTCATGGGTAAGTATTGCTGCTAGGGCTTTACAGGCCGATTATCACGTAACAGCTTCATCTGGAAAAGGAATGTATAGAAACAATACGGGTTCGTTAATCGAAACCGTTCCTTTGATGTATGATAATACTTTGGAAAAAGATGCTTCTCATAAATACAACCACAACGAATTTCATCCCGATGTAATATCTATTCATTTAGGAACCAATGACATGGCTTTGGAAGAAAGTGGAGTGAATTTTAAAATGGACGATCAAAAATTTGAGGATACGTACATTGCTTTTGTTCAAAAATTGCTCAATTTACATCCTTGTGCAACAGTTTTAATTTGTTTTGGAAATTCAAAATCCGATTTTTGGCCCACATGGACGAAACAACTTTCTAGGCTAAGAACCATTGCTCAAAACGTCCAAAAATATTTCCCTGAGGGTAGGGTACATTTATTGGAATTGCCTATAACAGCCGAAAAATATACAGGAAATAAAGCCGATGATTGTGGTTATGGCGATGCTTGGCATCCTTCTAAATGTTCGCACGAAGAAATGGCTCAAAAATTAATTGCTAAAGTAAATGCCATGAATGTCGATTGGGGAAAAACAGCTTGTGAACCTTTAAATTCCGCGCAAATTACTTTACCAAATTTGCATGTATATCCTAATCCAGCTAATGAAGTTTTATTTTTAAATAATTTAGATGATGTACCTTTTGAAATTTATGATATAAGTGGAAAATTAGTGCAAAATGGGTGGGTAAAACAACATCAAATAGCGGTGGATAACTTAGTTTCCGGACTTTATGTTTTGATTTTACAAAACAACCAGCAAATACAATCTACCCGTTTTATTAAAAACTAAAAAAAGCCAATCATTCCTCCTTAATTTTTGTTTGTGAAGTGTAATTTATATCCTAAATTTGGATGGCATTAAAGGATGAAATTATGGAGGAATTTTTACGTATTGAGGAACTACGAAATTTATTAAACGATTACAATTATCAGTATTATGTTTTGGATCAATCTCCGGTTTCGGATAAAGAGTTTGATACCTTAATGCAGGAGTTGATAGATTTAGAGAAAAAATTTCCTCAATATGCCAACGAGCACTCGCCAAGTAAACGAGTAGGTGGAACTATTACTAAAAATTTCCCTACTGTAGTGCATAAATATCCTATGTTATCACTTGGAAACTCTTATTCTAAAGAGGATTTAATTGATTTTGAAAACCGTATTAAAAAAATAACTAATACACCTTTTACCTACACTTGCGAATTAAAATACGATGGTGTGGCCATCGGACTAAAATACCAAAATGGTAAATTTGTTCAGGCGGTTACAAGAGGGGATGGGGTACAAGGCGATGATGTTACCGAGAATGTAAAAACGATTAAAAGTGTTCCTTTACAATTAAAAGGCAATTTCCCTAAGGATTTTGAAATTAGAGGTGAAATTTTTATGCCTGTTAAGGCTTTTAATGCATTAAATGCCGAGCGTGCCGAGATGGGTGAACCTTTAATGGCTAATCCTAGAAATACAGCATCGGGGACTTTAAAAATGCAGGATAGTAGGGTAGTGGCAAAACGAAATTTAGATTGTTTTATGTATAATGTACTAGGGGATGATTTACCGTATAATAGTCATTTAGAATCCCTTAACAACGCTCAAACTTGGGGGTTTAAAGTTCCAGATACACCAAAAAAGTATATTGCACATTGTACAAATATTGAAGAAGTTTTGCAATTTATTGATTATTGGGAAAAACATAGAATAAATTTACCTTTTGAGATTGATGGTGCGGTTGTAAAAGTTAACGAATACGAAGTGCAGGAGGAGTTGGGTTTTACAGCAAAATCGCCTCGCTGGGCTATTGCTTATAAATTTGAAACCGAACGAGTAAGTACTATTTTGGAAAATGTGATTTATCAAGTTGGGCGAACGGGCGCCATTACGCCTGTGGCTTGTTTACAACCGGTTTCTATTTTAGGCACCACAGTTAAAAGAGCATCCTTACACAATCAGGATTTTATCGATAATTTAAATTTGCATATTGGGGATGAAGTTTATGTTGAAAAAGGAGGCGAAATTATTCCTAAAGTAGTAGGTGTTAACGAGGAAAAACGTGCTGTAGAAGCAAAAAAAGTACAATACATATCTAATTGTCCGGAGTGCGGAAGCGAGCTACATCGCAAAGAAGGCGAAGCCAATCATTATTGTTTAAACGATAGGGCTTGTCCGCCGCAAATCATAGGGAAAATGCAACATTTTATTTCGCGAAAAGCCATGAATATTTCTGGATTAGGAAGCGAAACGGTGGTTTTGTTGTACCAAAAAAACTTAGTGAAAGATATTGCGGATTTGTACGAAATGGATTTTAAATTATTGTTTAGCATAGAGCGGATGGGCGAAAAAAGTATCAATAATTTAATTTTAGGTTTGCAAGATTCTAAAAATGTTCCTTTTGATAGAGTGTTGTATGCTTTAGGAATTCGTTTTGTGGGCGCTACGGTGGCAAAAAAGTTAGCTACTCATTTTAAAAGTTTACAAGCTATCCAAAATGCCAGTTTCGAGGAATTGATTACTGTGGATGAAATTGGGGATAAAATAGCCGAAAGTATAGTAGCTTTTTTTAAAGATGAACATAATTTACAAATTATCCAAAGATTACAAAATCAAGGACTTCAATTTGAGCTTGCAGAAGAGGAAAATAAAGTGGAAAGAGATTTATTTAAAGGAGCTAGTTTTGTGGTGAGTGGTGTATTTAGTTCTTTTTCTCGCGACGAATTAAAAGAAAAAATTGAAGCTTTGGGCGGTAAAAATGTTTCAGCAATATCCGCAAAAACCAATTACGTTTTAGCAGGCGAAAACATGGGCCCCAGCAAATTAGAAAAAGCACAAAAGTTAAATATCACAATTTTATCCGAGCAAGATTTTTTAGGAATGATTAAAGTGGAGTAGGGTTTTAAATTGAGGTAATAAAGCTCAATACTCATTTCACGCAAAGGTCGCGAAAGTAAACGCAAAGATTTTTCTTCTTTTACTTTGTGTAAATTCTTTGTGTTCTTGGCGTGAAGTAAATATGTTGAGGTTTTCAAAACTCAATACTCACTCACAAAACTCATTTCACGCAAAGGCCGCAAAGTTTAACGCAAAGAAATCGCAAAGATTTTTTACTTCATTTCTATCTATGTTATTAACTTATTTTGCATGAAATAATTAATATGTTTTAATCTATTGTAGCACTTAATTTTTATCTTTGGGGCTTTTAAAATTTATTATCGATGTTAGATTTATCTTATGTTCCTAAAATAGCGGCAAATCCTAAGAATAATTTTTTCTTAATTGCTGGTCCTTGCGCTATCGAGGGGGAGGAAATGGCGTTTGAAATTGCCGAAAAAATTGTTTCTATTACTTCTAAATTACAAATTCCATATATTTTTAAAGGCTCGTTTAAAAAAGCAAATCGTTCCCGAATTGATAGTTTTACAGGAATTGGGGATGAAATTGCTTTGGATATTTTAAAGCGTGTAGGCGAAAAATTTAATATCCCTACCATTACCGATATTCATGAAGTTAAAGATGCCGAATTGGCGGCGAAATATGTGGATGTATTACAAATTCCTGCTTTTTTATGCCGACAAACTGATTTATTAGTGGCGGCGGCAAAAACTCAAAAGGTGGTGAGTGTAAAAAAAGGACAATTTTTATCGGCTGAAGCAATGCAATTTGCGGTGGATAAAATTAAAGATGCGGGGAATCCTAAGGTTTGGTTAACCGAGCGTGGAAATAGCTTTGGTTATACAGATTTAGTAGTGGACTTTAGAGGTTTACCACTTATGCAACAATATGCGCCAGTAGTGTTGGATTGTACACATTCTTTACAACAACCTAACCAATCTAGCGGTGTTACGGGAGGTAAACCACAGTTAATTGCAACTATTGCTAAAGCAGGAATTGCAGTGGGTGCCGATGGTTTGTTTATCGAAACACACCCTGAACCTAGCAAAGCAAAATCCGATGGGGCTAATATGTTGCCTTTAAATCAGTTAGAAGAATTATTAACTAAGTTGGTGGAAATCCGTCAAGTAATAAAATAAGAGAATGAATTTACAAAACGATTTAATTTTACGTGCTGCAAAAGGAGAAAAAACGGAGCGTACTCCCGTTTGGTTAATGCGTCAGGCAGGCCGAATTTTAAAGGAATATCGTGATGTTCGTGCTAATTTATCTGGATTTAAAGAATTGGTAGAAACGCCCGAAAGAGCTGCAGAGGTTACGTTACAACCTGTAGATTTATTAAATGTTGATGCAGCTATTATTTTTAGTGATATTTTAGTAGTGCCCGAAGCAATGGGTTTAACGTATCAAATGATAGAACAACGTGGTCCGTGGTTCGAAAAAACAATTCAATCCATCGAGGACATTCATCAACTAATTGTTCCCAATCCTTACGAGCATTTAAATTATACTTTAGAGGCGATAAAAATTACCAAAAACGAATTAAATGGTCGTGTTCCATTAATTGGTTTTGCAGGTGCACCTTGGACTATTTTTAGCTATATGGTAGAGGGTAGTGGAAGTAAAACATTCTCTAAAGCTAAAAAAATGTTGTACACTCAACCAGAGTTATCGCATGCTTTGTTGCAAAAAATTACCGATACCACTATTTTATACTTAAAAGCGCAAGCTGAATGTGGGGCGGATATGTTACAAATTTTTGATAGTTGGGCAGGAATTTTAAGTCCGGACCAATACAATACCTTTGCCTTACCTTACATAGCACAAATTTGCGATGCTATTCAAAATGTTCCCGTAACCGTTTTTGCAAAAGGGGCATTTTTTGCACGTGAAGAAATGGGGAAATTAAATTGCCGAACCATTGGTTTGGATTGGAATATGGACCCAATCGAATCGAGAAAATTAATTGGAAATACCAAAACTTTACAAGGAAATTTAGATCCTTGTGTTTTATACAGTAGTTTTTCCGAAATCGAAAAACAAACTAAAATCATGTTGGATAAATTTAAAGGTTTACCGCACATTGCCAATTTGGGCCATGGCGTTTACCCAGATATTCACCCCGATGCAGTTAGATGTTTTATAAATGCAGTTAAAAGTTACACGTAATTTTTAATTTAGATAACAAGTTTTACAACAAATTTTAAAACCTCGCTGCAAAATCTAGCGAGGTT
>Ga0209358_10003872_pt1 | contig 10910 bp, 5 predicted proteins | sample LauGreFa1BDMLBSN_2_FD_187574 | JGI IMG/M metagenome (GOLD analysis project Ga0209358, IMG submission 187574) | Freshwater lake microbial communities from Lake Michigan, USA - Fa13.BD.MLB.SN (SPAdes) (version 2) | ecosystem: Environmental > Aquatic > Freshwater > Lake | place: Lake Michigan, USA...
CTTGGCCGGATGCTTGTGGTGGACAAGTAAATTTGTTTATCGCCATTATCCAGTTATGTTATTAAATGCTTTACTAAAATCTATATTAGTCCCTCTATCTTGTCTAACCTCATAAAGAAGTTCATTAAATTGATCTTTAATTTCATATAGATTGTATTGTTTATAGATGTTATTTTGACTATCGTAGATTGTGTAAATACCATCATCAATTGATTTTGTTTGATTACCATATAGAGCAATTGCTAATGTTGATATGTCGTGTTCAACAATTTCAACTTCAGTTGTTATTGGATTGAAAAATGTATTTGTTATTACAATACTTTGGTCTGGTTGTCCAATAAAAGGTGTTGCGTTAGGTTTATTTGTTGGTGATGCTGATGGTGATAATGTACAAAAAATTAAATTTGTAACACCTTCAACATACCTATATCTAATAGATTTTTGTGATGTATTTGTTAAGTTGGTATAAACCGGTTCACAATAAAAAGATGATGTAATTAATCTAAAAAAGTTTGGTATTTTTGACCCATCACTATTTAAATATTCAACTCTAAAACCAATTAATCCCTGATTTGTAAATTTATTCCTAAAATCAGTTGGTACATTATTAATGTCAATAACAATACCTCTAACATTTGGTAATGAAGATAAAACACCACAATCAGTTATTTTTGTTCTAATTTCTGCTGGTCTAATATATAAAGTATAAATCCCTAATTTATTAAATTGATCCGCTGGTAATTTTAAGTTATACAAACCACCTAATATTTCAACATTGGCGTTCCCACCAGTATCAATATTATGGAAATAAGGTCTAAGTACTGACCTTGCATCTAGTTTTGTTAATAAAAAATTATCTGTATCATCTCTAGAAGGTGTATAATTTAATATAATTTCAACATCTTCTGGACTAACATCAGCTGGTCTTATTGTTCCGTAATTTCCTGTAGCCACTTTTTTTTATTTATAAAAGTTTATCATTAAATAAATACACAATTTTTAGAATTTTTTGACTTTAAAAAATCCATATCCGTATTTAGTTATATCACCTAAATTGTCAATTTCACCTAATCTTTGCATTGTTTCTAAACCTGAAACCTTACCTCGTTCAATAAACAACTCAGATTCAATTGCTGGTTCATCGATGACATTTAATAAGGCTTCGTTTTTTGTTAATGCTGATAAAACATATTCATCGGTATCTATACCATAAGAAGAAATAAAATAAATTGTAGTTCCATCTGATAAATCCCAATATAAAATGTCATTTATTGTGTATGCAGTATATGTGTTTGTTGGGTCCGGACCATAAACAATACCTTGAGTTCCGGAATTACCAGTAACAGGAATGTTTAATTTAAATTTACCACCAAGTAAGTTAAATTTTGGACCATATTGTGATAAATCATTTAGACTACTTTGTGTTAGACCGGTAATTAAAAAAGGTGTTGTTGTATAATTTGATGTATCAAAATCACTAAGTATTGTATTTGAATCTCCACTAAATATATAATCATAACTTACCGGTGTTCCAGTCCAGGTACAACCAACTGGTGTGAAGTATGCGGTACCTAATTGATTGTCAATTGTAATACCAGTATATGGTAATTTAAGTGGTTTTTCAACAACAGAAACACCCCAAGGTGATGAAGATGTTAATTTAATTATATAATTATTAGGTGTTGCCGGATAATTATGTACCAATGGACTAGCACTTTGTAGTGTAACTTGTGGTGATCCGTCACCCCAATCTAATTTAAATGTACTAAGTGATAAGAATTTCTTAACTTCTTTTTCAGATGTATTTAAAAACGTTATTGTGTATGGGTTTAATGTGTCCGCTGACCATATAAAATTTGTAATAACATCTTTTTGTAAAATAGCACCATCAAAAGGTGTATAATACCCTATGTCAATTGCTGTTTGTGTAAATAATAATGGTACCGTTAGACATTGAAGTAGTGATTGCCCGTTTGTTCCTCCGGATAAAAGGAAGTTCATTGGTAAATAATATCCAGTATCACCAGTTAAGGTATTAACGGTTGTTGATGTTAAAGGACAGCATGGGTCTATTGAGATTGTAATATCGGTTTCTCCGGTATAAGGTACATTAATAATATCACCCAATATACTTTCTCTAGAAATTTTAAAATAATACTTTTGCTCTTCCATATTATGGGTTTAAATATTCATACCATTTTATTGCCGTAGCATCAGTCCCAACTCTATTGTTAGTTGCGGTATCAAAAACTTCATATGTTTTTGAGTCATAATCTAATTTAACCCTATAATAAAAATAATCAGCTCTATTAAAAGTATAGTAATTACCAGAACCAGAAAATATAGATTGTGGTCTATTCATCATAGTAACAAAAACCCCAAGTCTGGCATTAAAAAATTTAGCCGACATATAAAATTCATCTATATTTATGTAAAATTTTTCTCTTAACCAATAAATAAAAAATCCTTCCTTGTCACCGATAAAATCTAAACCCATTTTTGGTTTTCTAATTAGAACATTTGTTAAAAATGTTGATATTGTCACAGTTTCAAAATCGCCTTGTTGTACCGGTAATATTATACTAAAATAATTTTTTTGGTCTGACTCTAATTTTGTATCATAAAAATCAAGTTTAAAAAATGATTTTGTAAATGGTTTTGAAAAATAATAAACATCATTTTTTGTAAAGCCCTCATTTAAGTATGTTGTGTCCCAGGCTGCTGGGTTATTAATTGTTGAGCCGGTATCAAAAAAATTAAATTCATAATTTATTTTTGTTAATATATCTATGTTGTTTTTTCCAACATAATCATTATGTGAAAATCTTGCTAATTCAAAATCATTTGGTAATCCAATTAACTCATCTAAAACCTCACCTTGATAAGTGTCAATTGCTTGATCCCTTTCGGTAAAGTCCCACTTTACTTCAATAGGTATATCAATTTCTTTATCAATTGTTGATTTTACTATTTTATATTTACTCACAGCCATCTTCAGTTGGGTCTTCAATTTGTGTTATGTCTGGTTGACCAATTCCTTCGTAGAAAATTCTAAATATTGTTGTATTAAATGGATAATGTTTTCCATTAGTAAATGGATAATCAACACCCAATCCTGCGGTATCAACAAAACCAATTGGATAAATATCTCTCCATCTAAAACCGTTTGACATATTAGAAAAGAAAGCGTAATCAGGAATTCCAACCACAGAATCATCACTACCTTCTTCAATATATTCTGAAAATACTTTAATTGTCATTGAATTTAATGGGTAATAATAATATCCAAGTTGATTTGTTAATGAGAATATTTCATACTGTTGGAACCAATTTTGGTTAAAGGTGAATTTGTGTGTTTTTCTTGATATTACTCTCTCTTTTTGTTCGTAATCATTCCACTCACAAAAATCCCCATCAATTATATCACCGGATTTTAAATCGCCCATATAAAAAAACGGTCCTAAACCAACATTTGATGTGTAGGAAATATTTGCTATATTTGTATCAGATTGTAAATTATTTATATCCCACCAAAACGAAGGTTGATTATTTTGTAATGGTGTATTAAATTCAAAACCTTCTTTTAATTTGTTTGTCCAACCCCAATACCCTTTCCATATTGTTGTAAAAAATATTTCACTAACCGGTCTTTTTTGATTGTCAGTTAAACCTTTTAAATTTATATCACGATTAAACGAAAGTGTATAACACTGTGAACCTTCAATTGTTGAGGTTCTAGGACAAGTAGGTGGCGTTAAAACTTGTGTTGGTGTACCACCTGATAAAACTTTTTCAAATTGTGTTTTTAAATTAAAAATATTTTGTTCATATCCTGACCTAACTAATATTGCGTCTTCAACATCTGTTATTATTTTATGTTTTCTAACATAATATTTTGACATTGTTTCACCAGAATTATTTGGGTCTAAAACTTTTTTACAAGTACCAATGTTGCCAGCATTAAAATCTGTTGTTAAATAACCAATATCAAATATATTAAATATATATTCTTCACTCCCAGAACCACCATCACCTAAAGAATCAATCTGGAATATATCAGTACCATTATATGAAAAAGGTAATTTAACATATTGGTTTAATTCTAAACCATGCTTCATAGGACATTTAAATGTTATTAAATTGTTTGCCCTACTTGTTATTAAATATGGTATACCGTCTGAAGCGCTAAAATACCAAACAGTTGAGGTTTCTGGGTCATGAACATACATTTGTTTACTAAAGTCATTTGAATATGGGTATGACATATAGTGTGTCCAATTATATGTTGTAGCGCTTTTATTTACAAATATTTGATGGTTTCCGGGACCAGAAGTGTAACCAACATTGTTATTGTCAGTTCTGATAAAATCAATTTCATTATACTGCGGAAACCCAAACCAAGTTACAGGTTGTAAATTACAAGCAACTTGTTCTGCGGATTCTTCTAAATTTGTATATGCTAAATAGTTAAAATATGGTTGATATTTGGTACCACCAGAATATTTGTTTTTAAAAATTAAATTCAATTTTGTTGATGGTCTAAATATTTCAGAACCTTCCCTTTCTCTTGTGAAAGTTTCCTCTAAATCAACATCAATATATCTTTCATATTCAACAAATTCATGTGAAGTTTGTTCTAATACTATCTTTTCTGACGCATCTAATTTTGCAGCGCCTTGATATCTTGACGTACTCTTTATTATTCTATCTGGACTATCTATTGGCATTAACCTTCTGTGTTTACATAAAGTTTTATGAATTTATCAATTGCGGTATTTCCGTTATTTAAACCAAAATAAAAATGGAATGGAGCACCGACTAATATGCTCTGACCTGGTAGACCGTTTACAACATCTGTTGATGGTATTTCTGGGTTACCATTTGAATCAAAATTTGTTACAAATCCAAAATTTTCAGAATTATTTGATTTTTTAAAATAAGGATCCGTATTGAAATCTAAATCTTGGTAATGTTTTGCGAAGAAACCGCCATTTAATAAAACATTTGTATTCCAATTATTATTTTCAGTACCAAAAATACTATTTGTTGGTCCAGTAATTGTCCATCTATAATGTGGTACAACCTGATCTGATGAGTAACCATAAAAATTAAATACACCACCACAATTACTACTAATTGTATCAATACCCGGTGTTACATTTCTTCTATATCTATATTCTTCGGTTGAGGATGAAAAGAAAATACCAAAGACAGGTCTTGCGTCACTTGTTGCGTCTTCACCAATATATGTAAAATTGTTTGGGTAATTTTCACCAATATAAGGTGTTACTTTCCATTCCGAATTAATAGATAATGCTTGTGCAATATCACCATCAATTCTTTCACCTTTTCTATCACTATTAAAAAACTGTATAATCCCTTTACCTTCTGCATTACCACCACTTGGGTTTCCTATTGGGAACATTTGGTCAATAACTGAAGCGTTTAATAGTCTTGATATGAAAGCCATTTGTATCAAATCAGAATTATCTTGATATGATGTTGATTTAATTTGATCAGCTAAATAACCATTAAAATCGGAATTACTACAAATTTGACTAATAAATTTATCTCTTGGTCCTAAATCCATTATTGTTGTTGGGAACTGTATTCTTCTAGTATTATACCCTAGTCCAGGATAATCATTAACTAAACCACTAGGCCAAAATGAACTAACTGGTGGTGAGTCAACACCGATAAAATTTTGTGTACTTTCATTCCAAGGTGATGACCTATAATAGAAACCATTTGTTAATTCATTAAATATTATTGTATCTTTACAATATTTGTAAATTGGTTCATCTGGTTGTGATAAACTATATTGTGTTGATTTATTAAATGAAAACATATATAAAACACCGTTTATCCAATTGTTTTGGAATGTTTGTGAAAAAATCCCTCTACAAGCAGCAAATGTTACGGTAAATCTAGTTTTCCATTCTAAAAATAATTTAGCATCATCACTATACGCATCACGTATTAAGAAATAATGTTTATCATTATCACTACTATCTTTATTTAATAAACAATAACAACCTCTAACAACTCTATCATCTGGTACTTCACAATTAGTATCAATTGTTAAATTTGTACCAGATCCATTATAACATTGTAAAGATTTCATATTTTCACAACCAAGTGTTGATGTTAAACTTTGTACAAATTCTGTTTCATCAAAAACGGTTTGTCCGGCACTTGGGTCTGGTGCAACACCAATTGTTGGTGATTGTTGTGTAGTTTCATTATAGAATTGGAAGTTTGTATTTTGATGAAGTCCGTAACTAGTATGTGTACTATTTTCTTGTACATTTGTTGATGTTGGTATTCTATCACTTCGCATAACAAGATATTGTGTTGATCCTATTGTTTGGTCAACAGTATATGTAATTGGTGTTGGTGAGTACCTATAATAAGCTGGTGAATATACTGCGTATTTAGTTAATGAACTTGAGTATCTATCAGGATTATTAGGAAATGGTTGTGTCATTAAGTTATATGTTAATCCAGCGGGATCATTTGATGCAGTAAATGAACCACCGGCAAAATAATAATTTATTGTTGATTGTGATTGTGTTAAATGATATGGTGTGTAAGTTGAGTTATAAATTGTTGGTAATAAAAACCCTCTACCAACTGATGTACCATTAATAGTATCTTGTACCGGTGAAAAATATCCAATATTATTAAATCCAGGTGCTGGAGTATATGATGTTGCGATACTTTCATCTGAACATAAATAATAATAAGGTAGTGTTGATGTAAAACCTGTAAATTCATTACAAGTAACACCACTAACAGTATATGTTTCAGAAATTCTAAAATTATATGGTTCAAAATATAAATCTTGTGCTGAATCATTTTGTGATATTAAATGTGATTTTGGTTTAACCCCATTTGTATAACCTTGTATTGGTACATTTAAATAATAATCACCAATAACATTTGGTCCAGTACCAAATGATTTACCAAAAATTCTTGATAAATCATATTTATTTACTTGTTTTGGTGAGTGTGGGTCAACACCTCTAACAACTACTAAAATTTCAAAATTACCGTTTTGATTAATTTTTTCAATAACATTTTGTGTTGTATTATATGAATATGGATTAGTTGGTGGTGTTAGTACGAGGTTACAATTATTTTGATACACAAATGTTGCGTCGTGTTGTAAATATTTAAAAGGAAAATCATTTACATTTGTAAAATCAGCTAAACCAACAAATTGACTATACGTGTAACCAGTAATTAACTGAAAGTACTCTAAATCAATGTTATATTTTAAATAGGTTTCTGTATTTCCGGTGTGATTTAATTGATATGAAACTTGTTGATTACTAAATTCTGTTTGTGCAAAATCAACATTTACTGTTGTTGTACCAGTAGTTGTTGTACCAGTAACAGCTTCATTACCAAATTGGTTACTTGAAAAATTAACACCATTATGAAATGTCGCTCCGGTTAAATTTTGATTACATTGTGATATTTTACCATCTTGGAATGTAAATGGTTCACCAATACCAATTTGTTGTATTGTTCCTGATTTTGCTAGAATTACTAATACTTGATCTTGATGTTTTGTTGGTTGATTTTGTGGATAATTAAATGTTGATTCAATTTTATTCACACCATCAAAATATTTTTTTCTTAGATTAAATTCATTTAATTTTTGTGAATAAGTTTCGGTATATGGTTTAGCAAAAAATCTATACCCAGTTGATCCATCTTTTTGTGCTGATAATAAAAACTGATTTGGTGCGTGTAAATATTCACTACCTGGTATTCCAGTAAAATCATTATTTGCATCCAAAGATTCACTGCCACTCAAAAGTCTTTGATAACCTAATGCTGCAGCTGTTAAAACACCAGAGTTAATCCATTGTTCACCAATTGAATAACCTAAAGACTTGTGACCACAATATATTGAATTCCAATTGTCAAAAGGAAATATTGGTGGTAAATTACAGTTGTTTATTGTGGCAGTCCCACAAGTTAACCCATTATAATAAAACGGACCACTTATTGGTGTTGTTTGGTCGTCAGGTTGTGAAATATTAGGGTGTTCATCACTATATGATATTGGTAAATTAATTGGTGCAATAAATGAATTATCTGTTATTAGAGATTGTGGAGTACCAGCTGGTGGTGTTGTACCTTCTACTTGAGATTGTGCATCAGTAATACCTTGATTTACACTAGTTTCTGAAATACTATTTGCATCAGAATAATCAGCATTTCCACAGTCACATTCACATGTTGTACAATCAGGATACGATAACATTGGTAAACCAATCCTTGGGAAATTATCTATTTTTATTAAATAGATTAATGTAAAAGCAATAAATGCAATCCCGGCCGCAACATAAAATAAAACGGCTATTGCTTGTTTTATAATCTGTAAAATTGTTGCAACACTGACTATTGGGCCCGCAAAGTTAAAATTTGTTAATGAAGAAATATAATAATAAAGGTCAATTCCATTATCAACACCAACATAAACCAAATAAACACCCAAGAAAACTAGAAGATATTTTAATACTGGCCAAATAAATGATATTAAATGAGCAATAAATAATAAAACTAATATTGGGAATGTTAATATTGTTAAAAGTAGGTTAAATATAAAAAACAAGAAATCAAAATTCCTTATAGCATCATTTACTGGAAATGTATTTACTTCAGATTTACAGGCTCTATTATCAATTTCTTTTATACCTAAATGTTTTGCACGACCAAGTCCTTTCTTGTACCTATCAAGGAACATAGCTGTTGTATAAACTTTATTATAATGAAATTCATAGAAACTATCTTCACAATTTATTGCCGATTGTGGATCCGCATAATCGTCCCAATCCAAACTAAATGAATATGATTTTAATACATCAAGATATGCTTGGTTATAATATTTAAATTCAACCGTTGCTGGTTGATTTGGGTCTGAAAATAATGGTGTTACTTGTACAAAATCATTTGGTGTTTGTGTTGATATTATTTGAATGTCTCCATAATATGGTGTCCAAGGTCCAGATAATGATGGTCCAGTTGATACATTAAAGCTAGCAACATTTGTGGTATTGTCAAAAACAAGACCACTATTACCTAAAGGTCCAAAAACCGCGGATATTGGTCCGCCTGGTATTGAGAATGTTACTGGGTTTGGTGTTGTTCCAACTCCAGTATAAGTAATTGTAGATGGTTGTGTTGGGTCTATTGGTACAATTGTAACTAATATTGTGTTAATATTTGTCAAACCAGTAATACTAATATTTGGGTCACCAATATATGGTGTAAAATTACTAAGTGGTCCAATAGTTGGCGCTATTGAAACAGTAAAACTAGATACGTTTGTTAATACCGGATTTATTAAACTACCTGGGCCATTTACAATAACACTATCAGTAGTTACTAGTGGTTGTACGGTACCAGTTAATATTTGTACGGTTCCTGTTTTAAATGGATCATTAGAATATGAAGAACTAGCCCAACCGTGTTCTTTTATATTTGGTACTAAATAATTTGCTCTTTGGAAATTATTTTTTAAACCTTCCTCATTTTCCCACTTAAATTTGAATCTGTATCTTGCTTTTGTTGGTATACCAATTTTTGGGTCATTAGATATTGCTTGTTCACCAAATTCATTTGTATAAACATAATCTAAATTCATTGGTAGATTAACTAAATATGAACCGTCGCCATCAATAACTTTACCACCAGAAGGTAATTTAAATTCTTCTAATATTGGGAAACCTAAAGCATCGGTGTTTATAGTTTGTCTAATTGATAATATTTGTCCCGGTCCAGATGTTAATTCACATAAATTACCAGTATTGTTTTTTGGTGTACAACTTGGTCTTATAGCGTCATCATTTGTTGTTGATATAATTGACCCCATAAAAACAGCTTTAGGTTCAACACTAATATTTGCTTCTGATGTTAAATCAAAATCAACTCTTGTTATTCCTAATTGACAAACATCGGTGTCACCCCATAATGGTGAGATGTCAATAATTTTATTTAAAGTTTTAATTTGTGCTAATTCATTTAAATTTGTTGATGTTTTAAATGTATTACCATCAAACTGACCTTCACTAGCTTGACCGGTTTGTATTAAATCTTGTGGTGTTAAAGAGAAACAACCCATATCTGATAAGTCAACATCTAAAAATACTGTTTGAGTACCTAGTGGAACCCCAAATATCATATAATCACCACTATCATTTGTTCTTGTTGTATACTTATAATACTTGTCATAGACTTCAATATATGATTGGTCAAGCAATGTTTCGGCTTTTGTTGGAAATGTTCCAGTTGCAGCGTGTCCTTCGTATGATGGTTCTTTTGGTAATAAATTATATCTATACCCATCTTCATCAACTTCAGATAAACTAGTATATGGGTATAAATCAGTAATTACTGGATTATTTGAATCTTCGTCAGATAATGGTATAAAAACAGAAATTCTTGCATTTGGTAATCCAAAACCACCATTAACAAAAACTCTTCCAACTACAACACCATAATCAGAACACTGTCTACTATAAACCTCACTTTGTAAAATTTTTAAAGAAAGTATATTAATTTGGTCAAAGTCTTGATCCAAAGTAACTTTAAGTGATTTGTCAACCCCAACTTGGGTTCTTATTCTATATGATTTTGGCATTAAATTTCTTGTTTTTTCATAAATAGTTTATTTCCTATTTTAGAAAAATAATCTTAATTATAAAAAAGTAAAAGAAACAAAAAACCCACCATATAGGTGGGTTATGTATATTTTATAAATAAACTAAAATTCATCTTCAGATGTTAGTTCTCCTTTAAGTCTTTCAAGATCTTCAATTAATCTGTCTATTGATTCCACATCTTGTCTACATTTGATAGATAAAATATCACCGGCATAATCATCTTTATCTGTA
>Ga0209358_10003876_pt1 | contig 10907 bp, 19 predicted proteins | sample LauGreFa1BDMLBSN_2_FD_187574 | JGI IMG/M metagenome (GOLD analysis project Ga0209358, IMG submission 187574) | Freshwater lake microbial communities from Lake Michigan, USA - Fa13.BD.MLB.SN (SPAdes) (version 2) | ecosystem: Environmental > Aquatic > Freshwater > Lake | place: Lake Michigan, USA...
GTGGAAAAGGCCCTACGAAAAAACGGACTCTCGGTCCATGTTGAGCCTTGCCCGGCTTACTCTTAGTTCCCTTGCTTCGATTGCATTTGACACAAGCTGCGGTCAGATTGGCTTCATCATCAGTACCCCCATGCTTGACAGGGATGATGTGATCTACCTCGGTTGCATCTTGCCCACAATAGCTACACACATACCCATCCCGACTAAGTATCTCTAGCCTTATGCGCTTCCATGTTGACGTATTAGTACGCTGGCCCATGATGCTCCTTGTTTGTGCAGCTCATACACTCATCTAACAACTGTACGGATAGTGTGATGGCTCTGTCTCTATGCTCATTAAGCTCTACTGCTACATCTCTTAGGCCAGCTGCTAACGCTTCCCATCCTGCTAGAGCTGCGTCTTGTTTGCTTACTACATCGCTTAATCGTCTAATTAGCTCAATACCGTTTTCGGTAGTTGTCACAAGCTCATCGATTAGTCCGTCTCTTAGTGCTATCTCTATCTCTTTGATTGTTTCGTCCATTGTGTTACTCCTGACCTGATTGGCTTGTGGGCAGGGAATGGCCTAGATAGGTCCACTCCTGACCGTCATGGATGCGGTGTTGGTTATGGGGCATTTCTGCCAGTAACGCCATGCGTCGTAGTCTTTTGATGGTTCGCCGTTGGGTTACTCGTTTCAACGGTAAGGCTAGGACTCGTCCCTGTCTTTGATTTAGGGCTGTCTCATGGTTTGATCTCCATGACATTGGTACGCCCTCAAACGGCGGTTTAGCGTCTAGATTAGGACGCCGGTAGATTATACTCATACCTAGAGCTCTCAAGGCTTGCCATGTTAGCATGGCGACGCGATACGTCAATGAGTTGGGAAGCCGTTGGCGTGTCGCGTTCATTTTGTCCCCATGTCTAAACGCCAATGACTAGAGCGATGCCCGCCTTGAGCTGCTACTGGTTCGATGTAGGCCAAGTTATTAAATGGAATGTCTTTTAAGTGGATGAATCTCCAACCTAGTCCCTCGTACATCATGACCATAATGACCCAATCTTTACGACGCTCTAAGACTCCCTCGTAATACTGGACGTTTAAGATCGGGTAATCAGCTGTAATACATTTAACGTCATACTTCACGCCGCGATGTTCAAAGTCTGCCGCGCCTATCTCGTCGTCCGTTATTGCGTAAGGATCTAAGCCCATGACCAAACGGGCTGCAACTTCGGCAGCTGCTCCGCGTGTGTGTTGGATCCGGGCCTTTGTCTTGTTAGTCATTCCCTCGATGCCGGTACGTTGATTATTATTAAAGCGTCGATCAGCTTCATGCCTGATCGTGAGCTCATACTCGGTAACGTCAATTATTGACTTCGGCGCGAGCTGCATCGATATCCTCTTTCCAAGTCCCATAGGCCGCGTCGTTAAGCATGGCGATCAGTTCGGCCCGGATTTTTAGGACGGTAGAGTTTTGCGAAAGTGTAACCCTCATCCAAGCATCGAGACTCATTAGAGCTTGTGTGTAACCTGCGTCAAACGCTCTCTCGCTATTCATCATGTCCGCCTCTTGGGATGTCTAAGGCCCAGGGGTCAGCCATAGGCATCGTTTTAAGATGGTCAATCAGTTGTTTGGCCTGATCGATGTTAAGAGTTCCTTTAATGCTCTTAGATGCTTTCCATTCCTCAATGAGGTGGATCTGACCGTTTGCAAGTTTCAAGATGAAATCGCTTTGTTTTTTGGTCATTTGTGGGATCGGAAACGGCTGGCCATTAACCGGCTTGGCTGCTCTTGGCTCATAATCTGGCGTCAGCTCATCGCCCTGCCTAGATTTGGCCGCTTGGATCTCTTGTTTGGTTGCGATCGATCGTTTGGTAGCAATTCCAAGCATCGAGATTGCGCGACCGGTCGCCGACGTGCTACCTACCATAAGCTCGGATCCCTTTGTGTAAGGAGTTCGGCCCGGCACAAGCTCCCAAGCGTAATCGATGCCCGGAGTCGGATCGTCCGGTGTTCGATAGACGGTAGCCTTTACGATCAAGTAAGACTGGCCAGCGATCTCATGCACACCCTCGAAATGAGTTTGGATGGATGCGTCCGGGTATTTGGCGAATAGTTGGGCGATGCGCTCGGCGACATCGACGTAATCTTGTAAGCCGTCGGCGTAGCTCATAGACTCCACCCATCGCGTCTCATTTGATCCTCAACGGTTTCGCCGTTAAGCCATTGATCGCGCTTATTTAGTTGATGATACATTTCGATCTTTACGCCAAGCATAATTCCGCCAATTAGCGAAACGAGCATAAGCAACAAAGTAAAGCCATTAAAATACATTTGGGGGTCCTGTCCCTAGTTGTTATTTGATCTTACGCTTGCCCTGTATCTCGGAAGCCTTGTAACGCTTTACGGTTCCGATCTTTACAGGCTGGACGGCTCCCGATTTTTCAAGTCTCCAAAGTGTTTGACGATGGATTTTGAGATACGCAAGTACCTCTTTGCTCGATAGTAAGTTTTCGTCCATGTCTGCCATGTTACTCCTTGTTACCGACAAAAGTGATTTAACCCTTATTTTGAGGCGTGTCGTGCTTATCGATGTGATCGTTTACTAGTTCTTTTATTTCGTTAATAGTCTTAATGGCATCGGGCAAGGATAATCCGCCATTACCCTCGGGGCTGATTGGATAGGTCGCCGCGTCGATGTAAAGTTTGATCGGTGTTAGTACTAACCATTTGACGCCAAGAGCTAACGCCGTCCCAATGGCTACACAAGCTCCCGCGATCTGCCCGATCAAGATGATGTTCATGCGTTAGCCTTGATCTGCCGGCCGTCCAAAATAATTGGTTTTGAGCCGTTATGCCAAACCCAAAACCCGACGGGCATCGACTTTGTGACAGTAAAATAGTGCATCCAATGATTATGTAATGTCTGGGATGTCCACCCGTAAGTGTTTTTATCATCGTGTCCAGTTTCATCCGCTTTAGGTGTGTCTGGGTAACGCACAAAACGGCCCCGCAAAATGTTAGGGCATCCGACCGATGGAAACTCGACGCGCAAGATTACGGCCCAAGTATAGATACCATCCGCCGGGACCTTAAACTTTGTCGCCTTATCAAAACGAACGTAGGTCCACTCTTTTGGCTTGATTAGTTGCTTATCGGCTCCGGAGTCGGTTTTGTAAAGGATGCTAGGCATCGACCTGATCGCTTGGCGGCTGGTAGTTAGGGCTCAATCCGCCCATAAGGCCAGCTACTAGCGCGCCCAAAACTGCTCGATAATCTAAACTAAACTCCGTCGCCTGCCATGCGGCACAAAACGCGATGAGAGCGTAAGTTGTTGCCTTAGATAGTTTCAACATCTTTAACCTCTACGGGGGCCGAGGCGGCCTTTTTGGCCGGCTTAGGGGCATCGGTTGGCTCTGGCTCGCCTGTAATCAACGGCATTGGATTAACTGCGTCGATGTTATAGCGATAAGGAGCTTTACGAGCTTCGAGATGTAGATGAGGACCTACGGCGTTTCCAGTTGCTCCCGATAATCCGATCAAATCGCCCTCTTTAACAAGCTTGTCGCGTAGGCCCTTGATGTTGATTGATGAAAGATGAGCGTAAATTACTCGATGGCTGCCATGCTGGACGATTACTTGTAAGCCGTAGCCGCCACCCCAGCCGCCGCCACGTCCGGCATATACTACCTTGCCAGCGTCGATTGCTTTGATTTCGGTCCCGCGAGCTGCGCGGAAATCGATACCGGTGTGCCTACCCGCTCGCCATAATTTGCCTTTTTGATCCCATTTGCAAGTGACAAACGGTTCATCTACTGGGTATTTCATTACAAAGCTCCAATCTCGTCGGCAGTAAGTCCAAGATCTGCAAGTTTAGCTAATGCACTTTGGCGCGCTGCTGCTTTAGTTTTGGCAACGGCTTCAGCTGCCGCCATTACCTTTTGACCGTTTTTGTATGCAGTAAATTCCTCATCGGTCATTTCGCGAACTAAGTCGTCAATCTGAATATTTGGATTTGTCATTTTATTATCCTTAAGAGTTTTGGTAGCCGTATACGCGGATGGTTCCGCCAGTAAATGTTCCGCCTGCAAGAGTAAATGCAGTATAACTAGTAGTATCCGCTAAGATTCCATTAAAATTATAAGAGGCATCGTTAGCAATAAATGGATTTGTAATTGTTGTATTTTTTGCTAAAAATGGTGCATTAATGGCCGCATACATTTGCAATCCAGTAGTTCGACCAGTTCCGACATAAAACCAATTTGCAACATTGTTTCCAATAACGGATGTAGTTACGCCAGTACCCCAATTTGCACCGGTGGCGTTTAAGTAGTAACCAGTTGTCGTGCTCCCCATTACCATATTAAAATTTATGTTAGATGTGGCCGCGCCACCTGCGATTGTTATTAAGTAATTGTCATATGCCGCACTAAAGGCATCTGTAACCGTAACACTTGTTACTGATGTGCCAATGGTTTGTGCCTTAACTAGTGTCAAACCTGAAGCTCCGCCACCGCTTCGAGGTGTTACCGTCCAAGCGTTTGAGCCTGTTCGGATAAGAGCCGCGCTACCATACTGGCTTAAAGTGGCTGCCGCGTTTGTTACTGTAACCCCTGCACCTGCCGCAAAAGTTACAACACCCGCACCAAGATTTGTAATCTCCAAAGTTGCGCCTGTTGGCCAAACAACCGAGGCTTGAGGTGGAATAGTGTAAGTCGATGAGCCGGCATTACTAGCCGTCACCGTTTTACCAATGTCGCTTAATGCAAAAGTGTAAGTCGTTCCGGTTTGGGCGTTATAAGTTGGTATCGCTACGGCACTATCGAAGCCGGTCGCGATGGTTTGCATATTTAACGCGCCATCTTTTACCAGATCCGTTGAGGTTGGGTAGCTAATCCCAAAATAAGTCGTTGTTCCAGCCATTTTATAGATCCATCCATTCGGTCGTATTAGGAGTATAACTTGCCCAAGTCACTAAAGGAGCGACCTGAAGCCATAATTGATGAGGGTATGTTTCGAGCTGCGATGAGCAGATCAAATCAAGATAAGCCTCGTATCGGGTAAGTCGCCAAGAGTATCCCTCTAGGTAACCCTCGAAAACGGTCCCAAATACTGCCGGCAGATCCGAGGTAGTGATAGCCGTTCCATTTTCCGCTACGATTAGCGCGTCCCTTGTGGCATCGCTTACGTTCGGATTGTGTAGAGCTACGGTTAAAGACTCGGGGTAAACGCGGGGATAAGCTCTTGACTCTAGGAAATCATTGGCTTGGGATTGCGCGTCCGAGAGATTGTGTAGGGTTGTCGAGCGAGTTGCGGCTAGTTCCCCATAAGACTCGACGGAAACCTCATCGCGGGCAAATGCCTCGCCGGTTGCATATTCAATCGTAATGTCGTTAGAGATTTCCGACCATTGAGCAGCTGTCCTCAAACCCTGTGTCAGTAGATCCGTCGTAACTAGGTTTATACTTGGCGAGCTAATCCGCGAGGTATAGTCCCCATAATGGAGATGTCCATCGCCTGACTCGTATAACACGCCTCGGCCAGATTGTGCCGTAGCTTGGGCCAATGTAAGAGCATTAGTAAGACCATCGTTATAAGCTGCGAGCTCATAGACTCCGGGTTGATCGATTGTCGTCATAAGACCATTAACCGTTGCTATATTTGTGCCGTCAAATGAGTCCCAAGTCGCAATATTAGACACCGACGACCAAATTAAGCTAGGGGATAGATCGTCCCAGCTTGTTAAAAATGCTTCCGAAAGGATGGCGAACATCCGATCCCCGTCAAATTGCTTAGGAAAATTAACGGCTCCGGTTACTCGCTTATTTAAGTTTGCCAATGGTCCGACGGCTGTAAGAGTGTATTCGGCTATTGATCCAGCGTCTCCGTATTGTGGCAAGGTTATATCAATGTCCGAAATTATGCCGGTGTAAATGGTCGAGGTTCCGGTAGTGCCGTTGTCGATCTCAATGGTTACGGAGTCCGAAAGGTTTACATTTAACGGCGTGTCCGCTTGCGTCCACAAAACGATCCGAGCGTAGCTCGCGGCAACCGGTTCGATTACGTCTTTACGGCCCATGTTGATCGAAATGTCCGCGATGGTGTTATCTGAATAGACATTCCCACCGGCAAAAGTAACGACCGGATTTGGCGCGTAGGTTGTCATAACGAGGCCCCGACAAAATTAACTTGTTGAGTACGACGGCCCGATTGCTGGAATAAACGTTCGAGCTGGCGACGTACGCCCTCGGGATCGATCGCGCCATTTATGGTTATGTTTACGCCGCCCATCGCTGAATTGCGCGTGATGTTTCCATTTTGCTGCGCGGTGTAGAGTTCGGGTCCATTTTCCCCAACTAGATAGGTTTCGCCCGCAAATACTGGGCCACCCGTTGCGCGCTTTTTCGGCTTTTTTTTCGCCTTTTTTGCGGGTGCTTCGGTGACGGTTGCCGTAGCTGTAATAGCTGCCGGGATGACTAATTGGCCATCTACAAACGCAAGTCCGACGGCTGCGGCGGCTGCAATAATGCCGTTAACCATCGCTTGACCTTGTGCAAGTCCAGCGTCAAACCATTTAGCGGATGTCGCGTCGGCTAGGCTCGATGCACTAGCTTCAACGGCTGCGACCAATGTATTGATTTCACCGATTGCACTAGCTCCGCCGGCGATAATCTCGTCGGCAATAGATGATCCAACTTCGGCTCCAGCTGCCAAAATGTTATCGATCGACGTACGGTTAAGTCCAAGTCCCAAAAGGGTCGTAATTTTGCCGCCAAAAGATTGAGCCGCTTCCGCTTGTTTGCGTAGAGAGTCAATAAAGGATCCCTCACCCTTATCGGCAAACGCGCTTTGGTAATCGACAAGGCTAGTAATGGAGTCTCTAACGGATTGGGCGTAGTTTTGTTGCGCCTGACGTGTTGCCTCTAGTTGGCCTTGTACGTCTTGGAGACGACTTTGGAAACTTTGTAGACGGTCATTTGCGGCCTTTTCAAGAGCTGCCTCGGCTTCAGCTTGTTTTTTGGCCGCTGCGGCCGCCTTTTTGGATGCACCCGTACCGGTATTAGTGGCAACCGTTAGATCGTTTGTGGCCTTTGTCTGGCCGACTCGCGCTGCCACATGACGTTTAGCAGATAAGACGTCGGCCTCGGTTTCCTTGCGGGTTGCTGTAATAGCTCCGGCAACTGCCTCGGATTCCTCTCGAACGGCCTTTGTGTTTTGGTAGAGCTTGTAAAGGATGCCCACAAGGATCGCGGCGGCTGCCGCTACGGCTGTAAATGGGTTAGCTAATAGAGCTACGGTTAGAGCTCTCACGCTGCCAATCAATCCTAGAGTGACGGCATTTTGAGCCGTTTGCGCGATGGTGTAAAGGATAACGGCAGATCTGGATCCTTTATAAGTTAATTCCGCCAATACTTGCGCGGCGGTTGCGCTGCCGGTAGCTGCGGCAAGTGTCAAATATCCGAGGCGTAGAGCGGCGGCTACGGCTGTAAAGGCTTGAACGCTAATGGTTAAAGCCTTAAAAGTAAAGTTAAGTCCTACGATGGCGGCAGATAAAACACCGACGGCCACGCCTACGCGGGTTATAACTTCGCTATTTTTGCCGAAAAACTCTACTACCTTAATTAGTTGAGCTAAGAGATCTTTGTAAGCTGGTAACAAACCCTCGCCGATTGCGGCTTTAGAGTTTTCAATTTCGGCGGCTAAAATCTTTTGTTGATTAGCTGCCCCGTCGGCTGTACGAGCAAAATCGCCTTGTTGTAAGGTTGTTTGCTCTAAAATAATTGCGCTACGAGCTAAAATTTTATCTTGTTCAGTTATCTCTTTGGTAGTTGCGGCTAAGTTCAATTCCATCGCTTTAGACTCAACGGCGCTGGCACTTAGTAAAACGTTATATCGTCGTAAAGGTTCGGACTCGCCTCTCAAACCGGCGCCTAAGGCTGTTATGGCTTCATCAACCGAAGTGTTGTTAAAAGAGGCTAGGTCGGCTGCCAATTTGGTAAAATCAGTGCTAAAGGTATTAACCTCGGCCCCTGTAAGCCCGGCGGATTGGCCCAAGATTGCAAAAGTTGCAGCGGTTTCGAGAGCTGCCCTTTGTGATAGTCCGAGAGCTTGGTCGGCGGTTGCTGCCCATGCTTGGATTGCTTTTGCGCTACTGCCAAAAATTACATTTGATTTAGAGATTGACTCGTTTAGATCGGAAGCGGATTGGACGACTTTGTATCCGGCGGCGGCTACTCCCGCAAATACTAAAGTCGCTTTACGGCTTAATTGCTCAAGCTGGCCGCCAAACTTTTGGAGCTTTGTTTGAGCGTCGGATAATCCTCGTCCAAGCCCGCTGGTATCGGCTTGTAATAAAATCGTTAACGGACGGCCTATGCCTTTAGTTGCCATTAGTAATCCGATCCTCGGTTCCAGTTGTTAACTATCTTTTCGGCTTCCTTGACCCAAGCTGCAAACGCTGGCTCGGCGTAATCGTCGTCCGCTGCCTTTGTCCAACCCGGACGATTACCCTCGGCCCAATATTGGGTACGTCCCGATCTAGACAAATACTGGCCCTTAATCGTTCCAAATCTAAGCATATTGGTAGAGGCTCCGCCGGAATAGGATCGATTAGATAAGCCAATTTTCACCGATGGAATACGATCTCGACCTGTACGGATAGATCGATTTAACTTATCCGCGTAGCTTGGAGCGAAATTAGAGATACTGCTCTTGATTGCCGGAACCATAATTCGATCGGCAATTTCCTCGGACTTCAATCTCATGTCTCGATTAGCAGATTGATCCAAGCCCTTTAGGCCATTTAAGACGTTGCGAAACTCGCGAGGGTCGAGCGTGACGGCTTCGGTTGTTGCCATGCTTAACTCCTTTTATACATCTCGTTTCGTACCTCTAAAATGGTCCCTAGCATTTCCCAATCCAGATCCTCTAGCTCCATCCGGATCGTCCCGTCTACGGCTAGAGCGGCGATGGTTCGTCCGAGGCTGCCGCTTGGGTGGGGTTTGGTTCGTCGATACCCACTAGCTCAATCGACTCTAGGTCGTTGACCCAAGCTTCAAACTTTTCGGATGTCTGACCGGTGCGATTTAACACGCTCCAAGCCATCGCCATCAAGTCCTCAAATCCGAGGTTAACTTTGATTTGATCCTCGCCATCTACCCGACGGACCTCATAAAGATCGGTCATTTTGGATTTAGTAATCCGTTCCCATTTCATGAGATCCGCCGGTAGCGTGACGATGTTCATTTCGCCATTTTTTTGGTGATTTAGTTTTATGTTTATTTTCATTTTGGTCCTGATCCTTTTGTTATGCTCGGGAAACGCTGCCGTCAACAACTACAAACGATACGGATGTAGTTAGAGCGTCGGTAGCTGCGCCGCCTGCGGTTGGCTGAATTGCGAATACCTGTCCAGTAAACGTGCTGCCATTGGCATCCATGCTGAATGAAATCGGTGTATCTGGACCGGAACCGGCTGCATCGAATAGAGCTTCGCAAACCGATGCCGGTGATGTTGAGCCCCAATCCTGATACAACTCAACGTCTAGGGTTGCGGTGTAATCGATTGTCTTGTAGGCGCGGCCTGCAAGAGTTTCCAATACTTGCTGATTTGGTACAACTGTAAGAGTTACAGATGCGGCGACGTCATTGTAAACGTCTGAATCGATGGTCAAAGATAAATCCCGACCGGTTACATATTCGAGTGCCATGTCGGCTCCTTATATCGTGACATCGATTGTGATGTCTGTTGTCAACAAGTCAGTCGGTCCGACTTGCGAGATCTTTGGTTGCGTAAAGTCCCCAATGCCAATCCCTGACGGCAAGTTCGATAATACCGTTTCGATCATGGTTTCGAGGTTAACTAGCGCGGCTTGGTTGTCATTAGCTGCCACGCATAAAGTGACGTCAAAGTTTCCGCCTAAACGTGGCGAGCTGCCGATCGATTTGATTTCGATGTATGGCGATCCCGGTACAAGCACGATGCAAGGGGTCGTCATGTTTTCGGCTGGGTAAGCGTAAACAATGTATCCGGTTGCCTCTAGTGCCGTTTTGATTGCGGTCCGGGCGTCTGTGATGTCTCCCATTAGCCGACCATGCTACTAGGGTCCCGATAGCCTGAAATAAGGCCAGAGACGCGCGTGACGAGGCTACGGCCCATCCGGTAAGGAGTACCCGGCGCGAATGTTGCGTCTTGTGCGATGCCCTGTGCGCTCTGGCGAGCGTTCCATAGGTCGACGCTTATCATAAGAGCTGCCTCGCGGATTTGAGGAATATTATCGTAATAAGTCTCTTGGCCCTCAAGGATGCAGTTGCCGTCCGGCTTGTTGACTCTGTAAGTTACGTCGGCATGGGTGATCGTCGCTTGGAATTGATTTGTGAAAACTCTTGTGATCGTATGGGTTCCGTCAAACGGCGCGCCGACTCGATCGATGGTGACTTGTTGCCCGACGCTGTATTCGTGAGCTGTACGCGTCCAAAAACGGGCTAGATTGCTGCGGATCTCTACGCCAACGATTGAGGCGTTATGGAAATTAAGGAAAGACTTTAAGACTAGCTCGGCGGACTCCATGACGCCCTCAAGGGTTGCGTCCGGGTAAATGTCGCCCACGCCGAGGACTGCTTTGAAATCCTCTAGATCAATGAGTGACATTTTATTCCTTTCGAGTAGGGGAGTGATGGGGGCCGATCAGGACCAAACGGCCCCCATCACAGGGGTCAACTAGCTAACGGTGATAGCCCGGATAGCTGTTGGGTACTTGTTAGCAAGTGCAACGAATCCATAAACGGCGATTTCGACGGTCATGGTATCGATTACGTTAACGCGAACCTGCGCGGTTCCGCTTTCGTAAAATGTTGCGTAAGCACTTGGGTAAGCAAGGATATTTGTAGAGCCGATGTTGTAATCGGTTACTAGATCCAAGCCCA
>Ga0209358_10003878_pt1 | contig 10903 bp, 9 predicted proteins | sample LauGreFa1BDMLBSN_2_FD_187574 | JGI IMG/M metagenome (GOLD analysis project Ga0209358, IMG submission 187574) | Freshwater lake microbial communities from Lake Michigan, USA - Fa13.BD.MLB.SN (SPAdes) (version 2) | ecosystem: Environmental > Aquatic > Freshwater > Lake | place: Lake Michigan, USA...
ACGCGGAATTCAGCGGAGACGGGAAGCGGATGGTGGGGATTGATGGAGCCCGGTACCAGGCCGAGCGCCGTGCGGGATGGGATATCCGCCACAGGAAAATCGTTGGTGGTGCCAATCAGGACACCGGCCACGTTGGCGCCGGCGCTCGAACCGGCGTAGGGGACACCGGCGCGCACGCGGGACCGGATGACCTCGAGCAGACCATGGCGGTGCAACGCGGCGAGCAGCACGAAGGTCTCCCCTCCCACGATGAAAACGCCATCGGCCGCGCCCAGTCGCGCGCGGGCGGCCGCGGGGTCGGCGAGATCGAGCGCCGCCGCCTCGGCCCCGAGATCACGGAAGGCTTCCCGCAATCGCGCCTCCATCGCGCCCCGGTCTTCCGGATGCAGGGCCTCGAGCACCAGGACCACCCGCGTGCGCCCTTGGAAATGCTCCCGCAACGCGGGCCGCAGACCGTCGGCGAAAAGCGCGCCCTTCATGGAATTTCCTCCCAGCAGAAACACCGGACCGGGCGCCGCGCCCGCGACGGAGCACGGCGCGACGGCCAACAGGGTCACCAGCAGGACAAGGAGACCTGGCACCTTCATGCGCCCAGCATCAGGACGCCCTTGAAGACGAGCAGCACCACGCCGACCAGCGCGCAGCAGGCGAGGAAGCCGAGGGTGTCGGTCCGATCCCATCTCGTGAATTCCCATTTTGAGCGCGGGAAGAGCTTGAGGTGGTCGTAGCGCGTCGGGTTCGCGTAGCTCTCGGCAACGCGCCGCGCATCCTCCTCCAGGGTGGGCGCGACGGGCGTCTTCATCCGGACGTAGAAGCGCGCCACGCGGTCAGGATCGGCGGGACGCGTCAGCAGGCTGACGCCGAAGATCAGCAGGACGGGGATGAGCGCGTCGACGAGGTAGCGCGTCGTGAGCAGCTGGGCGGAGGAGAAGCCGGCGACGTCGAATCCGAGCAGCGCCAGCAGGTAGACCTCCGTGCGAAACAGGCCCTTGCCAGTGCGGGGCGAGGAGGGGTCCTTCGGGTCGACGCGCACCACACCTTCCTCGAAGTAGAGGGAGACGGGCTCGATGCGGCGCGTGACGGGGACTTTATCCCCGGCCGCCTTGGCGCGCCCGGCGGCGACATCGGCGGCGGTGGCCGACACCTCCGCGGTGACGACGCGCTCGCGGGTCATGGCGGTGAGCGTTTCGGAGCGGGCGAGCCCGGGGATCGAGGAAACGACCGAAGGGATGACGGCGATGAGGAGCAAGGTGACGAACACTTGCACGCGAACGGCGGTCTCGGTGACACCGCGCCACAGGAACAGGACGGTGATGGGCACGCCCCAGACCAGCAGGAGCACGATCGCGAACTTCAGGATGACGACCACGCTGTTGAGGAAAAGCCCGACAAGCACGCCGGCGGCGAGGAGCAGCGGCACAGCGAGACGCGCGACGACCACGTAGTGGCGCTCGTCGCGCCCGGGGAAGAGCGGCTCGTAGAGATTCTTCACGACGAGGCCGGAAAGCACGACCGACTGGGCGCCGAGCACAGCGACCTTCCCGCCCAGAATGCCGGTGATCATGATTCCGATCAGACCGATGGGCAGCAGCTCACGGGTCATGAGGCCCCACGCCTGATCGGGGTCGGAGAGATTCGGGCCGAAGAGCGCGAGGGCGATCAGGCCGCAGTAGGCCCAGGCGATGGTGACGAAGCGCTTGCTGAAGCCGCCGGTGACGGCGCCGATCCGGGCCGCCATCTCATCCTTGGCGGAGCCGGAGATCGCCATGTTGGCCTGGGTGCCGGCGATCCCGATCAGCTGCACGAGCAGGAGCGCGGCGATGGAGTACCAGGTGTACTCGGAGGCGATGTCGCCCCCGAACAGGTTGAACATCACGTCGGGCAGCTTGTCGTGCAGCGCCTTCGGGCCGCCGATCTCGGCGAGCCCGAACGGGATCAGGATGATGGAGATCACGACCACCAGCATCGCCTGGATGGCGTCGACGACCGCCGACGCCTTCAACCCGCCGAGCATGATGAAAACCGCGACGATGCCGGTAGAAACCAGGTAGAATGCCACGGGCTGGAGGTAAGTGACATAGGGCTGCAGCTCCCCCCGCTTATAGTAGTCGCTGAGCGTCTCGTAGCGCGTCGCGGCGTCGGCGGGTAAGGCGCCCGCCTGCCGCTGCTGCCGGAGCTGCGCGTATTCGTGGTAATCGGCGACGCGTTGGCGCTCAGCGGGAGTCCAGACCGCCTCCTCCTTCACCATCAGCGGCTGCAGCGTCTTCAGCGCGGTGACATTGCCCGCCGCGATGACACCGATCACCGCGATGATGAGCATCGTGACCGCGTAGAGGGTCGCGAGGAACCGGCTGCCGAAGCGGTCGGCGAAGAGATCCGCCATGGTGGTGAGCCGCACCCGGCGGAACCAGACGTTCATGAACCAGTAGTACGGCGTGAGGAAGAGCGTGATCAGCGCCAGCCACGCGCCACCCGCGCCCTGCCGGTAGACCGAGCTCGACGTGGTCGTCGCCTGCCCGGGGTCGGTCATGTTCCCGAAACTGAGGAAGAACTGGAGCCACCGCCCGAGGGAGCGGCCGCCGAGGAAGAAGTCCCCCTCGCCTTTCACGCCGCGTGCCAGCGCCTTGCCGATCAAAAGAACGGCCACGATGTAGCCGAGGAGGATCGTGACGTCGACCCAGTGCAGTCCGAAGAATTTCATGGGGTGGGAAAAACGGGCTCGAGCAAGGGGAGGACCCCTCCGCATGGCGACCCCGTTCTGGAGCACCCGCGGGCGCCCGAGGCTCGCCGCGGGGAACGACGGTCAATCGTCGCCGTTCGAGCGCTTCTTGCCGCCCTTCCTCTTCGCCGGCTCCGCGGCGGAGGCGTTGTTCTTCGTGGGCATCGGCGCCTTCATCGACGTCCGCCACGCCACCAGACGGGCATGCAGCGCTCGCGCCTTCTCCGGAAGCTCCTGGGCCAGGTTGCGGCTCTCGCCGATATCCTCGCGCAGGTTGTACAGCTCGAGCCGGCCGTCCTCGAGAAACTCCATCAGCTTCCAGTCACCAGCGTGGATGAGGCTCACCGGCGTCGTGCGCCACTGGCCGGGGCCGGCGCCGAGGTAACCGGGGAAATGCTGGAAGAACGCGTCGCGCGCGAGCCGGGCCCGCGGATCACGGATCAGCGGCAGCAGGCTCTCGCCGTCGAGGGTCTGGCCCGCGGGAAGGGCCGCGCCGGAGATCGCGGCGAACGTCGGCAGGACGTCAACGTGCACCGTGGGCGTGTCACAGACGGCGCCCGCCGGCGCGCGGCCGGGCCAGCGCACGATCAGCGGCACGCGCGTCCCGCCTTCGTAGAGGCTGCCCTTGCCGTTGCGCAGCGGGGCGTTGTCGGTGACGTCGTCCCGGCCGCGCTCCAACCCGGCGCGGGCGTAACCACCCACCCCGCCATTGTCGCTGGCGAAGACCACCAAGGTGTCGTCGGCCAGCCTGAGTTCGTCGAGGAGGGCGGTGATGCGGCCGACGCTTTCATCGACGCTCGCGATCATGGCCGCATAGACGGGATTCCGGTGCCCGCCCGCGCCGGGCTTGTCGCGGAAGCGTGCGACGAGTTCCTCCTTGGCCTGATGCGGCGAATGGACGCCGAAGTGCGGCAGATAGAGGAAGAACGGCCGCTCGCGATTGCGGCGGATGAAATCGACGGCGCGATCGGTGAGGAAGTCGGCGAGGTACTTTCCCTTCGGCACCTCGACGGTGGGATTGGTGCGGAAATCGTAGTGTTGCCCCGCGCTCTCGATCGCCTCGTCGAAGCCACGCCGGCCGGGGTGAAAGTCGCCCTGCTGGCCGAGATGCCACTTGCCGAACATCGCGGTCGCGTAGCCCGCGCGCTTCAATACCTGCGGCAGGAGCACCCGGTCGAGCGGGAGGTTGGTGACGTTGTCGGCCGGCCGAAGGGGTCGCGATGACCAGTCAAAGCGGTCGATGTTGCCCACCGTGTAGACGCCGGTGCGGACCGAGTACTGGCCGGTCATCAGCGCGGCCCGGGTCGGCGCGCAATTCTGGTGATGGTGGTGGTTGGTGAACCGCACGCCCTGCGACGCGAGCCGGTCGATGTGCGGCGTCTCGTAGTAGCGGCTGCCGAAACACGCGAGGTCGGTGTACCCGAGGTCGTCGGCGAGGATGAAGACGATGTTGGGCGGACGCGCCGCGACGGGAGAAACGAGGGCCGCGACCAAAATGAGTCGGAGGAGCGCGCGGGAGAGCGGCGTGGAGAAACGTACCAGAGGCATGCCGCAAGAAAAGTCGTCACGGCGTCCCACGCCAGCCGCAACCGGGTCAGTTGGACGACCGCGAGCGGATCCACGTCGCGAGGCCGGGCCGGGGGTCGCGGATACGGAAGTGAAGGACCACCCGGTACGGTTTACCGTCGGAAGGATCGACGCGCCAGTAACCCATGGCGCGGTCTCCCGCCCAGCCCTGGAGCTCGAACTTCCGCTTCGGCAGGTTCTCGGGCTTGGCGGTCGGCTTGAAATCCATGAACGCGAGGTCGGCCGGCGAGGCGTCACTGATCGTCACCTTGCCGCTCTGCGTGCCGTAGCGCCACGTGCCGTTATTGAGGACGAAAAGCGGCGTGTAGTCCTCGCCTGTCCCCCGGTCGAAGGCGCCATTGTCGTAATCATTCCGGATGCTCTGGCTGATCCAACGGCCCGCCAGATCGCGCAGCTCCGAGTCGGCGCGGGCATCCGCCGGAGGAGGATTTTCCAAGGCCGCCAGGGCGCGCTGGAACCGCGGCTCATTGCGCAGGCTCGCAAGATCCTCGTCGGCCCTGAGGTGCGCGGCGTCACTGAACCCCAGCTTCAGCGCACGCTCCAGATAATCGAGGGCGGGGCCGGTTCGTCCGCGGCGGGCCTCGCAGCAGGCGGCGTTATAGGCATGGGCGGGGTTGTTCGGCTCGAGCGCCATCGCCAGCCGGCTGAGCGCGAGGCCGTCCTCGTAGCGGCCCTCCTTCATCGCCCGCGTCAGCGCGCGATAGGCAAACTCGATGTCGTCCTTCGGCTCCGCCTCGGCCGCCGGCAACGCCCACGGCACGGCGAGCATGAGCGCCGCGACTAGGCGGGCGGCGCGAACAAAAGGGGTTTTTACGAGATGAGTAGGGAGCAGGAGGCTGGTCATGGCGGGGCGGGGTTGGCGCGCCTCAGGGCGAGGCGCGGAGAAATGCGAAATAGTTCCGGGAGCCATCGGCGTTGCTCCAGTAGAACTCGATCGCCTTGCGATCGGCGGAAAGGGTCGCTCGGCCTTGGTTCCACGCGGACAGGACACCGGAGAAAACGAGCCCTTCGGCCGACAGGGCCACGCTGCCCTGCCCACCCACACCGGTGCGATAACGGCCGTCCGAGAAAATCTCGAAGGACTGGGCGTTTTTCGGGTCGATCCATTGCCCAACCAGCGCGGTGAGCGGACCCGCCGGGGCCTCCGGCGCGCCCTTCGCGGTGGGGGCGAAATCGGCGAAGCGCCGGCCCGACGGTCGAATGACGATGCGATCCACCGCGCCCGAGGCGACGCGGAACGAGAGCGCGTACTGTCCCGCGGTGACGTCGTAGTTGTCGTAGACCATGTTCCCGCCGGAAAACTCCGCCTTCACCTTGGCGAGCGGATCGCCCACACCGACGCCACCCGCGAGGCGGGTATCGCCCTCGATCGTGACGGACCAGATTTCCTTGCCGCTGGGGTCGAACATCACGCGCAGTCCGGCGTAGCCGATGCCCCCGCCGAAGGCGCGGTTGTCGGACCGCGGCTTCCCCAGCGCCGCGACAACCTCGTCGGCCGTCATGGAAAGCCGCAGCGGGAGGGAGAGCGGCTCAACGCGATCAGCCGGCGTGGAGGCCGGGGGGTTCGCCGAAAACACGTCGAGCTGGCCGAGGCAGATCAAAACGAGTCCTAGGAGGAGACGTTTCATGCGATTCTCCGAACGGATTTCGCGCCGGTTTCGCAAGGGCAAAGCCGCCGGCCTGACCTCAGGTAAAAAGGGGGAAAGCCCGAAACCTGCGGCCCCGAAGAGGTCGCGGCGAAACGCGCATCTTCAGACATCGAGGTTTTTATTTCCATGGCAGGTTTCGCCGTGACCCCTGCGGAACGCTTGCCCGAATGGCTTCCGTTCCGTAGCCCGCTTCAGGGACATCACCCGCCCAACCCCTCTGTGAAAACCCTGCCCCGTCTCGTTTGTTTCCTTCTTTCACCACTCGCTGTTTTTTCCGCCGAGCCGCCTTGGCGAGAACTCTTTAACGGGCGCGATCTCACCGGCTGGAAAATAGTCGGCGCCCATCCCAAGGCCCACGCGGCCGTGGAGAACGGCGAGATGGTGGGGCACATGGTCCGCGGCACACCCGAGCATACGTTTTTCTGCACGGAGGAAAAATTCGGCGACTTCATCCTCGAGGTGGACGCGTTCCAGACGGGCGGCTTCAACACCGGCATCCTTTTCCGCTGCATCGACACACCCGCTGCCGCCAGCGTGCGCCTGCATGGCTACCAGGTGAAAATCGATCCCTCGCCCACCCGCCGGTGGACGGGGGGCATCTTCGACGATTACGGGAAAAACTGGCTGTGGCTCCAAACGCTCGAGCACGACGAGCGCGCACGCACCGCCTACAAGTTCAACGAATGGGTCCGCTTCCGCGTCGAGGCGATCGGCCGCTCCCTGAAGGTCTGGGTCAACGGCACCCCGACCGCGCACCTGATCCATGACAAGTACACGCGAGGTTACGTGGCCTTCAAAATCCACTCCTTCGCCGCCACCGGCAATCCGGCGCAGGAAAGAAATCTCATCCGCTTCAGGAACGTCCGGGTCATCACCGAGAACCCCGCCTCCTTCGCCCAGCCGATGGACCTACCAGCCCGCGAGGCCGACCCGGCGCAGAAGATCCTGCCCAAACCTTGATCGTGGGCGAATAGGCCGCGCTCGGCCGATCCCGCCCCTGCGGGACGGACCCCGAAGGGGTCGGGAAGAAAACTGCACCGTGGCGACGCGTTTCTCAGCTCGGTTGCAGGTTTCGTCCTGACCCTTTCAAATCGGTCCCACCTAAACTCAACGCGGCCCGCGTAGCGACGTTGCAGTTCCGCCCACGCCGGCTCGGCCCAGAAACACCAGGAGGACAAGACTTCCAGGAAATAGGTCACTTTCATCTGATGAAGCCACTGGTGCCTTAACCTAATCCACCCGTCACGCGGGATTCGCGGATGGGAGCGACAGACGTCGAACCGGAGGCATTATTCAACCCAACCGAACGGCTCGTTCTCGACCCGGATCACGGTCCGGCATGCTAGCCGCCGCGCCGATCGGGCTGTAAGGAAACGCTTCGGCCGGCATCTAATTACCGGAGTCCCGATGTCCCCCGCCGAACAGCATACCTTATTCGCCACCTGGCTGCGGGAGCACGCTGGCCTGCTCCATCGGGTCGCGAACGTTTTCGCGACGGGAGCCGATCGGGATGACCTCATGCAGGAGCTGCTCCTCGCACTCTGGCGAGCCCTTCCCGCCTTCGCCGGGGCCAGCAAACCCTCGACCTTCATTCATCGCGTGGCGCACAACGCGGCGCTCACCTGGCGCCGCGGCGCCGCGACCTACGCCCGGCACGTGGAGCGGCTCGCGGCCGAACCGCGGCCAACGACCTCCGAACCGGCGGCCGGCGAGGACGAAATCCTCGCGGCGATCTACGAAGCCATACGCCGCCTGCCGCCGCTGGACCGCTCGCTGATCCTGCTCCAGCTCGACGGTGTCACCTATTCCGAGATCGCGGAGATCCATGGCATGACCGAAAACCACGTCGGGGTCCGGCTCACCCGGATCCGTTGCAAGCTGACCGAATTGCTGGGGCAGAAAACTCATGAGCTACGATGAACTCGAGAACGCGTGGCGCTCGCCGCGCAACATGCCGGCGACCGGCGCCCTGACCGCGGCCCGGGAAAGGCTTTTCGCCGAACTCGCGCGACGAAGACTCGGGAAGCGGGTGTTCCTCGCCGTGGTGCTCGGCGCCCTGACGGTGATCACCACGCGGGTCGCCTTCGCCGTGTGCTCCCGCGGGGGAACTCCGGTGATGAACCTGGAGGACGACTGGGCGGCGTGGCTGTTCCTCGCGATACCGTGGGTGGGTTTCTTCCTGCTGCTGCACCGCTCAGTCCGCTCTGAGCGGGTAAACCCCGCGTCGGTGCGATCCGTGGGCGAAGCCGTCCGTGCGCTCCTCGATGAAAACACGGCGGCCCGCGCCGGCCTGAAGGTGGTGGCAGGCCTGATCGGAGCGACGGTGGTCCTGCTGCCGATCGTGGTCTGGCGCTTGCGGGCGACGGGCAAGGCAGGCGACGAAATCCTCGGACCCGCGTTCATCGGCTGGCCGCTAGTCGCAGGCGCCATTCTCGCTGCCCTCTGGTGGCACGACAGATCGCAGCTTCGACCACGCCAGCGCCGACTGGAGGCGCTGGGCCACGAATACGAACGCTTGGACTGAAGGCGCGGCAATGGAGTCCTTGCGGCGGTCGAATGGGCGGGGCGAAACCTGCAACATGGCGCGCCATACTTGGCGTCTCGCTTGCGGGTTTCGCCCCGACCCTCTGCGACTAGCGATGGGGGCCGCTCCCCGTCTCGGTTGCACATGGCGACGGTCATTCCGCGTCGCTGCAAATCTACGTTCTCCGACCATTTGGATGCATCCGCGCTGCGCCGCGGTTCGTTTCATTAGCGCGACCTTTAGGCTCCGTCTCTCGGCCGCTTGTTCAGTTGAACGTCAGTTAAATCACTCCCATGAAACTCCGCTCCCTGTTGGTCGCCCTCGCCCTGTCCGCCGGCCTAGTCCCGGCGGCCTCCGCCAAAAACCTCGTTGAAATCGCCGCCGGTTCACCGGACCACACGACGCTGGTCGCCGCCGTGAAGGCCGCTGGCCTGGTCGAGACCCTGAGCGGCCCCGGTCCTTTCACGCTTTTCGCGCCCACCGACGCGGCTTTCAAAAAGCTGCCCGCCGGCACCGTCGAGTCACTCCTGAAGCCCGAGAACAAGGCCAAGCTCGTCGCGGTGCTCACGTACCACGTCGTCCCCGCCAAGGTCATGGCCGCCGCCGTGAAGACCGGCGAGGCGCCTTCCGTGAACGGCAAGAAGCTTAATCTCAAGGCCGACGGCAAGGGTGTCACCGTCAACGGAGCGAAGGTCACCGCGGCCGATCTCGTCGGCAGCAACGGGGTGATCCACGTGGTCGACACCGTGATTCTGCCCTGAGGAGTGCCGGTAATCCGGCAGCCGGCCCGACGGCCGGACCCAAGGGCCCGCGGCCATGACGGCAGCGGGCCTTTTCGCGTAAGGGCCTCAGGAGTTGCGGCGGCGCAAAGGCGCCAGAGCGAAACGTGCAACCTGGGGCCAGTGCTTCGCGGCCCAGTTGCAAGTTTCAGTCTGCCCCATGGGGCCTTCTGCCGGGCCGACCCGCCTCGGCCCGCCGGCCGTAGGGTCGGCGAAGGCTGGTGCCCGGGGTGGGGGTCGAACCCACAAGACTTGCGTCGGCAGATTTTGAGTCTGCTGCGTCTGCCAATTCCGCCACCCGGGCGAACCGAAGCCGGACGGTAAAATCGGGACGGAGGCTGTCGACGCTAAATTCCCCGGCGGGCCGGACCTCATCGCGGCTTCACCGCCGCGGCGGCGAGGGCGTCGCGGGTGCGTTGCAGGCGGTCCCGCATCACGGGTTCGGTGACAAGCGGCAGGCCCTCGTCGAGCGCATGGCCAGGGCCTCGACGCGGGCTCCGCGTTCCACGTAGGCGCGGAAGGCGGCGAGCAGGAGGCGGGTCTCGCGCGGAAACCGCCGCTGGCCCTCGCGCAACCGGGAGACCGTCTCTGCAAGAGAGCTCGGGGCAGCGGCGCCACAGCTCAGCCAGCAACTCGTATGTCACAGCCATCGCGGGTTCCAGCCGCCAAGCCTCCTGCAGCCCGGCAAGGATCGGGGCCGCGTGCGCCGCGGTGAGCGGCGGACCGCCCCGGGGCGGTCGAGCGCCGAGCAACCGCAGGTGCGCGAGCGTGAACCAAGCGCGGGGTCGCGCCTGCCCGCCGGCGGTGGCGGCGGTGAGCAACTCGAGCGCCCGCGCATTGTCGCCCGACTCGAACTGCTGCGCTCACTTTTGCAATCGTGCTTGGGCGAAAAGACTTACAACAGCCTCATACAGGCCGGTGCACAAGGAGGTGCACACGTCGAAAAACCGCCGGTAGTCGACCCCAACCTGGAGGCCTGGGTGGCAGAGATGGAAGAGGTCATCGCAGCCTGGCCGAAGATCGAACCGACCGTGCGCGCGGGCCTGTTGGCCATCGTTCGCTCGCAGCGCGAATCTGTTGTTCGCGTGTCGCGATAGTTTACCCGATCCGAGGAGGGCACCGATGATCAGGCGCGGTCCCATGTGGTACGAATATTTCCTTTTTCCGGAATACGGTAACCACCTATCCCTCATTGGAAATAGAAGTTATTTATCGACATTTTCCAATTTCTGGAAATTGGTAGGGCGTGATATCGCAAGACGTAGTTGTCGCCCTCAAGCTGCTGGAATCGCCCAAGTGGCCGGGATTCGCACGCCTGTCCGAAGCACTCGGTATGAGCCTTTCCCAGGTGCACCGCTCGATCGCGCGGTTGAGTGAGTCGCGTTTGTTTGTGAAGTCGGAGCAGACCATCCAACGAGCGAATCTCGCGCGATTTATTGTCCACGGACTGCCTTTTGCTTTCCCCGCGCGGCTCGGCGAGGTCACCCGAGGGATTGCGACGGCGTGGGCGTGTCCGGAGCTGAAAGACACCAGTCTTTCCAGTCTGGTCTCTGATGATCTCGCTCCCGTCTGGCCGGAGAGCGACGGCAAGATCAAGGGCCGCGCAATCGAACCGCTGCACGATGGGGTGCCAATTGCCGTGCAG